>OOBX01000041.1_pt1 | contig 178075 bp, 145 predicted proteins | sample 1671021 | NCBI WGS metagenome assembly OOBX01 (sample SAMN06348114, study PRJEB24527) | human gut metagenome | biome: human gut; feature: ankylosing spondylitis patient; material: feces | host: Homo sapiens | place: China | collected 2015-10 | reverse complement strand
ATAGGTAACAAAAAATGCCGTATTTATGCGGCTTGTGGCGTTTCGCAAACGCCTAAAGATGAATAAATAAAGAGAGGTGCAGACGCTATGCCAGGTATACTCGTGGTTGAAGATGATGAAAATTTAAATCGTGGAATTACATTTTCACTGAAAAAATCCGGATATGAGGTTTTTTCAGCAGAATCAGTGAAAAAAGCGAAAAGAATTGCAAGTGATAATAATGTGGATGTTACCATTTGTGATGTGAATCTTCCGGATGGGAATGGACTGGAATTTGTAAGGTGGATGAGATGCAATTATAATACATACATTATTTGTCTTACAGCACTGGATCAGGAGATGGATCAGGTCATGGGATATGAAGCAGGGGCAGATGATTATATTACAAAGCCGTTTAGTCTTTCGGTACTTCTTTTGAAAATAGAAGCACATTTCCGCCGCAGACAGGAGAAAACGGAAGCCGGAAAGATGATTTCGGGAGATATCGTATTTATCGCAGGAGAAATGAAAGTCCTGATAAAGAGTCGTGAAATCAGTCTGACAAAAACGGAGTTGAAAATGCTGACTTTTTTTCTTCAGAATCCGAAACAGATTCTTTCAAAAACACAAATATTGGAAAATGTGTTTGATCTGGAAGGGGATTTTGTGGATGAAAATACAATCGCTGTCAATATCAGAAGACTCCGTGAGAAAATCGAAGACAATCCGGCTGCACCGGTCTATATAAAGAATATCAGAGGTCTTGGGTATATATGGAATCAGGAGGTAAGGCAGTGACAAAGAGATATCGCAAGAAGATTACAGTAGTGCTCTCCTTGGTATTACCTGTCATATTATTGTTTGCAATATTAAATTGCTTTACCACGTATGTGTTTCATGAAGATTATAAATATAAAATGAATCTTATGACAGAGATTGCTGCAAAGGAAGAATTTTCCGGGCTGGATGCTGTTTCGGAATTGCTTAAGGATAAGGATATTGAAACTAACGAACAGGGAAGGCGATTATTGGAGCAATATGGATACTGGGGGAATAAAGGGAATGCATTTTATTCGCAATTCCGGCATCAGGTTATGGTGACCGGTGCTGTAAGCACTGTGATATGCGTGCTCCTTTTGACTTTTTTACTTTATTGGAAGAAAAAAGAAGATGCGTGTCATCAGAAAATTTTAGACCAGTTGGAAGAAATTCTGATCAGATTCCGTGAAAATAAATTTGATGATTTACTGAAAACGGAAAATCATGCAGAACTGGAAAAATTGAATGACCAGCTTGAAGCAATCGGACATCATATTCAGTTGATAAAGGAAGAAGCAAGGGCAGAAAAGGAGAACACGAAAGAAATGGTTTCTGATATTTCTCACCAGTTAAAGACACCGGTTGCAGCTTTGGATACATGTTTTAGTGTGCTGATGCAGAATGACTTAAGTGCCACAGAACAGGAGGAGTTTCGTATCCGTTGTCGGAGTGCTCTGGATGGACTGGAGACATTATTGCAGTCGCTTCTTGAAATATCCAAGATGGAAACTGGACTGATTCAGATTAATAAGAAAAAACTTCCGCTTATGGATACTGTCATATCTGCTGTGAACCGCACTTATCCTAAAGCGGATGAGAAAGAAATTGAATTCGTTTTTGACTATGAAAAAGAGCTGGAAACATGCACGATTATGCAGGATAAAAGGTGGCTTGGTGAAGCTGTGATCAACGTTCTGGATAATGCGGTCAAGTACAGTCCGTGTGGTTCAAAAATATTTATCCGGTTACAAAAAAGAAACTATCTTGTAAGAATGGAAATTGAGGATCAGGGAATTGGTATTCCGCAGAATGAGTATCACAAAATTTTTCAACGATTTTACAGAGGAAGTTCCAAGGAGGTCATGGAAAAGAGTGGTACAGGAATCGGACTTTTTCTATCGAGAGAAATTATCGAAAAACACGCAGGTACGATTACGGTAACCTCCGGCAAAAAGAAAAAAGGAAGCACGTTTGTGATTCAATTACCATATGTTGGTTAAATTTTAAGTGAGCAGAAATCTTACAATTCTGTAAGATTTCTGCTCGTTTTTTGAAAGTGAAATGAAAGATTGCCCTGATACAATTTGGATGTAAGATGAAAAGGAGGCAACACATGAGTGTGATATTAGAAACCAAGCAGCTTTGTAAGTTTTATGGCGCAGGTGAGAATCAGGTCAAAGCGGTCAATCAGGTGGACATTCAGATTGAGCAGGGAGAATTTGTCGCAATTGTTGGAAAGTCAGGTTCCGGTAAAAGTACATTACTTCATATGCTTGGAGGGCTAGACACCCCGACAAAAGGCAGTGTTACTTTAGCAGGGAAAGATTTATACAGGATGAAGGAAGATGCCCTTGCTGTTTTCCGCAGAAGAAAAATCGGATTTGTTTTTCAGGCATTTAATCTGGTTTCATCTGTTAATGTCTGGGAAAATATTGTACTGCCACTGGGGCTGGATGGAAGAAAAGTGGATGAAGCGTATGTAAATGATATTATTGCAACTCTGGGGATTGAAAACCGGATTTATAATCTGCCAAATCAGTTATCCGGAGGACAGCAGCAGAGAGTAGCAATTGCAAGAGCACTGGTGAATCGTCCGGAAATTATATTTGCAGATGAGCCGACAGGAAATCTTGATTCTAAGACCAGTGATGAGGTAATCGCTCTGCTTAAGATGACAGCAAAAAAATATGGACAGACAATTGTAATGATTACCCATGATGACGAAATTGCACAGGTCGCTGACCGTATTCTGGTGATTGAGGACGGACAGGTGGTGGATTTCAGATGAAGACAATAAGCAGGATTGCATATAGCAATGACAAAAGGAACAGGACAAGAAGTATACTGATCATGATGGCAATCTGTCTGACCACGATGCTGCTTGTTATTATCAGTACTGTGGGAAATGGGGTAATTCATTTACAGAAAAGTCAGGCGGCAGGATCATATGGAAGCAATTATGGTCTGTTTGTTTCCGCAGACGGATCGCAGTTAAAAGAAGTAAACCGCCGTGCGGAAATAGATGCTACAGGCACTATGTGCACCGAAGGTATCATAAAAGGCAATGAAAAAGGCGGGTTTGTCTGCATGGATGAGACTGCAAGAAAAATGCTTCCTTATAATAAAGAATATGAGTTGAAGGAAGGAAAGTATCCGGAAAAAATGCAGGAAATTGCCGCAGGAAGAGCATTTTTTCGTGCAATGGGGTATGGTGATGTAAAGATCGGAGATACAGTTACACTGGATTACCGCGCAGGGATGCAGTCAGAATATAAGCCGGAAGAATTTGTTGTCAGCGGAATCCTATATGATCGGGATGAGTATACCATCGAGGCATCTTATGTTGCTTTCGGGTCACAGGAGTTTTATGATGAGCACATCGCAGAGAATGACAGACAGTATAATATTTATTTTACTTTAAATGATTCTGCAAATGTATCTATGAATAATATTGATTCGGTTATAAAGCAGATTGCAGCAGCTTGTGGGATCGAAGAAAAAAACGTTATAGTCAATGATCTCTATTTGCAATGGGTCTTGCAGCCGAGTTATGAAATGATTGCGGTATGCGGGGTTTTGATTCTTGCAATTGTACTTTTCTCTGTTGTGGTCATTTATAATATTTTTCATGTCGGTATTGCCAACAAGATACAGGAATATGGAAAAATCAAGGCTCTGGGAGCGACAAAAAAGCAGATGAAACAACTGATCTTCAGAGAGGGTATGTTTTTGACAATTTCTTCAATACCAGTTGGATTGCTTCTTGGTTTTCTGATTGCAAAATGCGGTTTTAACTGGCTGGTAGAACAGGGAAACCTTGTATCAACCGGAACTGGCTCTATGGGAGTCCAAAATCAGCAGATGCCACTGTTTTCCCTGCCTGTTATGCTTCTATGTATTTTCGTGTCATTTTTTACCGTTGCTTTGGCGCTGCGTAAACCAATGAAAATTGTTTCACGGATTTCACCTATCGAAGCAACACGGTATTTAGAAAATGCAGAAACACAAAAAAAAGGAAAACGAAATGGCAGAAAAAATGTCACCGTGTTTTCTATGGCAATGGCAAATGTAACGGGTAATCCCAAAAGAACTATTGGTACTATCCTCACAATGGGTTTTTCTTGCGTATTGTTTGTGATTATCGCTAATTATGTGGGAAATATTGACACGGAGCATGAAGCACGTCTTTCCGTTAATCATGGACAATTTGAACTGCAGCTTGACTATTCTGCTGAGTATGATGAAAGATATCCGGAGAATAATCTGGATACGATTCTGACGGATGATCCATTGAATGATTCGCTGATTGAAGAAATCAAAAGCATTCCGGGAGTAACAGATGTCATGACGAGAGAGATTGTCTCTGTAAATCTGAACGGAACAAGATTTCCGGCTGATATTGTGAGTAAAAAGGATTTTGATTTTATGCGCCAAGAAGGGGATATTGGCTCTATGGACTATGATCAGGCGGTAAAGAATGGTGATATTTTCTTTGGCTGGTCAACGTGGATGGAACAAGATGGATATGCTCCGGGTGAATCCATTGCATTTGACTTTGAGAATGGAAGTGGAACCTATACCTATCAGGGAAAGATTGCAGGATCTTTTGTAAGTGCGGACACTTATCTTGTCATTCCGGAAGGTGTATATCGTTCCATGAATCCGAGGGGAACAGCCTATGGCTATCTGTGGGTGGACTGTGATAAAAAAGATGTGGCATCTGTAGAACAAAGTCTGAATACTTTGATTTCTAATACTTCGCATATAAAAATGGATACTTATCATGCGCAGTTACAATCTGCCGAATTTGCAAGCAGCATGATGAAGCTTGGCTGTTATCTGTTTATGGCTATTGTAGGACTCATCGGGTTTATGAATATGGCGAATACCATGATCATGAATATTACGACAAAAAAGCAGGAATATGGTGTATTACAGGCAGTGGGTATGACAAATAAACAATTAAATTTATGTCTGCAGTTACAGGGAATGATGTTTACGGTTGGTACCATATGCGTAGCTTTGATCATTGGTCTGCCGCTCGGCTATGCACTTTTTTCCTATGCAAAACATAATGGAATATTTGGAATGAATATCTATCATGTTCCAATCGTACCAATTTTTATTATGATTTTTTTGGTCGGTCTGTTGCAGATTGTACTTTCCTGCGTTTTAAGCAGTAATCTGAAAAAGGAAACGCTGGTAGAAAGAATAAGGTATCAGGGATAGCAAGTAATATGTAATGAACTAGAGCGTGTCTGAAAAATAAAAATTGCACAAAACGCATGTTTTATTTCCCTTTTTCATGATAAAATAAAGAAAAAGGGGTGTTCACTATGTTGAGACGATATGAGTTGACTGATGAAGAATGGCTTCGCATTGAACCTTTATTACCTCCTGAAAATACTGGAAAACAAGGACGTCCGAGGAAGATGGACAGATTATATCACGAGAAATGATTGAGCAGTCCATTGACGATGGTGAAGCTTACCGCATTGTACTTGATGGCAAAAAAGTAGGCGGTGTTGTGATTAAAGTCGAGGGTGAAAAAGGCGACCTTGATCTTCTTTTCGTTGCGCCATCAGTTCATAGCAAAGGCATCGGGTATGCTGCATGGTGCGAAGTTGAGAAGTTACATCCAGAAGTGAAAGTTTGGGAAACTGTAACGCCCTATTTCGAGCAGCGGAATATCCATTTTTATGTGAACAGATGTGGTTTTCACATCGTAGAGTTCTTTAACAAATATCACCAAGACCCCAATGATCCGGAAATGAATGCTGAAAAGCAGGACGAGCAGTTTCCGGACGGAATGTTTCGGTTTGAAAAGGTTATTCGGTAAATTTATATTTGATAAAGGAGATGGCAAATATGTGGTGGTCTATTGGTGGTGGAATCATAATCTTTGCGTTAGGTATGTTTATCTTCTTAAAGCCGGGCTTAATATGGAAATTAACAGAAGAATGGAAATCTTATCGTGCAGATGAACCATCTGAGTTCTATTTGAAAGCCACAAAAATCGGTGGTGCTTTATTTGCCCTATTTGGAATTATTATGATTATGCTTCCATTTATTTTGGAGTGACAATTCCGGTTTGCAGAATACTACTTGTAGGACTTGGTTTCCACTGTTTTTTTATTAAAGTGTAAAGAAAAACTGCGCCATAGCCTTGGCAGGCCATCGCGCAGCGATTTTGTTCAATTGGAAGTTATGGCTTTGAATTTTTCCGAATAATCAGCTTTAGGATAATACATACGACCACCACAACAGCCACCAAGGCACCATCCAACAGCAGCTCTGTGTACCACGGTGCAGACTGTATGGCATATAAATTTGGGTAGGTTTTAAAGTGCCAGAACTTATAAATTCCGAATCCAATGAAAACTCCTATTGATGAACCAATAACGATGTTTAAAAAACAATTCAACTTTCTCAGCATGGCAGCACACCCCTTTCCAAATTTCCGATTTGTACTTATTTCTTAAACAGCTCAGAATGTGAACCAAGGCGATAAAGCATCAAAACAAGAACATCTCCACAAATCTCATAAATAAGCAGCCAGTCCGGTTCGATGTGACACTCACGCGTGCCTTTGTAGTTTCCTGTAAGGTCATGATCCCTGTATTTTGCATCTAGCGTACCGCCATTCGCCAGAATATCAATTACTTCAAACAGCTTATCAAGATTTTTATTTTGCTTTTTGGCAAGCTTCAAATCCTTTTTAAACTGATTAGTAAACTGAATGTCGTATTTCATACGTCGAGAGCTGCCTTAAGCGCATCCATACTGGAATAACGCGGAGCAGAAGGATCCTTCATCATTTTTCTGCCTTCCTCAATGGCAGCGGCTGTCGTATCATTCGGTACTTCCAGTTTTAATTCAAAAGGAATACCATGCTCACGGATAGCGGTTCTTAGGAACATATTTACAGCAGTTGTCATATTCAGACCAAGCTCATTGAAGATTTCCTCCGCCTGGTCCTTGATTGCCTTGTCTATACGAATATTTAAATTAGTTGTTGCCATACAGAACACCTCCATTCAAGTATAGTATATTCAAATATGTGCCTAATGTCAACACATTGTCATCATATAAGATATATATGAAAAACTGAAATAAATACTTTCTCCCCCAAATTATGCCTGTTTTGTTAAAAAACTTGATATCTGTTGTCCAAGAAAGAAACCAACCTGTGGATATAATTCTTGGATTTCCTGATATTTTGCCTCAATCATTTCCGGTTCATCAGCCCAGGTTTTTTCATATATTTTGAAAGCTCTTTTAAAATGTGTTTTGGCTTGCGAAAGATTGGCGGTCATCAGATAAATGGTTCCAAGAGTTTCCTGAAAATCTAGCAATAATGCCTGGTCAGAGTCAGTGCCAATGCTTTTTGTCTTTAACAGATCCTTTAATTCCTGAATGATTACATTCATACCTTTGTGGTAGTTATAGTTATCCATGTATGGAAATTTAACCACACAGACGATAGGAAAGTGTGGGGGATTTCGCCTGTGTCATGACACAGGCAGTGCTTGCTACTCTTGATTAGTTAAAGACTTTTAACTTTCCTGATTTTAAAATAATACCGATCAATAATATCCTGCAATGTAATGGATTTCATTTTTTCATCTACCATATTTTGAATTTCATGATAGAAGTCCCCAATAGCGAATTGAATGTTGATACCGATTCCACAATCCGGATTGGTATCTGTGTCCAGGTGAAGCAGCGGCTTATCGCCCTCTACCGCTCGGTAGATGTCATACATATTGATTTTATCTGCCGGTTTTGCAAGAGCGGCATTCGCATGACCTTGTGTGTTGACAACAATGCCTGCATTTTTCAGGGTTGCCATAAGCTGTCTGACATAAGCCGGGTTTGTCTTGATACTTTCTGCAATTTTTGTGCTGGAGAGTTGTTCTTCATCTCCAAGAGCAATAAATATAAGAATATGAATGGTGTCACTAAGCTTTGTGGAATATTTCATTTGTCACCTCGAATTTTCTTCTTGCAATTTTTAAACTTACATGATAATATGATTTTAATGTTTGATGTAAATTTAATTTTAACAAGTGAAAGAATAAAAGTCAAGCAAAATAAAAAGTGTGGAATCTGATATGAAAAGGGAGATAAAGTGGTGTATGCAAAAGGAGGAACAAGTCAGTTTTCTGGCGGGAAAGGAAATGTGATGAAGATGAATGTATATCAAGAGATAAGTCAAATCATCAAAGAAGCAGATGGTATTTTGATTGGAGCCAGTAATGGTTTGTCTATCGCAGAGGGATATAATATTTTTGCTGATGACGCATGGTTTCAGGAAAATATGGGAGATTTCAGAGAAAAATACGGACTGCGTTGCGTTTTACACGGATTTTCAGTACCAATGAAGGTAGAAGAAAGGTGGGCGTTTGTAAGCAGACTTGTTAAGGCAAAAGCTATGCAGGATGAGCCGAGTGAGATTATGAAAAACATCTATGCACTGGTAAAGGATAAAGAATATTTCGTAGTAACTTCCAATGCGGAGGATCATTTTGTGCCGGCAGGTTTTGAGTCAGACCGTGTTTTTGAAATGGAAGGGAAATTAACCCAGATGCGGTGCAAGAACAGATGTCATGACGAGGTCTATCCTAATCAAAAAGCAGTTCTCGCCATGACAGAAGAGGAAGTAAACGGAAGAGTACCCAAAGAGTTACTGCCGAAATGTCCAAAATGCGGTGGAGATATGGAAGTAAATTGGGGTGAGATGTCCTCGTTTACAGAAACGAAAAATTGGAAGGAAAAGGCTGCCCGTTATCAAGAATTTATTCAGAATTTACATGGAAAGAAGCTGGTAATTCTGGAATTTGGTATTGGTTGGAGAAATCAGATGATTAAAGCTCCTTTGATGCAGCTTGCAGCAGTAGAACCACAGGCAAGATATATCACATTTAACAAGGGCGAAATTTACATTCCAGAGGAAATCAAAGAAAAATCCATCGGTGTGGATGGTAATCTTACGGTAGCGTTAAAGGAAATCAGAAAGGGAAGGATAGACTAAGTAAGATGGTTAAAGATATTACAGTTGTGAGATAGGAGAATGAAAAAAATGAGCTGTTATGAAAATTTGGTAATGAAAACACAAATGAACTATTCCAGACACTATAGTACCTATGCATCCGGCGGTACTGCTGTAGTGTTGAGCAAACAAAAACCACTTCCTTACGAGGAACAGATTCAGGAATTTGTTCGCAGAGTGCAGGAGGCAGAGTGTATCGTAGTAGGCGGAGCATCCGGTTTATCAGCGGCTGGAGGTGGTGACTTTTATTATAGTGATACCCCTTCTTTTCGTGAGCATTTTGGAAAATTTGCAGATAAGTATGGATTCAAAGGTGCTTTTAGCGGCATGATGCATCGGTTTTCTACAAGAAATGAACACTGGGGATATGTGGCAACCTTTTTAAATGCTACACAAAATGCCCCTATCAGAGATCCATATCTGGATTTGGATAGAATCTTGCAGGGAAAGGACTTTCATATCTTAACGACTAATCAGGATACACAGTTTGTAAAGATTTATCCGGAAGAAAAGGTCAGTGAGATTCAGGGAGATCATCGTTTCTTCCAGTGTTCCCAGTGCTGTCAGGATGAAACATGGGATGCCGTACAACCTGTGGCAGATATGATTGCGGCTATGGGAGAGGGGACAATGGTGCCGGATGAGCTGATTCCTCGCTGCCCTCATTGTGGTGCGGAAATGTTTCCGTGGGTAAGAGGATATGGGAATTTTCTGCAAGGGAAAAAATACGAAGAAGAATATGAGAAAATCTCAAAATACATTCAAAAGAACAAAGATAGAAAAATTCTCTTGATAGAACTTGGAGTAGGGCGCATGACACCGATGTTTATACAGGAACCGTTTTGGGAACTGACAAACAGTTTGAAAGATGCATATTATATTTCCGTAAATTCAGAATATCAGTTTTTGCCGGAATTCATTGAAGATAAGGGAATTGCTATTTTGGGAGATATAGGAACAGTGTTAAAAGATTTGCGGAAAGCAAAAGAGGAAAGTGCATTTGTATAGGATGCTTGTTCTTGATATTCCACTTGATGGAGAAACATTAGAATATTGATTGATACAAAACTGCACTCAGGGATATTGTGGGTGCAGTTTTGTATTAAAATTATTGATTACGATACAGTTTCTGATATGCAGTAGGTAATATCTGAAATATATCTCGGAAAGCCGATGTAAATTTACTTTGGCTTTTATATCCCACAGCGGCGGCAATTTCCGAAATAGATTTATCTTCCTGCAACAGCATATTCGATGCCAATTTCATACGGTATTCTTTCATGTAAGAAGCGATGGGCATTCCATAGACTGCTTTGAAAACGGATTTCAAAGTAGTGGTGTTCATCAGGTACTGTTTTGACAACTCTTCAATAGTATAGTGGCGTTTTAGGATATGTTCCCGTGTACGAAAAATGGGCATTTTATTGTTATTTTGAAAAGCTGCGAGGCGTTTCAGGAAGAGCAAACTGTTGAAGTCAAAAAGTGGCTGGGAGCGTTATATTTAATTCACTTTGGCAGGGTGACATGACTGTATGGATCAAGGTTGGTTGCAGCTTCTGACTTTTATAGCCGTAATCCTTTAATATCTTTAATGCGTGATAAGATCATATTGCAACTGCAGCTGATAATGCCAGGCAGTGTATCAATGACATTGTGTAGGAAGTATTCCATTTCATCACCTGATGAAGCAACGGCATGTACATGAAGCCTGTCTCTTCCTGTGACACGGTAAATCTGTGTGACTGTATCATTTTTGTACAATATATCTGTCACCTGCGCCAGGTACTCCGGTTTTGTTTCAATTTCAAAATAGCATGATACAGCCCCACTGATTTTTTGCGGATTAATAATTGTTGTATATTCTTCGATTACGCCTCTTTTCTCCAAAGCCTGGATACGGGCTTTTACTGCCACTCTGGAAATACCGGTTTCTTCACCGATATCAGAGTAAGAGATACGTGCGTTTTCTATAAGCAGCCGGATAATCTTCTGATCCAGCTTATCTAAACCGTCCAGGTACATAAGTTCCCTCCTGTAAAATAATATAAAATATATCCATCTGATAGCAGCTTTTTTCAATATCAAATATCATATCATTTATATTACTAAAAGTAAACAGCAGCTTGACTTATTTGCTGTAACTACATATAATTGTTGCGTAATGAAATCTTAAACTTACATTTTGAAAATACAATCGTGATTTCGGATAAAAAGCAGGAACTGATGGAGGAAAATGAGAATGTCAAAAGATGAATATTTAATCACAGATGCCCCTCTTAAAGCACTGACTGTTTTTGCAATGCCTATGATTCTGGGCAGCTTCTTTCAACAAGTATATAATATGGCTGATTCCATTATCGTCGGTCAGTTTGTGGGATCCTCTGCACTTGCGGCAGTTGGAGCCTGTGCCGCTTTGACCAATGTTTTCATCTGTGTGGCTTTGGGAGCCGGTGTAGGAGCAGGTGTACTTGTGAGCCGCTATTTTGGAGCTCAGAATTATAGCAAAATGAAAACAATTGTGTCAACATCGTTGATCAGTTTTCTGATTCTGAGTATACTTCTGGGGGTTTTTGGCTTTGTTTTTTCTCATTTTATGATGAGTTTATTACAAACACCTGCTGACATACTGGATGAAGCGGTACTGTATCTGCGTGTTTATTTTGTGGGATTTCCCTTTCTGTTTATGTACAATATCCTTTCAACGATGTTCAATTCCATCGGTGAATCGAAGATTCCGTTGGGCCTTTTGATATTTTCTTCTGTTTTGAATATTGTTATGGATCTTTGGATGGTGGCAGGTTTAGGGCTGGGTGTGTTCGGTGCCGCCCTTGCAACTCTCATTGCGCAGGGGATTTCCGCAGTGTTTTCACTTTTGATTTTCTTTAACCGGATGCGTCGATATAAAAGCCGCTTTAACTGGTTTGACATGCAGGAGTTACATTCCATGCTTCGTATTGCAGTACCATCGGTTCTTCAGCAATCCACAGTGTCAATTGGTATGATGATCGTACAGGCGGTTGTAAATCCCTTCGGTACACAGGCGCTGGCAGGTTATGCGGCAACCATGAGAGTAGAGAATGTTTTTTCACTGATGTTTGTATCTATTGGAAATGCGGTTTCGCCCTATGTTTCCCAGAATCTTGGAGCAAAGAAAATTGAACGTATCAAAAAAGGATACCATGCTGCACTGGTGTTGGACCTGTGTTTCGCAGTCCTTGCTTTCATAGTCATTGAAACACTGCACACCCCAATTTCTTCCTTATTCCTTGGAAAAGATGGAACCGCTCTGGCATATCAGGTGTCCGGGGATTATATGAAATGGCTGGGATATTTCTTTATTTTTATGGGTATTAAGATGGCAACAGATGGAGTTCTTCGTGGACTTGGAATTATGCGGCCGTTTCTCATTGCCAATATGGTAAACCTTGCCATTCGGCTGTCAGTTGCCTTGATTTTTGCACCACGTTATGGAATTGCATTTGTCTGGCTTGCTGTACCGGCCGGATGGCTTGCGAATTTTCTGATTTCCTATGGGGCACTTAGAAAATCATGGCCGGTTGATGAAGGAGTTTCATTCCGGTAAATTTTTCTTAAGTTTTGATGGGAAGCTGGATTTGTATGTTAAGAGGTATATTTTCGTTACTGTTCACTGGCAATATCCCGCGAAGCGTGTTGCTGTGAACAGTAACATATTTTCTTATAGACATGATATAGTATGAGTGCTATAATAAAAATAATTTTTTATGGCATTTATTGGCAAACCGGTTGAAAAGCCGGGGCGCAAAGCCAGAAGGAGCTAAAGTCAGATTGAAATCTGGCCATGCCAGCCGGTTGCATCATGCCTCAGTAATAAAAAAAGGTAAATGTTAAATGGGCATTATGGAAAAAGTTCCTGTAAAATTTTTTACAAGGAACTTTTTTTTGTCTTCAAGCGGATATTCGCAACCTCCGCAGGGGACTTACCTGATTCGGTTAAATTTGATGGAAAATAGAGAAGAACAGCAGGAATGGAGAAAAGATGAAAGGAAAAAGAGTGATTGCAGGCATTCTGCTTGTGGGAATTTTAGCAACTGCCCTGGCAGGGTGCAAAAATGCAGATGTTACTAAAAAAGAAAGAGAAAAGCCCGTTATCACCCTGGGCAGTGACAGTTATCCGCCATACAATTATTTGAATGAAGATGGAATCCCCACAGGAATTGATGTGGAACTGGCTACAGAAGCTTTCAGAAGGATGGGGTATCAGGTGGATGTTGTCCAGATCAACTGGGAGAAGAAAAAAGAACTGGTGGAAAGCGGAGAGATCGACTGTATTATGGGCTGTTTTTCCATGGAAGGACGCCTTGACGATTACCGCTGGGCAGGACCCTACATAGCAAGCCGCCAGGTAGTTGCTGTAAATGAGAGCAGTGATATCTATAAACTAAGTGACCTGGAGGGAAAGAACCTTGCCGTCCAGTCCACAACCAAACCGGAAGGCATCTTTCTGAACCGGACGGATGAAAGAATCCCCAAACTGGGCAATCTGATCAGTCTTGGACACAGGGAACTGATCTATACCTTTCTGGGAAAAGGATATGTAGATGCAGTTGCTGCACATGAGGAATCCATTGTCCAGTACATGAAGGATTATGATGCAAGCTTCCGTATCCTGGAAGATCCGCTGATGGTGGTCGGGATAGGTGTTGCTTTTGCAAAAGAGGATGACAGAGGAATTTGTGAGCAGATGGATCAGACGCTGGAAGAAATGCGTCAGGATGGCACATCCTTGAAAATCATTAAAAAATATCTGGATGATCCCCAGAAGTATCTGGAGGTGGATGATCTTGGATATTAGGAGAAGAATAAAAGTAAAACGATTTTGGATATTCGGCATTCTGCTTGGAATCTGTGTGACTGCAGCTTCCCTGTATTACTTTTTTCGGGCAGAGAAAAAGGAAGCAGAGAACAGGATGGTGGAAACTGTAAACTATGTCAAAGTGCAGTGTTCCACCTACACCCATTATAATGAAGCTTCGGAATCTAAAAGTCTCCTCCGCGCCATTGAAAGTGCCAGACAGATGAGTACGAATATCGACATGGAAACAGAAAACGGCGGCCGGCTAAGCCAGGAGTTTCTGAAAGAAAATCTGCAGACCCTCTGGGTGGATGGTATCCTTGTGCTGGATGCAGAGGGAAAGACAGTCTGCAAATACAGCATGGATGAGGCTCTGACCAATGAGATCACAGATTATCTGCAAAAAGACATTATCATGGATTTTACCGGATATGAAGAAAGATCTTATTCGGAACGGATTGACCGAGAAGACGGATCACGTATCGACATTGCAGCCTGTGCCAGAAAAGATGCACCAGGTATGGTTGCAATCTATTATTACACATCTTCGGAATTTGTCAGAAACTATACCCTGACAATACAGAACCTTTTAAATGGCTATAGCACTCAGAAGGATGGAACGATTATTGTTGCAGACAAGGGAACCATCGTTGCCAGCAACGATGAAAGCCTGCTGGGACAGGATACTGCCGGCAACCAGGTTGTCCAGGCAATGAAAGAGCATACAGACAGTCAGCATATTTTTCATTTAAAAAATGAAGGAACCGGAGGTTACGGAATCATGCTGAAGCAGCGGGATTATTATATTTATGCCTATCTTCCGGATACGGAAGTATTCCATAACCTGCCACTAAGTGTAACAGCTGTCGTTTTTCTTTATTTACTCATATTCGGTATATTCTGCTTCTGGGGTTACAGAGCGGATCTGGCACACCGGAAACAGGAACAGGAAAAAGATGAAAAATATAAAACAGAACTTCTAAGAGCAGCAAAAAAAGCAGAAGCAGCCAATGAGGCAAAAACCGAGTTTCTGCAGAGGATGAGCCATGATATCCGGACACCGATCAATGGAATCTGCGGCATGATCAATGTGGCAGACCATTATGCAGATAATATGGAGAAACAGACGGAATGCAGAGCAAAGATCAAAGAGGCATCCCATCTGCTGCTGGAACTGGTAAACGAAGTTCTGGACATGAGCAAGCTGGAGTCAGATGAAGTGGTTTTGGAAGAAATCCCATTTAATCTGAACAGTATTTCTGAGGAAATACTGGGTGTGATCGAACAGGTGGCTGCAGAGCAGAATATCCGGATCCTTTGGGAAAAGAAAGAAGTTACACACTGGAATCTTATTGGAAGTCCGGTGCATGTGAAGCGGATCCTGATGAATATTTTGTCCAATGCGGTGAAATATAACAAAGAAAACGGATATATCTATATCAGCTGTCGGGAAATCCCGTCAAAACAGACAGCAATGACCACATTGGAATTTGTCTGCAGAGATACCGGGATCGGAATGGCAGAGGCATTCCAGAAACGCATTTTTGAACCATTTGCACAGGAACATGCAGGAAGCCGCACAAAATTCGCCGGAACAGGACTGGGAATGCCAATCACAAAAAAACTGGTGGAGAAAATGGGCGGAACCATTTCCTTTGAAAGTAAAGAAGGCACAGGGACTACATTTGTGATCCGGATTCCATTCCAGATTGATGCAGATATGAAGGACAGGACTGAAACGGAAGAAAAAACGGAAGCATCTATCCAGGGGCTCCATGTTCTTCTGGCAGAGGATAATGAATTGAATATGGAGATTGCAGAATTTGTGCTTCAGAATGAAGGCACTGTGGTGACCAAAGCATGGAATGGACAGGAGGCTGTTGACATATTCAGAAAAAGCAGTCCTGGAGAATTTGATGTTATTCTTATGGATATTATGATGCCTGTCATGAATGGATATGAAGCAGCAAAGATGATCCGCTCTCTGGACAGAGAGGATGCAAAAGTGATACCAATCATTGCCATGACAGCAAACGCGTTCACTGAGGACAAAATGAGAGCAAAGGAAGCAGGAATGGATGAACATATTGCCAAGCCTGTTGATGGGAAATTATTAGTAAAAGTGATCAATGAGTTAGTAAAACGCGATCAGAGGGAGAAGTTATAATGAAAAAGAAAAAATGGAACAAGTTAGTTTCTGTACTTTTGGTGATGGTGACAGTCATGTCACTTCTGTCTGGCTGCGGCAGGAAAAGTACGGAAAAAGAAGACGCGGAAACTATCACAGTGTATCTATGGACTACAAATCTGTATGAAAAATACGCATCATACATCCAGGAACAGCTTCCGGATATCAATATTGAATTTGTAGTAGGCAATAATGATCTGGATTTCTATCGTTTTCTGAACGAAAACGGTGGATTGCCGGATATTATAACCTGCTGCCGGTTTTCCCTCCATGATGCAAGTCCTCTGAAAGACAGTCTGATGGATCTTTCCACAACCAATGCTGCAGGTGCTGTCTATGATACATACCTTAACAGTTTCAGAAATCAGGATGGCAGCGTAAATTGGCTTCCTGTGTGTGCAGATGCCCATGGCTTTGTAGTGAACAAAGATCTTTTTGAAAAGTATGATATTCCTCTTCCAACGGATTATGAAAGCTTCGTTTCTGCCTGCCAGGCATTTGATGAGGTGGGTATCCGTGGGTTTACTGCAGACTATTACTATGATTATACCTGTATGGAAACACTGCAGGGTCTGTCTGCATCAGAGCTGTCTTCTGTGGATGGACGTAAGTGGCGTACCATCTACAGTGACCCGGACAATACAAAGAGAGAAGGTCTGGACAGTACCGTCTGGCCGGAGGCTTTTGAACGTATGGAGCAGTTTATTCAGGATACAGGGCTGAGCCAGGATGATCTGGATGTGAATTATGATGATGTGGTTGAGATGTACAAAAGTGGTAAGCTTGCCATGTATTTCGGCAGTTCTGCCGGTGTAAAAATGTTCCAGGATCAGGGCATTAACACAACATTCCTGCCATTCTTTCAGCAGAACGGCGAAAAGTGGCTGATGACTACACCATATTTCCAGATAGCTTTAAACCGTGACCTGACAAAGGATGAAACACGTCGGCAGAAAGCAATGAAGGTACTGAACACAATGCTTTCAGAGGATGCGCAGAACCGGATCATTTATGATGGGCAGGATTTGTTAAGCTACAGCCAGGATGTGGATTTCCGGCTTACGGAATATCTGAAGGATGTGAAACCTGTAATCGAAGAAAACCATATGTATATCCGTATTGCGTCAAATGACTTTTTCTCCGTTTCCAGAGATGTGGTGTCCAAGATGATCTCAGGAGAATATAATGCAGAGCAGGCTTATCAGTCATTTAATTCCCAGCTTCTTGAAGAAAAATCCACTTCTGAGGATATTGTGCTGGATTCAAAGAAAACTTATTCCAATCGTTTCCATACCAGCGGAGGCAATGAAGCCTATTCTGTTATGGCAAACACTTTGCGCGGTATTTATGGGACGGATGTGCTGATTGCAACAGGAAACAGCTTTACGGGAAATGTACTGAAGGCCGGTTATACAGAAAAAATGGCGGGCAACATGATCATGCCAAACGAGCTTTCCGCTTACAGCAGCGAAATAAGTGGGGCAGAACTGAAGGAAACGGTCAGAAACTTCGTAGAAGGCTACCAGGGAGGCTTTATCCCCTTTAACCGCGGCTCTCTGCCTGTGTTCAGTGGTATTTCTGTAGAAATCAAGGAAACGGATAATGGTTATACATTGAGTAAAGTTACAAAGAATGGAAAACAGATTCAGGACAAGGATACTTTTACTGTGACCTGCCTTGCAGCACCACAATATATGGAAGCTTATCCGGCAGAGGAAAATATTGTATTTGATGGAGGGGATACCTCTGTGGAAGATACCTGGACAACATATGTTTCAGATGGTAATGCCATTCTTGCAGAGCCTGAAGACTACATTACTCTGAGGTGAGAAGAATGGATGTTATGAATCATAATACAAACAGAAAAAAACGAGTTGTGAGAAAACGATGGAATACGGCAGTTCTTATTGTCCTATTCGTTGGAATCCTTTTGACTGTTTTCCGATATTTTGAGTTTGTATCGAAGACTGTTTATGAGGAAAGTGTTTCTCACCTGACAGAAATTTTTCATCAGTCTGATAATATGCTAAGTGAGCTGACAAATAAGAATCTGACTTATCTCCATATATGGGGGGAATATTTGCAGAACACTTCCGATGAAAGTGAAATTCGTGAGTATATAGAGAAAGCACAGGAAGATGCAGGCTTTTTAGATTTTTATTTCCTGTCAGCGGACGGGAACTATAAGATGGCAACAGGTGAAACCGGGTATCTGGGATTGCAGGAAAATATTGAAGATGAGATCCGGCAGGGAAATGATGTGATAACCAATGCAACGGTTCCCGGAAAATCCCAGCTCCTTGTTTTTGCTACTCCCAGGCCTCATGGAAATTATCAGGGCTTTGAATATGATGCCATTGCCATTGCCTATGAAAACTCTGATATCGTAAATGTGCTGAATATTTCTGCTTTCAATGGAAATGCCCAGAGTTATGTGGTTCATCCGGATGGCCGTGTTGTTGTGGATCATTCTTCTGAGGCATGGGGAGAGGTGTATAATTTCTTTGGGATTCTGAGAGAGCATTCTACTCTGTCTGAAAAAGAGATCCTTAAACTTTCAGAAGAGTTTAAGGAAGGACATACAGATGCAATGCTGATAAATCTGGACGGAGAGGATTACTATCTGGTCTATGAGAAATCCAAACCTCAGGACTGGATCTTTCTGGGACTTGTCCAGGCTGATATCGTCAATGCCAGTATGAATGCTCTGCAGCGCAGTACTATAATGCTTGTGAGTGCCGTAGCATTGTGTATTGCCGGTCTTTTTATCGGATTTATTCTCCAAAAAAACAGGGTAAACCTGAAGAGAAAGGATACGGAGATTCTGTACAGGGACGAAATGTTTCAAAAGCTTTCAATGAATGTAGATGACGTTTTCCTGATGCTGGATGCAAAAACATATCAGGCAGATTACGTCAGTCCCAATGTGGAAAAACTGCTGGGAATTACAGTAGAACAGATTCGTAAAGATGTTTGTGTCCTTGGAAAACTGCATCCCGGGGATGTTGAAGATCCGGAGAAGAATTATCTGGAAGAAATCCAGGTTCATGAGCAGCAGGAATGGGATTTTGAATATGTTCATCAGAAAACAGGAGAACACCGCTGGTTTCATAATGTTGCAATGGGCAGCGAGGTAAACGGAAAAAAGAAATATATCCTGGTTCTGTCAGATCGTACCTCTGACAGAAAAATGAATCAGGCGCTTTCTGAGGCGGTCCGCTCTGCGGAGACTGCAAACAAGGCAAAGAGCACCTTCCTTTCCAATATGTCTCATGATATCCGGACACCAATGAATGCAATCATTGGTTTTACCACACTGGCTGTAAGCAACATTGATGATAAAGAAAGGGTACGGGATTATCTGGGTAAGATTCTTTCCTCCAGTAATCATTTGCTCTCACTGATCAATGATATCCTGGATATGAGCCGTATTGAGAGCGGAAAGATTCATCTGGAAGAAACGGAAGTCAGTCTGTCAGAGGTTCTTCATGATCTGAAAACCATTATCAGCGGACAGATCCATGCGAAACAGCTGGAGCTTTACATGGATGTCATGGATGTTACCAATGAGGATGTTTATTGTGACAAGACGAGGCTGAATCAGGTGCTGCTGAATCTTTTGTCCAATGCAATCAAGTTTACTCCTGCAGGCGGAACCGTTTCTGTCCGGCTGAGAGAGTATCCGGGTACACAGAGAGGCTGTGAATTGTACGAAATCCGGGTAAAGGATAACGGAATCGGCATGAGTCAGAAATTTGTACAGAAGATCTTTTCTCCTTTTGAGAGAGAGCGGACTTCCACTGTGAGCAGGACTCAGGGTACAGGGCTGGGCATGGCCATTACCAAAAACATCGTGGATATGATGGGTGGAACCATTGAGGTTCAGACAGAACAGGGAAAAGGTACTGAATTTATTATCCGTCTGCCATTGCGGATCCAGCCTGAGAATCACCGTATAGAGAAAATCGCAGAACTGGAAGGTCTGAAGGCATTGGTAGTAGACGATGATTTCAATACCTGTGACAGTGTGACTAAGATGCTTGTAAAGGTTGGAATGCGTTCGGAATGGACACTCTCCGGTAAGGAGGCTGTTCTCCGTGCACGGCAGTCTGTGGAAATGGGTGATGCATTCCACGCTTATATCATTGACTGGCGTCTGCCGGATATGAACGGCATTGAAGTTACCCGTCAGATCCGAAGTCTTGGTGATGATACACCGATTATTATCCTGACTGCTTATGACTGGTCAGATATTGAAGTGGAAGCCAGGGCAGCAGGGGTGACTGCGTTCTGTGCCAAACCTATGTTTATGTCAGATATCAGAGAGACTCTGATGGCTGCAATCGGCCAGAAGCAGGCTGAGGCAGAGGATAATATTCTTCCGGCAGCAGATTCAGATTTCAGAGACAGGCGCATACTGCTTGTGGAAGATAATGAACTGAACCGTGAAATTGCAGTAGCGCTCCTTAGTGAATATGGTTTTCAGGTTGATACAGCGGAAGATGGAGCAGAGGCTGTTGAGAAGGTTAAGAATTCAACACCAGGTGATTATGATCTGGTGCTGATGGATGTGCAGATGCCTGTAATGAACGGATATGAGGCTACTGAGCGGATCCGTTCACTGGATGATCCGGCACTGGCGGGAATTACGATCCTTGCCATGACTGCCAATGCTTTTGACGAAGACAGAAAGAAAGCACTGGCATGTGGTATGGATGGATTTCTATCCAAACCAATTGTTATAGAGGAACTGATCAGTACATTACAAAACAGTCTAGAGCGTGTCTGAAAAAGGCTTTCTGCAAGATGTGCGTCACAATTTGTGGGATATTTTGCCCGGATGAGGGCGCCGTAGCGGGCTACGGCAACTGAATTCGGGTGAAATATCCCGCAAAGTGGGGCGTGCAGATTGCGGGAATGATTTTTCAGACACACTCTAGGGTAAGTTTAACTGAATCAGGTAAGTTTTTTGTTTGAACTGTGATAATGGGATATGAAAAGTGGTTTGATGAAAGTAAGGAGGAGCAACGAATGATTTGTGGAATGACGTATTTTCAGATATGTCTGTATTTTCTTATTTATTCTTTTGGCGGCTGGGTTGTTGAAGTTATTTTTCATGCAGTAGCTCTGGGAAAAGTTATAAACAGAGGTTTCCTGAATGGACCGGTTTGCCCGGTATATGGATTTGGGGTGCTTTCTGTTTTTGCTTTGCTCAATACAATTCAGGGCAGCGGGCGTCAGATGAGTGATGGAATGATTTTTGTGTTTGGAATTGTTCTGGCAACTGCGGTGGAACTGGTTGCAGGCTGGCTGCTGGATGTGTGTTTCCACGCAAGATGGTGGGATTATTCAGATAAACCCTTCAATTTTCATGGCTACATTTGCCTGGAGTTTTCTCTGATCTGGGGACTGGCTATCGTTATGGTAGTAAAAGTTTTCCAGAAATATGTAGAGGCACATGCGTTACATACACCTGCAACCTGGGAATGGATTGTGATAGCAGTTTTGTATGCTGTGTATCTGACAGATTTTATTGTGACGGTAGCAGTGATCCAGGGACTGAATAAAAAGCTTACCAGACTGGATAAGGTTCGCTCAGATCTGAGAATTGTAAGTGATAAACTGAGTGATACACTGGCTACGACTACGATTGGCACAGCACAGAAAGTGGGAGAAGGAAAGGTTCAGGCAACTCTTGCAGCAGCAGAACTGCGTGATGCAACTGCCGCACAGCGAGAAAAATCTATCGAAATGCTTCGTATAAAAAGAGCGGAGCTTCAGGCTCAGTTTGAGGAACTGTCCAGTTCTATTACCAATCATACCGTTGTCGGTCAGGGGCGTATCATCAAGGCATTTCCGAAGATGCAGCACAGAGACTATTCCGAACTGATTCAGGAGCTGAAAAAGAGATTAAAATAGATTAAAATGCAGAGGGAGGCTTCAGGTGAACAGACAGGCAGTACAAACCTTAAAGACTTATTTTGGATATGATACATTCAGAGAAGGGCAGGAGAGTGTTGTGGAGTCCATTCTGGAACACCGGGATGTGCTTGCAATCATGCCGACAGGAGCCGGAAAATCCATCTGTTATCAGGTACCGGCACTGATGCTGTCAGGAATTACGATTGTAATTTCTCCTCTGATCTCACTGATGCAGGATCAGGTAAAGGCTTTGAATGAAGCGGGAATACATGCCGCATTTATCAATTCTTCACTGTCGGAAAGTCAGATTAGCAAGGCGTTGTACCTGGCAGCAGGAGGAAGATACAAAATTATTTATGTTGCACCGGAACGTCTGGAAAATTATGAGTTTCTGGAATTCGCCAGACAGGTGGAGATTTCCATGGTGACAGTGGATGAGGCACATTGTATTTCACAGTGGGGCCAGGATTTCAGACCAAGCTATGTCAAAATCGTAGACTTTGTAAAAAATCTTCCCGGTCGTCCGATCGTCAGTGCTTTTACCGCAACTGCAACAGAGGAAGTAAAGAACGACATTCTCTGTACTTTAAATCTGGAAGATCCGAAAGTAGTGATCACCGGGTTTGACAGAAAGAATTTATATTACAGCGTGGAAAATATCCGGCGAAAAGACGATTTTGTGATGGATTACATAGACAGACATCCAACAGAGAGCGGGATTATTTACTGCTCTACAAGAAAAAATGTGGACAATCTTTTTGAACTGCTTTTCCAAAAAGGAGTTGCTGTTACCAGATATCATGCAGGACTGAATAATGAAACCAGAAAAAAGAATCAGGATGATTTCATTTACGACAGAACCCCCGTTATTATTGCAACAAATGCATTTGGAATGGGGATTGATAAATCCAATGTGAGATATGTGATCCATTACAATATGCCACAGAGTATGGAGAATTATTATCAGGAGGCAGGACGTGCAGGGCGTGACGGAGAGAATTCCCAGTGCGTTCTATTGTTTTCTGCACAGGATGTTATGATCGACCGAATGCTTCTGGATAACAAAGATTTTTCCGATGTGGATGAAGAGGATGAATTTCTCATTCGTCAGCGGGATATACGAAGGCTTCAGATCATGGAAGGATATTGTAAAACAACAGGATGTCTGCGAAATTATATTCTGGAGTATTTCGGTGAAAAGACCTTCGGTCCCTGTGATAATTGTGGAAATTGTCACAGAGAATACCATGAGACAGATATGACCAGAGAGGCGAAGTGGGTAGTGAACTGTGTAGCTGAGACGAGAGGAAGGTATGGACTGACAATTGTGATTGGTACTCTGCTGGGGGCTAAGAGAGCCCGGTTGAGGGAGCTTGGAGCAGATAAGTATAAATCTTATGGAGCATTGAATGATCACAGTGAGGTAGAACTCAGGGCACTGATCAGCCAGATGACTGAGATGGGATATCTCTATCAGACACAGGAACGTTACAGTGTGCTGAAACTGGGCGATATTTCTTCGCTAAGAGATGAAAATACTCACGTGATCATGCGTACTTACGAGGAAAAAGAACCGGATAAAAAGAAAAAGCCCCAGAAATCTGTCAGAAAACGCAGTACAGATGCGCTTACGGCAGCAGGTTACGATTTATTTGAAGCCCTGCGGAAACTTCGTCTGGAAATTGCAAAAGAGGAAGCCATGCCTCCATATATCGTGTTCAGTGATAAGACGCTGATAGATATGTGCATCAAATGTCCGTCAAATGAAGAAGAAATGCTGGAGGTTTCCGGTGTGGGCGAGAATAAGCTAAAGAAATACGGTCAGAGATTTCTGGAAGAGATACAGAAGTTCTGCCTGGAACGTCCGAATGCGGTTTTGAGTATGTCGGAAGATGAAAATGGTAATCCCTGAGAACAAAGGTTGGAAAACAGATGAATATAGAAAAATATACGGAAGAATTAATCACATTGAGACATTACTTTCATCAACATCCGGAGCTGGCACTTCAGGAAGTGGAGACGTCTGCATATATCCGGAAATATCTGGAGAAACTGGGATATGAGATTGTGCCGATAGAACCTACAGGATTGATCGCGGAACTTCCATCTCTGAGAAACAGGGAGAAACTGGTTGTACTCAGGGCGGAGATGGATGCATTGCCCATACAGGAGCAGACAAATCTACCATATGCATCAGTAAATCAGGGATGTATGCATGCCTGCGGTCACGATATGATCCTGGCAGCAGCACTGATCCTTGCAAAAATTGTGGCAGAAGAGCAAAGAATGCAGGAAAGTTTTCCGGTCAGACTCCGGTTCCTTTTTGAACCTGCAGAGGAGATTGGTGAAGGTGCAAAAAGAATGCTTCAGGCCGGAGCATTAGAGAATCCGAAAGCAGATGCATTTCTGATGTTTCATTATGCAGCGGACATGACATTTGGAATGGCAGTGCATCAGGGACAGGCATCTTCCATGATCAACAGTATGCAGATTCATGTTCATGGAAAATCCAGTCACTGGTGTGAAGCGGATAAGGGGATTGATGCAATTTATGCAGCTGCTCAAGTAATAAGTGCCATTCATGATCTGAATGAAAGTTTTGGAAAACAGCATCCGGACGCAGGAAAATATATTGTGGGTACGGGTACGATCCATGGCGGTGAATATACGAATATTATTGCAGACCATGTGGTATTAAACGGAAATATACGCGCAGTTCATGAAGAAACTTACATGGCACTTGAGCACGAGCTGGAGAGAAATCTGCAGGAAATTGAAAAGCAGACTGGCACACAGATCCGTATGGAATTTCCAAAAGATCCGGTATATGCGTTTGCCAATGATGAGGAACTTACAGAGACAGCAAAGGTAGTGGGTGCAGAAGTATTCGGAGATAAATTTGTTCTGGAAGGAGAAGATGAGTTGTTTCTTTCCGGTGACAACGCATACAGATATTTTAGAGAAACCAGAGGACTTTTCACAGTATTTCTTGCGGGAATACCAGGAGAGAATCATCCTCTGCATCATCCGAAATTTCAATTAGATGAGAGGATACTGCCGTACAGCGTGGAAGCATTGTATAAGATTATAACTACATTATGAAAAAAATTACCAAAAGGACTTGAAAACTGGATTAAAATAGTATAATATAAAGACATAAACAAATCAATGATGCATAGCAACTATAACTTATTAACGATGAGTGACAGCAGGTTGCTGAATAGTGACGGACAGACGATATACTATAAAGAAAGAATTGAGGGTAGAAATATGAAGATTACAGATACCATTAAATATGTCGGAGTGAATGACCATCAGGTAGATTTATTTGAGGGACAGTATGCAGTGCCAAACGGAATGGCATATAATTCCTATGTGATTCTGGATGACAAGGTTGCAGTTATGGATACTGTAGATGCCAATTTCAAACATGAATGGCTGGATAATCTTGAACAGGCACTGGGCGGACGTAAGCCGGACTATCTGATCGTTCAGCATATGGAGCCTGACCATGCAGCAAATGTAGCGAACTTTCTGGAAGTATATCCCGGCACTACAGTAGTAGCCAATGCGAAGACATTTGTAATGATCAAAAATTTCTTCGGACTGGATCTGGAAGGGCAGAAACTGGAAGTAGAGAATGGTTCTACACTGAGTCTGGGAAATCACAATCTTACTTTTGTATTTGCGCCAATGGTACACTGGCCGGAGGTTATGGTGACTTATGACAGCACAGATAAAGTTCTTTTTTCAGCAGATGGATTTGGTAAGTTCGGTGCTCTGGATGTAGAAGAAAACTGGGATGATGAAGCAAGAAGATACTTTATCGGTATTGTTGGTAAATATGGCGCACAGGTACAGAGACTTCTGAAAGTAGCAGCTACTCTGGATATTCAGATCATCTGTCCGTTACATGGTCCGGTACTTACAGAAAATCTGGGACATTATATCAGCCTCTATGATACCTGGTCCTCTTACACACCGGAGGAAGAAGGAATCGTAGTTGCATATACTTCTGTATACGGACATACCAAAGAAGCAGTCAATCAGTTTGTGGAGAAATTAAAGAGCAAGGGATGTCCGAAAGTAGTTGTTTATGATCTGGCAAGAGATGATATGTCTCAGGCACTCAGCGATGCATTCCGCTACAGTAAGTTGGTACTGGCAACAACTACTTATAATGCAGGAATCTATCCGTTTATGAATGACTTTATTACCCGTCTGGCAGAGCATAATTTCCAGAACCGTACAGTAGGTCTTATTGAAAACGGTTCCTGGGCACCTCTGGCAGCAAAAGTAATGAAAAATATGCTTTCTGAATGTAAGAAAATCAACTGGCTGGACACCACAGTGAAGATCATGTCCGCAGTAAATCAGGAAAACAGAGATCAGATGGAATCGATGGCTTCCGAGCTTTGTAAGGAATATATTGCAAAGAATGATGAACTGGCAAATAAAAATGACATGACAGCGTTATTCCGTATTGGTTATGGTCTCTATGTAGTGACATCAAATGACGGTAAGAAGGATAACGGACTGATTGTCAACACAGTTACCCAGCTGACAGACTCTCCGTTCCGTGTTGCAGTTAATATCAATAAGACAAATTATTCTCACCATGTTATCAAGCAGACAGGGGTGATGAATGTAAACTGTCTCTCTGTAGATGCTCCGTTCTCTGTATTTGAACAGTTTGGTTTCCAGAGTGGAAGAAGCGTGGATAAATTTGCGGGACAGAAGGTGAATCGTTCTGATAACGGACTGATATTCCTGGACAAATATATCAACGCATTTATGTCCCTGAAAGTAGAGCAGTATGTAGATCTGGGAACTCACGGAATGTTCATCTGCAGTGTGACAGAAGCCCGCGTGGTAAGTGACCAGGAGACAATGAGCTACACCTATTATCAGAAAAATGTAAAACCGAAACCTGAAACAGAAGGTAAGAAAGGATTTGTATGTAAAGTCTGCGGATATATCTACGAAGGTGATGAACTTCCGGAAGATTATATCTGCCCATTGTGTAAACATGGAGCTGTAGACTTCGAGCCGATTGGATGAAAGATTTCTCTTGTTAAACTGCTAAAGAGTGACATTCTGTTATATGAATAATTGTTGAGATTTCAGAGTGATCTGATTGATAAAATAAAAAATAGAGATTGTCAGTGGTTATTAAATAGCTGGCAATCTCTATTTTGCTCCAATATGGTACTATTATTAAATGCAGAAAATAGTACAATTACAGTTGTATTGTAAGGATGAATAGACGATGGGATATTAATAGAAACATTATGGGATGTAAAGAAATTTTGATAGACGAATTCAATAGCAATATGTTACACTTTATAAAAGTTAGAATTTAATATATCAAAATATAAAGGGAAGTGTGTCTATTGAAACAAATTAAAAAGAAACTTTCAAAAAGAATATATTGGAATATTATGAACTTTCTGAGCATTATGATGAAATAAAAATGTGGTATGACGGATATCGGTTTGGAAATGTAGAGGTTTACTGTCCCTGGGATGTGATAAATTATTGTGATGAATTGCGTATAAACAATATGGCGCAGCCACAGAATTACTGGTCTAATACTAGCAGTAATGAAGCGGTGAAACGCTTTATTCAGGAGACTGATAAGGGAACGGTCAGAAAGGAAATTGAGAAACTGATAGCAGGAGAAACAATTGTAAAGGAGATTCATCAGGAACTGACATATCAGGATATGTATGCTTCGATTGAAAACCTGTGGAGTATTCTTTTTACTACGGGATATCTCACACAGACCGGAAGAAAAGATGCAAATACGTTCATGCTTACCATTCCTAATATGGAAATACGTAATATTTTTCTGACACAGATTATGGAATATTTTAAGAAAATTGTTTCTGAGAATGGAGAAGCACTTGAAGTACGGTATTGCATTTTACAAAAAGAAATGCAGAGTAATGACAGTTAAATAAATGAAAAACAAATACACAAAAGCAGCAGAACCATTGAGGGATAGTGATTCAATGGTTCTGCTTTTTACTGTCTGTATTGATGAAGTTGCTTAATGTAACTGGAATACTACGGTTTCGTAAGGTTTGAGTACAAGTGTTCCAATTCCGTATTCAACTTCATTTTCTCCGTAATTGGAAATGATTACGGGAGTGTTGCACGGTAATTCAATATCTTCAGCGCCATAATGGAATTTCTGCATGGATGCAGAGAAATTATGCACTGCCAGCCATGTTTCATCCTGGTAACTTCTGGTATAGGCAATTACCGGACCATCTTCCGGGCAGCAGAGTTTGAAATCTCCATGAGCCATTACCGGATGTTTCTTACGCAGTGCGATGAGATTCTGGTAGAATCTGAAAACAGAACAGTCATCATTCATCTGGCTTTCTGCGTTAATGAGTTTGTAGTTTGGATTGACACCCAGCCACGGAGTATGCTCAGAAAATCCGCCGTTTGGACTGTCGTTCCACTGCATAGGCGTTCTTGCATTATCACGGCTGATACTTCTGGATTCTGCCAGTGCTTCTTCAGGAGAAGCTCCTTGTTCGATCATGGTTTTATAATAATTGCGGGTATCAATGTCATTGTAATCATCGATAGATGGGAAGGCAACATTGGTCATTCCCAATTCTTCGCCCTGGAAAACAAAGGGGGTACCGGGAAGTGTGTGCAGATAACATGCCAGCATTTTTGCAGATTCTGACCAGAATTCTCTGTCATTTCCGTAAAGGGAAACCTGACGCGGTTTGTCGTGATTACTTAAAAATCTTGCCCACCATCCGTCTTTTTTTAGGATTTCATAATCTTTCTTAAGATCACGTTTCATTTTCTCTGGTGACCATGTCTGGATTTCAACAATCGGAGGGACAAATGGAATAGCCATGTTAAATTCTTTGCTTGCTGCGCTGGAATAGTTGATGGCATCCTGTTCATTGTTGATATTAACTTCTCCTACACTCATCAGATTGTCGGGAGTCATTGTTTCTGCAACCATTTCACGGATGTAGCGGTGGGTTCCTTCCAGATTTACACACGCTACAGTACCAATGGGTTCATTCATATCTGCACGTCCGTCCAGTCCTTTGTCAAGATAACTGATGGCATCAATGCGATATCCGTCAACACCTTTCTCATTCCAGAAACGGATAATATCAAAAATTTTCTCTTTAGTTTCCGGATTATCCCAGTTCAGATCCGGTTGTTCTTTAGCAAAGAAATGGAGATAGTATTGTCCACGTTCAGGAACATATTCCCAGGCACTTCCGCCAAATACGGACATCCAGCAGTTGGGTGCGCCTCCGTCCGGTGCAGGATCACGCCAGATATAGTAATCACTGTAAGGATTATTGCGGGATTTCTTTGATTCCCGGAACCATTTATGTTTATCTGAAGAATGGTTCAGGACCAGATCCATGATAATGGCGATGCCTCGTTCATGTGCACCGTCGCGGAAAGCATCCCAGTCTTCCATAGTTCCGAATTCTTCCATGATCGCGAAGTAATCAGAAATATCGTAACCGTTATCCACATTCGGAGAAGCATAGACAGGAGACATCCATACTGCATTGATGCCAAGCTCCTTCAGATAATCTAGCTTCTCAATCATTCCCTTCAGATCACCGATTCCATCATTGTTGCCATCTTTAAAACTTCTTGGGTAAATCTGGTAGATCACCAGATCTTTATACCAGTCTTTTTTGTGTTTCATATGTACATCCTTTCGTCTTTTTGCATAAATAAACTCTGAAATTATTATATTGTATTGTGCAAAAAAACGCAATGAAGAAAACGAGATTATTTTTGATAATAGTAACACACGTGTTACTGTTCACATTCCACTATCCCGCGAGGTGTTTTGGCATGAATATGCCAAAATCCCGAGACATACAAGCCAAAATTCCATTGCCGCAGGCAATCTGGAATGAATTTTGGCTAAGTTACTGTGAACGGAGTGAACAGTAACTAATAACGAAGTAAACAGTAATACACACTCTGGACATATCAGATTGTACAGAAAAAAGAATTGTGATAGAATAGGCGCGTAAAATATGTTACTGTACATAAGACAATGAAAGACGGAGAACAGAATGAACGCAAATTTTGAATATTATAAAGTTTTTTATTACGTATCAAAATATGAGAATCTGACAAAGGCAGCATCAGTATTAAAGACCAGCCAGCCGGCTGTGACCAGGACGATACATAATCTGGAAAATATATTAGGGTGCAGACTGTTTACCAGAAGCAAAAGTGGCATGAAACTGACTCCTGAGGGAAAGATTTTCTATCAGTATGTAGCAGCAGGCTGTGCTCAGTTTTTCAAAGCCGAGGATAATCTTAATAATCTGATCAGCCTTGAGAACGGGACCATTTATATCAGTGCAACAGAGACAGCATTGCACTGTTATTTGTTCGAGGCAGTCAGAGACTTTAATATTCAATACCCGAATGTGCATTTTAAAATTCTTAATAACAGCACTACAGATTCTGTAAATGCCTTAAAAGAGGGTAAAGTAGATCTTGCAGTTGTATCTGCTTCTTTACAGTTAGCAGAGCCACTGAAAATGAAAGTAGTGCGAAAGTATAGGGAAATTCTGATCGGAGGCAGTCGTTTTGCGGAGCTGAAGGGGAGGAAGACTTCGTTGGAGGAACTTTCAGCCTATCCATGGATCAGCCTGACTTCCGAGGCAATCAGCAGGAGATTTTTGAATGAGTATTTTTCAAAAAATGGACTGCAGTTTTCGCCGGATGTAGAGCTGGCGACTACAGATATGATTCTCCCGGCAGTACGGTATAATATGGGAATCGGATTCCTGCCAGAAGAATTTGCCGGAGATGATCTGGAATCCGGAAAGGTTTTTGAGATAGATGTAAATGAAACACTTCCGGAGAGAAGCATTATTCTGATCCATGATACAGAATATCCTCAAAGTATTGCATCTAAAGCATTCCAGAAGTTTTTGGCAGAACGGAAAGAACAGAACCGCTGAAATAGAAAAGTCATCAGGAAATCCACATGATGTGAATCCTGATGACTTATTATATTTATAAGGAATTTATCATCTGTTAGACGGATTTATTTATGCCACTCCCAGTTTCGAATCTCTTCCAGATCCTGGCCATATTCAGCAATATACTGTTTGTGCTCAACAAGCTTGTCATTCATCTTCTGGATTAAGAAGGAACCTTTGTTTCCAAGCTGTGGAAGATGCATGATGGCATCCTTTACAAGATTGAAACGGTCAATCTGGTTCTGTACACGCATATCGAATGGTGTAGTAATAGTACCTTCTTCCTGATATCCGTGAACAGAGATATTGTGGTTGTGACGCTCATAAGTAAGCTCATGGATCAGTGTTGGATATCCATGGAATGCAAAGATGACAGGTTTATCTTTTGTGAAGATTGCATCATATTCTGCGTCACTTAAGCCGTGTGGATGTTTGTGGTCAGATTCCAGTTTGAACAGGTCGACAACGTTAACAACACGGATCTTAAGTTCCGGCATTTCATCACGAAGGATAGTAACTGCAGCCATGATCTCAAGTGTAGGTGTATCACCGCAGCAGGCCATAACAACGTCTGGTTCTTCACCACAGTCATTGCTTGCCCACTCCCAGATACCGATACCCTGTGTGCAGTGCTTAACAGCCTGCTCCATGGTCAGCCACTGGCAGCTTGGATGCTTGGAAGCTACAATTGCATTGACATAGTTCTTACTCTTGATGCAGTGATCGAAGCAGGAGAGTAAGCAGTTAGCGTCCGGTGGTAAGTACATACGAACTACGTCTGCTTTCTTATTGGCAATGTGATCCAGGAATCCAGGATCCTGATGAGTAAATCCGTTGTGGTCCTGCTGCCATACGTTGGATGTCAGGATGAAGTTCAGGGATGCGATAGGCTGTCTCCAGGAAAGCTGATTGCAAACTTTCAGCCATTTTGCATGCTGGGCTGCCATGGAGTCAACGATACGGATGAAAGCTTCATAGCTTGCGAAGAAGCCATGACGACCTGTTAACAGGTAACCTTCCAGCCATCCTTCACACATATGCTCACTGAGCATACTGTCCATAATACGTCCGTCTCTTGCGAGGCAGTCATCAGTATCAAGCATTTCTGCGTTCCAGTCACGTTTCTGATATTCAAATACTTTGTACAGACGGTTGGACATGCTTTCATCTGGTCCAAAGATACGGAAGTTCTTGTTTTCTTCATTCAGTTTGAAGATGTCGCGGATGTATCCGCCAAGTTCGATCATATCCTGAGCTTTTGTTTTGCCAGGCTGTACTTCAATACCGTAATCGCGGAAGTCCGGAAGACGAAGATCTTTCAGAAGAAGTCCACCATTTGCATGTGGGTTGGCACCGAGACGTGCATTTCCCTTAGGAGCCAGTTCAGCCAGTTCCGGGATCAGGCGTCCGTTTTTATCAAACAGTTCCTGAGGACGATAGCTTTCCAGCCACTCCTTCAGAAGTTCAAGATGTTCCGGTTTTTCCATAGTGATCGGAACCTGATGAGCACGGAAAGAACCTTCAATCTGAAGTCCGTCAACAACCTTAGGACCTGTCCATCCCTTAGGAGTACGAAGGATGATCATTGGCCATACCGGACGTTCCGGATTATTGTTCTCACGGGCGTTCTTCTGGATCGCTTTGATTTCTTCGATCACTGTGTCCATTGTTTCAGCCATCTTCTTGTGCATTGTCATTGGGTCGTCACCTTCAACGAAATATGGTTTCCAGCCACAGCCCTTGAAGAAGCATTCAAGTTCTTCATGAGAAAGACGGGAGAAGATAGTCGGGTTGCTGATCTTATATCCATTTAAGTGAAGAATAGGAAGTACAGCACCGTCTGTGATCGGGTTCAGGAATTTGTTGGACTGCCAGGATGTCGCCAGAGGACCAGTCTCAGCTTCACCATCACCTACAACAGTAGTTGCAATCAGATCCGGGTTGTCAAATACAGCTCCGAAAGCATGAGCGATGGAGTAACCAAGCTCGCCACCTTCATTAATGGAACCAGGTGTTTCCGGTGCGCAGTGGCTTGGGACTCCGCATGGGAAGGAGAACTGTTTGAACATTTTCTTCATACCTTCCTCATCCTGACTGATGTTAGGATAAACTTCGCTGTAGGAACCTTCCAGATAGGTGTTGGCGATCATGAAGTTTCCGCCATGTCCAGGACCGGAAAGCAGGATCATATCAAGGTCATAACGTTTGATGACACGGTTGCAGTGTGCATAAACGAAGTTCTGTCCCGGTACAGTTCCCCAGTGACCAACAATTTTTTTCTTGATCTGATCCATAGTTAATGGCTCTCTCAGAAGCGGATTGTCGAGAAGATAGAGCTGTCCGGCAGACAGATAGTTAGCTGCACGCCAGTAAGCATCGATTTTGTCAAGCATTTCCTGGTTTAAAGGCTGCTTTTCCAGACATAATTTGTTGTCTTCCATTTTCTTACCTCTTTCTTTGTCTTTGATGTGTATAGCTTAAGATGTCGAAGATATCTGTATAAGAAATTTTCTGGTGGTAGTTAATGATAAACGTTTCTCAACAGATAAGTTGGAGTGTTACTTTGTTATTTTTTAACCGAACACATCCTATCATATCAGAAATGAAACGTAAAATAGAAATATTGCATTGTAATTATAAGTTTTTGATATGGATAAAAAATAAGCTCCTTCTGATGAAATGCGGAGCAGTTATTCGGTATAGAGCTGCGTAGCGAAGCAGATTGTGAATATCCGCTTGACGACAATTCTCTGAGTGGAAATGATTGGTGTTTAATATGGAAGATGACGAAAAGAACTAAGCAATGATTAGTAATTTTCACGAAAAAATGGATAACATGAAAGTTGTATTGCAATTTGCACAAAAAATAGATATAATAAAAAAAACAATTGCGCATAAGGTATAGAAAAACTGCTTATATGTACTAGATAAAGTATAGGCGGTAAAAGTGAAGAATGGCGAAGGAGACAAGAATCATGGGAAAAAGAGCAGCAGGAATATTAATGCCGATCAGCAGTCTTCCATCAGACTATGGCATCGGATGTTTTTCCAAAAGTGCATATGAATTTGTAGACTGGTTAAAGGAAGCAGGACAGACTTACTGGCAGATTCTGCCATTGGGACCGACCAGCTATGGAGATTCTCCATATCAGTCTTTCTCTACATTTGCAGGTAATCCATATTTTATTGATCTGGATACACTTGTGGAAGAAGGAGTTCTTGATAAGAAAGACTGCGAGAAAGTTAACTGGGGAAAGAAGCCTGATGAGGTAGATTATGAAAAAATCTACAAAGGCCGTTATCCTCTTCTGAGAAAAGCATACGAGAACAGTGATATCAGCAAGAATCCTGACTATCAGAAATTCGTAGCAGAGAACAGCTGGTGGTTGTCAGATTATGCTCTGTTTATGGCAGTAAAAGACCGTTTCGAAGGTGTAGAATGGACCAAATGGGCTGAGGATATCAGACTCCGCTGGAACAATGCCATGGATTATTATCGTGAAGAACTCTATTTTGATATTGAATTCCAGCAGTATATGCAGTTTAAGTTCTATGAGCAGTGGATGAAACTGAAATCCTATGCAAATTCAAAAGGAATCCAGATCATTGGAGATATTCCGATTTATGTTGCAATGGACAGTGCTGATGCATGGGCGCATCCGGAGCTGTTCCAGCTGGATCAGGATAATGTACCACTGGCAGTAGCAGGATGCCCTCCGGATGGATTTTCTGCAACCGGTCAGTTATGGGGAAATCCGTTATATCGCTGGGATTATCACAGAAATACAGGATATCAGTGGTGGATTTCCAGAATGAGTTACTGCTTCAGACTGTATGATGTTGTGCGAATCGATCATTTCCGTGGATTTGATGAATATTTCTCTATTCCATACGGAGATAAAGATGCAAGAGGCGGACACTGGGAAAAGGGTCCCGGAATTGATCTGTTCCGTAAGATTGAACAGGCGCTTGGATGGAAGCAGGTTATTGCAGAGGACTTGGGATATATGACAGATTCCGTACGTCATCTGGTATATGAGAGCGGCTTCCCGGGAATGAAGGTTCTGGAATTTGCGTTTGACTCCAGAGATTCCGGATGTGCCAGTGATTATCTGCCACATAATTATCCGGAGAACTGCGTGGCATATACAGGAACCCATGATAATGAAACTATCGTGGGATGGTGGAAGAGCATCACAGCAGCTGAGAGAAAACTGGCGAGAGATTATCTGTGTGATCATGCAACACCGGAAGAAGAACTGTATAAGTGTTTCATCAGTCTGATCATGCGCAGTGCTGCGCGTGTCTGCGTTATCCCAATGCAGGACTATATGGGACTGGACAACAGATTCCGAATGAATAAACCATCTACAGTTGGTATGAACTGGAAGTGGAGAATTAAGAAGAGAGATCTTACAAAGAAACTCCAGAAGGAAATCTATGATGTGACACTTCGTTATGGACGTAAGAACTGGGATTAAATACATAATGAAATAATTGGAATAATGACAGCGTTTCGGATATAAATAATATTCGGAACGCTGTTTTTTTAACCGAATCAAGCAGTTATTTGGTAAAAAAAGCAACGAAGTGGTTGGTTTTATCTGTTTTGTTTTATCCAGTCAGAGTCATCTGTCAGAGGGAAAAAAAGGACAGTTTCGCAAGGTCTTTATTTTTGTATGAAAAAGAAAACATTGAAATTGTTTTGACGGGCGTACAATTGAAAAAGAAATGCATTGATTTTCGGGCAATGTCTGATAAAATATTAACCAGAAAAAACAAAAGAACAGATTTTCAGGAGGGAAAATAAATGAACTATAACAGATTAGAAACCAGTCTGATCGATGTGATCAAAGAGGAACAGGCGAAGCTTGGATATATGAAGGAGAAGATCAGCCTTTATTATCCGCTCAGTTCCCTGAATCATTTCTTTGGCAATGAGACGGATGCTGCAGGCATGATGGAGATTTTAAAAGATTTTCCTTCTTATATAGAAGAGAAATTTGGTGAAGTAGCAGTATCACACAGAGGAGATCGTTTCTGCTTCACTGTTTCGGAAAAAGCTTCCGAATATGTACATAATAATATGAAAGAGAATGAATTTATCAAGGCATTGATCGAACTGGTTGGCAGACATGGATGTACGATAGAGGAAATTAAAGAACTGTTCCATTCTTATTCAGATAAAATCATTACTGAACCAATGGATAACGAGGAGTTTGATGTGATGATCCGCTTTGATGATGGATCAGATCCTTATTATTATTGTTTTAAAGATGAAGGATGCCATATCATTTACCACAGATTTCTGCCGGAAGACTATGCAGATTTTGGATTCTGATAAGAATGAGTGAAAAATTTTCCAACTGTCGGATCGGCAAAAATATATGTGACATTTGCAACAAAAGTATGTTATTTTTTTGTCAAATATCAACAAAAATAAGTCGAAATTCTATATTGACAGATAGTCTCAATAATGGTAATTTTTATTTGATTTAATGTTTTCATTTATAGAAACAGGTAAAATTTTATTACATTATTTTACAGGAATAAAATAGATAAAACTGAGTTGACAGTTTGGAGGGAAAGATTAAATGAGAAAAACCAAAATTATCTGTACAATGGGACCGTCTACTGATAAGGGCGATGTTATGGAGCAGCTTGTGAGAGAGGGAATGGACGTAGCACGTTTCAACTTCTCACATGGACCTCACGATGAGCAGAGAGGCCGTATCCAGAAACTGAGAGAACTTCGCAAGAAATATGACAGACCTGTTGCAGCACTTCTTGATACAAAGGGACCGGAGATCAGACTTGGATGCTTCAAGGATGGCAAGGTTTCTCTGGAAGAAGGACAGATTTTTACATTTACAAATAAAGATATTGAAGGAACTAATGAGTGCGTAAGCATTACTTATAAAGAGCTTTATAAGGATGTGCAGCCGGGTGGACATATTCTGGTTGATGATGGACTTGTAGACCTGGAGGTTCAGGACATCTCAGGAAAGGACATTGTCTGCAAGGTTATTAATGCAGGTGTGATTGGCGACAAGAAGGGTGTCAATGTTCCGGGTGCAAACCTGAAGATGCCATTCATCAGTAAAAAAGACCATGATGATCTTCTCTTCGGTATCCAGGAAGGATTTGATTTCGTTGCAGCATCTTTTACACGTACTGCAAACGATATCCGCGAAGTAAGAAAAATCCTGAAAGAAAACGGCGGTGAAGAGATTCAGATCATTGCAAAGATTGAGAACCAGCAGGGCGTTGACAATATCGACGAGATTATTGAAGCAGCAGATGGCATCATGATCGCCAGAGGTGACATGGGTGTTGAGATCCCGCCGGAATATGTACCTGTTATCCAGCAGAAAATTATCCAGAAAGTTTACACAGCAGGAAAACCGGTTATTACAGCAACACAGATGCTTGACTCCATGATCTCTCATCCGAGACCAACCCGTGCAGAGGCTACAGACGTTGCCAATGCGATTTTTCAGGGAACAAGTGCAACTATGCTTTCAGGAGAAACCGCAGCTGGTAAATATCCGGTACAGGCACTTCAGATGATGAGCCGTATTGCAGAACATATGGAGCAGAATATTGATTACAATACAATCTTTAAGAAAACAGACAGAAATGAGAATCCGGATATCACAAATGCAATCGCACATGCAACCTGTCTGACCGCAATCGACTTGAAGGCCAGTGCAATCCTTGCAGTGACAAAATCCGGAAGTACAGCTCATATGATGTCCAAACACAGACCAGGATGTCTGATCGGTGCATGTACAAGCTCTGAGAGAGTTCTTCGCCAGCTGAATCTATCCTGGGGTGTTTACCCGATGCTGATCAAAGAAGAATACAGTTCTGAGATCCTTTGCCTGAGAGCAATCGAAGCAGCACAGAAGCATAAACTTGTAAAAGTTGGCGACACTATTGTATTTGCCGGTGGTGTACCGCTTGGAATTCCGGGAAGAACAAACCTGATCCGCGTCTGCACAGTAGAATAGTGGAGCAGGTTATGAAACGGTTAGTCATAAAAAATAAAAGAAAAATCTGGCTCTGGTTTCTGTTTATCGTGCTTCTGATCTTGGCATGCAGGGCTGCGTATGTCACGGGAAATAAGAATATGCAGATAAGAGACGAGGCAGTAGAGGAACAGCAGGTAGAGAATGTAGTGGGACAGGATAAAGTGGAGAGATTATGCTGAATCAATTTTCGAGAACTGAGCTTCTTCTTGGAAAAGAAGCGATGGATAAACTGGAGAATGCCCGTGTGGCAGTATTTGGAATCGGAGGAGTTGGAGGTTATGTATGTGAAGCATTGGTCAGAAGCGGCGTAGGGGCCTTTGATCTGATCGATGATGACAAAGTATGCCTGACGAATCTTAACAGACAGATTATTGCCACCAGGAAAACTGTTGGTCAATATAAAACAGAGGTGATGCGGGACAGGATCCTGGACATTAATCCGAAAGCAGATGTGAGAATCCATAACTGTTTTTATCTTCCGGAGAATGCTGCTGATTTCGATTTTAGTGAGTATGATTATGTGGTAGATGCTGTGGACACAGTGACTGCGAAGATTGAACTGATCATGCGTGCAAAAGAGGCAGGGACTCCTGTTATCAGCAGTATGGGTGCCGGAAATAAGCTGGATGCCAGTGCATTTCGGGTGGCAGATATCTATAAGACGAAGGTGTGCCCGCTGGCGAAGGTTATGCGCAGAGAGCTGAAGAAGCGTGGTGTGAAAAAACTGAAGGTTGTTTATTCGGAAGAACAGCCGATCAGACCGATTGAAGATATGGCAATCAGCTGCAGATCGCATTGTATTTGTCCTCCGGGTGCTGCGCATAAGTGTACGGAGCGCAGAGATATTCCGGGCAGTGTGGCGTTTGTGCCGTCTGTCGCCGGGCTGATTATTGCAGGAGAGGTTATTAAAGACCTGACTGCAGAGTACAGAAGATAAGAAGTGTTTATTTTGAGATGTGTATGGTGTCAGAAATGGTATGGTGCACATCTTTTTTTGCGGGAAATATTTGGAATCGGATGGGGGTATTACTTTTTGGATTTTATAGAATTGTTATAGGGAAAAAGTCAAAATAATATAAAAATTTACGGGATTTTCAAAAGATAATGAAAGAAAAAGGAGAGAATCTGTGATACACTGTCATTATTGACGGATAGAAATCTATTAGAACTGTGGAGATATAGAAGTTTGGTGGATCAATGTCTGAATGATGTCAGCTTAATAAATTTCAGATTGGAGGATATAACATCGGATGAAAACAAATTACAACAGAACAGTGCAGGCCTGTTTTATCGGATATGTAGTGCAGGCCATTGTGAACAATTTCGTTCCTCTGCTGTTTCTGACATTTCAGGGCAGTTACGGGATTTCGCTGCAGAAGATCACACTTCTGGTTACTTTTAATTTCGGGATCCAGTTGCTGGTAGATCTGGCATCGATTGGATTTGTGGACAGAATAGGTTATCGTGCATCTATGATCCTGGCACATGCAATGGCGGCTGCAGGTCTGATTTTGCTCACAGTATTGCCGGAGTGCCTGGGAGATCCGTTTGTGGGACTTCTCATTGCAGTTATGATCTATGCCATCGGAGGCGGATTGCTGGAGGTGCTGGTAAGTCCTGTGGTGGAAGCCTGCCCTACAGATAATAAGGAAAAAGCAATGAGTCTCCTTCATTCCTTTTACTGTTGGGGACATGTGGGAGTGGTACTTCTTTCTACATTATTCTTTCGTATTTTCGGGATTGCAAACTGGAAATATATGGCGCTGGTGTGGGCATTGATTCCCATTGCAAATGGAATCTTTTTTACCAGAGTTCCCATTGCTCCACTGCTGGATGAGGGTGAAAAGGGGCTGACTATGGGAGAGCTTTTTAAGAAAAAAATCTTCTGGGTTCTGATGTTAATGATGCTCTGTGCAGGAGCCAGTGAGCAGGCGGTAAGCCAGTGGGCTTCTACTCTGGCTGAGAAAAGCTTTGGAATCAATAAAACTATCGGAGATCTGGCAGGTCCCATGGCGTTTGCAATTCTTATGGGAAGCTCAAGGGCATTTTATGGGAAATTTGGAGATAAAATCAATCTGGAACGCTTTATGCAATACAGTGCAGTTCTGTGCATGGTTTCCTATCTGATGATCGCATTTATCCCGGTACCTGCGTTGGGAATCCTTGGATGTGCGGTTTGCGGTCTGTCTGTAGGTATTATGTGGCCGGGAACCTTCAGCATGGCGGCTGCCTCAGTAAAGCGTGGCGGAACAGCCCTGTTTGCCCTCCTTGCCCTTGCTGGAGATGTGGGATGCTCATCCGGACCAACCTATGTGGGGATGATTTCAGGAGCACTGAATGATAATCTGAAACTTGGAATCTTTGCGGCACTGATTTTCCCTGTGTTGATGATAATGGGGATTAAGATGATTGGAAGTCTGCAAAAATATGATTGAGATATATTAAAAAGTATGGAACGATTAATTTTTCATATTGATGTAAACAGTGCATTTCTTTCCTGGGAGTCAGCCAGAAGGGTAAGCCAGGGGCTGCCGGATCTCAGGGAGATTCCCTCCTGTGTGGGAGGAGATCCAAAGAAACGGACAGAGTACACACGCTGTTCCCGGACGAAATACCGGAGAAAATGTGGCCACTTCCTGTCCGTAACCTGTTATTTCTGGGAAAAGCCTTCGAGCAGAAGCTTCTGAATCAGGGAATCCGTACTATTGGTGATCTGGCAAGGGAACGGGAAGCAAATGTACAGCTCTGGCTTGGAGAAAAACCAGAGCACAGATGAAAAATGAAGACAGACAGGAAGAATAAAAGCGCAGAGATGATACTTTTTCTCTGCGCTTTTATAGCGGACTGTTATACATATTTCAGAAATTCTTCATCCTGAATCCGGGAAGTATGGATGGCATTTTGGATAGCCTGAGCCATGACTTCTGCGGCGAGAGTTCCTGCCATATTGATATCTACAGAAACATCGCCAATGCTGGCAGCATAGATGGAATCGCCGTCAGCCATAGTTGCTACAGGATTGATGCATCTGGCATAGGCACAGCGGGTCATAGAGGCAATTTTATTCAGTTCAGCCTTTGAAAATGCCCCATTGGTGATCACAGCCCCGATGGTGGTATTGCCGGTAAACTGGTCATGAGGTGTCATAAAGCGGTATAATTCGTGGACACTATCCAGAAACCCGCTTCTGTCAGGCGTTTTCAGCCCTGCGATTTTCTGACCATTTTGTGGACTAAAGATATCTCCCAGTGCATTGACAACGACAATTGCGGCCATCTGGAAATTTCCCACTGATACAGCGGCAATACCAAGACCTGACTTCATGGATTGTTTCATACCGTAAAGTTTTCCCACAGTTGCACCGGTACCTGCGCCGATATTCCCGGTTCTGGCATCTGTTCCGGCAAATGCCTGACGGCAGGCTTCCTCGCCCATTTTTGCAGTTGGACGTATTTTAGGATCTCCGTAAGAGAGGTCATAGATACAGGACTGGCATACAAGGGGAACCAGTGCTGCACCGGTGTTATAACCGATATTTTGTGATTCCAGATAGTTCATTACACCGTCAGCAGCAGCCAGTCCATAGGCAGAACCTCCGGACAAGACAATGGCGTTGATAGGATTGTCGGCAGTGACAGGAGAGGTGAGAGGAGTTTCTCTGGAAGCAGGGCCGCCTCCGCTTATATCGCAGCCTGCTTTTGCTCCATTTGGAAAATAAAGAACAGTTACACCGGTTTTCGCATCATGGTCAGAAGTATGACCGATGCGTAAATTTGAAAGCTCTGTAATAGAAATCTCTTTTAATAATGACATAAAAATCTCCTTTATTATGTGATAGCAATTCTATGAAATACTGAGAGCAATCCAGCCCATCAGAATGTGAAGTACTGCGTCAGATATTTTCCTTGTCTTTCGCACTCTGCTGAACTGTCTTGATTGCATTATTTTGTGAGATTGCTATAGATATTAATTGAATCAGGTAGGATTTCTGTTTTAAATGTGCCAGATAAAAAAAACTGACTACGGTGACAATGTAGTCAGGTTTTTTGGAAAAGGCTGTTCTTTTAAAGATTATGCACGTTTCAGTGCCACAGAAAGTGCCTTGGAAACGATACTTCCCACTACAAAGCAGAAGCCCGCTTCGATCAGTCCCTGAACGCCCACAAAAGCAGCAACGAAGACAACAGGATTGCTTACTCCAAGACTGGAAACAATACCCTGAATGTAATCTGTGTTGTAGAAGAAGAGACATAAAAAGCCCATGAAGAAGAAAGTATTCAGTAACGGGCATGCCAGTGAAGCAACGTAATAGGAAAATTTCTTCGCCGGTGATTTATATAATGCTGCGAAAATAAGTCCTGTGATCCATCCTTCCAGCACACGTGCCACGATACATACAATAAAAGTGCCAAATGGATTAATGTTAAAAAGTGCAGCAGCGAAAGCTGAACTTCCTGTGACAGCCATATAGAAGCTGGTTGCACCGAAAGCAAGTCCGCATACAGCACCACCTTTCGGTCCGAGGATGATAGCTCCTACAGCTACCGGGATGGTGAGAAGAGTGATGGATAAGCCGGGAGTACGAAGGTAGCCCAGCGGGGTAAAGGACATGAGCAGAATAATGGCAATCATCATAGCCAGCTCTACCATGTAAAGAGTGCTGCTTCTTTTTGTTGCAGCCGTTGTTGTAGTGGTTGTTGTTGTGTTCATATGAATTCTCCTTTGGGTCTGATAAAACGGCGCAATGCGTCCCCTGCTTTTCAGACAGTTTAGAGTATGGGGATCAGGCGTTATGAAAAATATGCATCAGAACAAAAGATATGAAACAAGAAATATCTTCCGGTAAAGGTTTCCGGTGTGTAGACGCCTTACAGGTCGCCTCACAAATTTAACCAGACTGTGAAGTGGATGATTTTATCCACCAGACTGTCAGATGTGGAAATCAGATGCATTTTCTTTCGAATAACGCTCCCGTAAACCATAACACATTTGATTAAAAACTGCAATATTTTATAGTATGTTTGAAAATAAATACAGGATATAGAGACGTTTCTATATCCTGCAAAAAATATTGATTATGAGATTTAGCGTTCCATCATGCTGATGGATTCAATTCTCATACTTCCACCACGTACTACTTCGATTCTGTGGAATTCTTCCTTGATCAGTTTGACAACTGCATCATTCTTGATGGCTGTCTGGACAAATTCCAGAAGCAGGCTGTCTTTGCCGTAGTCAATGACTTTTGCCTTGAAGGTTTCTGCAATCTGAAACAGTTCTGCTTTATCTTCCCTGGAGCAGTTGAAAACCTTGATATAGAGAATTTCTTTCATTCTGACAAATACATCTGTGAAGTCGATTACCTTGATAACCTCGATCATGCGGTTTAACTGTTTTTTGATCTGTTCAAAGGTTTCATCATCGCTGACTGTTGCGATAGTCATTCGGGATACTGTGGGGTCCTCGGTGGTTCCTACAGTAAGACTGATCTATCACGAGATATGTAAATGGTTAAGTGAGCTTTGTTAATTAAAATATACTAAAATATTGTCTTTTTTGACAAGAAATTATAGAAAATAAATAAAATAACACAATGCAAAAAACAATGCATAAAATAAAAGAATGTCCCTTTGAGGAACATTCTTTTAACGTGTCTGAAGGAAAACTTTTAATTTGGGAAGCTGGTTGTTAAGGATAAGAGTTTCCGGAAACATGAGCTGGTGAACGAATTCTTCGGCATAGGTGAAATCTCCAACATGTTCTTTTCCGTGGCTGTCGCTGGACAAAATAACAGGAAGCTGATATTTCTGACAGAGATACAGGATTCTGGCTGCATTGGCTCTTGTGTCTCCCCGATATCCTCCGGGTGCGAGGGAAGCTTCGTTTATTTCAAAAATAACATTTTCCCGTAAAGCTGCTCTTGCCAGCGTTTCATAATCTACAGGGAAATGTGTATCGTCGCAGTGGCCGAGTATTTTTACAGCAGGATGTTTTATTGCATTGATGTAAGCTTCTGTATTCTGAGATACAGAGCCTGAACGGTAGTTCTGCCGATGCATACTGATGATAGCGTAATCCTGGTTGTTCAGCAGTTCATCTGACAGATCTGTATGTCCTGCACTGTCCAGGATGTTTAGTTCAACTCCGTAAAGAATATCTATGCCGAATCTTTTTCTGGGATAAAAAGGAAGGCTTCTGAAATAAGAAGAAGTTCCGGAAGCCAGAGTTCCCGGGCCGTGGTCAGAAATCCCAAGGAGTTTCAGTCCTTTTTTGCTGGCTGCTTTTGCCATGTCAGAGATGGTACAGGTGGTTCCGTGACCGCTGGCGATAGAATGTGTGTGGATGTCAGAAAGATACATTGTTTGTCTCCTTTCCAGAGCGGTTTCTATATATGATAAGAGCCTTACGGAAGATGCAAAGCTGCTGTTTGATGGTACATTCGTTATATTCAAGTATGACAGATGAGGATTTAAATGTCAATGAGGAAACAAAATAAAAACAACTGAAATACAACAAAAATCAAATGAAAAGCAACACAAATAAACGGCTGATACATGTTAAATTATGTTGACTTCGGGAAAATGAGAAGGTATAATGGAACTATATGAAAACACGGGGGCTTATTGCTGATCAATGACAGCGATAGCACTGTTTGCTTATGTGTAGACAGTTACTTCATGAGAAAGGAGTAACATGGAAAAATTTCAAACATCAGACATTCCCGGAATTCTCTTATGAATGGCTGGAGGCTGAACTGGATACTGGTATGATTCCACAAATATGGACAGCGAAGAAATTGCTCCTAACCTTTATGACTAATCGATAAGTATATATCGAGAGGAAATGAATCCTCAGAATTAAGTAAAAAAAGTTACCGGGAACAATGTGACCGGTAGCGAAATACAGACGCCGCACTGCCGTATGGCAAGTGCGGCGTTGTTGTTCAAAACTCTGATAGCAGAGTGAAATCAAACAAATATAAATACAGTAACAGCTCAGACAAGATGATGCAAATAAAGACACTTTTTTGGACAAACGAGGTTCTTACCCTGGAGAGCAGATCAGGGTAAAATGAAATCATCAGATATGAAGAGCGCAATTCATATATTGGAGGAAGAACAGTGAAAAGTACGGAACGGTTAATTTTTCATATTGATGTAAACAGTGCATTTCTTTCCTGGGAATCAGCCAGAAGGGTGAGCCAGGGGCTGCCGGATCTCAGAGAAATTCCTTCCTGTGTAGGAGGAGATCCAAAGAAACGGACAGGTATCGTGGTTGCCAAATCTATCCCTGCAAAAAAATACGGGATCCAGACCGGCGAGCCAGTAGCCATGGCTCTTCGGAAATGTCCCAATCTGGTGATCGTTCCCAGTGATTTTGAATTATACGATAAATGTTCCCGGGCATTTAAAGCAATCTGTGCTTCCTTTGCACCTGTGATGGAATCTTTTTCCATTGATGAGGTATTTCTGGATATGACAGGTACTTCTCTGATCTATCCTGACCCTGTAGCTGCTGCTCATGAGCTGAAAGGCAAGATTCACAGAGAGCTGGGATTTACAGTAAATGTAGGAATTTCTACCAATAAGCTTTTGGCAAAGATGGCATCAGATTTTCAAAAGCCGGACAGAGTACACACTCTGTTCCCGGATGAAATCCCGGAGAAAATGTGGCCTCTTCCTATCCGTAATCTGCTGTTTCTGGGAAAAGCTTCCGAGCAGAAGCTTCTGAATCAGGGAATCCGTACCATCGGTGATCTGGCAAGAGAAAGAGCATCCAATGTGCAGTACTGGCTTGGGGAAAAAACGGGACATCAGCTATGGCAATATGCCAGAGGTATCGATGATTCCCCTGTAAAAGCAGTGCCTGATGAGGCAAAAGGTTTCAGCGTGGAAACTACTTTTAACGATGATATTACTTCCATAGAGCAGGTGTTTCCCATACTTTTGGAGCAGTGTGATGTTCTGGCAACCAGAATGCGCAGAAAAGATAAGAAATGCAACTGTATTTCCGTGACTTTCCGTACTTTGGATTTCAGAAACCGTTCACACCAGACAAAGCTGGAAAATGCTACAGATCTTACAGATGAAATTTATATAAATGCTACAAGACTTTTTAAAGAATTCTGGAAAGGACAGCCGCTACGTCTGATTGGTGTGGCACTGACAGGCCTTACAGATGGCACTTATGAACAGATGTCTCTGTTTGAAGATACAGAAAATAAAGAACGCCACAGAAAGCTGGATGCAGCTATGGATGAGATCCGGATGAAATTTGGAAATGATAAGATCACCCGTGCCAGTATTATGAACAGCAATGCACGGATTGGGCGAAAAGCGAAAGCACAGATGAAAAACGAAAAGACGGAAGAACCGTAAGTAAAGGGAGGACTGAGCATTAAGAATAATGCGACAATCCTCCCTTTATAAAAATTTCAGAAAAAGTTTTATCGTTCCATCATACTGATAGATTCGATTCCTACACTTCCTCCACGTACCACTTCAATTCTGTGAAATTCTTCCTTGATCAGTTTCACTACTGCGTCATTCTTGGTTGCTGTCTGGACAAATTCCAGGAGCAGGCTGTCTTTGCCATAGTCAATGACCTTTGCCTTGAAGGTTTCGGCAATCTGAAACAGTTCAACCTTATCTTCTTTGGAACAGTTAAAAACCTTAATATACAGAATCTCTTTCATGCGGACAAATACGTCTGTGAAATCAATAACCTTAATAACCTCGATCATACGGTTCAACTGTTTTTTGATCTGCTCAAAAGTTTCATCATCACTGACAGTTGCGATAGTCATTCGAGATACTGTGGGGTCCTCGGTAGTTCCTACAGTAAGACTGTCCAGATTGTAGCTTTTTCCGGAGAAAAGTCCGGAGATTTTGGACAGAACACCTACCTGGTTCTCAACATAGAGAGAAATCCATCTTTTTTTCATTCCTTTATCCATAATAATTTTCCTCCTGATCAACAGTCCATAATCATATCTTCTAGAGTTCCGCCTGGTTTGATCATAGGATAAACCATTTCCTCAGGGTCAATGATGAATTCAATTACTGTAGGTGCCTTTGTGTTCTTTTTTGCTTCCTCGAAGGCTGCTGCAATTTCCTCTTTCTTTGTGACACGGATTCCTTTTGCCCTGTAGCTCTCTGCAAGTCTGATGAAATCCGGTGTGTACTGTGGATATTCCATGCCCTCTGTGCGGCGAGAAAGTGCTCCGGCGCGCAGGTTGGTCATGGCGTAGCGTTTGCCGTAGAAAAGCTTCTGCCACTGGCGTACCATTCCAAGATACTCATTGTTAAAGATACACAGGATAACCGGAAGCTCCTCCAGAACTGCAGTTGCAAGCTCCTGAATGTTCATCTGCACACCGCCGTCACCGGAGATAACGATGACCGGTCTGTCAGGGTTTCCGATTTTGGCTCCGATACCGCCCGGAAGACCATAGCCCATGGTTCCCAGACCGCCGGACATGATCATCTGCTTGCCTTCTGTAATTTCTGCATACTGGGAAACAAGCATCTGGTGCTGGCCTACATCTGTAACGATAATGCTGTTTTCGAACTGTTCGTTGATTTCCTTCAGGATATCCATTGGGCTTAAAACATCGTTTGGACGCATTTTCAGCGGATGTTCTTCTTTCCAGTTTTTGATCTGGTTAAGCCACTTGTCCGTTGAACATTCCTGGACGTATTCGTTCATTTTTGTGATAGCCTCTTTTGCATCAGCAACAATGGGGATATCCACCTGAATGTTTCGGGAAATGGATGCTGTATCAATATCAATGTGGATAATCTGGGCATGTGGTGCAAATTCGTGAAGCTTTCCGGTGATTCTGTCATTGAAGCGGGTTCCGATGGAGAAAAGCACATCGCAGTTGCTGACTGCCATGTTTGCTGCATAGGCACCATGCATGCCAAGGTTTCCGATGTAGAGCGGATGGTCTGTGGGGATAGAGCCTTTTCCCATTACAGTTGTGACAACTGGCACTTTTGTCTTTTCCACTACTTCCCGGAAGATTTCATGGGCGCGGGAGATTACTACACCGCCGCCTGCAAGGAATAAAGGACGTTTTGCTTTATTTAAAAGTTTGATGGCACGTTTGAGCTGGCCGATATGGACATCTGTATTTGGTTTATAACCACGGATGTTGACATTTTTAGGATATTCTGCGCTGCCAAGCTCTGCCATGACGTCCTTGGGAAGGTCGATAAGGACAGGTCCCGGACGGCCGGTGCGGGCAATGTAGAAGGCTTCTTTGATGATACGTCCCAGGTCTTCACGTCTGCGGACAGTAACACCGTATTTGGTGATGCTTCTGGTGATTCCTACGATGTCTACTTCCTGAAATGCATCGTTGCCGATGAGGTGGCGGGCTACCTGGCCGGTGAAGCATACAAGAGGTACGCTGTCATAGTTGGCGGTTGCAAGTCCTGTTACAAGGTTGGTTGCTCCGGGACCGCTGGTTACCAGACATACGCCGACTTTGCCGGTGGTTCTGGCGTAGGCGTCGGCTTCGTGGACAAGGGCCTGTTCGTGACGGGGGAGGATGATTTTGACATCGTCCTGTTTGTAGAGTTCGTCACTGATGTCGATGGTACAGGCGCCGGGGTAGCCGAAGAGGTATTCTACGCCTTCTTCTTTTAAGGCTTTGACTAAGAGTTTGTTGCCGGATATTTGTTTCATATTTGGGTAAACCTCCTTTGTGTATGTGTATAGGACGCTCGGAAATTTATTTGTTTTCGGGTGCGGTTTCGGGGTCTAGGAACTCTAAGTGTCTGAAAATCTGCTAAAACCGTTCAGAAAAATCTCAAACTCGCCGCGGATGCGGCTCAGACAGTGAGATTTTTCTGAACAACGCAGATTTCCAGGCACTAAGAGTTACTACGACTCCTGCAAATGCACCCGAAAACAAATAAATTTCCGAGCTGTGTATTGGCGAATACAGGGTGGGGCAGAATGGCGCTGCGCTGATTCTGCCGAGTGTGGGGCGGCGGGTTTGATGTGACAGATGTAAATGATGTTAGGGTCAAAAGGTATTTTGGACCTGATATCTAAATATAGTAAAAAACGCCCTGGGCTTGTTTGCCCAGGGCGAAAATGTTTCCGCGGTACCACCTGTATTCAGAGTCTGGCTCTGCACTTTGTCAGTACTGATATACTGTGTTCCTGTAACGTGGAACTGACGTTGAAGCCTACTTGGCATGTCTGTCCGGATCTATGGATCATCTGACCGGATATGCGGTTTGGTTCACTGCTCGGGGGCTACTTCCACAATTCGTTCACGAAAGCTCGCACCGACCGCTTTCTCTCTGTGCTTCCCGGGGTTGTGTACTCCTCCCTGTCATGGCATTTGGCTGATATAGGGATATTCATTGTCCGAATAGGGTGGACAAATGTTTTCTTGGGTTACATTATACATTTATAGAGAGGAAATTGTCAACCGGGTTTTGGATAATTGCTATAAAATTTATGTTCTTGAATGAATTTTGGCTACGTTACTGAGAACGGAGTGAACAGTAATGTAATTGACAGATTTCTATATTGCTGATATAAAAAATAAATAATACAGCTGTTTGGAAGGAGGGGACATATGGATTATTTATCGAATAATGTGGCGGTGAATCTGAAGAGGATTCGGAAATCCAAGAGTATGAGTCTGGATCAGGTGTCTGAGCAGACGGGGGTGAGTAAGAGTATGCTGGCTCAGATTGAGAGAGGGACTGCCAATCCTTCTCTGGGTGTGCTGGGGAAGATTACAAGTGGTCTGAGGATAGAGTTTCAGGAGCTGATACAGCCGCCGAGAGTGGACTGTTGTTTGGTGACACCGGCAGAACTGGTTCCTACCAAGGAGATAGCAGGACAGTACAGGGTATGGACCTGTCTGCCTTATGAGGATACCCGTCTGGTGGAGGTGTACCGGATCGAGGTGGAACCGGGTGGTGTTTATATCAGTGGCAGCCATGGGGAGAAGACAAGAGAATATCTGGCTGTTATGGAGGGTGTGCTTACTCTGGAATGTCATGGTGAGAAGTATGAAATCCACAGAGATCAGGTGTTTAAGTTTGAAACGGATCAGGAGCATGTCTATCGGAACACAGGGAAGGAGAAAGCTTGCTGTACCTGTTTTTTTCTGGATTATCATTGATGCAGTTGTATCAGGAATTTTGTTGCTGAAGCGGTCTGCCGCAGGCGGAGAATCCTGTTTGCAGGATTCTCCCTTGTATGATTGGTGGATTACCATAGTGTAGAACTGAGTAGTGAAGCAGGTGATTTTATCCGAAGTATGAGTGTAAAATGTACAATATAATGCACAAAATAATGAAAAAGATACACCAGAAAATGAATATCTGAAAAGAAAGGATGTATGTAATGGTTTGTCAGTCTGCCATTTCATGAAGAGGCTGTGTTGTTATGAATTGTTGAGAAACCTTTATTATCGCACGAATATGCAGGAAATATTGGATATACAATAAGGAGAACACAGAGCTTTCGTTACTGTTCACTCCGTTCTCAGTAACGATCTTTCTGTAAAAAATGTAAATGTTCAAAAAAACATGTTGACAAATCATAAGGGCAGTGATATTGTAAGGATGTACAAAATAATACACAGAAAAAGTTAAGCAAAGGCGCTTACCCATACGGGTCAGTTTGTCTTTGCTTTTTTTATTATCTTAAGGATGCAGGAGGGCACAGCTATGAAATTAAAAGACACAGGATTAACTTTTCAGGACATTAAGGACAAAGTAAACAAGTACATGATCGAGACTTATGAGAGATTTGATTTCCTTGCAGAGACAGCAGAGGGCATGTACATTTATGATGAGAATAAAACCCCATATCTTGATTTTTATGCTGGTATTGCAGTAAACAGCGCAGGAAACTGTAACCCTAAGGTTGTAGCTGCTGCAAAGGATCAGTTAGATGATATTATGCATACATTCAACTATCCATATACAATCCCGCAGGCGCTGCTGGCTGAGAAGGTCTGTGAAACAATCGGAATGGACAAGATTTTCTATCAGAACTCTGGTACAGAGGCTAACGAGGCAATGATCAAAATGGCCCGTAAATATGGTATTGAAAAGTATGGTCCAAACCGTTATCATATCGTAACTGCAAAGATGGGATTCCATGGAAGAACCTTTGGTGCCATGTCTGCAACAGGTCAGCCGGGTAATGGATGCCAGGTTGGATTCGGACCTATGACTTATGGTTTCTCCTATGCACCGTACAATGACCTTCAGGCTTTCAAGGATGCATGTACAGAGAACACAATTGCCATTATGGTTGAGCCTGTACAGGGCGAGGGTGGCGTACATCCTGCAACAATGGAATTCATGCAGGGACTTCGTAAATTCTGTGATGAGAACGATATGCTTCTTCTGATTGATGAAGTACAGACAGGATGGTGCAGAACAGGTGCTGTTATGTCCTATATGAACTATGGTATCAAACCGGATATCGTATCAATGGCAAAGGCTCTGGGCGGTGGAATGCCAATCGGTGCCATCTGTGCAACAGCAGAGGTTGCAAAAGCTTTCACAGCAGGTTCCCATGGAACTACATTCGGCGGACATCCGGTAAGCTGTGCAGCTGCACTGGCTGAGGTGAATGAGCTTCTGGACAGAGATTTGGCTGGAAATGCAAAGAAGGTTGGCGATTACTTTGCAGCTAAGCTTGAGAAGCTTCCTCATGTAAAAGAAGTAAGACATCAGGGACTTCTGGTAGGTGTGGAATTTGATGATACTATCGGCGGAGTGGATGTAAAACATGGTTGTCTTGACAGACATCTTCTGATCACAGCTATCGGAGCGCATATCATCCGTATGATCCCACCGCTTATTGTTACAGAAGAAGAGTGCGACAAAGCTGTAGCAATCATCGAAGATACAATTAAATCTCTGGAAAAATAAAAATCCGGCAACGGTGTGATACAGTAAGGACAAGGGCGTCACGAATTATATTCGTGCGCCCTTTTATGATATCAGAATCTGATAAAAATTTGAGTGTGAGAGGGAAGAGCATGAAACATCTGGTAATTACGATTGGCTGCGAATATGGAGCCAAGGGCAATGCCATAGGTAAGAAGATTGCACAGGATCTGGGGATTAAGTTTTATGATCGTGATCTTGTGGATGAGATTATCAAAGAGGTAGGCATCCCTACAGACATTATGGACAGAGTAGAGGAAGGCGGAACCATCGCAGGTAAAGGTGCACAGGGAGATGTGAGAGGTTCCTTTTCCAAATATGCGGATCTGACAGACCGCGCCATTCATGTACAGAAGCAGATTATCCGGAAGCTGGCGCAGAAAGAAGCCTGCGTGATCATCGGACGGTCTGCAGATTATATTCTGAAAGATACAGAAGGAATCCAGCTAGTGAGAGCATTTATTTATGCACCTAATGATGTTCGCATTCATAACATTATGGAAAGCCATAATCTTTCGGAAAAGGATGCAAAGCTTCTGCTGGATGAGAAGGATAAACGTTATCATAAGAGACATCTGGCACTGACAGGAAGTAACCGCGGTGACAGACATAACAGGGATATTCTTATTAACAGTGATTTTCTGGGAATTCAGGGAACAGCAGAATATCTGGAAGACCTGATCGCAAAAAAATACGGAAAAAAGGAGGCCTGACCTATGGAACAGAAAACATCTGAATTTGACAAAGTACTTGGTGCATGGGACATACTTGTAATTGCATTTGGCGCCATGATCGGCTGGGGCTGGGTAGTTTCTTCCGGTAACTGGATTGAATCCGGTGGTGTGCTTGGTGCAGCTATTGCATTTGCAATCGGTGGAATCATGATCTTCTTTGTAGGCCTGACCTATGCAGAGCTTACAGCGGCCATGCCTCAGTGTGGTGGTGAGCATGTATTCAGCTACAGGGCAATGGGCTCCACAGGTTCTTTTATCTGTACCTGGGCGATTATTCTTGGATATGTAAGTGTTGCCTGCTTTGAGGCATGTGCATTTCCCACAATCATCACTTATCTGTGGCCGGGGTTCCTGAAAGGATATCTCTATACAGTTGCAGGCTTTGATGTTTATGCATCCTGGCTGATCGTGGCAATTGTGATTGCTTTTCTTATTATGATAATTAACATTAATGGAGCAAAAACTGCAGCAGTTCTGCAGACTGTTCTTACCTGTATTATCGGCGGTGCCGGAATTATTCTGATCGTGGCTTCTGTGGTTACAGGAAGTGTGGATAATCTTCAGGGACAGATGTTTGTTGGAAACGGTACTGGCGAAGCAATGAAAAGTATTATTAAGGTTGCAGTTATCACTCCGTTTTTCTTTATTGGTTTTGACGTTATCCCACAGGCAGCAGAGGAGATTAATGTTCCGCTGAAAAAAATCGGTAAAATGATGATCCTCTCTGTTGTGCTGGCTGTTGTATTTTACGCACTGGTTATTCTTGCAGTAGGTTATATCCTGAATCCGGCAGAGATTATTGAGTCTCAGCAGGGAACAGGACTTGTAACAGCAGATGCCATGGCCAAGGCTTTCGGGACAAAGATTATGGCCAAGGTTATCATTGTAGGTGGAATGTGTGGTATTATTACATCATGGAACTCCTTCCTCCTTGGCGGTTCCCGTGCCATGTACTCTATGGCAGAATCCTACATGATTCCTCCGTTTTTTGCAAAGCTTCATCCGAAGCACAAAACTCCGGTTAATTCTCTGTATCTGATCGGTGCCCTGACTATGCTGGCTCCTTTTGCAGGAAGAACAATGATGGTCTGGATCTGTGATGCAGGTAACTTCGGATGCTGCCTTGCATACTGTATGGTTTCTGTCTCTTTCCTGATCCTTCGTAAAAAGGAACCGGATATGGCAAGACCTTACAAAGTAGGCCACTACAAATTTGTAGGTTTTATGGCAGTAGTCATGTCAGGGCTGATGCTTCTGGTTTACTGTATTCCGGGTTCCGGTGGAAGTCTGGTATTTCAGGAATGGCTTATGGTAGGTAGCTGGAGTTTACTTGGAGTTGTATTTTATGCGATCTGTAAACGTAAATATAAAGAAGACTTTGGTAAACTTATTGAACTGATCTCTGATGAGGATGCAGCAAGTCTTATGCCGGAGGCTGATGATGAAGAGCTTGATGTGGTAATCGATGCGGCTATTGACAGGGTGCTTTCCTCTATGGCATAACGCTATAAATGACATGACAATTATTGCTAGTACATCGTTTTCGAAATAACTATACCACTCCCTTGTCTGCGAATCCGATTGCACAGGTCTAAAAGCCTCAGCGTAGCCCGCTACGCCTGCGTTTTTATACCAGCACACTCGAATCCGCATCCTACGCGATTGGTATAGTTATTTACGAAACGCTGTACTAGGAATTATTTTGGGTAACAGAGTTTTGAATTTGTGCAGGGTAGATGCCCTACACATTGCAATATTGAAAAAATACAGGAAAAGAGGCAGAAATTAATGAATCCATTTGAATTTTTTATTCCTCAGAATATTACAGTCGGTGCAGGTACTCTGGCGAAGCTTCCGGAATGTGCCAAAAAGCTTGGAGGTTCTCATGCAATGCTGATCTCAGGACCAACTCTCCGGAAAATGGGAGTTGTGGATAAGGTGGCGGATTATCTGAAAGACGCCGGAATGGCAGTGGATATTTTTACAGATGTAGAAGCCAATCCGTCTGTCACCACAGTGGAAAAAGCGACAGAAGCGTATAAGGAATCCGGTGCAGATTTTATCGTTGCGTTGGGCGGTGGTTCTCCTATGGATGTGGCAAAAGCAGTGGGAGTTACGGCTAAATATGGCGGCAGTATTACAGAATATGAGGGGGCACATAAGGTTCCCGGAAAAATTGTTCCGCTGATCGCAATCCCGACTACTGCGGGAACCGGCTCAGAGGTTACGGCATTTTCTGTTATCACTGACCACAGCAGAGATTATAAGCTGACAGTATTCAGTTATGAACTTCTTCCTGCATATGCAATCCTGGATCCTGAGCTTCTCACTTCTGCTCCGGCATCTGTGGCAGCAGCCTGCGGAATCGATGCATTTATTCATGCGGAGGAGGCTTATGTTTCCACAGCAGCATCTCCTTTTTCTGACGCAATGGCAGAGAAAGCAATGGAGCTGATCGGTGGAAATATCCGCCGTTTTGTGGCAAGACGTACAGATCTGGAGGCAGCAGAAGCAATGCTTACAGGTTCTCTTTTTGCAGGAATCGCCTTTTCCTTTGCAAGACTTGGAAATGTCCATGCCATGAGTCATCCGGTAAGTGCTTTCTTTAATGTGGCACATGGAGTGGCAAATGCAGTTCTTCTCCCTGTGATTGCAGAATATAATGCGCTGGCAGATCATGGCAGATATCTGAAGATTTATAATTATATCAGTCCGATTCCTGCATATGAGGATGAATTCGAACCACTGATGCTGGTGGATGCCATCAGGGAATTAAACGAAGATATCGGAATCCCGGAAGATCTGACCACAGCCATCCGCCAGGCAAAGAAGGGAGAAGAGATTTCTGATGAGGAGATTGAAAGCAAGATTGATGCCATGGCAGATGATGCTATGAAGAGCGGGAATATTGCAGTAAATCCAAGATCCTCCAGAAAGCAGGATATTGTGAAACTGTATTATAAAGCTTTATAAGATAAAGAATAATGCAGTATTTTATGTGATTGCTACAGGTAGGATATTGATTAAAAATATCTGTTCTTATAAAAAACGTGCAGAAACATCGAAGTCGACAGATAACTTCAGGCTTGAAGGTTTATCTCGATTTCAAAATGTATCTGCACGTTATTTTTTTGAGAAATTTCCATTGTATAACTTGCCTGATAGAAAGAAAGATTATATAGTATTAATCAAAATATAGTAAAGTAATGTGGGTCAAAATATTGATTGTTCAGGAGGATTTTATGGCAAAGAAGAAAATATATGCAGTACGCAAGGGACATAAAACAGGACTTTTTGCTACATGGGCGGAGTGCCAGAAGGCAGTAAGCGGATATTCAGGAGCTGAGTTTCGGGGATTTACAGAGAAAGAGGAAGCATTGGCTTTTCTGAACATGGAGACAACAGGAAATGTATCCGGTGATAAAGCAAAAGAGGCGGCAGGAATCGTGGAAGTACCTGAAAATATGGTCATTGCTTATGTAGATGGAAGTTTCGAGAAAAGTATTGGCAGATATGCATTCGGCTGTGTGATCCTTACACCGGATGGACAGGAAATCCGTAAATCCGGCAGCGGCAGTGATTCTGCAGGAGTCGCGATCCGAAATGTGGCAGGAGAGATGCTTGGTTCCATGACTGCAGTAAACTGGGCCATAGAAAACAAATATCCAGCTGTGGAAATCCGCTATGATTACGAAGGTGTAGAGAAGTGGGTAACAGGTGTGTGGAGAGCCAAAACACCTCTGACCAGCAAATACGCAGCCCATATGCAGGAAGCAGGAAAGAAAGTAAAGATTTCTTTTTGTAAAATAGCAGCTCATACGGGCAATCACTACAATGAAGAGGCAGATCAGCTGGCTAAGAGTGCATTGCTTAAAATGGATGAAGAAGTACGAATATAAAAATCTTATCACTGAAAGGCGATTTCCAAAGGGATGAAAAATTTATGTGGATGACAATTTGAGTGATCCTCAGGGAAATCAATATACGGAAGTGGAAAAATAAAAAGCAGCTGTGTTACCATTGAAACTGTTAGCTGAAATTTTTATCAAGTAACAGTTTCAATTGACAGGTAACGCTGCTGTTTTTGCTTATGAAAGTGTCATATCCCCGTCTTTCACCCATCCAAGCTTACGGATAAACATGTTGATGAGCGGACACAGGATTGCAGGCAGGATAAAGGAAATCAGCAAAAGCCCGGCCCAGTCCCAGCCTGTGACAGCTGTTTTTGTTCCTGCGGCAATATCATTCATCCATCCGGTGTAGACACCAATCTGTCCTACGAATCCGCAGGTACCCATACCGGAAGAAACAGGGGTTCCGTTCATCTGAAGCTTGAACAGACAGGTTGCAAGAGGTCCGGTGATGGCTGAAGTAAGAATCGGTGCAATCCAGATGCGTGGATTTTTTACGATATTTCCCATCTGGAGCATGGATGTTCCGATTCCCTGAGAAACAAGTCCGCCCCATTTGTTCTCACGGAAGGACATTACTGCGAAACCTACCATCTGTGCGCAGCATCCTGCTACAGCAGCTCCTCCGGCAAGTCCGGTAAGGCCAAGCGCAGCACAGATGGCGGCAGATGAGATAGGAAGTGTCAGTGCAATACCCACGAATACAGAAACAAGGATTCCCATCAGGAACGGCTGCAGGTTGGTTGCCCACATAATAATATTTCCTACTTTCATCGCTGCACTTCCAAGTGCCGGAGCCCACCACGCGGACAGGGCAACACCTACACCGATCGTGACAAGTGGAGTGACCAGAATATCAATTTTGGTTTCCTTAGATACTGCTTTTCCGATTTCGGAAGCGAAGATGGCAACAAATAATACAGCCAGTGGTCCGCCTGCACCGCCTAATGCGTTAGATGCAAAGCCAACAGTGATCAGTGAAAACAACACCAACGGTGGACAATGCAGCGCATAGCCGATGGCAACAGCCATGGCAGGACCGCTCATGGCAGATGCCAGAGAGCCTACGGTATACTGTGTGTCGTTTACAGTTGCCACAGCAGTGGTCAGAAATGAAATATGAAACTGTGTTCCAAGTGTGTTGATGATCGTGCCGATCAGCAGGGAGCAGAAAAGACCCTGCGCCATGGCACCAAGGGCATCGATTCCATAACGTTTTATGGAGATTTCGATGTCTTTGCGTCTGAGAAATGCTTTAAACTTTTCCATAGATTACTTTCTCCTGTTTTTATTATGTATAGAAGGGTGTATATACACCTATATACGTTTTTCTCATTATAGTCACATTCACGGAGTAAATCAAGTAGTTTTGTAACTGTTCACATACCACTATTCCGCGAGGTGTTTTGGCATGAATATGCCAAAATCACAATAAAATAGTGGAAAACAATTTACAGAAAGAATATTGTAAAGTATTTTACTGTCTGATATGATAGAAAGAGTTAATTTTACGGAGGAAAAAAAGATGAGTGAATGGATCAGAAAAATAAACTGGAAGTATGTGGTCGTAATGTTGATTGGAAATGTGATCCTTGGTTTGGGAATTGCGATATTTAAACTTTCCGGACTTGGAAATGACCCTTTCAGCGGAATGGCAATGGCACTGGCAGAATGTGTGGGAATTGAATATGCCCGTTTTTTAATTCTTCTGAATCTGGGATTTTTTGTAATAGAAATTATCTGGGGAAGAAAGCTTATCGGATTGGGAACGATCATAAATGCGTTATTCCTTGGATATTTTGTTACATTTTTCTATAACCTGATCACATCTGTGATCGATGCACCGGATCAGATGGCAATGCAGGTGGTTACCGTATTTATTGGAGTTATCATAACAAGCCTTGGAATTTCCATGTACCAGCTTCCGAAACAGGGAGTTGCACCATATGACAGTATTTCCCTGATCATGACAGAGAAATGGCCGAAAATTCCGTATTTCTGGTGCAGAGTATCTAATGATGCGATCAGTGCACTGGTGTGTTGGCTTGCAGGGGGAATCGTCGGACTGGGAACACTGGTCAGTGCATTTGGATTCGGACCTTTTGTTCAGTTTTTCGATACACATTTTACATCAAAAGTGTTGGCAAAGCTGGAAAAATAATAAAAAAACTGTCCTGTATATGCACATTATACGTAGAAAATAGGTGCATTACAGAGACAGTTTTTTTATTTGTCAGCCTGTTAACTGCATATATGGCATGCTTCACATGCAGATGGCGTAGTAGCGCATCCTCCCATAGCAGTTTCACGCAGTTCTGCAGGAAGCTTTTTACCCACGGTAAACATCGTCTGGATCATTTCGTCTAGAGGAATCAACTGCGGAATTCCTGCGAGAGCCATTTCTGCGGCAATTATAGCGTTTGCCACACCTGCAGCATTTCTGTTTTGACATGGATATTCTACCAGACCGCCGACCGGATCGCATACCAGACCAAGCATGTTCATAAGAACAGTAGATGCAGCAAAAGTACATTCTTTCGGTGAACCTCCCATCAGCTCTACAGCAGCAGATGCAGCCATTGCAGATGCAACCCCTACCTCGGCCTGGCATCCGCCTACCGCACCTGCAACAGTTGCATTTCGCATTGCCAGATAACCAATGGCACTTGCGTTAAATAATGCCCGTATAATCTCTTCATCAGAGAATTGATAATGTTCCTGCATTGCCAGCATCAGCCCCGGTACGATTCCGGCAGAACCGGCAGTAGGAGAGGCCACGATCAGCCCCATGGAGGCATTCGTTTCCAGTGTAGCCATAGCATAAGTAATTGCCTTCTGAAGCAGATTTCCGCAGAGACCTTTTTTCTCCTGAGCGTGGAGACTCAGCTTTCTGGCTTCGCCGCCGATCAGACCACCCATAGATTTTACCGGCTGTCTGATTGGTGAGAAAGCAGCATCTTTCATAATTCCCAGTACTCGTGTCATTTTTTTATTTACAATCTCAGAGGCTGTTTCGCCAAGCTCAATCTCACGGATACGCATAATCTCTGAGATAGGAAGATTTTTTTCTTCACAGAGTGCTAAGAGTTCATTTGCATTTTTAAAATCCATGATAAAAATCCTCCTTTCTTTACATCTGTACGATCATAACTTCATGAATATTCGGGTTCTCGCGAATCGCAGGAACGATATTCTCAGGAAGTTTGCCGTCAGATTCTACGATTGTATAAGCAATCTCTCCCTTGCTTTCACGGAACAGACGCATAAATGCAATATTGATATTGCGGTCACTCAGGCATTTGGTAATATAGGCCACAACGCCGGGAGTGTCCTGATGAATCACGATCACTGCACTGTACTCGCCTGTAAAGTCTACCTGTACGTGATTGATATCTACAATACGGACCTTGCCTCCTCCAAGGGATTCGCCGCGTACGGTCAGTTTCTGGCCTTTTTCATTTTCCATGCAGATATCTACGGTGTTCGGATGAATATCTGTTTCCTGCTCATTTGGAGTGAAAGAGAATTTCAGACCTTTTTCATGAGCAATATCAAAAGAATTTCGGATGCGCATATCATCAGTAGAGAATCCCATAATACCACCCAGCAGAGCTCGGTCAGTACCGTGACCATGGTAAGTTTTTGCAAAAGAGCCGTACAGGATGAAGTCGGCTCTCTTTAACGGGCCTTCGATCATTTTCTGGGCAAGATAGGAAATACGCGCCGCACCTGCGGTATGTGAACTTGAAGGACCGATCATGTTCGGCCCCATAACATCAAATACACTGATAAATGACATATTTTTTCTCCTGTGAATATCAATTATAGTCTTGCATGTTTATGGCAATAATCTTATTATTTGCAAATTTCTGATTATATTCTATCATTTAGGAATAAAAGAAGCAAACTTATCGTTAACATTAACAAAAATTAATGTAAAAAATGAGAAAACAGGGTTGCTTTTTCTCTACTGGGCGGTTACAATAACTGTGCAAATTGAAAATAATTTTAAAAATGCTGTTTCAAAATAGGGAACAGCATAAAATTTGCTGTTAGAAATCAGATTCCCGAAAACAGGGTCTGATATCCGAAATCGTAAATTTTAAAGAAAAGGCAGGTGGAACAGAATGGATAATTGCGATTCTCATGGGCGAAGTAGTAGCACAGGATCTGAATTAAAAAGAGTATATGAGTATAGCAGCCGTTTTTGTTCTGCTGTAGTCATATATTTTCAGGATTTTCCATGTATGCATATAAAATAGAAGTTTTTTACTGTCTGTGATCTGACAGTTTCTGTATGTGGAAGATCGGATGTCTTTTTCATTTCTTATCCTGTATTTATGAAATTCCCCCGAATCATGCAATTACATATTGAGCAGTAATGATCCGGCGAAGATGCCGGACAGTTACGGACAGCGGATGAATAGCAGGTTATGGTTTGATACCCTGCGGTTTAGTGTGCTGGAAAAAGTATAGAAGAAATAGCAGTAAAATGTAATAAATAACAGACTGCTTTCTTTTGGTGTGCTTTTATGCAAAAAAACGGAGGATGAAAGAATGGAGAAAAGAGTACAGGATTATTCCAAAGAAATTCTGAAGATCATTCGCAGCAACACCTCTCCGGCCGTTATGGGAGAAAGGCTGCAGGATTATCATGAGAATGATCTGGCAGATGTAATGCCGAAACTGACTGTACAGGAGCGGTGCAAGCTGTACCGTATCCTGGATACAGATATGCTCTCTGATATTTTTGAATATACAGATGAGGAGAATGCAGCAGAGTATCTGAATGAAATGGATGTGAAAAAAGCAGCGGCCATTTTATCCAGAATGGAGACAGATGCTCTTGCAGATGTATTAAATAAAGTTGAAAAAACAAAGAAAAAAATACTGATCGATCTGCTTGAACCTGAGGTTCGACGTGATGTGGAGATGATCGCATCCTTTGATGAGGATGAGATCGGAAGCCGCATGACAACAAATTATATTGTGATCACAGATAAACTGACAGTTAAGCAGGCAATGAGCAGTCTGATCGAACAGGCTGCAAAAAATGACAATATCTCCACTATTTTTGTAGTGACAGAGCAGCAGAAATTTTATGGGGCCATTAATCTGAAAGAACTGATCATTGCCAGACGGGATGATCTGCTTGAGAATCTGGTGGTGACGTCCTATCCATATGTATATGCGGAAGAGAATATTGATGACTGTATCGAAGAACTGAAAGATTATTCTGAGGATTCTATTCCGGTTCTTGACAACGATAATCAGCTTCTGGGTGTTATCACATCTGCCAGTATCATTGACCTGGTTGATGATGAGATGGGTGATGACTATGCGAAGCTGGCCGGTCTGACTGCAGAAGAGGATTTAAAGGAGCCACTGAAAGAAAGTATGAAGAAACGTCTGCCCTGGCTGATCATTCTTCTGGGACTTGGCATGGTAGTTTCCTCAGTGGTAGGAATTTTTGAGAAGGTGGTGACTGCACTTCCGATCATTATGTGCTTCCAGTCTTTGATCCTTGATATGGCAGGTAATGTGGGTACCCAGTCTCTGGCTGTGACGATTCGTGTGCTGATGGATGAATCTCTGACAGGTAAGCAGAAACTGGAACTTGTGTGGAAGGAAATGAGAATTGGTCTGTGTAATGGCGGACTTCTTGGAATTCTGTCTTTTGCGCTGATTGGATTGTATATTTATCTGTTTAAAGGAAAAACACTTTTGTTTTCCTATGCAGTATCCGGATGTATCGGTGTGGCACTGTTGCTGGCTATGTTGATCTCCAGTGCAGTAGGCACCTGTATTCCATTGTTCTTTAAGAAGATCAATATTGACCCGGCAGTAGCATCAGGTCCGCTGATCACAACAGTGAATGACCTTGTTGCAGTAATTACCTATTATGGCCTGAGCTGGCTGTTCTTATTAAAAATGCTGAATCTTGCAGGCTGAATTTCAGATAATAAAAACAGAAAGAGGGATAAAATCTTTATGGATTTAAAACAATTACAGTATTTCGTAGTATGTGCGCAGACTGGTTCATTCAGTGATGCTGCGAAAAATCTGTATTCTACACAGCCCAGTGTCAGCAAGGTGATCAAGGGACTGGAAGATACGCTGGGAATGCAGCTTTTTGAACGGCTTCCAAGAGGAATCAGACTGACAGTACAGGGGCACAAGATTTATGAATATGCGTCGAAAATTATAAATGAAGTAAATGTTCTGGAAAATATGGCTTCCAGCGGAATGACAAAATGGATCCGGATATCTTTAAACCCCAGTTCCTGGTTTGCCAATCAGTTTGTAGACTTTTATAATGAAACCTATGAAAAAAAGTACCATTTCCAGGTAACAACAGCAGGCGTACAAAGCGTAATGGAAAGAGTCAGGGATTATATGGATGACATTGGTTTTGTATATATCCTCAGTCAGCAGAAGGAAAATTTTTTGTATGAACTGTCAAAAAACAAAATGCATTTCGAACCTATCTATGAAACAGATGTAATGCTGTATCCGGGAGGGCTGACAGAACTTTACAATTCCGGCAAAGAGAGGGCAGAACTGGAAGACCTGGAAGGAATCCGTTTTATACAGAATTATCAGGATGAATTTTTTGACATCGGTGCTGTAAAAGAGGATGCATTCCAATGGAAGGACATTGATATTTCCGTGCTGACCAACAGTGATTATATTATGGAAAAAATGCTGAAGAACAGTAAGGTGGCAAATATAAGCGGAAGTTACCTGTCAGAAAACAAAGAAGGAACTACACCGGGAATCCCTCTGGATCTTGGAGACAGTAAAGTGATTTTTGGTTTTATACTCCACAAAGGAGAAGAAATGGATGAGAGTGTGGCAGAGCTTGTGGAGTTTTTAAAGAGCAGACTGCCGAAGCATTAATAAAAATTGCAGTTGACTTTTTAACTTATTTTGCATATACTAATAGTAGCTAAGAAATGAAGTGAAATTTCCATGAAGCGAAACGAAAGCCCTCAGAGTTGCCGCTCTGAGGGCTTTCTTGCTCGTTACGGAGAGCTGTTCCGTTTAGACTGTTGCTGTCTAATGTCCGCTGTCCAGCCATTTGCATATGTAGTAGCTAACTACGCCTGCTATGACAGAGACAAGAAATGAAGTAAAAATTGCTTCCATGAAACTCACCTCCTTCCTGCTGGAGGTTCGACAGCTCTTGTAGTATAACATAGTTTAGAACAAAATGGGATGGTTGTTTTAAATTATTGCTGATATTAAAAAAAACTATTCCAAAAATGACGATAGATATTCAAATTAAGAATAGCTTATAACCCCCAGGGTGGGTTGTGGGCTATTTTTGCTTTTGTTAAACTGAATGGTGGCAAATTAGGAGTACAATTTTCAAAAATTATAAAATGGAGATAATCAAATGAGAAAATATGCATTCAGACGACTGCTCCAGCTGATTCCCATTTTGTTTGCGATTACTTTTCTCTCCTATGGCATGATGCGGATTGCGGGAAGTGATGTAGTGACACAAAAAATGGAAAATACAGGACAGATTCTGTCAGAAGATAAGTTAAATGCAGCCAGAGAACAGCTGGGACTGGACAAACCATTTCTGACCCAGTATTTTGTGTGGCTTGGGAAACTGCTTCATGGAGATATGGGAAACAGCTATGTATCCAGTCTTCCGGTTTTTGACACGTTCATATCGAAGCTTCCGGCAACGCTGCTTCTTACAGTGACATCTATTTTGCTGACCATCATCATATCAATCCCTCTGGGAATTCTGTCAGCAGTGAAACAGAATACGATTACGGATTATCTGATCCGTTTATGCAGCTTTATAGGAAACAGTCTTCCTAATTTTTTTGTATCATTGCTGTTGATGTATTTTCTTGCGATCAGGTTGCGGATTTTTCCGGTTATATCCAAAGATGTAAGTTTAAAGAGTGTGGCAATGCCGGCGATCACTCTGGCAATTGCCATGTCAGCCAAGTATCTCCGCCAGGTCCGTGCAACTGTGCTGGATGAATTAAGCAAAGACTATGTGGCAGGAGCGAAAGCAAGAGGAGTAAAGTTTTCTGTCACTCTTTGGAAAAGTATTATGAAGGCTTCGCTGGTAACCATCATTACCTTGCTGATGCTGTCAGTGGGAAATCTGCTGGGAGGAACTGCAATCGTAGAATCAATCTTTATGTGGGATGGAGTTGGAAAGATGGCAGTAGATGCCATCTCCATGCGTGATTATCCTATTATTCAGGCCTATGTTATGTGGATGGCGATCATCTATGTTGTAGTAAATCTGCTTACAGATCTGTCATACCGGTTCCTGGATCCGAGAATCCGTCTGGGAGGTGTGAAACAATGAGTGAAAAGCAGAATAAAAATGTGACAGTGCGTGTACAGAAGATTAAGAAAAACCATATAAAACAAAAGCTGATCTTTTTTCTTATTCTTGCAATAGGGCTTGTAATACTTGCAATTTTTTCAGAGCATCTCTGTCCATATGACCCTTATGCACAGGATCTGGCAAGTGCACTTCAGCCCCCCAGTCTTCAGCATCCTATGGGAACAGATACATATGGGAGAGATATGCTGTCCAGAGTGATAAGTGGTGCAAGAGCCAGTATTTTCTCTACCTTTATCCTGGTTGCTGTGATCGCTGTGCTGGGAACAGCTGTGGGTGTATGCTGCGGATATTTTGGCGGAGCTGCAGATGCTGTTATGATGAGGATTTCAGATGTATGTCTTGCTTTCCCTGGGCTTGTATTTGCCATGGCGATCGCGGCTATTCTTGGGGGAGGCATTCAGAATGCTGTTATAGCACTGGCAGTAGTAAGCTGGCCGAAATATTCACGTATTGCCAGAGGGCAGACTCTGGCATTAAAAGAGGAACCCTATATTCATGCTGCCATACTTGCAGGTGACAGCTCAGGTCAGATTATGCGCAGGCATATTCTTCCCAATATGCTGGGACCTGTTCTGGTAACAGCCATGCTTGACATTGGTACTATGATGATGGAGCTTGCGGGCCTGTCATTTCTTGGACTGGGAGCACAGATTCCCATGGCTGAGTGGGGAAGTATGATGAGCAGCGGACGAAGTATGATCCAGACATATCCATGGGTAGTATTATCACCTGGAATTGCAATTTTTATATCTGTGGCAATTTTCAATCTGTTAGGTGATACAGTCCGTGACTATCTGGATCCGAAGAACAGCCGTTCATGATAAGTAATATGAAAACAAACGAGGAGGAAAGAAAATGAGAGCAAAGAAATTTCTGGCAATGGCAATTGCCTTGGGACTGGCGGTAGGAGCGACAGCTATGCCAACACTGGCAGCAGACAAAAAGACATTTGTATTTGGTGATACCACCTTTAATGCGGAAAATGAAGAGGCAGATATTAATCCACAAAATACATATGCAGGATGGGCGTGTATCCGTTATGGAGTAGGGGAAACTCTTTTCCGTTATTCTGATACCATGGAGATAGAGCCATGGATCGCAAAAGAGTATAAAAATATTGACGAGCTGACCTGGAAGATCACACTGAATGACGGAGTTGTGTTCTCCAATGGACGTGCCTGTGACGGAGAGGCAGTAAAGGAAAGCCTGGAGGCTCTGGTTGCCAATCATGAGCGTGCAGCAGGAGATCTCTGCATTGATACTATCGAGGCTGACGGAAATACTGTTACCATAAAGACTACAGAACCGAAGCCTGCACTGATCAATTATCTCAGTGATCCTTATGGATGCATTATTGATATGCAGGCAGGTGTCAGTGATGATGGGATCGTGATCGGTACAGGTCCTTATGTGGCAACTGAACTGGTGACAGATGATCATGTTAATCTTGTAAAGAATGAAAACTACTGGAACGGAGATGTAAATGTGGATGAGATCACTGTCCGCACAATCTCTGACGGTGATACACTGGCAATGGCTCTTCAGGCAGGGGAAATTAATGCTGCCTATGGTATGGCATATGCAAGCTATCCCTTATTTGAAAATGATGACTTTACATTTACCAGTACAGCTACAAGCCGTGCATTCTATGCGTGGATGAACTTTGAAAGTCCTGTAACATCTGACCCGGCAGTGCGTAAAGCAATTGCCATGGGTATTGATAAGGACAGCTTTGTGTCTGCGCTTCTGAATGGATATGGATATCCCGCAGTCGGCGCTTTCCCGGATACCTTCTCTTTTGGCGGACAGAATCTGACAACAGAGAGCTATGATCCTGATGGGGCGAAAAAGGTTCTGGAGAAAGCTGGATGGGTGGATTCTGATGGTGACGGTATCCGTGAAAAAGACGGACAGAAACTGGAAATCCGCTGGCTTACTTATCCAAGCCGTCAGGAGCTTCCGCTTCTTGCAGAGTCTGCACAGGCGACCTTAAAAGAAATCGGTATGGATGTTCAGGTGAATTGTACCTCTGATAATAATACTATCCGTAAAGATCCTACATTATGGGATGTATATGCAAGTGCCATGGTAACTGCACCTACAGGAGATCCGGAGTATTTCTTCACTTCCTGTACACTGGATGAATCTGCAAGCAATAACGGACATTATCACAGTGATAAACTGGAAGATCTGGAAAAACAGATGAAGCAAGAATTCGATGCAGATAAGCGTTCAGATCTGGCGATTCAGATGCAGCAGACAATCCTGGATGACAATGCCTATGTATTCTGCTCTTACCTGAGAATGAGTATGATCATGCAGTCTAATGTAACAGGACTGACTGCACATCCATGTGATTATTATGAACTGACAGCGGATTTGGATATCAATTAAACTGTAACAATAAATGAAGAATATGTGAACGATGATATTTCAGGGGCAAAAGATATTTTGCCCCTGATTTGGTAAGTATTAACAAGGATGGTTTACAGAAATGGATAGAAAAATACTGACCTACGATTCCGTAGAGATATCATTTGGCGGGAAAGCGGTGGTTCATGATGTGAGCTTCTCTCTTGAACATGGAGAGATACTTGGCCTTGTGGGAGAATCCGGCAGTGGGAAAAGCACCCTGATCAAAGCCGCAATGGGACTTCTGGGACCGGATGGTCTTGTGACAAGAGGAGATATCCGATATATGAATCAGAATATTCTGGATATACCGGAGAAAGAAAAAAGAAAGATCAGAGGTGCAGGAATTGGCATGATCTTTCAGGATGCAGGTGCTTCCCTGTGCCCGATCCGCACCATTGGAGAACAGATTTATGAAAGTATGCGTGTACATACGAAGATAACAAGAAGTGAGGCCAAAAGCAGGGCAATGGATCTGTTTGATAAACTGAACTTTAAGGACAGTCAGCGTGTGTGGGACAGTTATCCATTTGAACTGTCAGGCGGAATGAATCAGAGAGCAGGTATTGCAATTGCCATGCTTATGAATCCGCCCATCCTATTTGCGGATGAACCGACCAGTGCTCTGGATGTGTCTGTACAGCGTCAGGTTGTAAGGGAAATGCTTAAGTTAAGAGAGTTGTTTGGAACTGCAATTGTGATCGTGACACATGATATCGGGGTAGTCCGGGCAATGGCAGATACTGTGTTGGTTTTGAAAAATGGAAAAACAGTAGAATATGGCACAGCAGACCGTGTACTGGATCATCCCCGGGATCCGTATACCAGGAAATTGCTGGAGGCTGTACCAAAGCTGCAAAGGAAGGTCAGAGTATGAGCATACTTTTAGAGGCAGAACATTTAACAAAAATATTTACCCAGAGAGGAAAAAATCCTTTGAAAGCGGTAAAGGATGTAAGCTTTACACTAAAAAAAGGAGAAACGCTGGGAATCGTAGGAGAATCCGGCAGTGGGAAAAGTACAATAGCAAAGCTGCTCACCCGGCTGACTGATATCACAGAGGGTACATTGAAATTTGAAGGAAAAGATATTACAAGACTGAAACAAAGTCAGCTGAAAGAGGTATATGGAGATATACAGATGGTTTTTCAGAATCCGGTGGGTTCTTTTGATCCCAGAAGGACACTGGGTGACGGAATTGGTGAGAGTCTTAGAAACCGTGGAATGAAAAAGGCTGATGTGGAGAAAAGAGTAGCAGAATTGCTTGAGCAGTGCGGCCTTGAGAAGGAATATGCAAAAAGATATCCTCATGAGGTAAGTGGCGGACAGTGTCAGCGGGCTGCGATAGCAAGAGCTCTGGCAGTAGAACCAAAAGTTCTGATCTGTGATGAGGCAACCAGTGCTCTGGATGTAACCATACAGAAACAGATCATGGAGCTTCTGGAAGACCTGAAAGAGAAGAAGGGGCTGTCTTTTATCTTTATTTGCCATAATCTGGCTCTTGTCCAGATGTTCTGTGACAGGGTTCTGGTACTGTATGAGGGAAAAGTAGTGGAAAGCGGAATTCCCGATGATATCATTAATGAACCAAAGGAAGAATATACGCGGAGACTGGTGGATGCGGTACTCTCGTAATTGTGATTTTCTTTTTGGAATTGCGATAGTGGTATGAAAAATACAGGCAAAACCATGCCTGATAAGAATATGTAAATATCCCCCTAGGTAGGTTGTTGACACTTTAACGCGGTGCTACAATACAGTTGTTTGTAAGGTGCGCGCCAGATAAAATAATATTTTCACGGGAAAGGAAGTATATTTATGCATATACCTGAAAATTATTTAAGCCCGTCAACATGTGCTGTAATGACAGCAGCCATGCTTCCGGTGTGGGGATATTCTATTCATAAAATAAAAACAGAGATACCAAAATCAAAGATGCCGCTTCTTGGTATTGGGGCTGCCTTCTCATTTCTGGGAATGATGTTTAATGTTCCGCTTCCGGGCGGTACAACAGGACATGCAGTAGGAGGAACTCTTATTGCTATACTGACAGGAAGTCCTGCAGCCGGGTGCATATCGGTTTCCATTGCGCTACTGATACAGGCACTTCTTTTTGGAGATGGCGGAATCCTTGCGTTTGGTGCAAACTGTTTTAATATGGCATTTATATTGCCATATCTGGGCTTTTTCCTGTATAAACTTCTTTTGAAGAAAACAGGTATGCGCAAACTTAGCGCGGCAATTGGTTCATATATAGGTATTAATGCTGCGGCCTTTTGTGCAGCTGTTGAATTTGGTATTCAGCCACTGCTGTTCAAAAATGCAGAAGGCCAGGCTCTTTATTGTCCGTATCCACTAAGTGTATCTATACCTGCAATGATGATCGGACATATTACATTATTTGGTCTGGCAGAAATTATTCTGACAGTAGTGGTACTTACCTTTGTTGAAAAAGTTACACCAAAAGCATTGGATGCTGTTCCGGATAAGACAGCATTTAAACCACTGTATATACTGATGGCTGTTCTCATCGTACTGACTCCTCTGGGACTTCTGGCAACCGGTACTGCCTGGGGTGAATGGGGTGCTGATGAAATCGCTGGTCTGGTAAGTGGCGGAAGCCAGCTCGGATACACTCCGTCAGGAATGACCAATGGATTTGAACTGTCAACCCTGTTTCCTGATTATTCTATGTCCGGGTTACCTGAGTGGACTGGATATATTCTTTCGGCGGTTGTGGGTGTGGCACTTCTGGTGATCATTTTTAAGATTATCTCTTCAATGATGAAAGAGAAAATTGATTTTAAGAAGAAGGCTGCATAACAGATGAATGATTATAAAAAAGAAGAAACTGTGCTCCCGGACTGGATGTGTTCCGGAGAAACTTATGTTCCATCTAAAGATAAAGAAGCATTTTTAACAAAAAGTACGAAGTCTGTTTTATCTGTGCTTGCAAAAATGGGATTTTATGAAGGGAAGGATAGCAGATTTTCTGCTACTCCTTCTCTGAAACTGTTTTATACACTTCTGTATATTGTTCTTACTGCATGTTCGGGAAATTATCTGTTTACTCTGATCATGTGTGCAGCAGTGACGGTCAGACTGGCGTTTTTTTCGGCAAAAGCCATCCGGCAGATCCTGAGTGGAACAGCAGGTGCGGTTCTGTTTTCTGTATTGATTCTTCTACCATCTGTATTTATGGGAACTCCTCAGACTTTAATGAATATTACTTCAAGAGTATATGTATCTGTAACTCTGGTTGGTATTTTATCATCAGGGACATCCTGGAATAAACTGACAGGGAGTATGAGAACTTTTCGGCTGCCATCCATATTTATTTTTACGCTGGATATTACTTTGAAATATATTTCGGTGCTTGGAGAGATATGTGCAGCTATTCTTACGTCTGTCCGGTTAAGGTCAGTGGGAAAGAATCCTCAGAAAGCAAAAGCTTTGTCAGGTGTGTTGGGAATCTCATTTCTGAAATCTGGTGAAATGGCAGAAGAAATGCATGCAGCAATGTGTTGTCGTGGATTTACAGGAGAGTATAAGAAAAAACAGAAATACACGTTATGTGCAGCGGATATTTTCAGCACTTTTATTATGGCTGGATGTATTGTATTGTTCTGGTATCTGAACAGAAAGATATGATAATTGACAGGAAAAGACAGAAGAGGGCAGTTATGATCAGACTTGAGAATGTATGTTTTGCATATGAAAAAGAAATTGCACTGAGATATGTGGATCTTCACATAAACAGAGGAGATTCTATAGTTATCCAGGGACCTAACGGATGTGGAAAATCAACACTGATTAAACTATTGAATGGAATTATTTTTCCATCGGAAGGAAAATATTTTTATCAGGGACATGAAATTACTGAAAAAGCGTTAAAAAACAGCCAGTTTGCAAAATGGTTTCATCAGCAGATGGGATATGTGTTTCAGAATGCAGATACCCAGCTTTTCTGTGGAAGTGTGGAGGAGGAAATTGCATTTGGCCCGGTCCAGATGGGGCTTTCGGAAGCGGAGATTAAAAAAAGAACAGAAGACTGCCTGCACTTATTTGGATTGGAAAAACTAAGAGATAGACCACCCTATCATCTGAGTGGAGGAGAGAAAAGAAAGGTTTCATTGGCATGTATTCTTTCATTGAATCCTGAGGTTCTGATTTTGGATGAACCTCTTGCAGGACTTGATGAAAAAACACAGGATATGCTGGTGGATTTTCTGCAGAGTTTTCATAAAGCAGGAAAAACGTTGATTACGATTACACATAACAGACAACTGGCTGAAACTATCGGTACCAGATTTGCCTGTATGAATGAAGAACATGAACTGAAGATGCTATCATAATATTGATAATTATCTTTTCGTTAAAAAAAAGTACTTCCTGCGGACGAAGTACTTTTTTTAATGAGTTTTTAGATGCGCATTGCGCGGAGGTCTGTGCACCTTTATTTGTTGTCTGACACAAATCTTTGTGCGGATACATGAATCATTAAGTATCTCGCTGACTGATATTTAATGATCTCTGCATTGATTATATTTTAACAAAATTATGGGAAAGAACAAGCCTCCCAGGGGGATTTCAAACCATGAAAAAAGTAGTATGAACTATGCAATATATGAATAGGTAAATATCCCCCAGGGGTGTTTGACAATTGTTTACGATCTGAATTTTACTTAGTTACTGTAGCCAGAAGTGCTTTAATATCTTCCATATCATCAGCAAAATAAATTCCCTGTTGACGATTTTCTGAGGACAGCCCCATCTTGATCATATGGTCAAGAAGCTGCTTCAGGCTGTCATAATATCCATTCAGATTATACAGAATACAGGGGGCATTAAGGTGTTTTAAGGAAACCATGGACATAACTTCTGTGATTTCCTCCAGAGTACCGGTGCCTCCCGGAAATGCAATAAATGCATCACCTAGTTCAATCATTTTTGCTTTTCTTTCAGCCATATCTTTTGTGACAATCAGTTCTGTGATCTCATCATACTGCAGTTCAGAATCTATAAAAAACTGTGGTTCCACGCCTGTTACTTTTCCTCCGGCATTCAGCACACTTTCTGCTATCTGTCCCATAAGACCGGACTTCGATCCGCCATATATTAGAGAATTTCCACTTTCTCCAATCCATGTTCCTAATTCCCGGACAGCATCTCCAAGTGCCGGATCATTCCCCTCCAAAGCTCCAAGATAAACAGTAATATTCATTGTAATTTCCTTTCTTTTTTCATGTGCAGGTAATTGTTTTATATAACTGCTTCAAATAACATTACCATCAGCGGCATTGTAATAATCGAGAACAGTGTAGTCATGACATTGATGGCACTGGCATAGCGTGAATCATTTCCGTATACCTGGCACATCTGGGTTATTGTGGAAGCAGACGGTGTGATGATTGCCAGAAAGACAATAAGCATGATTTTATTTCCGTCTGCAGAGAACATAGCCAGATGGCTGATCTTAATCATTACAAGTGCAAGCAAAGGCACTGCAATCAGACGAAGAAATGATACAAAATATACTCTTTTGTCAGCAAAAATCTGTTTCAGATTCATTCCTGCAAACAGCATACCGGTTACGATCATACTGGCCGGTCCTATCATGCTGCCCACTGAGCCAAGAGTATTATTGATGATCTCCGGCAAATGGATTTTTGCGAAAAAAAGTACAACACCGATAAAAATAGAAATCATGTTAATATTTAACACAATCTTTTTCCAGTCGTAGGAAGATTCCCGGCTGATAATCTTTTTGCAGTGTGTCCACAGAAAGATAAGCTGCACACTCATAAAAACACATCCATATAAAACCCAGTCCTGTCCAAGAATAAAGGTCACAATGGGTACGATCAAATTTCCTGAATTAGAATAATAAACAGAAGCAATTTCTACTTCATTCAGATGTAAAAGCTTTCCGGCTATGGAGATAATGATCAGGAGAAGAACCTGGGTCATGACAGATGCAGCCAGGGCAAGCAGCAATCCCTTTACAGTATTCATCGTGTAATCTACCTGAAAAGCATTGATGATTACACAGGGAATGATCAGATAGAGAATGATTTTGGATAAAACCTTGCTGTCTTCATCTTTTACAAGCCTAACTTTCACGATCAAATATCCCATGAAGATCATAAGAAACAATTGAATGATCTGTTCCATGAGCAGTATGCTGATATTCATAAATATCCACCTCGTATTCTTAAAAATGTCCGTCATCGGAAATATTGTATTTACCCGATTTCTGATGTCGGAACTCATTATAGAACTTTCCCGGTTGCGGTTCAATAGTAATGTGCGAACAGAAACAGTTGCTGACAATATTTTACAGGAAGCAAACCACAGATTTGAGAAAGTGTTTCAGATTATATTATCAGACAGTTTTTCAGCGGAAATCTTACAGAATAGCATTCATAGTATACGTCAGGTTTATTGTTTATCAATAACGGCATCCGGAGAATTAAAGGATTACGAAGCAGATCTTAGCTGATTCTTTCTGGACATTCTGATAGTATTATGTCATACTTAAATATGCAGAAGATTGCGGGAGCTGCTTTGCAGCGGAGCAATTCGTGGATAACATCATATGTATTAATTAAAATGAACAGGAGACATCAGCACAATGTTAGATGAAAGGATATATGAGAGTTATATAGGAATCCTGAAGGAAGAAATGGTTCCTGCAATGGGGTGTACAGAACCGATCGCGCTGGCATATGGAGCAGCCAGAGCACGAGAAGTTTTGGGAAAAGAACCGGAACATATCACTGCAAAATGCAGTGGAAACATTATAAAAAATGTCCGTTGTGTTATCATTCCAAACTCCGGCGGATTGACTGGAATTGAAGCAGGTGTAGTTCTCGGTGCAGTAGCCGGAAACGCATCCCTGAACATGGAAGTTCTTTCGAATGTAAATGAATTTGAAAGAAAGAGATGTCGTGAACTTTTGGATAAAAAGATATGCAAAGTAGAACTTCTGGACTCCCCGGTAGTCCTGCACTTTATCATAGAAATGCAGGCAGGGGATGACACAGTAAGTCTGGAGATCAAATACGATCATATAAATGTAACAAAGATCGTAAAGAACCAGGAAGTCCTGCTGGATTCAGATCATAAATCCGGTGAAACTCCGGCTGCAGCAGACAGAACTCTGCTCAATCTGGAAGACATTAAAACATTTGCAGATACTGTAGAAATTGATGATGTCAAAGAAATTATAGAAAATCAGATCCGCAGCAATATGGCAATCGCTCATGAAGGAATGACTGGTAAATACGGTCTTGGAATCGGCCGGATAATACGTGAAACCTATTCCAATGATATGCTTACCAAAATGCGCAGCCTCACAGCCGCAGCTTCCGAAGCCAGAATGGGCGGATGCGATATGCCGGTAGTCATCAACTCAGGCAGCGGAAACCAGGGGATTGCCTGTTCCGTACCACTGATCGTGTATGCCAGAGAAATGGAACTTCCGGACTATGTACTTTACCGCGCACTGGTATTTTCTAACCTCTTAACTGTATACCAGAAACAGTATATCGGTAAACTTTCCGCATTTTGCGGTGCGGTATCCGCATCCTGTGCAGCTGGTGCGGGGATTACCTACATGGGAGGTGGCGAACTTTCAGTGATCAAGAAGACCATAGAGAATACTCTTGCCAATATTCCGGGAATCATCTGTGATGGAGCGAAAATATCCTGTGCAGCGAAAATCGCCGCCAGCCTTGATGCTGCATTCCTGGCACATCACCTTGCTATGAACGGTCAGTCCTATGCGCCATATACCGGAATCCTCAAGGAAGAAGCCGGCGAAACCATCAGCTGTGTAGGACAGATCGGCAAAGAAGGAATGAAAGAAACAGACAAAGAAATTCTGCGGATTATGTTAGAGCGTGTTTGATTTTATGACAAAGTAAAAAAGACCAGTATATTCTCCTGCTGAAAAAAGACATAATTGCACTGGTTTTGTGATAAGACAAGAAAAAATAATGACTATAAATTTCAATTCATCTATTATGTTCATCTGAAAATAGGAATATAAATGACCTGAAACGAAAAAAGTATAATTACGGTCATCTTAAGAAACCGATGAAAATGACCTGAAACGAAAAAAGTATAATTACGGTCATCTTAAGAAACCGATGAAAATGACCTGAAACGAAAAAAGTACAATTACAGTCATGTATAGAAGAGAATATGAATGACTTAAAACAAGAAAAGCAGAATTACGGTCATCTTAAAATGAAATTATGAATGACTTGGAATAAAGAAAGTGAAGAATAGAGTCAATATAAAGAGATTTTTTGTTTGACTGAATTTGCTGAAAATAAAATTTAAGTCAAGGAACTTGAGAAAGTAAAAAATTTTTACGAGGTAAGCAGATAGATATGACTATATATGAGTATGGAAATCCAGATGCGGATACTGTTTTGATTCAGTTGACTGGTGATCATGAATTATCTGTTCTTAAGAATGAGGTTGAAGAAATCCGAAAACGGACTTCAACAGATTTCAGACTCATTGCTGCAAAAGTTGATGAGTGGAATTATGAGTTGTCTCCATGGAAAGCACCGGCAGTGTTCGGAAATGAAGACTTTGGTGATGGTGCTGTCAGGACACTGGAGCAGATTCTGACATTATGCACAGACAAAAGCAGGACATATTATATCGGGGGATATTCTCTTGCGGGGCTGTTCTCGTTATGGGCTGCATATCAGACAGATGTATTTTCCGGCATTGCAGCTGCTTCACCGTCTGTCTGGTTTCCGGGATTTATTGAGTATATGAAGGAACATGAAATTAAAAGTGAGACAGTTTATCTAAGTCTTGGTGACAGAGAAGAAAAAACGAGAAATTCGGTGATGTCACAGGTTGGAAACTGTATCCGGATGGGATATGGGTGGCTCATAGAGCATGGGATCAATTGTAACCTGGAATGGAATCAGGGCAATCATTTTAGAGAACCGGATATAAGAATTGCGAAAGCATTTGCCTGGGTAATGGAGGGAAAATAATATGTGGATATTATTTGCATTTGGTTCTGCTCTGTTTGCAGGCTTGACAGCCATATTGGCAAAATGCGGAATCAGAAACACAGATTCTAATGTTGCGACAGCATTAAGAACCGGTGTAGTGTTAGTCTTTTCATGGCTTATGGTATTTGTGGTCGGGGCACAAAGCGGAATCAGAGATATTTCAGCAAAAGTCCTGATCTTTCTGATTTTGTCAGGACTGTCAACGGGGATATCCTGGCTATGCTATTTCAAAGCACTGCAGATTGGAGATATCAATAAAGTAACACCAATTGATAAATCGAGTACAGTGATAACGATGCTGCTGGCTTTTATTTTTCTCAGGGAAGAAATAACGTGGCTGAAATTTGTTTCAATGATTCTTATCGGTATCGGTACTTATCTGATGATACAGAAAAAGGAAACAAAGGAGAAGGCAGAAGATAAGAAGTGGCTGCTTTATGCAGTCGGTTCCGCTGTTTTTGCCAGTCTTACCTCTATTTTGGGAAAGATTGGAATTCAGGATGTTAATTCAAATCTTGGAACTGCGATCAGGACTGCTGTTGTATGGGTGATGGCGTGGATTGTAGTATTTGTGACCGGAAAGCAGAATACGGTTAATAACATTGACAGAAAAAGCTGGCTGTTCCTTATTCTTTCCGGATTTGCAACAGGCGGTTCCTGGCTATGTTATTACAGAGCACTTCAGACAGGTCCGGCCAGTGTAGTAGTTCCGATTGATAAACTGAGTATCCTTGTGACCATTGCATTCTCATATATTGTATTCCATGAAAAACTGTCATTGAAATCAGGGACAGGACTGCTTCTTATTGTTGTTGGAACGTTAGCTTTGCTGATATAACTATTATAAAAAAGAAAGACTATCTGGAAAAGTATAATTGCGGAAACTGGCTTTTTCAGGTAGCAGAGGGATATTCAGATGGTATTTCAGATGCCAATGGAATCCTTCGACCCACGTTGTACGCTCGGGGACGGAATCGGAGAAAGCCTGAGAAATATGGGGATAAGCCGTACCGAAACCCGTAGAAAAGTGGAAGAACTTCTGGAAAGATGCGGCCTGGAAAAAGAATACGCAGACCGTTATCCCCAAATTGTATATTTATCCTGTGTCTGAAGTATATCAGACAGGGCAGCAGATAGAGCAGAAATGTCTGAAGCGATTTTATTCGTGAAAGACATTTCTGCTTTTTGATTTCTTACTCAAAATGCCGTAAAATTTTGTGTTTTTAAAAATAAAGAAAGTGTCAAAAAGCACTAACAATTATTCAGAAATCTGTGATACAATGGAAAGTGCGAAATATAGAAAATATCTGATATTATCCGTTTGACTGTTGGATATATCTCAGAATACAGATATATTGGATAAGGGAGAGACTATGAAAATAGAAAAAAAACTATGGATTACTCTGTTTGCATTTGGGATATTCGCCATTTGTTTTTCAGGTTGGATTTTCAGACAGAGTACGGCCAGAGAAAAATTGTTCTGGGATAATACGATCCGGTGCGAAACAAAAGAACTGAAAGAGGGAGAAATCAAATCAGAGAATATTGCCCTGCCCGAAGACTTCGATGTTCCCAAATCTATCTTATTTAAAACCACCCACACCATTGCAGAAGTTTGGCTGGATGGAGAAAAAATATATGAATATGGAAATGAAGCGGATGCTCCGGGTTTTATGAAGACACCTGGAAGCTGCTGGCATATTGTGGATATTCCCGGAGACAGTTCAGGTAAAAACCTGGAGGTCAGAATTATTCCGGTATATGAGGGCTATTATGGAAATGAAGTCAGCCTTGTATACGGAACACGAGGCGATTGTATTCTGAAAATCTTAACGGACAGTCTTGGAATTCCGGTGATCAGCTGTGGAATCCTGTTTGCCGCTGTTATCTGCATACTTCTCTATTGTGGCGCAGCGCGAAGAAAAAGAAGCGACAAGACAGAAGCGAAAATTGAGATTTTTTTAAATCTTGGATTTTTTTCATTGCTGGTCGCAGTATGGACACTGGTACAATGTGGTTTTCTGCAGTTTTTGATTCCGGATGGAAGAACCTTATATTTTGTGGAGTATTTTTCACTCTTTCTTTTTCCGGTGCCATTTAATTTCCTGTTATATGATATCTGCAAAAGCAGGTACCACAAAGGTGCATTGATTTTTTCCATCCTCTATCTTACAAATATGGCAGTCGATGTTTTGCTTCAGTGTACAGGAATTATTGATATGTCCCGGTTACTTTCTGTAATTCATGTTATTATGGTTGCAAATGTGGTTTATACAGTTGTGATCATTCTTTACGAAGCCGGAAAAAAAGAAAATGATGTAGCCAAAAAATTTCGGTATCCTATGTGCGTGGTCATGGGATTTGGAATGGCGGAAATGATTTTTTATTATTTAAGAAGATTTGAACAGATATCCATTTTGCTTTCCATGGGAACTATGCTGTTTATTATTATGCTGATCTGGATACAGGTTTCTCAATATTACGATCAATATATCCAGAAGCAAAAGGTGATTTATCTGCAGAAAATAGCCAATATGGATATGCTCACAGAGGCCATGAACCGAAATGCTTACGAGGATATGGTGAAATATCTGGATGAAGGTGAAATTAAACTGCGTACCACAGGTGTGGTGGTTTTTGATCTGGATGATCTGAAAGTGATAAATGATAATTTTGGACATGAAAAGGGAGATGAGGCGCTGAAGCTGTGTTATCAGTGTATCAGTCAGGCATTTCAGAATGTGAAGAACTGTTTCAGAATCGGTGGTGATGAGTTTGCGTATGTATATCACAGTGACGAGAAAGATATGATTCCGGAACGGCTGAAGACCCTGGAGCTGCTTCTGAAAAAAACAGCGAAAACACACAAGCTGGATTATCCGCTTAGTATATCAGCAGGATACGCTTATTATCAGCCTGATATAGATTTTGATTTTAAAGATATTGTAAGGCGAAGCGATACCATGTTGTACCGTCAGAAGCGCAGGAAGAAGATTGCGCGGTCAACTGATCTGAATCATCTGTTTTCCCGCATGGAAAAGCATTCGGCAGAGGAGATCACAGATGAGGTGATCCTGCAGGAGAAAAAGTATCAGAGCATGTCAGTGGATGAGCTTTGCAGCGTGATTGATCTTCTGAGCCCGACTACAGATAATTATCCGTATGTGGTTGATTTTCGGACAGACCTTTATTACATAGCAAACCAGGCTCTTGACCGTTTCTGCATTCCGAAAAATGGTTTTCACAATGTAATTTCGAATCATAAAGAATTTGTGTATGGACCTGATTATGAAAAAATGAAAGAGGAATTAGATGATCTTCTTAAAACAGATCGCTGTACTCATAGTATGGAGTATCGATGGCTGGATCTGAAAAAAATGCCGGTCTGGATTCAGTGCAAAGGCTATCTGGTCCGCGACGATAACATGAAACCTCTTTACATGATCGGTTGTATCAATGAGATCGGAGAGAGACAGAAGGCAGATAATGTAAGCGGGCTGTTGGGAGAAAAAGGCTTTCGGGAGTATATGGACCAACAGGATACTCCTCTGGAAAAAGGATATCTGCTTCGTATTGGAATCGATCATTTTAAGGAAATAAATGATAACTTCGGACAGGAGTACGGTGACTTTGTGCTTAGGAAAACGGCTGATTGTATTTCCGGATGCCTGTCAGAAGGACAGAAAGTGTACAAGCTTGTGGCAGATGAATTTCTGATTCTGGATGTTTCTTCTGACCAGGTGAGGGATGCAGATAAACTTTATGATAAAGTGAGAGTTGCAACAGACAGATTTATTGAATCTAACGAGTTTAAGGTCATGTATACGGTTTCAGGAGGAATTGTGTCATTTGCGGCATTAGAGGGAAATCAGTATTCAGAAGCCCTGAAGCTGACGGATTTTGCTTTGAATGAGGCAAAGACGCTGGGAAGAAACCGCTGTTATATATTTGACGTGGAAACCTACAGAAAATTTCTCCGGAAGAGGGAGATTACTCAGGAACTGCGGGAAGCTGTGCTCAATGGCTGCCAGGGTTTTACGGCTTTTTATCAGCCTGTATTTGCTGAAGATAAAAAAGTGCCTTATGGAGCAGAAGCTTTAATGCGTTTTACTTCTGAAAAACTCGGGATGATTTCACCGGCAGAGTTTATTCCGATTCTGGAAGAAACCGGTCTTATTATTCCGGTTGGTCGCTGGATGATGAGAGAAGCTATGGGAAAATGCAGCGAGATTCGGAAAGTACTTCCAGATTTTAGAGTGAGTATTAATATTTCCCAGGTTCAGGCATCCAAGTCTGATGTGATCCAGGATATCAGTGCAGAAATGAAAAGAGCAGGACTGCCGCTGGAAGCATTGATTGTGGAATTGACAGAGAGTGACCTTCTGGAACAAAATATCAATGAGAAGCATTTTCTCACAGAACTGAGGCGGATGGGAATCAGTCTTGCATTGGATGACTTTGGAACCGGATATTCGAACTTCCATTATCTCAGTGAGCTGAAACCGGAGATCATTAAGATTGACCGCTCTTTCACTGTGAAAGCAGTTGCAGATGAACAGGAATATTATCTGCTGAATCAGTTCTGCACCATGATCCATAATCTGGATATGAGGATTTGCATTGAAGGCGTGGAAAATGAGCAGGAATGGGCCATGATCCGAAAACTGTACCCGGAATTCACACAGGGATATTTCTGGGGGAAGCCTTGTGAGTATGAAGAATTTATGAGAAAATTTACAGAAAGCAGATTATGAGAAAGCTGGCGTGAATATTTCGGGCTACACTGAGGCTTTTTCATTTGTACAACAGGACTCGCAGACAAGCAAGTGGTGTAGTTATTTCAAACACATTCTGACAGGTAAGAAGAGGAGAAAATCGGATGAAGAAAAAATTTTTCAGGTTGTCAGCAGCAGTATTGCTTTTTTTCTCGGGAATTATGGAGATTGGCTGGCGCTTTTTTAACATGGTGGTCTGCTGCAAAAGAGGGGGAAGGAAAAAGGAAAGAAAGAAATGGTTTGAATTATCCCATATACGGGATAATCATCCCAGAAACGGATACGCAAAGGAATATGATGAGAGCAGGGCATGGTGCGAGACTCAGAAGATGCAGGACTGTTATATCCAAAGCGTGGATGGATTAAAACTCCACGGATTCTATCTGCCGGCAGAGCATGCAAAGCGGTTTGTTATCTTAAGCCATGGTTACAGGGGCAGCAGATTTGGTTCCCTGTCATTTATGGCAAAATATCTCCATGAGCATCAATGTAATCTTCTGTTTATGGAACAGCGATGTTGTGGAGAAAGTGAAGGAAAATATATTACCTTTGGAGCAAAGGAAAAATGGGATGTGCAGCGTTGGGCAATTTATGTGTCCGAGAGAAATAAAGAAAAGCTTCCAATCTATCTGTATGGACAGTCTATGGGAGCAGCCGCTGTACTGATGGCATCCGGATACAGGCTTCCGTCAGAGGTGAAGGGACTGATCGCAGACTGTGGTTTTCAGTCTATGGAAAGACAGATGCGGGATATGGCTGACAACTGGTTCCATCTGCATTATATCCCTTTGCTTTTGAAGGAAATGGACTGTCTGTGCCATTTTGTGGCAGGATTTCGTATGAAAGATGCAGATACCACAGAAGCTATGAAAAGGAATACAAGACCTGTCCTTTTCTTTCATGGAGAGAAGGATACTTATGTGTACCCGAACAATTCATTCCAGAACTATATGCTGTGCAAAGCACCAAAGGAACTGGTCATTGTACAGGGAGCAAGACATCTGTGCAGTGCCTATGCAGATCCGGAACTGTATCAGCGTACAGTGATGGAGTTTTTTGAGAAATATGATGGCAGTAATTCTGAAAAATAATGTGACTGTTTTCAACCGCCAAAGGCGATTATGAATGATAACAATCCCTGACCGGGACTTATCAGATGCGTTTTGTTAAATGCATGATAAGTCTCGGTCAATTTTATGTAAAGTGTTCATTAAGTGCTGAGGGTACTGGCATTTGGGAAAAATCTGTGCTATTTTTGTCACGTAATTAAAAAAGTAATGTTGTAGCTGCCAGTACATTATTTTTAAAATAACTGTGGGCTACTGAACAAGTATGTAATGTTTTTGTACCCGGGAAAAGAGAAAAAACGGGTGATGGAGGTTAAATAAAGTATGACAAACTACTATCCTTTAACAGCAGCACAGAAAATGCACCATAACTGGATCATGGATTACGGTACACAGCAGGTATCCGGTGTCAGTGTTGTGGCGTCTGTACAGGCTGAACTGGATTTTGGATTATTAAAAAAATGTATTCAGATGGAGACAGAACGTTCCGGATGCACCAGAATCCGTTTTACGAAGCCTGATAAAGACGGAAATGTACAGCAATACCTTGTAAAACAGGATCCAAGAGATATCGGATTCAAGGATCTGTCAGGAATGGGAAGCCTTGCAAAAGCAGACGAGCTGATGCAGCAGTGGGCATATGAAACCTTTGACGGTGATGACATTCCCATGTGCGAGTTTACTATGCTGAAGCTGCCGGAAGGATATAATGGTTTCTTTGTACATATGGATCACAGACTGATCGATTCCTGTGGTCTGGTAGTAATGATCGGTGATCTGTTTCAGTTATATACCTATTATAAATATGGAACAGCCTATCCGCAGGAACTGGCAGACTTTGAGACAGTACTGAAAAAAGACCTTGCAAAAGCAGGCAACGAGAAACGTTTTGCAAAAGATAAGAAATTCTGGGATGATCAGCTGGATGCACTGGGCGAACCTCTGTATTCTGATATTCAGGGACCGTCCGTACTGGAGGAAGCAAGAAAACGTCATGGAAATCCAAAACTTCGTTCTTCTGACATTGAGATGAAGGATCTGTTTGTGGCAGTTAAGGATTATTATCTGGAGCCGGGACCAACTAAAAATCTGATCGATTTCTGTATGAACCATCAGCTGTCTATGACAAACCTTCTTCTGCTTGGCATCCGTACCTATCTGTCAAAGGTAAATAACGGACAGGAAGATATCACTATCCAGAACTTTATATCCAGACGTTCTACTCATGATGAATGGACTTCAGGAGGAAGCAGAACTATCATGTTCCCATGCAGAACAGTGATCGCACCGGAGACAGATTTCCTTTCTGCTGCTTATGAGATCCAGAATATGCAGAATCGTATCTACATGCACAGCAATTACGATCCGGCATTTATTATGGATGAGATGAGAAAGAGATACAATACACCGGAGCATACAGGATATGAGAGTTGTTATCTGACTTACCAGCCAATGACTGTGAAGGTAGAGAATGAAATGCTTGGAACTATCCGTCAGCATGCAAAATGGTTTGCAAACGGTGCAGCTACCAAGAAGATGTATCTGACTGTATCCCATACAGAAGATGGAGGTATGAACTTCTCCTATCATTACCAGACTGCTCATCTGGAGGAACATGATATGGAACTGCTCTATTATTATATGATGCGTATTCTTTTCAAGGGAATCGCAGAGCCGGATATGAGCATCGGCGAAATTATGGAACTGGTTTAACTAAATCAATATCAGGAGGAAATGCAATGAATAAGGAAATGGAATTTAAAAATATCGTAGCACAGTATAGCAAGGTAGCATCGGAAGAAATGAATAATGAAATGAGATTCCGCGAGGATCTGGGTTTCAGTTCTCTGGATTTTATGTCCTTTTTAGGTGAGCTTGAGGATACCTTTGATCTTGAACTTGACGAGAGCGAAGTGCTGAAGATCACAACTCTTGGCGAAGCCTTAAATCTGCTGGAAGAACTTCAGTAATTTTTTTCGAAGCAAAACTTATAAAGATGTCAGGGTCAAGGATATTTTGTACCTGACAGGATATCCATAACTTGAACAGTTCAGAAAATAATGGGGGACAGATATGCTGATCAGAAATATATTAGAAGAAAGTGTACGTAAATTTGATGAAGTAAAAGCAGTAAAATGGCTCAAGAAAAAGGAAATTATGGAAAGAAGCTATGGCGAACTGATGGAAAATGTAGTTTCCACCAGAAAAGGTCTTCTTGCAGAAGGCTTTGAGGGCAAACACATTGCACTGATCGGAACCAGTTCTGTAGAGTGGATGGAAAGTTATCTGGGAATCATCACCGGATGTACCACTGCAGTACCGCTGGATGCCGCACTTCCCTGTGAGGATCTGATCGATCTGCTTAACCGTTCCGATTCCGTAGCTCTTTTCTTAAGTCCGAAGCTTAAACCATATCTGGATGCATTTCTTGAAAACTGCCCGAAACTTCAGAAGGTGTGGATGCTTCAGGAAGAGGTAGAAGATGCACCGGCAAAGGTATATGGTATTGGTGAACTTCGAAATGCAGGAAAGAGTGCATCATCAGATTCTGTCTGCCCGGATGCAGAGGATATTGCGACCATCATTTTCACTTCCGGAACAACAGGAAAGAGCAAGGGTGTTATGCTGACACAGAATAATCTGGCTTCCAATGTTGAGGCAGTAAAGATTACGGCAGAACCGGGAACTGCCGTGCTCAGTGTGCTTCCGATCCATCACGCATTCTGTCTGGTTATGGACTGGCTGAAGGGATTTTCACTGGGTGCAACTCTTTGTATCAATGATTCCCTGCTCCATATGGTAAGGAATATGAGTATTTTCAAACCGGAGATTATGCTTATGGTTCCAATGATGATCGAAACTATTTATAAGAGACTGGCTGCCGCTGATCCGTCAATTCCGAAGGCAGTTCTGGCAGAAAAGGTATTCGGTGGAAAATTGCGTATTATCTTTACAGGCGGTGCACATCTGGATCCATATTATATTGACCGTTTTGCAGAATATGGCGTCGAAGTACTGGAAGGCTATGGAATGTCAGAATGTTCCCCTGTTATCAGCAACAATACACCGGAAAATCATAAAAAGGGTTCTATTGGAAAACCACTTGAAAATGCAGAAATCAGATTCGAAAACGGTGAGATTCTGGTAAAGGGAAGCAGTGTTATGAAGGGATATTATCAGATGCCTGATGAGACAGCAGAGACTTTAAAGGATGGCTGGCTGCATACCGGTGACAAGGGATATATGGATGAAGACGGTTATCTGTTTATCAATGGACGTGTGAAGAACCTGATCATCCTGTCCAACGGTGAAAATGTATCTCCGGAGGAGATTGAGAATAAGCTGGCTCTGAATCCGCTGATAGGAGAAGTGATCGTCACAGGTGAGGACAATGGATTGACCGCCCGCATCTATCCGGAGCAGGCTGTTGTGGAAGCGAAAGCATTGGATGCAGAGGCAATTCAGGCACAGCTTCAGGCATTTCTGGATGAATATAACAGAAATCAGCCCACCTATCGCCGCATTACAGGATTGGTTGTCCGCAAAAATCCGTTTATCCGCAACACAACAAAAAAGATCAGGAGACAGGATGTCCTGATTGATGAGCCTCTGGAATAAGACAGAGGCTTAAGATAAAAGTGGAAGCATACCGGATAAAAAAACCTCAGACAGAATATCAGCGATCACTTCCGGTGCCAGATTAAAATTATCCCGGCTCCATTTGTGGAGAACGCCGATGGTACTGCCGATGGCGCAGGTGATCACATAGGAAACTTCTTCCTTTGTATGCCTGTCAGGCCTGGAATTAGATGTAGTTTCTGTAACATAATGATGGAGCATAGTCAGCATTTTTTCAAACAGATCATTGCCATGAGGCGTGCTCAAAAGACCGGACAGAAAAGGATTTTCCATGGTGTACCGGCACAGAGTCAGAAAATAGGAACTGCAGATATCCCGGTCATTTTTTGGCTGGAAATTTTCCATCATGGAAAAAACATCATGAATAGTTTTATCCTCAACTGCAGAGATCAGTGAAGGGATGTCCTGATAGTGATTATAAAAGGTACTTCTGGCAATACCAGCTGTTTTAGTGATGTCGGATACAGTAATCCTGTCAGGTTTCTTTTCTTTTAACAATTTGAAAAAAGCACCTAAAATGGCCTCGTCAGCCACAGAATATCTTTCATCGGGAATTACATTTTGCATAGTTGTTTCCCCCGGGAGTCTGTAAGTAATACATAAAGTATATCACAAATCTGACGATACAGCAGGTGCTTTTTCTTTTTTTTGAGAAATTTACGTTACTGTTCACTCCGTTCACAGTAACGTAGCCAAAATTCATTCCAGATTGCCTGCGGCAATGGAATTTTGGCTTGTATGTCTCGGGATAGTGGTGTGTGAACAGTAACAACAAATTTTCAATAATATATAAAGAATAGGTAAAGGCTTGATTTATGAAAGAGTAAATGATAGAATGATATTGGATAAAATATTGTCTAATTTTAATGAAATGGCGGAATTTTGGATAAAATAATATCCATAAAACAATAAAAAGCAAGGAGGGAAAATGGAGCAGTTTGTATGGGAAACAGCAGAGGAACTGGATCAGAAGCTTGCACAAAGGGTGCGTAATATCAGAAAACGACGCTCTATTTCTCAGGAAAAATTATCTTCCATGAGCGGAGTAAGCTATGGTTCAATTAAGAGATTCGAAACTACCGGACAGATATCATTGATATCACTGACAAAGATTGCCATGGCTTTGGATATTGCAGATGAGCTTAGAAATATTTTTACGCATGTTCCATATAAAGATATTCAGGAGGTCATAAATGAGGGAAGGTAATGCATTACAGGTATTTTATGATGAAAAACTTGTAGGAACACTGGCTATGACAGCTGACCATAAAGCTGCGTTTCAATATAGTGAAGAATGGATTGAAAATGGTTTTCCGATCAGTCCGTTTTCACTTCCCCTTAAAAAGCAGGTTTTTGTACCGACAAAAGATTATTTTGACGGATTATTTGGAGTATTTGCAGATAGTTTGCCGGATAATTGGGGGAGATTGTTGTTGGATCGTCTGCTACGTGCACATAAGCAGAATCCAGACAAATTAACAGTGCTGGATCGGCTGGCAATTGTTGGAAAGTCAGGTATGGGAGCACTTACCTATTATCCAGAGAAAAAAATAGATGAACAATATGGAGATGTGGATTTGGATGAACTTGCGGAGCAGTGCCGGAAAATACTAAATACGGAATACTCCGATAGATTGGATGAATTATATCGTCTCGGTGGTACAAGTGGTGGAGCCAGACCCAAAATTATGACTACAGTGAATGGAGAGGAATGGATTATTAAATTTCCTGCACATGTGGATGGAGAAAATGCAGGGAAGATGGAATATGATTATTCATGCTGCGCAAAAAAATGTGGTATTATAATGAGTGAAACCAGACTGTTTCCATCTGAGAACTGTGAGGGGTATTTTGGGATTAAGCGGTTTGATAGGATATCAGATAAAAATGGAACAAAGAGAATTCATATGCTGACAGCTGCTGCGTTGCTGGAGTTGAATTTTGAGCAGCCAAGCCTGGATTATCACAGTCTGATGAAACTGACAAAAATATTAACCAGAGATAATAAGAAAGATATGAGAGAGATGTTTCGCAGGATGTGTTTTAATGTTTTTGCACATAACAGAGATGATCATTCAAAGAATTTCACCTATTTATATAATGATGAAAAAGACAGATGGAGCCTGAGTCCGGCATATGATCTTACTTACAGTAACACATACTATGGAGAGCATACTACAACAGTTGACGGAAATGGACGTAATCCAGGCAGAAAAGAACTCCTGACTGTGGGAATTGCGGCAGGAATGAAAAAAGAGGTATGTATAGAAAGTATGGATATGGTAGAAAAGTGTGTGAAAAATATGCTGGGAAGATATCTTTAAAGAAATCGACATGTGGAATAATTTGTTACTTGGAGGACAAAAAATGACTATTAGAAAAGCAGAAGAAAAAGACATTCTAAGAATAATTGAACTGTTGGGACAGGTATTGCAGATCCATGCAGATATAAGACCTGATATTTTTATTCCCGGTACCACAAAATATACTGTAAGCGAATTGACAGAGCTATTAGGAAAAGAAGAAAAACCCATATATGTAGCAGTGAACGAGGAAGATGTTTGTGTAGGATATGCATTTTGCCAATTACAGGAACAGCCTTTTTCAACTAATATGGTACCGTTTAAGTCTCTTTTTATAGATGATCTATGTGTTGATCAGCAGGCACGAGGACAGCATATCGGCGAGAGTTTGTTTGAATATGTAAAAAATGAAGCAAAGCGAATGGGCTGTTATGAAGTGACACTGAATGTATGGGCAGGAAATACTTCAGCCGAAAAGTTCTATAAAAAAATGGGTATGAAAACAAAAGAAAGGCAGATGGAATATATCCTGGAACATTGATGCGTTGTATAGCATATTTGAGAAGTCTATCTGCGAAATTACAGAGATATCCGATGGATGAATCTGATCAGTCAAACAGTAAATATTAAAAGAAAATGCAAATCAGGCACAAGTTATATTTCGGAAACTTGTGCCTGATTTTTACAGTGTTATTTGGAAATTACAGGTGCTTTTGTCCGATATTTTTAGCATTGATATAATTTATGATCATGTCTGCTGCATCGGAAATATCAAGTTTGCCTGTATCAATAGACAGTTGATACTGGTTGGCGTCTTCCCATTCTTTGCCTGTGCAGAATTTGTGGAAAGATGCTCTTTTCTCATCCACTTCCTTTATCAGCTTTGCAGCTTTTTTCTCATTAATACCGTCCCGTTCCATTACACGTTTGATACGGCAGTCTTTATCTGCGTGAAGAAAAACAGTAGTTGCCTCAGGATCATTTGCATAGATCGCTCCTGAACAGCGTCCGATGATTACGGCAGATTTTTGCTGCGTAAGTTCACGTATAAGTTCAAAAGATTTTTCCATCGGATTGCTTTCTCCGTAGCTTACAGCAATGCTGTAGAGCAGGCTGTTTACTGCCTTTTCCTGGAAAAATTCTTTGTTTTCGTCAAGCTTTCCAAGTTTTTTGGCCTCTTCTTCCAGTTTCTTTCTGTCATAGAGTTCCAGTCCAAGTCTGGAAGCCAGTTCTTTTCCTATTTCATGTCCGCCGCTTCCGCACTGTCTTGCTATTGTAATAATCATATCCCATGCCTCCTGTGCAATGATGTCGCATTTATTTACTGTCAAAGTACTTTTTCGGAATTATTATACTCAAAAAAAATCGAAATGTATATGCCAAAATCTACTATAAATTGCCTTCACAAATCCTGATATTCTGGTACTTATGGCAAATTGGTCTGACAAATATTTACTTAATAGAAACATTAGACAAATACTTTATATTGAGATATGATGAGAATTGTGGGAGCTGCTTTGCAGCGGAGCAATTCGTAGATATCAAGTTAGGGGCACAATGTTGGAGAAAATGAATATGAGACGGAAACGGCTGGCACCCTTTGGAATGTGGATAGTATTTGAAATAGTGGCTGTTACACTATGGCTTACCAAAGATAATCTGTTTTATCTTTTAAATTTCAGTTATATTGGAACATCGATTACTGTTGGGCTTTTGCTTTTTCAGTTTAACTATAAGCATGCACGTAGGATCCGTTCAACTTCTGGTTGGTTTGTATATGCTGATTTATCTGGGACTTATATGCCGGGAAAACATGCAGATTGAAGGTTTTTGGTATTATCTGTTTACCGGAGTATTTGAAGCAGCTACGATCCATTATGCTGTTGCAAAAATATTCGGACCACTTTTGTTTGGAAGAGGATGGTGCGGATATGCCTGTTGGACAGCTATGGTGTTGGACTTTTTACCATATAAAAAGCCTCAGGCTGCAAGAAAAAAGATAGGTTTCATCCGGTATATTACATTTGCATTTTCGTTCTCTTTCGTGGTGCTACTTTTTCTGAATCACGTAGAGAATATGGAGAAAATCATGTTTATAGCTTTTATCGTGGGGAATATTCTGTATTATATTGTGGGGATTATTCTGGCATTCCTATTCAAAGATAACAGAGCGTTCTGTAAGTATATTTGTCCTGTCACGATCTTTCTGAAACCTATGAGCTATTTCTCTGTAGTCAGGGTTAAGTGTGACAAAGAGAAGTGTATTTCATGTGGAAAATGTAAAAAAGTTTGTCCGATGAATGTTGATATAACCGATAACTCCAGAAAACGGAAAAACGGAACAGAATGCATTTTGTGTATGGAATGTGTCAAAACCTGTCCGAGGAAAGCACTTTGAGCCGAATTTCCTGCAGGATGTACTTTGGTGTCAGCTGTTACTGAGAACGGAGCGAACAGTAGTGTAAGACCTATGTTAAATATAGTTAAACCTCAGTAAAGTCTATTGAACTTTTTTCTCAATGTTTCTATACTCTCCAATGTAATGAACACCCGATCTGTGATCGTGTGATGAAACATTCATTTCTCAGGAGGATTATGAAAAAATGAACAACTTATGGCGAAAAAGTTTTATGGCAGGTGTTTTATTAGTTTCACTGACAGCAGGAGCGGTTACTCCGGCATTTGCAAGTGCAGCACCGGACGGAAAAACAGATGCTGCTTCTCTTGCAGGCGGAATGGGAATTTCCCGGAACTGGGAATCCTGGAAAGCAGAGTGGGAAGCTGTTAAGAATGACTGGACTCAGGTTTCACTTACTCCGGGCTCTGACTTTAGCCAGTTAAATTTCGCATGGTATTCTAAAAAAGACAACTCTGACACAGCAGAAAAGAAAGAAGAACAGGCTGCACAGGAGTTCTCCGCTCAGTCAGGTGATGCTTTCAGTGACAGCAGTGAATCTGTCTTTGCAGGAACAGAAGTCGATACTTCAGCAGCAGGTGAAACAGTGGAAGCAGCACAGGCTGAAGAGACAGAATCAAATGCAGCAACAGAAGTAAATATAGCAGAGAAAACTGCAATAGCTGAAGAGGATATAGCATCAGAAGAAAGTATAGCAGCATTTAATGCGGAAGAAGGAGAAAACGTAGCAGCATTTAGTACTTCTGAGAATGACGCAGAGGAATTCGCAGCAGAAGCAAACACAGATGAGAACCTTCCTGATTTTGATACAGAAAGTGATGAAAGTCGTGCAATTGCTGCAATGGTAGCGGATATCCTTGGAGCACAGGCTGATACAGCTGCGCCGAAACTGATCATCGGTGAAGGCAGAAATATGAAAAATGCAAAAGTGTATGTTGCAGAGCAGACAGATGCAACTACAAATACAAAGACAAATGAGGCATATGTTTCCAATAAAGTAACTGCCACAGGTCTGAGTGCAAATACTGTGTACTATTACAGCTATGAAAAAGAGGATGGAACCTACACAGAACCTGCAGAATATGTTACAAAATCAACAAATAATTACAGCTTTATTTTCGTAGGTGATCCGCAGATCGGATCTTCCAATGAACTGAAAGGCTCTGATACAGCAGAATTTTATCAGGCACAGTCCGATGCGGTCAGAAATGATTCCTTTAACTGGAACACCACATTAAATGAAGCTATGGATAAAACAGGCGGAAATGCAAGCTTCGTGGTATCAGCAGGTGACCAGATCCAGACAACAAAGAAGAAATCTCCGGGAAAAAGTGAAATGACCAGCGAGATTGAGTATACCGGATATTTAAGCCCAGATGTGCTGAAATCCCTTCCTGTTGCAACAACTGTTGGAAACCATGACGCAGATAATGCAAACTACACATATCATTTTAATACACCAAACAGCAGCGACCTGGGTTCTAACGGAGTTGTTGGTGGAGATTATTATTTCACATATGGAAACACTCTGTTTATGATGCTCAATACACAGGATACCAATGCTGCTGAACATAAACAGTTTATGGAACAGGCGATTGCTGCAAATCCAAACTGTACCTGGAGAGTCGTAACTTTACATCAGGATATTTATGGTTCTGCAGAGCATTCCAATGAACCGGAGATTACAAACCTCAGATATACACTGGTACCCTATTTTGAAGCAAATGATGTAGATGTTGTTCTTACAGGACACGATCATGCATATTCCCGTACCCATATTCTTGAGGGCGGACATAAAACTGTAGAATATACGGATGATGAGTTTGATGCAGAACTGGATAAGGATATGGATGCGGGAGAAAATCCGGCTACAAGATATGAAGCACCGGCAAATATTTCCGCAGATTCCAAGGAACCGGCTGATGTGGCTTATCTGAATTATCTGAATGCAGTCATGGATAAGGATGCGGTAGAGGATACAGAAAAGGGTGAGACAGTTGTAAATCCGGATGGTATTCTCTATATGACAGCAAACTCTTCATCAGGAAGCAAGTATTATGATCTTGTACCAAGAATGCAGAGCTATATTGCAAACAGATGGCAGGAAGACGTTCCGACTTATTCTGTTATTGATGTAACAGATAATACATTTACAATCAATACTTATCGTACAGATAATGACCAGAAAATTGATGAAACCTTTACGATTAAAAAAGGTGTGACAGAAGATATTAAATCTGCATCTGTAGGGAATGTGAAGAATCAGATTTATACAGGAAAACAGATCCAGCCGGCTATTAAAGTAACTCTGAATGGAAAGACCTTAAAGGCAGGAAAAGACTACACAGTTACCTATACAGATAACAAAAATACAGGTCTGGCAAAAGCAACCATCAATGGAATCGGAAAGTATACAGGAACACAGACAGTAACATTTAAGATTGTGCCAAAGAAAGCAGTGTTAAAAACTGTGAAAGCCGGAAAATCCGGAACAGCCACTGTTACGATCGGAAAAGCAGGTGGAAAAGTTTCCGGCTATGCAATTCAGGTTTCCACAGATTCTTCATTCAAAAAGGTAACTACTTACCGTACAGCAAAAACTACATATACTCTTAAAAATCTGTCCAAAGGAAAAACTTACTATGTAAGAGTAAAAGCATTTACCAAAGTTTCAGACAAGAACGTGTATGGTGCAGCAAGCAAAACAATTAAGGTGAAAGCAAAATAATGTTAAACAAAAATTTCCTTCGGAGAGGGTGCCTGGTGATCGCAGGCATCCTTTTCCTCATTTTTCTGATGCAATATAATAAGATCGAAAAAACAGAACTTCTTTCTACAGAGGGCAGAACCTTTGAGAAAGCAGTAGTAACAGAGGTTATTTCAGATAACCTTACAGAAAACGGAAACAGAGTAGGTAATCAGACCGTCAGGCTGCGACTCTGTTCCGGCAAATTTAAGAACGAAAAAGTGGAAGCAATCAGTTCTTCCAGCTATCTGTTTGGTGCAACCTGTAAAAAGGGTATGAAAGTCATTGCACTGGTCAGTGAATCACAGGGTGAAGTCATTGCATCTGTATATAGTGCTGACCGTGAATTTTCCTTATATTTTATGATTGCAGTGTTTCTTCTGGCAATTATCCTGATCGGTGGAAAAAAAGGTGCGGCATCTGTAATGGGGCTGGGCTTTACCATTGTATGTGTGCTGTTTCTGTTTCTTCCGATGATATACAGAGGTGTTTCGCCAATCTTTTCAGCGGTAGTTGTTGCCGTTATAACCACTGTAGTAACAATTTATCTGATTTCCGGAATTTCTGTTAAATCATTAACTGCAATTTCAGGAACTGTAACCGGTGTTGTAATGGCTGTTATATTTGCAGGAATATTTGGAAAAGTAACTCAGATCACAGGTTATAATGTAAGTGATATTGAAGAGTTGATTTACCTGGAAGAGAAAACAGCTATAAAAATAAATGAACTTCTGTTTGCAGGGATCCTGATCGCATCACTGGGAGCAGTAATGGATGTAGGAATGTCTATTGCCTCTACTTTACAGGAAATATACAGCAGACGCCCGGATCTTGGAATGTGGGACTTGTTTAAAAGCGGCATGAATGTTGGAAAAGATATGATGGGAACTATGTCAAACACGCTGATCCTTGCTTTTGCAGGTGGCTCTCTCAACACACTGGTATTTATTTTTGCATATAACTATTCTTATCATCAGATCATCAATATGTATTCTATTGGGATTGAACTGATGCAGGGGATTTCCGCAAGTATGGGAGTAATCCTGACGGTTCCCTTTACCTCACTGGCAGGAGCCTTCTTTATTTCAGGAAAAGTATTGAAAAAGTGATTCTCGCAGGAGGGATCATAAAACGATGAAAGTAAACAAAGCAAATGAATTCTATAAGATATTAGAGAGAAAAGCCATATATCCGGTGTTTCAGCCAATCGTCAATTTACAGACAGGCAGGGTGTCCGGCTATGAGGCACTCAGCCGTATATACAGGAGCAGCACAACACTTACAATCTCAGATTTGTTTGTGATAGCTGAACAGGTGGGATGCGTATGGAAATTAGAGAAACTATGCAGAAACAAAGCCTTGAAGGCAGCAGTTGAAAAACCGGAAAATGTAAAATTATTTCTTAATGTTGATGGAAATATTATTCAGGATAAAGCGTTTATACAGGGATTTACAAACCGTAGGGCTATGAAGGCAGGGGTTCCTGCTTCTGATATTGTATTCGAAATAACAGAGAGATCAGACATAGAAAACTATCAGATATTGCAGCAGATCATGAAACATTATGCAGATCAGGGATATGAGATAGCATTGGATGATGTGGGAGCTGGACATTTAGGCCTAAATCGTGTAGTGAATACCACACCTGACTATCTGAAAGCGGATATAGAACTGGTAAGGGATATTCACAAGTATAAGAAAAAAGAGATCATGATGAAACTCCTGTTAGATTACTGTAATGCAACAGGAGCAATTCTGATCGCAGAAGGGATAGAAACAGTACAGGAGCTGGAATGTCTGCACAGCCTGGGAGTGCATTACGGCCAGGGATTTTTCCTCGGAAAACCAGAACGTGCATTTGGAAATATCAGTGCTGAATCGGAAGAAATATTAGAGCGATTAAATGGGAGAAAGAATATTTTATTTTTGGATATATCAGGCAAATAAGTCATTCATTTTTCTACATTTTTCAACAATAAATCCGAAATTACACCAGTTGATTAATCCCTGAGAGTTGTGTATAATTATAAAAATAAAGTTTTCTAGTACATCGTTTCGTAAATAACTATACCAATCGCGTAGGATGCGGATTCGAGTGTGCTGGTATAAAAACGCAGGCGTAGCGGGCTACGCTGAGGCTTTTAGACCTGTGCAATCGGATTCGCAGACAAGTGAGTGGTATAGTTATTTCGAAAACGATGTACTAGAATTGAGGAGTGGGTTATGGATCGCTTAGCACTTATTTTTGATAAACCAGCAGAAGCCTGGAATGAAGCGCTGCCCCTTGGAAATGGAACCATGGGAGCAATGTCCTATGGAAGATTTCAAAATGAAAGAATAGAATTGAATCTGGATTCGCTTTGGTCTGGAAATGGAAGAAACAAGGAAAATCCCAACAAAAATGTCGACTGGGATCTTTTTAGAAAACACATTTTTGCAGGGGATTACCAGGGAGCAGAGAATTATTGCAAAGAAAATGTGTTAGGAGACTGGACAGAAAGCTATCTGCCTGCAGGAACGCTTTCCATTAATGTGAAAGAACCCATTCAAAATGGAAACAGCTTTTATAGAAGAGAACTGTGCCTGACGAATGCAACTGAAAAAATAGAATTCTGCCAGGATGATTTGATTTATCAAAGAGAATTTTTTGTGAGTATGTCAGAACCAGTGATGGCAATTCATTATCATACTTCTCCAAATTGCAATCTTGAAATGTCAATAACACTGGAAAGTGAAATAAAGCACAAATCTGCTTTTTTTGCAGAAAATGGAATTATATTAGAAGGGCAGGCACCCATTTATGTTGCACCACCTTATTATTCCTGCGAAGTTCCTGTCGTTTATGAAGAGGGGCAGGGAATCCGTTTTGCAATTGGATTATATGTACAAACGAACGGTGGAAATGTATATCAGCAAGCGGATAAGCTTTTTATAAATACTCCAAATGATGTGTATATTTACGTGTCCGGAGTAACTGATTTTAAACAAAAAGAACTCTTTTTTTCAAAAAGAAACTGTATGATGGAAAACATCCAGCACATTCAATATGAAAAGCAAAAAAAGGCGCATATGGATGTATACGCAAATTATTTTGATAGGATGCATCTTGACATTAATTATACACCCGATAATGAACTTGCATTAAAAATGTTTCATTATGCCCGCTATCTGATGATCTGTTCATCTGTACCCGGTTCACAATGTACAAATCTTCAGGGAATCTGGAATCACCATATGCGTGCTCCCTGGAGCAGTAATTATACTGTAAATATTAATACGGAAATGAATTACTGGATAGCAGAAAAAGCAAATTTAAGTGACTGTCATATGCCTTTGCTTGAACTTATAGAACGTACCTCAAAAAAAGGTGAAAAAACAGCTCAGGATGTTTATCATCTGGCTGGCTGGGTAAGCCACCATAATCTGGATATTTGGGGACACTCAAGCCCGGTTGGACAATTTGGACAGGACGAAAATCCCTGTACATATTCCATGTGGCCGATGAGTTCTGGATGGTTATGCTGTCATTTATGGGAACATTACTGCTATACATTGGATGAAGCTTTTTTAAAAAAGAAGGCATTTCCGATTATACAAGGGGCCGTAGAATTTTACCTGGGCTATCTGGTACCTTATAAGGGATATTATGTAACTGCTCCCTCTACTTCACCTGAAAATACATTCCTTGCACCAGATATGACGACACATAGTGTTACGTTTGCGTCAACAATGGATATCAGCATATTGAGAGAACTGTTTGGATTATATTTAAAAGCATGTGAAATTCTGGGAGTAGAAGATTTTACAAATGCAGTCAAAAATGTACTTCAGAAACTTCCTGCCTATAAAATTGGGAAAGAAGGGCAGCTTCAGGAATGGTTTTATGATTACCCGGAAGCAGATATCAATCACAGACATATTTCTCACCTGTTTGGATTATATCCTGGGAACCAGATTCATAAAGAGAATGAACCTCTTATAGAAGCCTGCAGAACTTCTTTGGAAAGGCGTGGGGATAAGGGAACCGGCTGGTGTATGGCGTGGAAAGCCTGCCTGTGGGCAAAACTTGGAGATGGAAATCATGCCCTGACTTTATTAAAAAATCAGCTTCGCTTAACAAGAGAAGAAGCATGCAGTCTGGTAGGTGGCGGGATATATCCGAATATGCTTTGTGCCCATCCTCCGTTTCAGATTGATGGTAATTTTGGATTTGCTGCTGCTGTGCTGGAAATGCTAGTTCAGTATGAAGAGCAGAAAATTGTTTTTCTTCCGGCATTACCAGATGAATGGAAAGATGGGATGGCAGAAGGCGTGAAAGCGCCTGGTAATATCACACTTAATTTCAAGTGGAAAGAAAAACGGGTTACGGAAATAAATCTGAAATCTCCAATTGATGCGAAACTGGTAATCTTATATAATGGTATGGAAGAAGAAATCGTCCTGAATGCTGGAAGCAGTTATCAGAAGACGCTGATATAAAGAATATATTATGATATATGAAAGGCAGGATATCTTGTGATTATAAGACATCCTGCTGTTTTATATCAGATTACCTGCTTATAGATGAAATCGTTTCCCATATTCAGAAGGTGAAATTCCCATACACTTTTTGAATAATCGACTAAAATAAAGTTGATCGTCAATTCCTACCATAACGGAGATCTCCTTCAGGGAAAAGGTATTCTCCTTTATCAGTGTAGCAGCTTTTCTTATCCGCAGATTGTTTAAGTAACTGGTAATACTTGTTCCTACTTCGGACTTGAAAACACGGCATAAATAGCTAGTGCTGAGATTGACATTTGCCGAAATGGAGGATAATGTGAGACGGTGCATGTAATTATTTTCTATGTATGTAAGGGTTTTGGCAACATCATTTTTATAATGCCCCTCACTATGAAGAAAGTCCTGATATGTGGTCCTGGCCTCTTCATAATTTTTCAGATTTTCTTTATATGGCATATCTGGTGCAAAGGCTTGGTACATGGTAAAACGGTTATACAGCTTTTTTATCAGCTGTTCCACTTTTACTTGACTGCACATTAATTCTTTTTGGGAAAATACTACGAGCGCATTATGGGCACTGAGAACAAGAATGTATGGCTGTAGCACTCCCTGAACAGCATCCAGTATCATATCTCGCAGCAGATTAGCTGATATAGAAAATGCATCATTTGATAAAAATTTTTCAAACGTTACATAGCATACAGCACAGGAATGTTTCATAAATCCAAATTTTTCTGCTCCATATCTTTCAATGAACGAATCGAGAGACTCTTCTCCCTGAAAAAAGGAGAGAAGATGATCGGTTATGGGTTCAGTGATGTCTGTTTTCAGAATGGAATCTTTTCGGTCAGCTGTATTTTGCATTTTTTTTGTGGTTTTGTTCAGACAGGCAAGGAGTGTATCTGGTTGAATTTTGATTTTTAACAGATAGTCCGCAGCACCTAAAAGCAATGCACTTCTTACTGAATCGAAGTCTTCGTAGTTGCTTAGTACCAGTATTTCTCCGGGATATTCTTTTTCCTTCAGAAAACGAATTAGTTCCAGTCCGTCCATTTCAGGCATTTTCAGGTCAGTGATAATGATATCCGGATGATGTTTTTCAATCAGTGGAACAGCCTCAAGACCATTTGATGCTGTTCCACAAATGAAAAAACCATGCTCTTCCCAGGGAAGAATGGAGCGAAGCGCAATTTTTACGATTGGTTCATCGTCAATAATTAATATACTGTACATAAAAGTCCTTTCTGTGGGCAAAAGTGGTTGTGATTTTTAGCTGTTATAATCTTTTGACAGTTCTTGTACATATAGTAAGGGAAGAGTCAGCGTACATGTGGTTCCTTCTCCAGGGTGACTATTGACCTTAAGTCCATATTCCTTTCCAAAATTCAGCTGTATTCGGTCATTTACATTGGTAATTCCAATCTTTTTCCGGTTTGTATGAGGTTCCAGCGCTGCAGGTGTCACTTCAAATCCTTTTCCATTGTCACAGAGTTCTATGATAAGATGATTGTTTTCTTCCCAACAGGTGATTAGAATTTCCATAACGGAGCCGTCATCAGAAGAACCATGCATAACAGAATTTTCTGCAAGGGGCTGCAGGATTAGTTTAGGAACAAGGCAGGAGAGCAGTTCTTCCTCTTCTACGTCAAAAGAGTACTCAAAGCTTCCGGCATACCGGATTCTTAAAATCGCGAAGTAGTTTTCCAGGTTCTCAAGCTCTTCCTGAATGGTTATATACTCGTTTTTATTAGTCAGTGTATTTTGCAAAAGACTGCTGAGGGCCTGGATTCCATCACTTACAATCTGGTCTTTATGCATGGCGGCTACAAAGCGCAGACTGTTTAAAGTGTTGAAAAGAAAATGAGGATTTAACTGATATTGAAGCATCTGTAGCTCCAATTCTCTTTTTTTCTTTTCCTGGCTTTTCTGTTGTTTCATCAGGCTCTCAATGGTATCTGCCATATGATTCATGCTTCCGGAAAGATCGGAAAGTTCGTCTTTGTGGTCATCCTGGATCCGTACGGAAAGATTTCCCTTTGATAATTCCCTGCAAAAATCCAGCATGCTTCTGATGGGGGAGGTAATTCCAGGATACACCATAGCTACAATTCCAATGCAGAGTAGAACAAGGAAGAATGCCACAGCCAGGATTTTCCAAAACATAGTGTTAACTTCAGAATTAATATAATGATATGGCATGGTATATACAAACAGCTGGTTCAGGTTTTTATTGAAAATATAAGTAACCAGCTGTTCTTCGCCATCTTTGTAAATGCTGAAAAAATCTGTTCTGTTTGGAAGTCTTGCTTGAATATTTTTCAGCAGCTTTTTTTCGGTTTTTTGCCCCAGTTGAATACTACGATCCCAGGAAGAAAGGATTGTTCCATCCATATTCAGATACATAATATTGGAAGAGTCAGCCAGACCTACTGGTTCCAGTACTGTTTTGGAAAAAATTTTTTCATCAATGGAAATCAGGGTATAACCAATTACACGACTCTGACTGTATTGTTCATAAATTCTTCTTCCAAGAATCAGGATGTCCCGGTTACGGTAAGTATGTGCGTATGCCCATACATCCTGATTTTCTTCTTCAAGACGACTCAGGATCCTGCTTACATCATCCGAATATAACCCATCATATCCCAAATCATAAAAAATATTCCCATCTGTATCATATACTGTAATGTTTTTTGCCTGTGCAGGATAGATGATTTTACTTCGAATCATATGTTGGATTTCATTGATGGCTTGATTCTTTTCCGTATCTGTCATACCCTTTTTCAGAAGACCGTCCTTGATTTCCTGACTGATGCAGATGGAGCCGCAGAGATACTGATACTTTTCAATCTCACTTACCATATTCAGATTGATCATGGATAAAGTCTGTGAGATGGAAGTGGAAAGTTTTTCCCGAAGCGCTTCTGAAAAAATATGAAACGAATAGAAGCTGATTCCTGTTAATGGTACAATAGAGATCAGGAAAAGCGCTATGATCAGCCTGGTTCTAATACTGAATTTTCGAAATCCCTGATATCGTTGTCTTTTTTCCATGCCGCTGTCCCTCATTTCTAAAAAATAATTCGTACATGGTCCGGTAAAGATGGAAAAAATCGTTCTGATTTTCATGACTGTATCGGATTGTGACAGATTTATTATACAGGAAAAAAACAAGATAATCCATTTAAAATACAAATAGAAAAAGATTGTACATATATGTCGCAAGAAAATCCATATTATATAAAAATAACAGAAAAATGTTCCATATAAAGAATTGTTTTGTGAATTTACCACAAGAAGATTTTCCATTATACTAATATCATCAGGCAAACATAATAAAAGCCAACAAGAAGGAGGAAACAACCTATGAAGAAAAGATTTGCAGCTTCTGCTATGATCCTTGCTATGAGCGCAGCAACAGTACTTTCCCCGCTTACTGCATTTGCAGAGGCAGAAGAACAGGAATTGAACATTGCCATTTTCCAGGGGGGATATGGGGATGCTTACTGGAATCAGATGGTGGAGCTTTTTGAAGAAAGCCATGAGGGCGTGAAAGTAAACATGACTATCAGCCCTACAATTGGAGATATCATCCGTCCACAGATTGTAGCTGGAAATGCACCTGATTTTATCTGTCTTAACGATGGTGGTGAGGATGGTGTAATCCTTTCCCTGATCAAAGATCATGCACTTCTCAACCTGGATGATGTTTTTGACGGAGAAAATTATGCTGGAACCGGTACCCTTCGCGATGATATTACAGATGGGATCCTTTCCAGTACAAAGTGTGCACCATACGGAGATGATGAGATCTATCTGGCACCATTCAACAGTGGTCCGCAGGGTCTGATTTACAACAAAACATTCTTTGATGAGAATAATCTGGAAGTGCCGAAGACCTGGGATGAGTTCTTTGCACTTGGTGATAAGGTAAAAGATATTGACGGACGTGCACTTTTCACATATCAGGGAATTTATCCGGGATACATGGAAGAAATGCTCTGGCCGGCAATTGCAAATGAGTGCGGCGAAGAAGCACTTACTAAGATTGCCAATTACGAAGAAGGTTCCTTTAATAATGAGGGTGTGTTAAAGGCTTTAAGTCATATTAAAGAGATTGCAGATAAAGGCTATCTGTTAGAGGGCACTGTTGGTATGAACCATACAGAGTCTCAGACAGAGATGATGCTTGGAAAAGCTGCATTTATCACAAACGGAACCTGGATGGAAAATGAGATGCAGGATGCGCCAAGAGAAGATGGATTTGAATTTGCAATGGCTACGATCCCGACCGAGAACGCAGACGATGTGCACTATGTATTTGACAGCTGCGAGCAGTTTTCCATTCCGGCAGCTGCCAAGAATCCAGAACTTGCAAAAGAATTTCTTCGTTTCCTGTATAGTGATGAATCTGTATCTGCTTTTGCAGAAGCTTCCGGTGCCCTCTATGCTACCAAGAGTGCCCGTGAAGTAGCAAAAGATAAGCTGTCTACTGCAATCTACAACATGTACGGAATCTACGAAGAGGCAAATGCCTCCTCCCTGATTATGAGCTTCGCAGCAGTTCCGGCTGACTGCAAGGTTAACCCGAAAGATGAGATATTTAATCCGATTACATCTGTTATGAATGATGAAATGACAGTGGAAGAGTGGGCACAGAATGTGGAAGATGCTTTTGCACAGGTTCGTGCTGATATGGAAGCTGCCAACTAAACTTCATATACCAGCCGGATAAAAACGGTAAAGCATGGAAAGGCTGCTACACAGTGTATGCTATGCAGCAGCCTTTTGTAACCCTGAACAGATATATCGCCAATCGGTGATGTCATCCACATTTATTAAATACTTTAAATTTAAAGAGGTGAACAAGCGTGGTAAAGAAGCCCAGATTATTTATAGCCCTGTGTACGCTTCCTGCATTGATTTTAACCATTGTTTTTATGATTGTGCCTATGGTAAATGCCATTTATCTGTCTTTTACCAGTTCCACTGCACTTAGCGTAGGCTTTAACAGCAAATTTGTATTTTTGGATAATTACAAGTATATGTTCCAGGATAAGGATTTTCTTCAGGCACTGTTTAATACTCTTAAGCTGATGCTGGTAATCCCGGCTGTGACCATATTTCTAAGTCTTGTATTTGCATTTATCCTTACTCAGGGACAGCTCAAGGAAAAGTCATTTTACCGGACCGTATTCTTTTTCCCAAGTATTGTTTCCATGACTGTAGTTGGTATTGTGTGGTCTTTTGTGTTTAATCCCACAAGAGGAATTCTGAATCATATGCTGGATCTGTTCCATTTCTCCACTTGGAAACACGCATGGCTTGGAGAGGGAAAAACGGCTCTCTGGTGTATCGGTGCAGCCCTGGTGTGGCAGGCTATTGGTTATTATATGGTTATGCATGTGGCTTCCATTGACGGGATTTCCCAGGAGGTTTATGAAGCTGCTTCCATTGACGGTGCAACAGGAGTGCAGAAGTTCTTTAGGATTACCATTCCGCTGCTTCGCAGATCCATTGGAACGACCTATATACTTTCCCTGTCTGGTACTATCAATTTAAGTTTTACTCTGTCCAACGTTATGACAGGCGGTGGACCAAACGGTGCTTCCAGTGTGCTTTTACAGTATATGTATACGCAGGGTATGCGAAACGCTAATTTTGGATATGCCATGGCAATCGCCATGTTTACCCTGATTCTTGCAATTGTGCTTGCAATGATTTCTAAAAAAGTATCATCTGAAAAAGAATAGGAGGGAGACTGATGAAAACTGTAAGAACCTGGTGTATCAGAATCCTGATGATTCTGTTTACCGTTATCTTTTTGTACCCGCTTTTCTGGAACCTGATGTCTGCGTTTAAGACAAATGCAGAATATTTGACAGATCCCTATGCATTGCCCACAGCTTTGAATTTGGATAATTTTGTGGCAGCATGGCAGAAAGCAAATATCGCCGCTTATTTTGGAAATTCCATATTTGTGACTGTGTTTTCCACTGTATTGCTATTGCTTCTGGTTATTCCCATTTCTTATGTACTGGCAAGATACCGTTTTGCGGGCAGCAAACTGATCTCTGCCATTTATATGGCATGTATTTTTCTGCAGGCTACCTACATTATGATTCCTTTGTTTCTGGAATTACAGGCTGTGAATGGATTAAATAACCTGCCGGTACTATGCCTTGTTTATGCAGTTATGCAGTTTCCTTTTTGTATCTTTACTTTACAGGGCTTTATGTCTGCAGTACCCAGAGATTACGAGGAATCTGCAAGAATTGACGGTGCTACTAATATCCAACTGCTATCAAGAGTTATGGTGCCTCTTGCAAAACCCGGAATTGCGACCATTACGATGTTAAGTGCCATGGGCTTCTGGAATGAATATCCATTGGCACTTGTTCTTCTCACGGAAGATGCAAAGAAAACTCTTCCCATCGGAATGGCAAACTTGTTTGAAGTGCAGAAATATGCCACGGACTGGGGTGCACTGTTTGCAGGACTTGTAATTATTATGATTCCAACAATCATTATTTATCTGATTGGACAAAGATATCTGCTTCAGGGAATTGGTGCAGGCGGGTTAAAAGGGTAAAATGAAAGGGGAAATAAAATGCCAACTGATCAGGAATTAATAAAAATAGTTCCCTCCAGCCGCCAGCTTGCCTATCAGGCAACAGAGTTTTATGCGTTCTTTCATTTTGGAATGAATACATATACCAATCGTGAGTGGGGAGATGGAACAGAAACACCACAAATTTTTAATCCTACAGAGTTTGTTGCAGACCAGTGGGTGTCTGCAGCACAAAATGCAGGTATGAAAGGGGTAATCCTTACCTGTAAACACCATGATGGTTTCTGCCTGTGGCCGACCAGATATACCAGCCATAGCGTTGTCTCCAGTCCATGGAAAAATGGAAGGGGAGATGTGGTCTGGGAAGTGTCTGAAGCATGCCGTCGTTATGGGATGAAATTTGGAATTTATCTTTCACCATGGGATCGCAACAAGCCTTGTTACGGAAGCGGAAAAGAATATGATGATTACTATCTGGCACAGCTGACTGAGCTTCTCACCGGTTATGGAGATATTTTTAGTGTCTGGCTAGATGGTGCCTGCGGAGAAGGACCAAATGGAAAAAAACAGATATATGACTGGAAACGCTATTATGAATGTGTCAGAAAATATCAGCCAGACGCATGTATCTGTGTGTGTGGGCCGGATATCAGGTGGTGCGGAAATGAAGCTGGCGATGTAAGAAAATCTGAGTGGAGTGTTGTTCCTGCACGTACAGCACTTGCAGAGAGTGTACAGGAAAGAAGCCAGCAGACCGATGATAAGGAATTTAGAATGCGCCGGATCACCAGCGACATGGAAGATCTTGGAAGCAGAAGAGCGCTTGAAGGTGAAACGAATCTGATCTGGTATCCGGCAGAAGTAAATACTTCTATAAGACCTGGATGGTTTTATCATCCAGAAGAAGATGATCAGGTGAAAAGTCTGGAGGAGCTGATCTATATCTATATTGGGGCTGTTGGAGGAAATGCAACCTTTTTGTTAAATATTCCACCTATGCCAAACGGGCTTCTTCATGAAAATGATGTTAAACGTCTGGAAGAATTTGGAAGTTGGAAAAAGAAATCTTTTACTCATAATTTAATGAGTACAGCACATATTTTTTCAGAAAATGAAGATCCGACGCATCCGGTTTCTGATTTGACAGATGATACTTCAGAAACCTGGTTTCAGCCTGAAAGCAGCGAACTGCCAGTAGAAATAACCATTTGTCTGGACGGTTCATACAACTTAGGGTATCTGGTATTAAAAGAGGCTGTCTGCTATAGTCAGAGAGTGGAAAAATTTGAGATATTTGTTAAAGAGGGGGAAATATGGAACAGTATTTACACAGGAACAGTAATTGGTTATAAGAAGATCATTTCTGTTAAGGGGCAAAAAGCCCAGAAAGTGAAAATTGTTTTACATGATTTCCGTGTACTTCCGCTGCTCTCATTTGTTGGAATTTATCCTGAAAGTCTTTAATAGGGAAAGCATTCTTTCTCATAATATCTTAAGGTAGAAGCAAGAAGATATTATTAGAAAACCATTGAACCTGCTTGAAAGAGAGAACATTCAAAGCAAAATTGCCAATTGGTTTGGAATAGATTTTTCCAAACTGTAGATTGTTTTTATAAGTAATCTTGGAACTAATGCAGGAGTCATGGTGCAAATGGACAATGTTCGCAGAAAGCACTTGTCTTTTAGAAAGACTCGTATTAAAATGCTTGTCAGTGATCAGGTTGCAGAAACTTGCGATGCCTGCGACCGGACGGAGGACCTAAGGGTCCTCCATTTTTCTATATACGCAGATTTTTATAGCGATAGAAAAAGCATTAAAACCGATAAAACTATTTTTGAACTATGAAGAATAGATTAGAAATCTCATTGCGCGAAAAGGGATGATTATTGTTGACCGTGAGTTCACTGCGTCTAAATTAAAAGATATCAGTTATTTTGCCCTGATAGATGGGTACAAAAATCTGTTTTACAATCCCATGAGTTAGAAACGATTTTTGACCATAACACAGTTAAAATTAATCAAAAAATCAATCGCAAATTTTTACGATTGCATTGACAGTGATTCTCCTTATCTATATATTATTGCAGTAGGAACAACTTATCAAGTACTCGGAAATAACTAACTTGGTAATAAAATTTTTACTGGAGGTTATCAGAAATGACAGAAAGAGAAAAAATGGTAAGTGGAGAGTTATATGATCCAACGGATAAAGAATTGGAACAATTTTTAATTTCACCTGCTTGGATGTATGTGAAGTACATATAGGAGATAATGTGATGATTGGTCCAAATGTCACATTGGCAACTCCCATGCACCCATTTTTACTTGAAGAACGTAATAGCAGAAAAAGAGAAGATGGAAGCTTTTATAATCTTGAATAGGAGAAACCAATTACTATAAAAGATAATTGCTGGCTGGCATCCAATGTGGTTGTTTGTGGCGGTGTTACCATAGGAGAGGGATGTGTAATAGGAGCAGGAAGTGTTGTGACAAGGGATATTCCTCCATATAGTCTGGCTGCTGGAAATCCATGCCGGGTTATTCGCAAAATAACTGAAAAAGATCATATGAAATAAGATAATACAATCAATAAAGGGGATGCCGGTTAATACCACTTTTCGGCATCCCCTTTTTGCCCAAATAATTAAGTATTCCAATATCCGATATGGCAGAAATATTTCTGGGACAGATTGTATTCCGGAGAAAAATGAAAGGTTAGTTTTAACTGGTTGTATTACGGCGAATCAATATTGGAGTAATCTGTTTATGGACAGGCTTTTCCAGTGGTTTAGGGGAACGTTTTTTTTGTTCTTCCATCTGTTGAACCAGAAGCTCCATGGCAGTTTGTGCAATAATATCAATCTGCTGACCAACGGTTGTGATTGGGAGAATTGCCTCACTGGCAATGGGAGAATTATCAAATCCCATGATTTCATAGAAAGAGGGTAATTCTCGGTATTTCTGGAAAATCAGGTTAAGAAACATGTTTGCATAAGTATCGTTGGAAAGGAAAATACCTTTTTTTTGATTGGGATATTTCTCTTCTATTCTTGTAAAAATGCGTCTTATTTCATTTAAAATTTCCTGATAAGAATTACCGCTTACACTTAGATCAATATCATAAGGAACCTGATATTCTTCACAGGTTTCCTTAAATGCGCGAATACGGTCGTAAGCAGGAACTGTTTTCTCAACATTGACATTGATGTGGATCAGTATATCACATTTATCACGGATCAGCAGAGTGGTAGCCTGAAGCGCACCCATATAGTTGTCAGTGGTAACACTGCTGATATATTCCGCTTCACGTTCAATGGCAACGATGGGAATCTGATAGGAGGATAATTGTTTTGATGACAGCGTATGACTTAAAACAATGAGACCTTCAATCTGATAGGATAGGAGCTCTTCAATATATTGCTGTTCTTCTTCAGCCCCATGTTCACTGCTAAAGACGAGAAATTTGTAGTGATAATCACTGTAGCTGGACAGCAGTTGTGTCAGCATTTCAGAATAATAATGCAGATAAAGATTCGGAATAATGATTCCGATAAATTCACTTTTTCCATTCGCCAGAACTTTTGCAAGTTTATTTTTTTTATAGCCAAGGATATCAAGGGCCTGAGAAATTTTTTCCTGATTTTCAAGTGTAAGGGAATCAGGATGATTGAAATATCTTGATATTGTAGTTTTTGAAAAATGGGTATATGCTGCAATATCTGCAAATGTCACCTGTTTTTTTGACATGAAACTTATTCTCCTTATAAATAAATGCAAATATTTTTTTTAGTATAGCAATTATTATACAAAAAGGCAATATTAAAATAACCGATTACGTAACCGGTTATTTTAATGAAGAAAAGTGTTGACAGAGAGTGTGTGATGTAGTAACATCAGATTATAAAGTAACCGGTTACTTAACCGGTTTCATGAACAATGTATGAAAGGAATGGAGGAAAAAGTGCATGAAAACAGTGCAGAACCAAGCAAAGCCCGTAAGCAAGCAGACGTGGAGAAATAAGGTTACGTATGTGAAGAAAAACTGGCAGTTATATCTTTTTTTCTTAATGCCGGGACTTTTACTGACAATCATTTTTAAGTATCTTCCGATGGGAGGGCTTTTGATTGCGTTTGAAGATTATAATGTAATCAAGGGAGTACTTGGAAGTCCATGGGTTGGACTTGAATATTTCAGACGTTTTTTATCATCACCGGATTTTATGAACTATCTGATGAATACATTAAAGCTGAGTATCTATGGATTATTATGGGGATTTCCGGTTCCGATTATTCTGGCATTACTTATGAATCGTATTCAAAAAACAGGGATCAAGAAAAAAGTACAGCTTCTGATCTATATGCCGAATTTTATATCTGTAATAGTACTTTGTGGTATGGTTCGTATGCTGTTATCACCGGTAGGACCTTTGAACAGGCTGCTTGGGATTAGCACAAACTGGATGACAATGCCATCTGCTTTCCGTACTATTTATATAGCAAGTGGAATCTGGCAGACTGCAGGCTGGGCATCTATTATGTATACTGCAGCATTATCTAATGCGAGCAAAGAGTTGGAAGAAGCGGCAGTTATGGATGGAGCAAACCTTTTGCAGCAGATCTGGTACGTGGAGCTTCCGGCGATTAAGAACATTATTGTAATTCAGTTTATCCTGCAGGCAGGAAATATTATGAGCATTGGATTTGAGAAGGCATATGCATTGCAGACAGATATGAACCTGCCGGCATCAGAAATTTTATCTACATATGTATATCGCATCGGTCTTTTGAACGGTGATTATGGTTATTCTACGGCAGTAGGTCTGTTTAATTCAGTTGTAAATGTAATTCTGTTGATTTTTGTAAACTGGGTTGTAAAGAAGCTGAATGATGGAGAGGGATTATAGGAGGAAGAGAAGATGGAGAAAAAGAAGAGAAAATATTCAAGGACAGATCGTCTGATCCTTGGAATTGGATTCACGATTCTTGGACTGTTTGTACTTTCTATTGCGATTCCAATTATATATGTAGTGCTTGCATCTTTTATGGATCCTACTGTTTTGAATAATCAGGGACTGAGCTCTGATATTAAGGACTGGACTTTGGATGCTTATAGAAGAGTACTGGAGAATGAGATGATCTGGCGCGGATTTTTGAATTCTTTTCTGTATTCATTTGTATTTACAGTGATCTCAGTTTTTGTAACATTACTGGCAGCCTTTCCTCTGTCTAAAAAAGAATTTGTGGGAAGAAAATTTTTTAATCTGATTTTTCTGATCACAATGTTTTTTGGGGGAGGAATGATTCCAACATTTATTTTGATCAATCAGCTGCATATGGTAAATACAGTATGGGCGGTTTTGATTCCGGGAGCATTTAACGTTTGGAATATGATTCTTGCAAGAACTTATTATCAGTCAATTCCGGCAGAATTAAGAGAAGCATCTGCAATTGACGGTGCTAATGAAATTCAGCATTTTTTCAAAATTATGATGCCGGTATGTAAACCGATCATTGCAGTACTGGCACTGTGGTCATTTGTCGGAATGTGGAATAGCTACTTTGATGCGATGATTTATCTGAACGATGCAAATCTTCAGCCACTGCAGCTGGTACTGCGTTCAATCCTGGTGCAGAATACTCCACAGCCGGGAATGATTGCAGATATCCAAAGCACAGCAGAGATGGCAAAGGTAGCAGAACAGTTGAAATATGCAACAATTGTAGTATCAAGTTTACCACTTTTAGTGATGTATCCATTTTTCCAGAAATATTTTGATAAAGGAATTATGGTTGGATCGGTAAAAGGCTAAAGAAAGGAATGATACAGATATGAAGAAAAACAGAGTAAGAAGTTTGCTTGCACTTGGACTTTCTTTAACAATGATGGTAAGTATAATGGGGTGTGGAAAACAGCAGAGGCTTGATGCTGAGATTAATCCGGATACACCGGTATCGGATGTACAGTTTCCATTGAAAGAAACAGAGGAGCTTTCTTTTATTACCAGTGCACCGGCCACTTCAACACAGGATCCAAATAAAAGAGTGATTTTCCAGAGAATGGAAGAACAGACCAATGTTCATATTGACTGGACCTGCTTTGTATCAGATCAGTTTTCAGATAAAAAGAATCTGGCGTTGGCTCAGTTTGGAAATCTGCCGGATGGGCTGTTTAATGCAGGCATGAGTGATTATGATCTGTTGCGTTATGCAAAGCAGGGAATAATTATTCCGCTGGAAAATCTGATTGACAAATATATGCCAAACCTTCAGGCTGTGTTTGAAAAATACCCGGAATACAGAACCATGTGTACAGCACCGGATGGACATATTTACTCTTTTCCGTGGATTGAACAGCTTGGTTCCGGAAAAGAAGCAATTCAGGCCATTGGAGATATTCCTTATATTAATAAGAAATGGCTTGATTATCTTGGTCTTGAGATTCCAACCACAACAGACGAACTGGAGCAGGTACTGATTCAATTTCGAGATCATGCAGATGATCTGAAACAAGAGTTTTCCATTGAAGGTGATGTAATACCAATGTCATTTATTATCAATAACGGAGATCAGGATCCTTCAATCTTAATAAATGGATTCGGAGATGGTTATGGGGACACAGGAGATCATTTTGCTGTAACAGATGAAGGTAAGGTGATTTATACAACGGTTCAGGAAGGATACAAAGAAGGTATCAAATGGCTGCATAAACTTGTGACAGAGAATCTGATCGATCCGGAAGCATTTACACAGGAATGGTCTACTTATGTTGCAAAAGGAAAGAATCACCGTTATGGACTTTGCTTCACATGGGATATTGCTAATATAGACAACAATACGGATTATGTGATGCTTCCGGCACTGACCGGACCGGATGGAATGAGAAATATCACCAGACAGAACAACAGTGAGACCAGCGGTTTTGACAGAGGAAGATGTGTGCTTACTACCAGCTGCCGTAACACGGCACTTGCTGCCGCATGGATCGATCAGATGTATGCACCCCTTCAGTCTCCACAAAATAACTGGGGAACCTATGGAGAGAAGGATTCCTTTAATATTTTTGAGCTGTCTGTAAACAAAGATGGCGAAAAAATGTTAAAGCATATGGACTTAGGAGATCAGTCACCGGTGGAAGTACGTGAAGCGCAATCTGTAAATGGTCCTCTCGCTATATTAAATGAATATTATGACGTATATGTAACACAGCCGGAAGATGCAAAATGGCGTCTGGATAATATGCATGAGACATATTTACAGGATATGAACAGCAAATATGTTTATCCTAATGTATTTATGAGTATTGATGATACAAACAAAGTGTCACAGTATGATACAGATATTAAGAAATATGCAGAACAGAAGAAAGCAGATTGGATCCTGAACGGAGGAATTGATGAAGAATGGGATTCTTATCTGAAAAAAATGGAGAAGTACGGGCTTTCCGATTACCTTTCAATCAAGCAAAAATATTTTGACCAGTATCAGGATTCATTAAGCAGTGAAAAATAAGAGAAGATATCATTTTGACAGGAGGAACTATATGAGCGAAATGTTGGAAAAGGCAAGAAAATATGAATTTATACAGGGACAGCAGATCAAAGAGGAAGAAAGACCAGCCTTTCATATAACTCCTTATGTTGGCTGGATGAATGATCCAAATGGATTTTCCTATTATAAAGGAGAGTATCATTTGTTCTACCAGTATAATCCGTATAGCACACATTGGGACAGTATGCACTGGGGACATGTAGTGAGTAAGGATTTATTGCATTGGAACTATGTTCCGACTGCATTGGCACCGGATGAAGATTATGATAAATTCGGCTGTTTTTCAGGAAGTGCCATAGAATTAGAGGATGGCAGACAGTTGCTTATGTATACTTCTGTAAATCAGGAGAAACTGGAAGACGGAACTGTAAGGGATATTCAGACACAGGCAGTGGCAGTTGGAGATGGTAAGGATTATGAAAAGTATGATAAGAATCCGGTTCTGACAGCCAAAGATCTTCCAAAGGGGGCTAGTAAAGTAGACTTTCGTGATCCCAAAATCTGGAAAGGGAACGATGGAAACTTTTATTGTGTTATAGGAAGTCGTCCGGCTGATGGAAGCGGACAGATCCTTCTTTACAGAAGTAAAAATGGCTTTGAATGGGAATTTGTAAGCATTCTGGCAAAGAATCAAAATCGTTATGGAAAAATGTGGGAATGCCCGGATTTCTTTGAATTGGACGGCAAATATGTGCTTCTGACAAGTCCACAGGATATGCTTCCGGAAGGATTAGAATTTCATAATGGAAATGGAACGTTATGTATTATTGGGGAGTTGGATCCTGAGACACATACTTTAAAGGAACAGTTTTGTCAAGGTGTTGATTACGGAATTGACTATTACGCAATGCAGACACTGCTTGCACCGGATGGACGAAGAATTATGATCGCCTGGATGCAGAACTGGGATACGCTTGCATATCGATGCAATGACTCTGGATGGTTCGCACAAATGAGTCTTCCAAGAGAACTGTCTGTTAAAAACGGAAGATTGTATCAGGTTCCGATCAGAGAACTTAATGCCATGCGTGCAAACAAAGTCGAGTATAACAATGTTGTGATAAAAGATACCAGGCTCACACTGGATCAGATTGAAGGACGAACGGTAGATCTGGAACTTGTGATACGACCGGCAGATAAAGACAATCTTTATAAAAAATTTGAACTCTGTTTTGCAGAGAATGAGAAATATCATTCTACATTATGCTTCCGTCCGGATGAATCTGTTTTAAAAATCGATAGAAAATTCTCAGGAAGCGAACGGGCGCTGGTTCATCAGAGCAGTTGTCTGGTAAACGGTGACAGCAATGAACTAAAATTGCGTGTGATTTTGGATAAGTTTAGTGTGGAAGTATTTATTAATGACGGCGAGCAGGTTATGTCTGCGGTTATTCTTACAAAGCAGGAAGCAAAGGGGATTTCTTTCTTTGCTGATGGTGCAGTTAAGCTTGATATAGTGAAATATGATTTATTATAATAAAGCGTTATAAATTGGGACATAATACAGCATTTATTGGTAATGTTGGTAATGATTTTTTTGGAGATCAGTTGAGAGAAGCCATAAAAGAAGCAGGAATTGATGACATTGGATTATGTACAGATGAAAAAATTCATACTACGCTTGCTATGGTACATACATATCCGGATGGAGATAGGGATTTTTTCTTCTATCGTAATCCGGGAGCAGACATGATGCTGAATAAAACTGAGATTTCCGAGGATATTCTCAAGGAAACAGAAATGCAAATAAGTAAAAAACTTTAAATTTGTAATTCTTGCCAAATAGCAAGGAAATCGCAAGACTTTGGTCATGTGAATTTCCTTGCTTTTTTTTCTCAAAGTGTCAGGTAAGGCTCTTGTTTATGGAAGAAATCAGCTCTGCCAGTTGTTTCCTTTTGGTGCGTGTATCACCGTTGATCATCAACTTGGAATAAATCTGGTTGACATATTGTTTCACAGTGCCTTCAGAGAGAAATAACCTCTCTGCGATTTCGCGGTTGCTCAGACGGTCGGTGATCAAAGCTGCGATTTCTGCTTCTCTGCTGTTCAGCATATTTAGGATCTCAGGCCTGTAATTACGGCTGGACAGGCGGAGGCAGTGTTGTTCATAAACAGAACCAAGGGAAAGGATCCGGTCTGTGAAAGGCTCTGGTGTTATGGAATTAATACTGCCCAGCACGTCCTTGATATAGGTATAATTTTCTACAAACGGAATCAGAAAGCCATCCGGCATGGCGTGTCCTAAGGCTTTCTGCAGCAGCTGTCGTGCATCATGATGTTTGCCCAGCATTGCGTAAGCTGCAGCGGTCTGGATCTGAACGTGGAGAGACACAAGTTCATAGTGCATTTTCTCACAGACAGGCAGAAGCGTTTCGCTTCTGCCTATAACTTTTGCGTACATTTTCTGTGAAAGAAAGACCTGATTCTCGATCATTTCCATCATAGGTCTGCAGGGAGAAAGAAAGCTGACAGTGGATAACATATGGTCTTTAAATAATGCAGGAATCTTTTCCGGCATTCTAATTAATGCATAGTAGTAAGCATAAGTACTGTCAAAAATATTCAGCCACATCATATTGTGGAGAGACAGAAACTCCTTACGCTTTACTTCAGGGTTCTTCACAAAGGTGACGCCCTCCTGAAAAAGGGAAAGCCTTGCAGCAAGGAAATCACAGCAGAGCGAAATATTGTGCTGTCCGTTTGATGCAATGGTGGAATAAGTCTGCTCCAGCAGAATCTGTGCATCTGAAAAATTCCCCTGCATAAATGCTGCCTCTGCATTCATGAGCAATTCCGCACCCTGTCCATGTCCCTGGGTAATCCTGTAATAGTGGGGCATACATTCATTCATAGCTGTCAGTTCTGCATCCAGGGTTCCGGATCTGCGGTGAAACATCATCAGAACAGAAGGAGAACCGAAGGTCCAGCTTCCTGTATTGCGGATACTGATGGCAGGTCTGGTCATTTTGGAACTGGCCTGACGGTGCAGAACGCTCATGCCGGTGATATCGTTATACATCAGAAAACTCATAATAAGATCACATTCTCCGGAGAGATTCTTTCTCTCATCTTCGGACAAAGTGTTATCTTCAGCTATGGTATCTGTCAGAAGCTGCTTCAGTTCCAGCATTTTGGGAATTTGATGCCAGGTAAACATACGGCGCATTAATACGAGAAGGGCCAGAGGTCTGTTCTTCAGGATTTCTGTTGGACAGGCATCAAGAAATGCGAGAACCTTTTCCGGCGAAAGAGAAGCCAGGAGGATTCCTGCATCCTTTTGGATAACAGCAAGTGCTGCATCATAGTTAAGAGCCTTGTTATAGGTAGCAAGTGCCTGCAGGAACTGTCCCCGGGATTCATACCATTGTCCGTAACGATTCCGGAAATCTGTCTGTTTTTCATGGGAAAGCATGGCAAAGGCACGCTGTGTACATTCCTTCATCATATGGTGAAAACGGAAGCTGACTCCATCAGGCAAAGGAGTGATAAAAGCATTCTGTCTGGTCATAAGGGAAAGAATCTGTCCGGCTTCCGGATTTCCTGTAATAAAAAGAGCCATCTCGACGGTAAATTCATCTGCAAGTCCCATAACAGTGAGAAATTCCTGCTGCTTATGTGAAAGCGGTGCAATCATAGCAGAGGAAAACATATCATAGATATTAGAAGTATGGTCAGGGAAGTGTCCGCTTTCAAAAAAGGTACAGAGATTCAGATAGACTGCAGAAAACCATCCCTCACTGGAATAGAGAAGCGTGTTCAGCTGATCTTCGTTCAGGCTGGCACCGCAGCGATGGGTATAGACAGAAAGCTCCCGGCGATTCAGACACAGATCCCTGGTATGGATCTGATATAACTTTTTGCCAAGACGGAGAATCTCTTTTCCGGACAGAAAAGCATTTCTGCCGGATACGATCAGGTGGATATTTTCAGGCAGTCTGTTGGCAAGCATACAAAAAAAATCTGCAACATGAGGTTCGCCCAGCAGATGAAAATCATCAATAAAAATGTAGTAAGAGATCTGACCGCTCAGGGAATAACAAAGCTCATCAGCAAGCATCCCGGCACTGGCAGCATCTGAGGGGCAGCTATAATTATCCAGAAAATCAAGCCCTGCGAAGGCAAATGCCTTCTGAACGCTCTGCCAGAAAACAGACAGATTATCAGAATAAATACTGATCCGGATCACACAGGAATTTCCGTTTTTGCTCTGTTTGTCCAGATACCAGTTGATAGCAGTTGTTTTTCCATATCCCATGGGAGCGGTCACAGCAGTGAATGCAGATTGTGAAATCGGCTTCAGATTCTCCTGCAGACGCTCAGAGATGTAAATTGTATTCAGATTATATTTCTTTTTAGACATCTGTAAAACCCCTCACTTGATACGATATGTCTCATTTTAACATATAAAGTATCAAAATGAAACTTTTTCCCAGGTGGTTTTTCAGGCAATATCTGCAGTCACTTTTGCTATACGGGGGCACTTTTTGGTGCCGAAAAGTGCATTATCAAATGAGAGGAAATCAGTTATAATTACAGGTAACAGAAACCTATAGCAGAGCAAAGATATGCAGGGTGTAGATCGGAAGTTAAAATTACTATAGGTAAATACATAGTAATAATGCCCAAAAACAGAAGATACATTTTTAGTAAAAAACGCTTTTGAAATCAAAGTAAAATGGCTTTATAATAAAAATAAGGGCGAGTAGCATAATGAGTCGGAAAACAACAGTTGTGCTGCTTGTTTTTATAAAATGAATCTCAGGAGGAATTGCATATGCATGAGTATGAAATCTTTATTGAGGATATAAATCCGTGTGGAGGAGAACAGTACAGTAAAAAAACTTTGATCGAGGCAGAAGCAGCCAGCCCGGAAGCTTATGTAAAAGAAAATGGAAGATTTCCGATTCTGGAATCCACACGCAATGAGAGTGGAGATGTTGTAATAGTAACAGGAGACAATCAGGGTTCTTTTGTACGTTATACTTTTACGGAATAAGAATGCCAGTCAGCAAGGAGTGGATTTTGTGAAATATGAAATTGGAGACTTTGTCAGCAAACCAGTTACAGGTATCTGTAAAATAGAAAATATTTTATATTTGAATCCGCAGGATGAAAAAAACGATAAGTTATATTATCTGATGAAACCAGTAGAAGATGAAAAGGAAAAAATATATGTTCCTGTTTCAAGCTCAGATTCAAGACTGAGATTATGTCTGACAAAAGAAGAAGCCTGGAATCTGATCAAACGAATTCCGGATATCCCGACAGCATGGACAAACAATGAAAAAATGAGGGAACAAAATTATAAAGAAGCAGTAAGAGCAAATAACCCTGAGGCATTAGTTGCTATTATAAAAATGATTTATCAGCGGAAGCAGAAAAGACTTGCACAGGGGAAAAAGTGTACTGCTACAGATGCAAGGTATTTCCAGATAGCAGAAAATCTGTTATATATGGAACTGGGAGTTGCACTTGAAAAGCCAAAACAGGAAATCTGTAAAACGATTATTGATTACATCAATCAAAATAAAATAGATTGATATGCATTATAAAAAATATTTTGTTTGACTTTTAAAAAAACAGGAAATATAATGATAATGAACGAGTAGCAGATGAGCGTAAATCCAGTTTCATGCTACTCATTTTTCTTTTGTTAAATAGAATATTTGCTATGAAAAAAGTGTGTAGCCTGTCAGCGTAAGTCCAGCTTATGTGACAGGGTGCGCACTTTTTTTGTGCAGAAAAGAGAGGAGTAAAGACAAGATGGCAGAAAGTAACAAGATGAAGGATATGCCGGTGAATAAGCTGATGATCCAGATGGGAATCCCTATGATCTTATCCATGGCATTGCAGGCGGTCTATAACATTGTAGACAGTGCATTTGTAGGAAATATGAGAGTAGGCAGTGAAGCAGCATTAAATGCCCTCACCCTGGTATTTCCGGTTCAGATGCTTATGGTAGCGGTAGGAATCGGAACAGGTGTAGGAACTAATGCACTTCTTGCAAGGACACTTGGACAGGGAAACAGGGAAAAGGCTGCAAAGGTAGCAGGAAACAGTCTGTTCCTGGGTGTGATCATTTACGTGGTCTGTTTAATGTTTGGTATCTTTGGGGTGAAAGCATATATTTCATCACAGACAGTTGATGCAGAAGTACTTGAAATGGGAGTCAGTTATCTGCGGATATGCTGTGTGATTTCTTTTGGTATTATTTTCTTTTCTTTATTTGAAAAGCTATTACAGGCAACAGGTCGTTCTCTTTATTCTACAATCGGACAGGTGGTTGGTGCTGTTGTAAATATCATTCTCGATCCGATCATGATCTATGGTATTGGACCTTGTCCTGAAATGGGAGTGAAAGGCGCAGCTTACGCAACTGTAATTGGTCAGGTTGCTTCTGCTGTATTGCTGCTTATTTTTCATATGAAACTGAACAGGGAATTCGGGCATGGACCGAAATACATGAAACCGAATGCTGGTGTTATAAAAGAAATCTATGCAATCGGACTTCCGGCAATTATTGCGCAGGCTCTGATGTCTATTATGGTTTATGTGATGAATCTGATCCTGAAGTTCAATCCATCAGCACAGACAGCCTATGGATTGTTCTATAAAGTCCAGCAGTTTGTTCTCTTCCTTGCTTTTGGTCTGCGAGATGCGATCACTCCGATCATTGCGTTTGCTTATGGAATGAGAAGCAAAAAGAGAATTCAGGATGGTATCAAATATGGACTTATTTATACCATTGCATTAATGATTCTGGGAATTGCAATTACGGAGATTTTCCCCGGAGCGTTTGCAATGCTGTTTAATGCAGGACAGTCAAGAGAATATTTTATTGCCGCGATGAGAGTGATTTCAGTGAGTTTCTTGTTTGCCGGAATTAATGTTGCTTATCAGGGAATTTACCAGGCATTGGATGGCGGCCTGGAATCACTGGTGATTTCACTTTTGAGACAGCTGATTATTATCCTGCCACTGGCGGGAATCTTTTCTCTGTTTGTCAGAAATGGTCAGATGGGAGTTTCGTTGATCTGGTGGGCATTTCCAATTACTGAAATAATTTCATGTTTTGTGGGATATGTATTTTTAAAGAAAATCAGAAAAAATAGGGTTGATGTTTTAAACTAGGAGGAATCAGAGATGGCAAAAAGAATTATTACGATCAGCAGGGAATTTGGAAGCGGTGGACGTTTTATCGGAGAAGAAGTGGCAAAGAAACTCGGAATTGCATATTATGATAAAAATATCATTGGTCAGATTGCAGAAAAGTCCGGCTTATCACCGGAATATATTCAGGAAAATGCGGAATTATCTCCGAAAAAAGGTTTGTTCGCATATGCATTTTCCGGTCGTGATATCACAGGAAAATCTGTGGAGGACATGGTATATGAGGCACAGAGAAATATTATTTTAGAATTGGCTGAGAAGGAGCCTTGTGTGATCATTGGAAGAAATGCAGACTATATCTTGAAAGACCGGGATGATGTGCTGAATGTATTTATTCATGGGGACATGCTGGAAAAAATAAAGCGTATCACTGGTTTATACAATGTAAAAGAGAAGGAAGCTGTGAAAATGATGGCAGACACAGATAAAAGGCGAAGAACAAATTATAACTTTTACACAGATCAGAACTGGGGAAAAGCCAGCAATTACACACTGTGCCTGAACAGCTCACAGCTTGGATATGACAGATGTGAGATGATAATTATGGAATGCGTGAAATAAAAACAGATTATGTTTTTTATTCAAATTGACTGAGTGGAAGATCCCTTTTTCTATGTAGTGTATCTGTAAAATAAAAGAGGCAGATATAATGAAAAGGAATAAACCAGCTTGTATCATTCAGGTAAGAGTTAAGTGATGGAAACATTTCAGATAATAATAGTTACTTTGCGCATTTTGTGTTATAATTGAGATTAACAGGAAATGATAAATATCTGCAAAATGAATGTTTATCAGGAACTTACCGGAGGACATTTTAGTTAAGACGTAATAGATTTCGGACTTTGTAAAATGCAAAAGGGAGATCAATGATATGAGAAAAAAAACAGTTCAAACAAGCAGTACCAAAAGCAGTACCAAAGGCAATGCAAAGAGTAATACAAAGAGTAATACAAAGGGCAATGCAAGAAACAGCGTAAAAAGCAGTGTAAAAAGCAGTGTAAAAAGCAGTGCAAAAAACAGTCCTCAAAAAGCTGTTAAGAATGTTGCTCCAACAGTAGAGAATGTTTCTGTTAAGCAAGCCGTAATTATTCAGGAGCCATCTGTTGAACAGAATGAACAGAACATTCCAACGAGACAGCCTGATCTGGGACCGCGAAGAAGTGTAGCCTTCATTGGATCAGAATGTTATCCATTTGTTAAGACCGGCGGATTGGGAGATGTAATGTCTGCCCTGCCAAAGAGTCTGGCAAAATTAAACATTGATGTTAAGGTCATTATTCCAAGATACAAATGTATTCCTCAGAAATTTCAGGAAAAGATGGAATACAGGGGTTCCTTTGATATGAATCTCTGCTCTGATGGAAAGCAGTATTATGTGGGAATTATGGAATATCAGGAGGATGGGGTTGTCTATGATTTTATAGATAATGATGAGTTCTTCTCCTGGGGAAATCCATATACGAATCTCATAGATGACATTCCGAAATTCTGTTATTTTGCAAAAGCTGCCCTTGCTGCCCTTAATTATCTGAACTGGACTCCTGATGTCGTGCATTGTCATGACTGGCAGGCAGCTTTAGTACCACTTTATCTGAGAACCTGTTTTCAGGATACAGATGTAGGACGTGCAATTTCAGTACTCACAATACATAATCTGAAGTTCCAGGGTATTTATGACAGAAAAAAGATTCAATACTGGTCAGGACTTCCTGATTATGTATTTAATAAGGACTGTATGATCCAGAACTGGCTGGATGCCAATATGTTAAAGGGTGGCATCGCTTACAGCAATAAAGTTACAACTGTAAGTAACACCTATGCTTGGGAGATTCAGACAGAGGAATATGGAGAGGGACTTGCAGAGCATTTAAGATATCACAACAATAAGATTTTGGGAATTGTGAATGGTATTGATACGGATATCTGGAATCCTGCAACTGATAAGCTGTTAGCTGCTGATTATGATGAGAAGTCAGCGATAAAGAATAAAAAGATTAATAAAAAAGCTCTTCAGGAATCTCTGGGGCTGGATGTAGATGAGCATAAGATGGTAATCGGACTTATTTCACGTCTCACCAACCAGAAAGGTCTTGATCTTGTAAATGACGTAATCCCGGGAATTATGGATGAACATACGCAGGTGGTTGTTCTTGGTACTGGTGATTCTCAGTATGAAAATACATTCCGCTATTATGAAAACAAATATAAAGGCAATTTCTGTGCATATATTGCTTACAATGAAAATGTGGCTCACAATATTTATGCAGGATGCGATGCACTTCTGGTTCCATCAAGATTTGAACCATGTGGACTTACACAGCTTATAGCCATGAGATATGGTGCAGTTCCGATTGTAAGAGAGACCGGAGGACTCAAAGATACGGTTCAGCCTTATAATATGTTTGAAAATACAGGAAACGGTTTTACATTTGACAGATATGAAAGCGGGCTGCTTTACGATGCGATCAACAGAGCAAAGACGCTCTATTTCGAGAACAGAAAATCCTGGGATGATATGGTGATCCGCGATATGGATAAAGATGTTTCCTGGGAAAAGAGTGCAAAACAGTACAAAGATATGTATGTAGGATTAACACCAAGAGATTAGAACGTGTTTGAAAAATGCTTTACGCAAGATTTCACATTCTGATGGGCTGGATTAAGATGCATTATTTTAGAGAATTGCTATAATAATGATGTATCCTTAAAGGATGCAGGTAAAACATTAGCTGGTATCAGATTGATATCAGCTTGTTTTATAATAGTGCAGAAAGAGAATAAGGGGAGGAATTGAAGCATGGCAATACCAAAGATTAATGAAGAAGATATCACAGCAGCGATAAAATATATTGAAGAGAATGGTGTACCTGAAAAAAATAAAAGCTCCCGGTACGTTCTTGTAACGGAAGAAGGGAAGCAATATCCACCCAAATATGTTATTGCAGTAGCAAATCATCTTGCAAATGGAGTTAATATTATAACAGATGGATTTAATGCGGTAGAAGCAAAGAATTATTTTGAGACAAGAGGTTATAACATTGAATCTAAGCAGGAAAAATATGAACTGACAATTACTGCGAAAGAAGTATCATCTACAGATGAAAGATTTACAATGAATAATTTGTCTTTTGGTGATAATTACAGACCAATTGATACATATTTTGTAAATGCATCCGGAGAAACAAAACGAAGAAAATATAACAAGGGTGAACGGAGAAATACGAATCAAACCTTGCCCCGACTGACATTTCAAATATTTGAAAGTCAGATAAATAATCTTTCAGATCTAGACAAAGCAAGTTTCCCTGTCTGTAAATACACACCTGAAGCAGAGACAATATGTGGCATATTTAAAACAGTAGAAGAGTTTCTGAAATATAAGAATTCAATGGAGCATTTGACATACAGAAGAGAAAATGGTCCACAGTATGTAATTTATGCCTGGAATTTATTTTCAACATTGTTGTTTGTGCAGGAATGCTTAAGGAGATTTGGAAGAGAAGGCGATAAATTTATTCTTGTATATCGTGACAAAACAGAACAGGAAAGAAACCAGGCTGTAACAGATGCCAGTGTTGTGGCGGAAGAGCAGAAAACTGCGAAAGGCTGTAAAAATCCATATTCAAAAATATTGCTGGAATCTAAAAATATTATTTTCAGAGGTGCACCGGGAACTGGAAAATCATATCTGGCAAAGGAAATTGCTGCGGATATTATCAGTGATGGGTACACTGACAAATATACAGATCTTTCAGATGAGCAGAAGAAGCAGGTCGAATTTGTTCAGTTCCACCCAAGTTATGATTATTCAGATTTTGTAGAGGGACTTCGTCCAAGAATGAATGAGGATGGCTCTATGGGATTTGAGTTACAGGATGGAATATTTAAGAAGTTTGTAGATAGAGCAAGGAAGAATTTTGAGGATTCAAAAAAATCAAAAGAATTAGTAGAACAGGAAATTTCCGCTAAGACTGCAATGACTGATTTTTTTGGAAGTATTGATTTGGGTGAAGAAACATTTACTACGATTAAGGGAAATAAATTTACAATTGTGAATGTGGATGACAGACATATTGATATATCAATTCCCGGAAATGCTACTATTGACAAGCTTAGTCTTAATATAGAAGAATTACAGAAGATGCTTGAATCAGATGTTACATTTGAAAAAATCAGTGATATTACAAATTTCTTTGGAAAGCAGTTTGCCACACAGGGATATTCTTATGATTTCGCAATTTATAAGGCTATTAAAGCGCGAAAGACTGAAAAGCAGAAATTGGTGGCAGTTCCGGAAACACAGAAAAAATATATTTTTATCATTGATGAGATTAATCGCGGAGAGATTTCAAAAATATTAGGCGAACTATTTTTCTCAATAGATCCCGGATACAGGGGAAAATCAGGAGAGGTAGCCACCCAGTATTCTAATATGCATACGGATCCAAATGAGAAATTTTATATACCGGAGAATGTCTATATCATTGGAACCATGAATGATATTGACAGGTCTGTTGACAGCTTTGATTTTGCCATGCGTAGAAGGTTTCGATTTGTTGAGGTTCGTGCAGAAGACACGCAGGATATGTTAGAATCATTAGAGGATGAAGAGCTTAAAACAGAAGCTATTGCAAGAATGGATAAGCTTAATGCAGAAATCATCCGTGTGGCGGATTTGAATGAAAATTATCAGATAGGTGCCTCGTATTTCTTAAAGCTTAAAGTATTGGGATTTGATGATCTGTGGACAGATTATTTGCAACCCTTATTGCAGGATTATGTACGTGGACTCAATGATGAAGAAGAATGTATGAGACGATTTGCAAAAGCATATGGTTATACAGCATCTGGCGAAGGTGATTCTGATGAAGCAGCTATTAATTAAAGATAATCAATACAAATCAAAGAGTTATTTTAGCGAGATAAAAGATGTAGTAGATTGTATTGCTGATAAAACCTTAGCTGAGTTGGAAAAAGAAGGGGTATTTGTATTTCCATCTTCAGTCAGAGAATCAGAAGATTTAACAAATGATCAGATGATATTACAAAGTTATAATGATATGTATGTTTCTGGAAATGTAATGGGATTTTTAGGAGTAGAAAATCAGAGACTTGTCATTGAATCGCGGTTCAGTCGAGGTGAAAGAGATTATTTCTTTCAGTATTTGCTTGAAAAAATTCTTGAATTTCCTAATTTTATAAATCTTGAGACAAGTGCTAATCAGGATGAAAGGTTATTTAGCCTGCTTCTTTTTCTGTTTCCAAGGTATTTACGGAATGCAATGAGAAAAGGACTATTTAAGACTTATATCTGCAAGAAGTATAACGATGGAAATGTCAGAGGATCCATTGATGTTGCAAGACATATTAAGAATAATACCCCATTTATTGGAAATATCGCATATTCCAAGAGAGAGTATTCGTATGACAATTACCTGATTGAATTGGTGCGTCACACAATTGAATATATTAAAGGGAAGAATTGTGGAAGAATGCTTCTTGATACTATAAAAGATGAAGTGAATCAGATCATTCAGGCAACACCGGAGTATAGAGCGAAAGACAGAAGAAAAATCATTGATAACAATATAAAAAATGTGGTTAGACATGCATATTATCATGAGTATCGCTTGCTTCAGCAACTGTGTATTTTGATTCTCAGAAATGAGCAGCATCAGTATGGAACAGGGACACGAAATGTATATGGAATTTTATTTGATGGTGCATGGTTATGGGAAGAGTATGTTAATACATTGATTGGGGATGCGTTTTATCATCCTAAGAATAAGACTGGAGATGGGACTCAACATCTTTTTGCCGGAAATCATGGTACGATTTATCCTGATTTCATAGGGAAAGACAGAGAGAACCGTATTATTGCGGATGCAAAGTATAAACCATTGAACAATATAAGTGGTAAGGATTATTTGCAGGTTCTGGCATACATGTTCCGATTCGATGCCAAACAGGGATTTTATCTTTATCCAGAAGCCAAGGGTGCAGATAGTCAGCACTTTAGGTTGAATAGAGGCGTGACTTATGAAGGTAAGATTTATCCAAGAGAGGATATTAAGGTAACAAAATGTGGACTTAATATTCCGCAAGAAGCAGATAATTATAAAGATTTTATAATTTATATGCAGCAAGAAGAACAGTCTTTTAAGGAGAAGATTTTTCAGTAAAAAGGTGTGTGTTATGGGAAATGAGTCAGGGGCATGATCATACATGACATGGAAAGGAAGGTGCCGATAATAATATCGGCGTCTGTTTTTGTTCTTAAAACTGTCGCCGGGACAGCGACCATATAAAGACATCTGTTGCTTATAATCATATTGTAACAAAGAAAGAGAGTTACCGGAGTGATTCGGGGATTGGAGGCATATATGTACGGAGCAATTTTGGGAGATATTATAGGAAGTCCATTTGAGTTTGACAGAGGAGATAAAACAAAGGAATTTGATTTGTTTAGCAAAGGCTGTAGATTTACCGATGATTCTGTTATGACAATAGCAATAGGAGAAGCATTGTTGGCAGTTGGAACGGAAGCTACAGGAAAGGAAATCGAAGTGGCGGTAGCAGCTAACATGCAGGATTGGGGAAGAAGGTATCCACATGCTGGTTATGGTGGAAGATTCAGGTGCTGGCTTAGTGAAAGAAATCCTAAGCCATACGGAAGTTATGGTAATGGTTCCGCCATGAGAGTATCAGCAGCAGGATGGCTTTATAATTCCATTGAAAAAACCAGAGAGGTGGCAAGAGCGACTGCGAATGTGACACATAATCATCCAGAAGGAATTAAGGGTGCAGAAGCAACAGCCAGTGCAATATACATGGCCAGAAATGGTTCTTCAAAAGAAGAAATTAAAGAGTATATTGAAAAAGAATTTCGTTATGATCTGGATAGAAGTTTAGATAAAATCAGGCTGGGGTATCATATGGATGAGACATGTCAGAAAACTGTGCCGGAAGCAATCATTGCCTTTCTGGAAGCCAGAGATTTTGAGGATGCCATACGGAATGCTGTATCGCTTGGCGGAGATACTGACACATTAGGAGCAATTACCGGAAGTATAGCAGAAGCATTTTATGGAATTCCAGCGGTGTTGATTGCAGAGTGTAGAAGGCGGCTTGACGAGGGCTTGATGACAGATGTTCTTGATGAGTTTGACCGTGTTCTTGGCAGGAATGGAAATGCTGATTCAGATGACAAAAAAGATGATTGAGTTTTTGATCAGCGGATACGAATATTATGAGAATGAAAGGAAGAGCAGGCATAATGAAAAAATCTGGTTGATAAACCAGGTAAAAGTGATATACTGAATACAGAAGAAAAGAAACCGTGTGGAATTACAGTTTTGTTTTCACACGGTTTTTTAGAAAATCGAGGTTAGACAAGACTAACATGTATGATGTTAATTTACTAGACAATGTAAAAAAGGACGGATTTCTATGAAATATTGATTTATGGTGCAGATGTGATTGGAGGAAAACAACATGAAAAACGAAGAATACAAAAAACTGTCAATTGCTGAATTTACAAAAGTAGCAGGAAGATATGAAAGTAACCATGCTGGTATTTACGAAATGTGTAAGAAAGATTATCCGGATATTCTGGAAGAATTAGAGAAGGAGCCATTTAGAGATTTATTGGATGCCGGCTGCGGACCTGCTCCGATGATTTCTTTATTATCAAAAAAATATCCAGACCGACATTATACAGGTCTGGATTTGACTCCGGCCATGATTGAACAGGCAAAAAAGAAAAACATTTCAAATGCAACGTTTGTTGTAGGAGACTGTGAGAACTTTCCTTTTGAAAATGATTCATTTGATGCAATTATTTGTTCTATGAGTTTTCATCATTATCCGGATCCACAGGCATTTTTTGACAGTGTAAAAAGATGTCTTCGTCCAAATGGAAGATTGATCCTGCGGGATGTGACCAGTGACAATAAAGTATTGGTATGGCTGATGAATACATTGGAAATGCCTCTGGCAAATATATGCGGACATGGAGATGTTCGGGTTCCAACAAGAGATGTGGTCATGAAATGCTGCAGAAAAGTAGGATTAAAAGTAGAAAAATTTGAAATCCGCAAAGGTATGAGGATGCATTGTGTTGTCAGAAAAGTCTGAAGGAGACTAGCTATGAAATTTTATGAAAGTGGAGACAATCGTAAACCTGTGATATTTTTATTTCCCGGTACCTGTTGCCTGTATAGTAGCTTTGATCATGTACTGGATGGGTTACATTCTTATTTTTATACGGTAGCAGTTTCTTATGATGGATTTGATCCAAACGAGAAAACAGAATTTTATTCGATGGAAGATGAATGTGAAAAAATTGAGCAGGAAATCAGAACAAAGTATGGTGGGAGAATTAAAGCAGCGTATGGATGTTCCCTTGGAGGAAGTTTTGTATCCCTTCTGATTCAGCGGAAAAGAATCCATATAGATCATGGCATCATTGGGAGCAGTGATATGGATGAAGCAGGTTCGTTTATGGCAAAGCTCCAGTCATCTATCATTGTGCCAATTATGTATAAAATGGTACACACGGGTAAATTACCTAAGTTTATGCAAAAGAAAATAAATGAAGCAGATGAATCAAGAAAGAAACTGATTGATGGATTTGTAAATATGTTTGGTATTGACAAGGGAGGAAGTCCATGGATTACGAAACAGAGTGTTTATAATCAGTTCTATTCTGATCTGGTTACGAAAGTCCAGCATGGAATTGATGTACCGGGAACAACAATTCACGTGTTTTATGCAACAAAGATGGGTGAAAAATACGAAAAGAGATATTGTACTTATTTCAAAAATCCGGATATCCGAAGACATAACATGCAGCATGAAGAACTGTTTTGCTGCCATAGTGCAGAATGGGTGAAAGAAGTAAAAAAAGCAGTAGAAGGCGACAGACAATGAAAGAAAAAGTGAATGTGACAGGTGTGCCGGAAACGATGGTACAGACCTTGTATGCAAGAGCAAAAGAAACAAAAAAGAAAAATGCTAAAATAAATGACGAAATTGCAGTAGAACTTGTGAAAAAGCTTGATTATGACTTTTCCAAAGCGGATAAAGATAACGCTATGACTTATGGTGTGATTGCGAGAACAATTGTATTAGACCGGATGGTTAAGCAATATTTGGAGAAAAATGCAAATACAGTTGTTATAAATATTGCATGTGGACTGGATACCAGATGTTATCGAATGAAAGGGAAATATCTGCATTGGTACAATATAGATTTGCCGGAGACTATGAAGATAAGGCGGCAATTTCTTCCAGAAACAGGTCCGATATATCAGATTGTAAAGTCTGCAATGGATAATTCCTATATAGATGATATCGATTATCACGGTGAGAATGTTCTGGCAATAATCGAAGGGCTTACAATGTATTTGTGTGAAAAAGATATCAGAAAAATGTTTTCTATTATTGAAAAATCGTTCAAAAAGGTAACCGTAATGGTCGAAACCATGTCACCTTTTGTTGTAAAACATGTGAAAGAAAAATCCATAGAGGGAAGCAATGCAAAATTCACATGGGGAGTTAAGAACGGAACAGAACTGCAAAGAATTGTGCCGGGATTTTCTGTTCAACAGGAAGTCAGTCTGGTTGAAGGAATGAAAAAGCTTATACCGATTTATCATGTGATAGGAAAGATTCAAATCGTTCGGAATATCTCAAACAAAATAATAGTTTTGGAGAAACGTGGCCGATATTAAGGAGATGATAAATGAAGAAAAGACATTTTGATGTGGAAACAGATGGATTTTATGGTTCATACTGGAAATGCAAAACAGGATCAGACTGTGCAATGATTGCCATGATCGGGGATGATCCAGAGGATTATCTGGCGCATACATCCGTGAAATGGCTACATAAACTCGGTGTGAATGTGATGACAATGTCACCTGGAAAAAAAGATTATGGACATCATAATTATCCATTGGAACGTATAGAGAAAGCAATCAATTGGTTAAAAGCACATGGTGATCAGAAGATAGGAATTGTCGGGGCATCTACTACAGGAACACTGGCATTGACTGCTGCTTCTTAGTGAAACTGGCATTTCAGGCAGCAAGAAAACATCCGAAAGAATGTCGCAGAGCACGTCTGGATATTGACTGGCGGGTAAGAAATGCTGTTGCAAAATGGAAGAGAGTAGATAGATAAAAAATAGACAGAAGGTGGAAGTGTGGTATTTAAAACAACAGGAAATAAATCAAATCCAGTCATCTTGTTTTTCCATACAATGGGAGTAATTGGGGAAAGCAGTATGTCGGACGGGATATAGATAATCAGTTAAATCTCCACACAAAGCAATCAAGGATATGATTTAAAGGGGATGTCGGTTAATTCCACATTTCGGCATCCCCAGTAGTGATTGAAAGGATCCCAGCAAGAAGTAAATCAGCATAAACTAATTATCCATTTACGCCTTTTAAAGACAATTAACGATACAGCAAGCCTGAATAATTCCTCCGTGGTAAGCAATGTATACACACCAACAATTCCCCAATTGAATACATATGCTGCAAGCAGACACAGTGGAATTCCGATACACCATGTGCCAACAATATCAATGATCATAATGATTTTGGTGTTACCGCCACTTCTTATAATGCCTCCGCCAAGTATCATATTTTCCACTTTGACCGGAGCATACAAGGCAAATACGATAAGCAGTGTTTTTCCAAGATCTTTTACGCTGTCATCAACACGATATAATCCGGTATATACTCCGGCCAAAAGAATGAGTAAAGCCGATACCGTTACCGCACCAAATAAGCCTGCATACATAATCTTCTTTGATTCTGTGTAAGCCTCATCATATTCTTTCCTGCCAAGTCTTTTGCCGACTATCACACCGGCAGCCGCAGACAATCCACTAAGTGCCCCTACCATAAGCCCTTGTATCGGACCGGTAAGTGTATAGGCTGCAAGGCTTGATGTGCCAAGATGTCCATAAACAGCAGACTCCACATTTTGCCCGAGACTCCATAAAAATTCACTAATTAGAATCGGCATAATCATTATCAGATAATCTCTGATCGTGATTTTTTTAAAATGTAGAGACAATACCGGTTTATCTCCATCTTTTCTGATACATAAGACAAATCCGATAACAATAAATATCAGGTTAAACAACTGCGAAATAAGTGTGGCAATGGCAGCACCCTTTATTCCCATACATGAAAATCCAAATTTTCCAAATATCAGCAGATAGTTCAGTCCTGTGTTTACAATAACTGCTCCAAAGCTTGCCAGAAATGGTATCGTGGCATATTCCTTACAGCGCAGCCAGGAGGATAAAATATTGCTGACAGCCATTGGAATATAAGAAAATGCTACGATTCTAAAATAAACCGCACCAGTATTTATAATACTCATATCTTTCGTATATAATCCAAGAATCTGCGATGAAAAAACTCCGGCTGCAAGCAGGAACAATGCTGATATCATAATTCCGCAGATGAGGCTCACATCAAAACTGCACCATGCCTCTTCTGTTTCCTGTGCACCAATAAACTGTGCAATTAATATCCCGGCAACCGTGCTTACTGCACCAATCACCACTGAAAAAATCAATGAAAAATTACCGCATAATCCAACTGCCGATATATTTGTCTCGCCTAACTGTCCGATCATGATCTGGTCAACAATTGAAAATGATGCCTGCAGCATGCTTTGCAATGTGACAGGAATTGCTATTTTACACAATGATTTCATAAACTTTGACATTATAATTTCCTCGTACTTTCTCTTTGTATTAAATCAACCGGTAACACGATTTCTGTCTTATATTCTGCTCCATCGCGCATTGCCTCCAAACATTCAATTGCCGCTTTCGCCCTTAAGTTTGCTTCCTGATGAATCGTTGTGAGGGAAGGATTGCTTTCCCTGCTTGCCATGTTATCATCAAAGCCGATAATCTGGATATCCTCTGGAATCCGAATGTTTTTTCCTTGTAAAAACTTCATAAACTCAAGTGCATAAAAATCGGACACTGCAAAAACAGCGGTAACATTGCTTTTTAACAGCTGCATATAGTTATCCTCATAAAAGCGCATTCTTTCCTTTTCTGTCTTTGGTATTTCCCATCTATAGGTTTCTCCGTGTTCAAAGGCTTTACGAAACCCCTCGATGCGCTCTTTATCCATGCAGATGAAATTATCTGCTAAGCATAATGCTTTTTTATGTCCCAGTTCTTTTAAATATTTCCCGGCCTGATAGCCGCCGTCATAATGATTGATGACCAGATTTACTACCTTTGAGCATTTTTCAAAATAGCCATCATACACTACAAACGAAATCCGCATCTGATTTCTGAGGCTTTCATAGTCAGCTTCACAAAATCCAATCAGAATCAGTCCATCCATATTCCACATGGATGCAAATACCGGAATCTCTCTGATATCAGATGTCGTTTTTATCATTAGAAAATAACCTTTTTCATTAACCTCATGGGAAAGAGCATTCAGTGATGACATCACAAATCCATCCTCTAAAACCCTGCCTTCATACTTTTCATGGTCATTCACCACCACTCCGATGATTCTTGAATTATTTCTCGCAAGCAAAATGCCAGCCATATTCGGGATATATCCCGACCTTTCAAGTTCCTGCTGGACGCGTTTTACCGTCTCATCTGAAATTTTTTCTGTTTTGCCGTGGATCACATTTGAGACAGTAGCAGTACTAAGACCTAACGCATCTGCAACATCTACGATTCTAATCCTGTTCTGTGTCATTTCCATTCCTTCTTCTGCGATATTATGATTATATGGTACATTATAAATGTGGAATTTACAAAGGTTAAGCGCATAACCCATTACAAAATTTGTACTCGATTTTTGTGGTATTTTACTATTACATAACACATTTTCAGCAATTTGGATACATCTGAAAGAGTACTTATGGACATAAAAATGACAGGGGATTTTCTTATCGTGAAGTAAAAATTCAATTATGGGTTAATCATTAAGGGCATTCTTGTCTTAATATACAAGACAAAAAGTAAAATATAATTGACATTATGGAAAAGAAATATTACTTTATAAATGGAGGTGAACATAAAGTGGCAAAAAATATTGCGATAAAAGTGGCAAGGGCTGAAAAAGATATGACGCAAAAGGTCTTAGCAGAAGCTGTTGGTGTTTCAAGGCAAACTATAAATGCTATCGAAAAGGGAGAATATAATCCCACAATAAAACTGTGTCGTAAAATTTGTCGCGTATTAGATAAAAGTTTAGATGATTTATTCTGGGAGGATGAAGAGGATGAAAATTAGGAAAATGAAAAGTAATTTAGATGAACGTCAGGAACTAAAACTTCTTAAAATCGAACATAATGGATGTTGGATTGCTTTTTGGGGATTGCTGATTGTAATGGCAATACAAATGATAGTGGGGAATGACAGTATCAAGAATCTTGCCGGAGAATGGGCTGTATTTATGAGTCTTGCCTTTTATCTTTGGGTTGCATGTATCCGAAATGGAATCTGGGACAGGAGATTGAAACCGAATTTCAAGACGAATGTCATAGTCAGTAGTATTGCGGCAGTGTTGACAGGAATTATATGGTTTAGTGTTTCCTATCGGAATTACCATAAACTTATTGGTTCAATTGCAACCGGAATTATTATGTTTGTGCAGGTGGAAATCTTATGTTTATTAGCATTAATGATATCTTCTAAAATATATAAAAGAAGAGTACAGAAACTTGAGGAAGATGAGTGATATATGAAGTAGAAGATATTAATGATATCTGGAAATGATAAATCATTGGGAAATGGTTTATGGAAAGGGGGCGAAAAATGACAGAAAACAGTTACAAGACGCCATGTGGCTGCATCCATTATTTTGTAAATATAATAGATAAACAGAGAATTACGTTAGTGTTCTTACCGGGTCTTACGGCAGACCATAGGCTTTTTGAGAAGCAGACAGAATATTTTGAGAATAAACAGAATGTGTTTGTATGGGATGCACCATCACATGCATTATCCAGACCATTTACGAATAATTACAGCCTGTCTGATATGGCAGAATGGCTTTATGAAATTTTAGCAAAAGAAGAAATTTATAATCCAATCATTATCGGTCAGTCTATGGGTGGATATCTGGCCCAAATGTATATGGAATTATATCCGGATAAGATAACGGGGTTTATCTCCATTGATTCTGCACCGCTTCAAAAGTCTTATATGACTGCAATGGAAATATGGCTTCTTGAAAGAGTAGAGCCATTATACAGAATATATCCATGGAAAGCTCTTCTTAGGGCTGGTTCAAGAGGGTGCTCTGAGACGGACTATGGTCAGAATCTTATGCGAAAGATGATGATGGCCTATAACTCAGAGCATAAAGAATATGCAAAGCTCGCTGGCTTCGGGTACAGAACGCTTGCTAAGGCAATTAAAGCAGATTTGCCATATCATATCAGTTGTCCGGCATTACTTATCTGTGGAGAAAAGGATAAAGCGGGATCTGCAAAAAGTTATAATAAGAAATGGCATCAGAGGGAAGGTTTATCGCTTAAATGGATAAAGAATGCCGGTCATAATTCCAATACTGACCAGCCGGATGAAGTAAACAGACTTATAGAAAAATTTATCAGCGAGATAGATAGGAAAGGAGTGCCCGGATGAAATTAAATATACAGTGGAAAAAAGTATTATATGGAATTGCATTGATAGTTATTAGTATAATATTGGCTGCTCTGCATTTTATTGTGGCTGGAAAAGGTATCGGATATTTTACTTCTAGCATTATTGCAGTTATATCGGTATCTACTTGGGATTCAAGCGTGAGTTTTCCAAACTTATCGGATTCTTGGTAGTTGCCTTAGTAGCCGTTGGTCTTGTATTCAATACGTCCGGCGTAAAAGACGTATTGTTACAGTTATTCAATAAGATTATTGGAGCGTAAATTTAGTATTGTTATTGTGCGGACATTTGCATATAATAAAGATAAAAGCGTTCAAATGGAGAACAGTGATTCCGAAGGAGGGCTTGTAGATTATGACAGATGAAAAAATCAAAAATTCCAGTGAGCTGGAGTTTGCTGTTTTTTGCATTGAAAATGTAGCGGCAAAGCTGGGTGTGAATGCAGAGCGTGTTTATCAGGCATTTACCGAACAGAGTAATATTTTGAACGGCTATATTGTGCCGGAATATGAAATGTTGCATACCCAGAGCAGGGAATATATTGTTGATGACCTCCTTGACGTGATGAAAGAAAGGGGTGTAGAAGTATGATTCTCTATCATGGTTCTTTTTTAGAGATTGCTAAGCCAGATTTAGCTCATTCCCGCCCCAATGTGGATTTCGGGCGTGGCTTTTATGCCACGCCGCTATATGAACAGGCTGCAAAGTGGTGCGGCAAGTTCAAACGTCGTGGGAAAGACGGTATTATTTCCCGGTATGAATACGATGAAAGCCGGGAATCTGAACTGAAAATGCTGAAATTCGATTCTTATTCCGAAGAATGGCTGGATTTTATTTTGAACTGCCGCAGCGGGAAAGATTCGACCGATTACGACCTGGTTGTGGGTGGTGTTGCCAATGATAAGGTGTTCAATACTGTGGAGCTGTTCTTTGACGGGCTGATTGATAAGACGGAAGCTATCAACCGCCTGCGTTATGAAAAGCCGAATCTGCAAATAAGTTTCCGCACAGAAAAAGCATTGTCTTTATTGCATTTTGAAGGGAGTGAAACATTATGACAGCGAATCCGATTTTGCTTCAGAAAAAATATAGCCGTGTTATTGAATGCTTTGCTAAACAGCAGGGGCTCTCGCTGGATGCGGCATTGGATTTCTTTTATCATTCCCAGGTTTATCAGCTGATTCGTGACGGTGTTTCTGATATGCACTGCATGAGCGATGCATATTTGGCAGAGGAACTGGAACAAGAATATGCCGGGAAAGTGCCTGTAAATGTGGTAGTAAAGGATATGATTTAAAGCAGTCTTTCATTTAGGATCGACTGCTTTTTTCATATTCAAAATTAAAAAGAAAGGACTGAATTACGATGGAAGAGAAACTTCCTTTTGCTGGCGACATTGTAAGGACAACTTCTGTCAGACGATTAAACAAGCTGTACTTTGCTTATATGAATTTATCGCCAGAAGTTCAGCAGGCTTATAAAGAGTTGATTCTCTATTGTGGCGGTGTTGAGGATTTATTGCAGAAATCAGAAATATGGATAAAGAATGCTGGTCATAATTCCAATACGGACCAGCCGAATGAAGTAAACAGACTGATAGAAAAATTTATCAGCGAGGTAGATAGGAGAGGAGTTGAAAAAAAATTAGCACTCACCTCTTGACAGTGCTAACAACATGTGTTATATTACATGCAGAACAAAGAAAACAACATATTTCTCCTTCGGGAGAGATATTTCTCATATAAGAGGAGGGTTAGCCTATGAATATCAGTAAATTTACACAGAAATCCGTACAGGCTGTCCAGGATCTGGAGAAGGTTGCTTATCAGTTTGGCAACCAGGAGATTGAAGAGGAGCATCTTTTATATGCTCTGCTGGAACAGGAAGACAGCCTGATTCTTAAACTGATCGAGAAGATGGAGATAGATAAGGATTATTTTAGAAATTCTCTGAATCAGGCACTGGATGCTAAGGTTAAGGTATCTGGCGGTGAGCTTCGTTTCGGACAGTATCTGAACAAGGCTCTGGTCAGTGCAGAGGATGAAGCCAAGGCAATGGGTGATGAATATGTCTCTGTAGAGCATTTATTCCTTGCTTTGTTGAGATATCCAAGTCCAAGCATGAAGAAACTGTTTCAGGAATTTGGCATTACTAAGGAGCGTTTCCTGCAGGCACTTTCTACAGTACGAGGCAATCAGCGTGTAGTCAGCGACAATCCGGAAGCTACTTATGATACTTTGAATAAATATGGCGAGGATTTAGTTGAAAAGGCACGTAACCAGAAGCTGGATCCTGTGATCGGACGTGATGAAGAAATCCGTAATATCATTAGAATCCTTTCTCGTAAGACCAAGAACAATCCGGTGCTTATCGGTGAGCCTGGTGTAGGTAAAACAGCAGCAATCGAGGGTCTTGCACAGCGAATCGTGGCAGAGGATGTGCCGGAAGGTCTGAAGGATAAGAAGATTTTTGCCCTGGACATGGGTGCTCTGGTAGCAGGTGCCAAATACAGAGGTGAGTTTGAGGAACGTCTGAAAGCAGTCCTTGAAGAAGTAAAGAAGAGTGAAGGAAACATTATTCTTTTCATTGATGAGTTACATCTGATCGTTGGTGCAGGTAAGACAGACGGAGCTATGGATGCCAGCAATATGCTGAAGCCTATGCTTGCCAGAGGTGAGCTTCACTGTATCGGTGCCACAACTCTGGATGAGTATCGTCAGTATATTGAGAAAGATGCCGCTCTGGAACGTCGTTTCCAGCCCGTTATGGTAGATGAACCTACAGTGGAGGATACCATTTCCATCCTTCGTGGTCTGAAGGAGAGATATGAGGTCTTCCATGGTGTTAAGATCACAGACAGTGCACTGGTTGCAGCAGCTACACTTTCACATAGATATATCACAGACCGTTTTCTTCCTGATAAGGCTATTGACCTGGTGGATGAGGCCTGTGCCCTGATCAAGACAGAGTTGGACTCCATGCCTTCAGAACTGGATGAACAGCGCCGTAAGATCATGCAGTTGGAGATTGAGGAATCTGCACTGAAGAAAGAGACAGATAACCTGAGTAAGGAACGTCTGGAAGCACTTCAGAAGGAGCTGGCAGAGCTTCGTGATACCTTTAATACCCAGAAAGCACAGTGGGATAATGAGAAGCATTCTGTAGAGAAATTACAGAAGCTTCGTGAGCAGATCGAGGATGTAAATAAGCAGATCCAGAAAGCAAAACAGAACTATGATCTGGAGAAGGCCGCACAGTTACAGTACGGTGAGCTCCCGAAGTTACAGCAGCAGCTGGAAATCGAAGAAAAGAGTGTCAAAGAAAGTGACAGAAGTCTGGTTCATGAGGCAGTTACTGATGATGAGATCGCAAGGATCATTTCCAGATGGACCGGTATTCCTGTAACAAGACTGACAGAAGGCGAGAGAGCCAAACTCCTCACTCTGGAAGATCAGCTTCACAAGAGAGTTGTAGGCCAGGATGAAGGTGTGAAGAGGGTTACAGATGCAATCCTTCGTTCCAAAGCCGGCATCAAGGATCCGACCAAACCTATCGGTTCCTTCCTGTTCCTTGGTCCTACAGGTGTAGGTAAGACAGAGCTTGCCAAAACTCTGGCAGAGAATTTGTTTGATGATGAACAGAATATGGTCAGAATTGATATGAGTGAATACATGGAGAAGTATTCTGTATCCAGACTGATCGGAGCGCCTCCGGGATATGTAGGATATGAGGAGGGCGGCCAGCTTACTGAGGCAGTCCGCCGTAAACCATACAGTGTTGTACTTTTCGATGAGATTGAGAAAGCACATCCGGATGTGTTTAACGTACTGCTGCAGGTACTGGATGATGGCCGTATCACAGATTCTCAAGGACGTACAGTTGACTTTAAGAATACAATTCTTATCATGACTTCCAACATCGGTTCTCCGTATCTGTTGGATGGTATTGATGAGAATGGTGAGATCAAACCTGAGGCTCAGAGTCAGGTTATGGATGACCTGAGAGGCCATTTCCGTCCGGAATTCCTGAACCGTCTGGATGAAATAATTATGTTTAAGCCCTTGACAAAATCCAATATTGGTAAGATAGTAGACTTGATGGTCGGCGAGCTTGACAAACGTCTTGCAGACCAGGAGCTTTCCCTGGAACTGACAGATACAGCCAAGGATCAGGTTATCGAGAATGGCTATGACCCGGTATATGGTGCACGTCCGTTGAAGCGCTATCTGCAGAAATATGTAGAGACTCTTGCGGCGAGAAAGATTTTGTCCGGAGATGTTCACGCAGGTGATACTCTGGTGCTGGATGTTCAGAATGGGGAATTCATTGTTACGGTAAAGGACGGAAACTAAATGATACCCAAAGATCCAATGATTCTGCTGAGTTATGTGAATACTCAGCTCAGGGATTACTATGATTCCCTGGAAGCACTCTGCACATGCAGAGGATTGAAGAAAGACGAACTGGTGGCGAAGATGCATTCCATCGATTATGAGTATGATGAGGCAACCAATCAGTTCATATAAGAAATATGCGAAATGCTCTCTGACAGCGGGAATTGCTGTTGGGGAGCATTTTTCGTATTGCATATAAGAAAGCTCCCTGCTTTAATTGCCCAAAAGTGATAAACTGCGGAGCAGTTATTGGGTCATGTGTTTCAAAATCAGTACAATTTTAAAAAATAGATAAGGCAGCACAAAAAATGTCAGTAATAAAGATTAAATCGTTAAAATATAAACGAAAATAATCAGGAAATATGTAAAAAATGTATAAAAAAACAGGAAATAAAGTATAAATATTCACTATCCACACAATTGATTTTTGTATGCTGTATGATATAATTGCATCTGTAAAAAACAAGCGCATATTAAATAGGAAGAAACACGTATATGAAAAAAATCTCCTGAATGATAATCGCGCTGTACGAAAATACAATATGGAGGTGGCAGTTTTGAAAAAGTTGGTGACCGTACTGGGTGCTTTTTTTGCAGTTCTTCTGGCTTGTCCATTGAGTGTATTTGCGGCAGAAGGCAGTAAAGCACCATCTACAGTACCTGTATGGCTTTGCATTCCCTTTGCAGGGCTTTTGTTATGTATTGCAGTGATGCCTCTGGTGAAAGCGGAGTGGTGGGAGTCTCATCAGCCACTGGTTGTTGCCTTATGGATCATTCTGATGGTGGTTCCATTTGCTTTCGTTTATGGAGCCGGAAAGACTGCAGAGACAGTTCTGGACTGTATTGTGAATGATTATCTTACATTCATCATTCTGTTATTCGGCCTGTTCTGCGTATCAGGTAATATTACCATGGAGGGTGATTTCGCAGGTTCCCCCCGTGTTAATGTAGGTCTGCTTGCACTGGGAACTCTTCTGGCAAGCTGTATCGGTACCACCGGTGCCAGTATGCTGATGGTACGTCCGGTAATTAAAATGAATTCATGGAGAAAGAGAAAAGGACATATTATGATTTTCTTTATCTTCATGATTTCCAATATGGGTGGATGTCTTACCCCGATTGGAGATCCGCCGCTGTTAATGGGATTTATGCGAGGTGTTCCATTCTTCTGGAGCCTGCATCTGTTCCCTGTACTGATCTTTAATATGGTCATTCTGCTGTTTGTATTTTATCAGATTGATAAACGTTCCTACAGAAAAGATATTGCAAATGGCCGTAAACCGGATATCCGTAAACCGGGTACTCAGTTTCGTCTGGATGGACTGCACAATATCATTTTCCTTGTGATGATCGTTGGCGCGGTAATTTTAAGCGGTGTACTTCCGGGAATGTCCGCATTCCAGGATGCTGCAGGCAATGTAAGAGGCATTCATCTCTTTGGAGAAGTAACCCTGACATTCCCGGCTCTGATCGAAATCGTGATCATTCTGCTTGCTGCTTTTCTTTCCTTTAAGACAACAGATAAGCAGATCCGTATCAGGAACCATTTTACCTGGGGTGCGATCCAGGAGGTTGCGGTTTTATTCATCGGTATTTTTATCACCATGCAGCCTGCATTGATGCTTCTGAAAGCTGTAGGACCGAATCTGGGAGTTACTGAACCGGCAGAGATGTTCTGGGCAACAGGTGCACTTTCCAGTTTCCTGGATAACACACCTACTTATCTGGTATTCCTTACAACAGCCGGAACGCTGGCATTTACAAATGGAATCACAACCACACTGGGAACAGTACCTACCAAGATTCTGTCTGCCATTTCCTGTGGTGCGGTATTCATGGGTGCCAACACTTATATCGGAAATGCCCCGAACTTTATGGTAAAGGCAATCTCTGATGAGAACGGTGTGAAGATGCCGTCATTCTTCGGATATATGCTCTGGTCTGTGGCATTTCTGATTCCGGTGTTTGTTATTGATATGTTTGTATTCTTTTTATAAGGAGGGAGGATCATTATGCAGGATAATCAGGAAAAATGTAAAGAACTTGCAATACGCATTTATAACCTGGACGAAGAAGTTTATAAATGTGTGGGTTCCTCTCTGGGACGTACATTTACAGGACAAAAAGAAACAACTCTCCGTCATCTGGCAGCACTGATGTATACCAAGCCGGACGGACATCTGCTCAGAAGTGAACTGGCGCTGATCAGTAACATGGCCCGTACCATCAGGGATAAGAGCGAGAGAAGACGTCTTATGATAGAGTATGACAGTATTCTGAAAGAGATTGAAAGTCTTCCGGATACATTTGGACAGACAGATATTGTAGATAAAGAACGTATCAGTCTGAATAATCTGATCGCAAGACGCCAGAATGAGATTTCCGAAAATGATCATCTGATCATCTGTATCAGCCGTACACAGGGAAGTGGCGGTAATGATATCGGATTTGAACTGGCGGATCAGCTTCAGATCAACTATTATGATGCAGAAATTTTTGATCAGGTTATGAAGCGTCTGCAGGCAGACAAAAATGCAGTCAGTGATACTGGTAATTTTGAAGGGTTTGATAAATACAGAAAGAAAAAACACACAGATCTGAAAACCTGGTTCAGGGAATTCAATCGTTATCATGGACTTCCGAAGCAGGACGCAGTATTTTTCAATATGAGTGATCTGATCTGTGAACTGGCAAAGAGTGAAGACTGCGTGATCATGGGACGTTGCGCAGATGCGATTCTTAAGAATAATCATATTCCTCATATCAGTCTGTTTATCAGTGCTCCGTTCCAGGTTCGTGTGCAGCACGTTATGGATATCCGTAATATGAATCTGAAACAGGCAGTACGTTTTCTGAAGCAGATGGATAAGCAGCATAAGAAATATTATGAATTTTATACCGGTGAGAAATGGGGAAAACCGGAGAATTATGATTTGTGTATCAACAGTGCCAACTATGGACTGAAGGATACAATTGAGCTGATCCGGAGAATGCTGGATCAGAAGGTTCACTGATCAGAGGGAGATTTATCTGTCTGATTTAACCGAATCAAGTAAATAGCGGAGCGGATTGCGAATATCCGCCTGACAAAGAAAATAAGCTCTGTGGATAAAAGAAAAATCCACGGAGCTTATTTTTTTGCCAAGTCCAGGCAGATATTTGTAAGCAGCAAAGCAATCTGGGAATGCCCGGCGCTTGCTGTAAACGACTTTGATTTTAACGCCAGTTGAATGTACTCATACCATAAATATAGATAAAGGCAATTATAATCGGAAGTACAAATCGGAAGAGCGGTTTCATCCAGCTCTGTACCTTTAAGCCCTTACCGGTATTGCTCTCTTTGATAAAGTTATCCCATCCCCAGCCGAACTTATTACAGCAGAAGAGTGCAAGTATGAGAGAGCCAAGGGGTAAAATATTGTTGGAAACAATAAAATCCCAGAAATCAAGCCAGGTAGTTCCTTCGGCAAATGGCTGGAAGTGGAAAACGCTGAAACCAAGGGCTGTGGTAAGTGCCAGAAGAAAGACACCTGTGCCGCAGACCACGCTGCCTTTTGGACGAGACCAGCCGGTAAGCTCACGTATCATTGCCAGGATATTCTCGCACACACCCAGGACGGTTGACATGGCTGCAAATACCATGAACAGGAAGAATAAGGATCCCCAGATACGTCCTCCGGACATATTGTTAAAAACAGCCGCCATTGTATCAAACAGAAGGCTCGGACCTGCATTTACTTCCAGATTAAAGGTAAAGCATGCAGGGAAAATAATAACTCCTGCCAGAAAAGCAACTAATGTGTCCAGTGTGATCACATGAATAGCTTCCCCCATTAGAGAATGCTCTTTGCCAATATAGCTGCCAAAGATAGCCATACCGCCCATACCTGTAGACAAAGTAAAGAATGCCTGGTTCATTGCCCCTACGATCACCGAACCATCAATCTTTGAGAAATCCGGTTTCAGATAAAAGGTCATTCCCTCACCAGAGCCTTTCAGAAAAAGACTGTGTACAGCGAGAGCAAGCATCAGTACCAGCAGTGCAGACATCATATATTTTGTCACACGCTCCAGTCCTCCCTGAAGATTGAAGGAAAGGATGAAAAATGCAATGACTACAGTGACCAGTAAGAAGAATACATTCACAGAGGGAGAGGAGATCATGGCTGAAAATCCCAGTGAACCATTTTTACCTCTGAGAAACTGTACAAAATAATAAATGATCCAGCCGCAGACAACAGTGTAAAATGCCATCAGGGCAATGTTGCCAAGCAGACAGAACCAACCGAAAATCCCCCATTTCTGTCCTGGCTTTTCCAGCTTACGGTACATGAAAAGGGGACTTGTCTGAGCCGCTCTTCCGATGGAAAATTCCAACACAAGAGCCGGGATTCCCAGGATGACCAGACACAGAAGATAGATCAGCATAAAGCTGCCGCCGCCATTTTGCCCGCACATCCACGGGAATTTCCATACATTTCCGCAGCCAATGGCGCAGCCGGCGGAAAGCATAATGAAGCCAAGCCGGCTTCCAAGCTGTTCACGTTTCATAAGATAACGCTCCCTTCAGAAGTTCATATAAGGGATATTATAAGATAAAAAACAATATTTGTAAAATTGATTGTTTTGTTGTATATTATTGAAAATATTGTTTATAAAAAATAACGATTCAATGTTTCAATGGAAAAATACTGGAAAGTTATGGGAAGGAATGAACTATGGATACAAATGTGTTAAAAACTTTTATTGCAGTATGTGAATATTCCGGATTTTCGGCTGCTGCAAAGGAACTGGGATATACGCAGTCTACAGTTTCTTCACAGATCAAACAACTGGAAAAGGAACTTGATGTCAGGCTGTTTGACCGTTATTATCATAAAATCAATCTTACGGAAAAGGGAGTTTTAGTTTTGCAGCAGGCTCGAAACATTCTGAAGGCACAGGCGAAAATGCTTGATTCGCTGAATTCGGCTGAAAGCATTGAAGGCGAGATCCGGTTGTCTATGTCCAGTTCTGTCTGCAGCAGATATTTTAAAAATGATTTTCTGCGTTTTCATCATCAGTATCCGGAAATAAAAGTGGAGATAACAGAAAACGGTACAGAGCAGATGTTTGATAAATTGCGGAAGAACGAAACAGATCTGGTTTTTACTCTGGACAGGCATATTTATGATTCGGATTTTATTATTTGTGCGGAACAGGAAGAACAGGTACATTTTATTGTAGCGGCTGATAATCCTGTTGCAGGCTGTTCATGGAAATTAAGTGAAATCTCTCAGAATGAGTTTGTGTTAACAGAACAAGCCATGAGCTACAGAAAAATACTGAATGAAACTCTTGCATCCCAATCACTGGAAATCCGCCCGGTTCTTGAAATCGGAAATCCGCTTCAGATATGTGAACTGGTAAAAAACAGCAGCCTGCTTTCCTTTCTTCCGGATTTTATTTCGGAGAAATATGTGAAAGACGGACAGATTAAAAGACTGGATGTTGCCGGCTGCCCGGTAACTGTATGGACACAATTGCTGCTCCACAAAAATAAATGGCGGTCTCCGGCAATTAATGTGTTTATAGAATTTTATAAAGAAGTTATGCAGAGATAGAGCTTGAAGAGTATTGGAAATTTTATTCGACCTGAGATGAAAAAAATTAGCCAGGCAAAATAAAATTGAATATTTACAAATTGGAAATATCAAAGCTAAATCTAAAATAATTATAAACTGCACAAAAAACACTTGCATTTTTTGTCTAAAAGTATATTATATATGATTAGTCAGGCTAATTAAAGAATAATATCAGACCTGAAAGAGGACAGAGGCCGGAAAGGAGTGAAGTTATGTGGTGCCCGGAAGAGGAGAAGAAAGAAAAACGAGAAGAGAAAAGCATGCCTGCGCTCTTTATGGAGATCAACCGCCAATATGGTATGAGATGTATGCAGCGTATACGGGAAATCGGTATCCAACAGGGACAGATGCCGATCATTATGATCGTATACAGACATAACGGCTGCAGCCAGAAGGAGATTGCAGAGTGGATGGGTGTAACACCGCCCACTGTAAATGTAAGTATCCAGCGTCTGGAGAAAGCAGACATTGTCTGCAGGAAACGTGATGATAAAGATCAACGCATCATGCGTGTATATCTGACAGAAAACGGAAGAAAAATCGTGGAGGAGCTCCAGCAGGAAAGCAAAGCTGTGGAGAAAGTGATGTTCAGCAATTTCAGCGAAGCAGAGCTATGTCTTTTACGAAGGTTTTTTGGGCAGATTCTGGATAATATTTCGGAGATACCTGTCAACAGGTAGAAACTGAAAAATACATGATGGAGCAGATTGAGAAAACTGTATCAGCATGTTCAGATAAAAAATAATATTGTCTGTGAAAGAACTGACACGTGAGTTTAAACAGACATACATATTAAAAATAGGAAAAGAGGGAATCAAGCAATGATTAAACTGATGAAATATCTGAAGAAATCAGCGGGATACATTGTCCTGATCATAGCACTTCTGTTTCTGCAGGCGTACTGTGATCTTTCCCTGCCGGATTATACCTCCAAGATCATTAATGTAGGTATCCAGCAGAAAGGTATTGAAGACAGTGTGCCGGATAAGCTTCGGGATTCAACCCTGCAGAATCTTCAGATTTTTATGGATGAGGATCAGAAAAAGGAAGTTTCACAGAATTATACACAGGAAGATGATACCTGGTTATTAAACGATGATATTTCCAAAGAAACCAGAGAGAATTTAAATGAGGATTTCTCAAAGGCAATGATGATGGTAGCTGCCTTTTCCGAAGACAGTGAGCAGGGGCAGGCAATGGCTGCACAGATGGGCCTTCCGGAGGGAACAGACCCGTTGACAGCACTGGCACAGATGCCGGAAGAAGCAGTACAGCAGATTATGAGTCAGATGGATGAGAAGCTGAAAGATATGCCGGAGTCTATTGTGACACAGGCTGGTGTTTCCTTTGTTGCTTCAGAATATGAAGCACTGGGAAAAGATGTGGATGCCATTCAGATGCATTACATCCTGATGTCAGGTATCAGAATGCTTGCCATGGCACTGGTGATCATGCTGGCAGCAATCAGCGTCACATTTATTTCGGCCAGAGTGGCAGGCAGACTTGGTCATGACCTGAGAAACAGCATTTACCGCAAGGTTATGAGCTTTTCCAGCAGAGAATATCATAAATTCTCCACAGCATCCCTGATCACACGAAGCACCAATGATGTGCAGCAGGTACAGCAGGTTATGGCAATGATGTTCCGCATTGTTCTGTACGCGCCGATCCTTGGTATTGGTGGAGTGCTCAAGGTATTAAACACAGATTCTTCCATGACATGGATCCTTGGTGTGGCAGTTGGTCTGATCCTGATTGTGATCTTTGTGCTGTTCCAGGTGGCAATGCCAAAATTCACTATCTTACAGACTCTGATCGACAGACTGAATCTGGTATCCCGTGAGATTCTGACAGGTATTCCTGTTATCCGTGCATTCAGCCGTGAGAAGCATGAGGAAGATCGTTTTGAGAAAGCGAACCTGGATCTGACAAAAACAAACCTGTTTGTCAACAGATGTATGACTTTTATGATGCCCATTATGATGTTGATCATGAACGGAGTATCTGTACTTATTATTTACAGTGGTGCCCATGCAGTAGACAACGGAACCATGCAGGTTGGTAATGTTATGGCATTTATCCAGTATGCAATGCAGATCATTATGTCCTTCCTGATGATCACTGCAATGTCTATTATGCTCCCGAGAGCAAATGTTGCAGCGCTTCGTATTGATGAGGTTCTGAAAACAGAGGTTTCCATTCAGGATCCGGAAACTCCGGTACATCCGTCAGAAAGTGTGAAAGGCGAGATCGAATTTGAACATGTATCCTTTGCTTACCCGGAAGCAGGTGAGAATGTACTGACAGACATTTCCTTTAAAGCAAAGAAAGGTCAGACGATTGCAGTGATCGGAAGTACAGGAAGTGGTAAAAGTACCCTGATCAATCTGATCCCAAGATACTATGATGTGACAAAGGGTTCTGTTAAAGTGGATGGTGTGGATGTCCGTGACATGACTCAGAAAGAGCTTCGTGATAAGCTGGGATATGTGCCGCAGAAGGGTGTACTTTTCTCAGGTACCATTGATTCAAACATCCGCTATGGTAAGCCGGAAATCACTGATGCACAGGTAAAGGAAGCAGCAGAGGTTGCACAGGCTACAGAATTTATTGATACCAAACCGGAGAAATATGAATCCCCTGTATCACAGGGAGGTACCAATGTTTCGGGCGGACAGAAACAGCGTCTGTCCATTGCCAGAGCCATTGCAAAGGATCCGGAAATCTTTATCTTTGATGACAGCTTCTCTGCCCTTGACTTTAAGACTGACAGTCAGTTAAGAAAGGCATTGAAGGAGTACACCAAGGACGCAACTACCGTAATCGTTGCCCAGAGGATCAGTACTATCCTTGGTGCAGACCAGATCATTGTACTGGACGACGGACATATGGCAGGTATTGGAACTCATAAGGAACTGATGGCAAATTGTGAGGTATATCAGCAGATTGCAAGATCTCAGTTATCAGAGGAGGAACTGGCATGAGCGAACAGAGAAGAAGAGGTCCTATGGGAGGACATGGACGTATGATGTCCGGCGAAAAGGCGAAAGACTTCAAGGGTTCCATGGCTAAGCTTTTCCGTTATATGGGACGATATAAATTCCGTTTTATACTGATGTTTATCTTTGCAGTAGCGGGAACTGTGTTTAGTATTGTAGGGCCTAAGATTTTAGGTAAGGCGACCACAGAGCTGTTTAACGGCCTGGTTGCCAAGGTAAACGGAACCGGTGAAATTGACTTCGGAAAGATCGGGATGATCCTGTTATGGACACTTGGATTATATGTGTTAAGTGCATGCTTTTCCTTTGTACAGGGATTTGTAATGTCAGGAATCTCCAATGATGTTACCTATAATCTGAGAAAAGATATTTCAAAGAAAATCAACAGACTGCCTTTGAATTATTATGAGAGCAGAACAAACGGTGAGATCCTCTCCCGTATCACCAATGATGTGGACACTCTGCAGATGAGTCTGAACCAGAGTCTGACACAGCTGATCACATCAGTGACAACCCTGATCGGTGTATTTATTATGATGCTTTCCATCAATGTGTGGATGACTCTGGCAGCACTTCTGATCCTGCCCGTTTCCATGTTTATCATCCAGACTGTCATGAAGCATTCCCAGAAATACTTTCAGGATCAGCAGAGCTATCTGGGTAAAGTAAACGGTCAGATCGAAGAAAACTTCGGTGGTCATAATGTGGTCCGGGTTTTCAACAAAGAGAATGATGTAGTAGAAGAATTTGAGAAAGATAATCAGAAGCTTTATGAATCTGCATGGAAATCTCAGTTTTTCTCAGGAATGATGATGCCGATCATGCAGTTTGTAGGTAACCTTGGATATGTAATGGTAGCTCTCTTAGGCGGCGTGTTTGTAATCAAAAAAAGTATTGAAGTCGGTGATATCCAGTCCTTCTTCCAGTACATCCGTAACTTTACACAGCCAATCCAGCAGATCGCACAGGTCACCAACCTGTTACAGTCCTCTGCTGCAGCTTCCGAGCGTGTATTTGAATTCCTGGAGGAGCCGGAAGAGAGCCAGAATGAAAAGAATCCTGTAGATATTAATACTCTTACAGGAGATGTACAGTTTGAACACGTAAAATTCGGTTACAATCCGGATAAGATCATTATCAATGACTTCTCAGCAGATGTGAAGGATGGCCAGAAGATTGCCATTGTAGGTCCCACAGGTGCAGGAAAGACAACTATGGTGAAACTGCTTATGAGATTTTATGATCTCAATGGCGGAAGTATTAAGGTAGATGGTTATGACATCAAAGATTTTAACAGAAGCAGTCTGAGAGAGATGTTTGGAATGGTGCTTCAGGATACCTGGCTGTTCTCAGGAACCATTATGGAAAATATCCGTTACGGACGTCTGGATGCAACAGATGAAGAGGTGATCGCAGCAGCAAAGGCAGCCCATGTGCACAACTTTATCATGCAGCAGCCGGGAGGCTATGATATGGTCCTGGATGAAGAAACCAGTAATATTTCCCAGGGACAGAAACAGCTTCTCACTATTGCTAGGGCAATTCTTGCCAATAATAAGATCCTGATCCTGGATGAGGCAACCTCCTCTGTAGATACCAGAACCGAAGTGCGTATCCAGAAAGCCATGGACAATCTGATGAAGGGCAGAACCAGCTTTGTGATCGCACACAGACTTTCTACCATCAAGGATGCAGACCTGATCCTGGTTATGAAAGACGGTGACATTATCGAGCAGGGAAATCATGAAGAGCTTCTGTCTAAGAAAGGCTTCTATGCAGACCTATATAACAGTCAGTTTGAGAATAATGCAACTGCCTAAAATATAAAGTTACAATCCCTCAGGGGTATTTGTGAAAGAGAATATATCCAGCTCCAGGCTAATGCAGATATTTCCTTCGCCAGGAAGATATAGGATCACACAGATACCGGCTGAGGGATTTTTGCCGGATTTTTGTCTTTTCTGTAAGAGGGGAATATGTTATAATTAAAAACCAATCTACGGAAATTGATATATTTTGTTACTGTTCACTGGTAATATCCCGCGAGGTGTTTTTTGTGAGCGAAGGTCACAGAAAACCCGAGACATACCGCGCGAATTTATGCGATTAGCATAAATTAAGTTTGCGAAGCAAACGATACTCCTTGGGCATTGCACAAGGAGGTTCATATTTCCTGCATCGCGAAGCGTGTTGCTGGGAACGGAGTGAACAGTAACTATATTTTATCATCATAATAACAAGAGAAAATGATAACAATAATAAGGAGTATTGTAACTGTGAAATTGCTGAACAGTTGCAAATATCAGAGGATATCAACAATATGACAGATAAGAAAAACGGCAGAGAATATCTGGGCTATGTGCTGGAAAAATTAAAAGAACGTATCACAGAAATCAGCCTTTCTCTGGTGGAAGGCCAGAAAGAGATTGAGGGAATGCATGAGTATTACTGGGAAAATTATACAGAGATGGACCAGTATGGTTATGAGAATTATGATAATCAGCAGGCATTGTTCCGCCAGATTTCCGCAAATGAAGAGCAGCTGATCCTGAAGCAGAGATTTCGCAGAATGGCAGATTCTCCATTCTTCGGAAGAGTGGATTTCATTTACGAAGGAGAGGACGAACCGGAGATCTTTTATATTGGAATTGGAAATTTTGCAGAGAAAGCAGGGCATATTCCATTAGTATACGACTGGCGTGCTCCGGTAAGCGGTCTGTTTTATGACTATGACAAAGGACCGGCTTCTTATGAGGCTCCCATGGGCGAGATTCATGGTGAGGTTGCTTCGAAATGGCAGTATAAGATCCGCAACGGAAAAATGATCTACGAATTTGAGAGTGATGTGAAGATCGATGATGAGATCCTGAAAGCAGAGCTGGGAAGTAACGGTGAGGTACAGCTTAAGAACATTATCCGTACCATTCAAAAGGAGCAGAATGCCATTATCCGAAATACCAAAGACAGGATCATGGTGATCCAGGGTGCAGCAGGAAGCGGTAAAACTTCCGTGGCGCTTCACAGGATCGCCTATCTTCTCTACCATGACAGACAGAATCTGAAGTCTTCCAATATTCTGATCCTGTCACCAAATGGAGTGTTTTCCGATTATATTTCCCATATCCTTCCTGAACTGGGAGAAGAGAATATTAAGGAAATGAGCTTTGATCTTTTTGCCTATAAGCAGCTTAGGGATACAGTTTCTGACTGCGAAGACCGCTATGATGAAATTGAACGCAGAATCCGTTTTCCGCAGAAAGCTTCTTTGGCAGAGGAAAAGCAGTCCATGGAATTTATAAATCTTATGGAACGCTATCTGGTGGAACTGGAAGACCGGCTGATGAATTTTAAAGATGTGGAATATAAGGGATTTGTAAAGAAAGAATCAGAGATTATTGAATTGTTTTATTTCAAATTCCAGGATTTTCCACTGCTCTCAAGGATGGATGCAGTTGCAGATTATTTCATTGACGAGGTGGAAACTCTGCGGGACCGTGATCTGGCAGATGATGAGAAAGACCTGATCCGCGAGAAATTCATGAAGCTGTATGTGACCGGAGATCTTTATGTGATCTACAGTCAGTTCCTGAAAGAAAATGGATACAAAGGACTTCCGCGTGTTTCTTATGAGAAAAGAAAGCTGAAATATGAGGATGTTTATCCTGTTCTTTACCTGAAATATCGTTTGCAGAGCCAGCAGGGAAGAAGCAATATCAAGCATCTGGTGGTAGATGAGATGCAGGATTACTCAAGGCTTCAGTATGAAATTCTGCAGAGGATTTTCTCCTGCAGAATGACGATCCTGGGTGACCGGGCACAGACTATGGATGATAAACAGCAGGATGTGCTGAAATTTCTGCCGAAGATTTTCGGGAGGGATATCCACAAGATCATTATGAATAAGAGTTACCGTAACACCATAGAGATTGCGTCTTATGCAAATCAGCTTGCGGGTATTGAAGATATGGAACTCTTTGAACGTCATGGTGCTCCGGTGGAGGAGAAAATATTTGCAGATATGAGCCATGCTGCGGAAGAGATTGCAGAAACTCTGAAACTCGGCGAAGAAGAATATGAAACAGCAGCGGTTGTCCTGCGTACAGAGAAAGAAGCAGAACATATGTGGCTTCTTCTGAAGGAAATTCTGGGAGAAAAAGGATTTGATATAAAAGAACGTCTGTCTTATCTGGACAGAAACAGCACAAGCTTTAAGAAAGGTCTTACAGTTACGACATTCTATCTGGCAAAAGGTCTGGAATTTGATCAGGTATTTGCAGTATTTCCGCAGAAAGATCAGAGCCCGCTTGTGCGTCAGGCGAGATATATCGCTGCAACAAGAGCCCTTCATGAACTGCATATGTATGAAGTGGAAAAATAAAAAAGTAATCGTTACTGTTCACTCCGTTCACAGTAACAAGTAATCTCTCAGTTACAGAGAAAAAAAGATAAATGGTATGATGAAGCAGAAAAATGGCGTTATGACAGACTATGCAAATCGCAGAAGGCTGAGAAATCGACATTGACATCTATGTAATGAAATTGTAAAATATATAATGTTAGGGGCAAAATATCTTTTGACCCTGACATCATATTTTATAAAGTACGGAACAGTTATAATAATATCAGAGAGAGGTTTCCTCTCCTGACCTGATATCAAATATTACCTGAAGACTATATATCTATTCTAAGGAGGATATTATGAAAAATAAAAGAGTACTAATGTTATTGGCCTTAACAGCTGTATTATCTGTTTCCATGACTGCATGTAACTTTGGAGGCGGCAGTGACGAGGATTCAAGTGTGGTACAGGTAACTCCTACACCGGAGCCAACCAAAGCAGCGAAAGCAACTCCTACCCCTGCACCGGCCAATGCCCAGAATACTACCTATACATCTAAGAACAAAGCAGTATCCATTAAACTTCCGGATGCGACATGGGCGAATAAATCAGATTCTGACGATATGTTAAGCTTCGAGTCACCGAAACAGGGCAAACTCCTGATCCTGCATGGTTCCGGTGAGGAGGATATGTCTGTGGCGATCATTCCAAGCTCACAGGATACAGCCTCTGCACTTGTAAAGGCAGATAATCTTGTAGAAGGTACAGATTTTGAGATCCAGGATTATAAATCAGAGGAAGTCAGCGGTGTAAATGTTTACAGCTATACAGTTCATTACCTCACTGATAAGAGTGACTATAAATATGTTGTAAATAAATATTTCACAGATAATACAACAGAATTTTACAGTGTTGCAGGTTCTGTAAAGGATGAGAAAGCACTGGCAGGAATCAAGACTTCTGTTGATTCATTCACTATTTCCGGTGATTCTGTACTGAAAGCAGCAGCAACAGGAAAAACTTCAGGAACTACAGCAGGTACAACTGCGGACGGTACTTCAGGAACTACAGGAACAGCGGCTGCAGGTACAGACGGAACAGCATCCGGCAGTTCATCAGATGGAAGTTCTTCAGCAGGCACAGACGGTTCTTACAGTGATACTTCATCGGGCGGTTCATCAGATTACAGTTCTTCAGACTATACTTCTGATGGCAGCAGCGACGGATCTTATGATTATGACGATGGTTCCGCCAATGGATATTATGCAGACGGAACACCTGTAGGAACAGATGATCCGGACTATGATACAGATCAGACAAGAACTATTTACAGAAACTCCGACGGATATCCGCTTGTAATTTATCCGAACGGTGACGGTACATGGTGTGATGATGACGGAAATACCTATGATTTTGCTAATGGCGAGGACGTTTATGATGAGAACGGCGTTGACTATTACTATCATGGAGAACCGGCGTATGTCCGCTATATGCCTAAGAATCAGTAACAGAAAAGTTGAAAAGGACGGCTGCTGTAAAAAACAGTCGTCCTTTTTTGCGCTGACAGAGACCAACCTGTTATTTACATAAGAACGGATGTTGTGGTAGAATAGCAGGGAAAATATGTGTTGCTGTGAACGGAGTGAACAGTAAAACAGGTAGATAATGAGGGCTGATGAATGGAATCATATGGAAGATTTGCCGGTGTTTATGATGTTTTCATGGATAATGTAAACTATCGTGAATGGGCAGACTATATTATAGAAACACTGGCTCAGGACGGGATCAGGGATGGTCTGGTTCTGGAGTTGGGATGTGGAACAGGTACTGTGACAGAGATGCTTGCAGATGCCGGATATGATATGATCGGTATCGATAATTCTGAGGAGATGCTTGCAGAGGCTATGGAGAAGCGGGCAGAATCCGGTCATGATATTCTGTATCTTTTGCAGGATATGCAGGATTTTGAGTTATATGGTACGGTTCGTGCTGTGATCAGTGTCTGTGACAGTATGAATTATCTGACGGATGAGGAAGATCTGGAGTATCTTTTTGCGCTGGTAAATAATTATCTGGATCCGGGCGGGCTGTTCATTTTTGATATGAATACGGTCCATAAATACCGGGATGTGATCGGCGATACGACTATTGCTGAGGACAGAGAGGACGGAAGCTTTATCTGGGAGAACAGTTATGACAGGGAAAATGCCCTGAATGTATATGAACTGGCACTTTTTCTTCCAAGAGAAGACGGATTGTATGAGAAGTGTGAGGAGGAACATGTACAGAAAGCATATTCCATAGAAGCAATCAAGGCTATGATTGTGAAAGCAGGAATGGAACTGGTGGCAGTCTGTGATGCATATACTCATAATCCGGGTGATGAGAATTGTGAACGTCTGACTTTTGTTGCAAGAGAGCATGGAAAAAGTGCACAGAACGGATATCATGGAAGGATTCCGGAGAAACCTGAGACACATCGCGCGGATTGATGCGATTATAGCAGGCCTCTTAATTAATGCATTATTTACGGGGATTGCTATTGATTTGATGTTAAGCCATGGACAAAATGAAAATAATATGAAAGAAATAACAGGAGTAATAAACGAATGAACGATTATATTATCAGAGCAATTGCAGCGAATGATCAGATTCGGGCATTTGCGGCAGTTACTACAGAAACAGTAGAAACAGCGAGACAGGATCACAATACAAGCCCGGTAGCCACAGCAGCACTGGGACGTCTTCTTACAGCAGGTGCCATGATGGGTACCATGATGAAGGGGGATAAGGACATCCTCACACTTCAGATTAAGGCAGGAGGTCCTCTGGAAGGAATTACTGTGACAGCAGATTCCAAAGGTCGTGTAAAGGGATATGTGGGAAATCCTGATGTATGTATCCCGGCAAACAGCAAGGGAAAACTGGATGTTGCAGGTGCTGTCGGTGTAGGATTTATGAACGTGATCAAGGATATGGGACTGAAAGAACCTTATGTTGGACAGGTTGCGCTTCAGACCAGCGAGATCGCAGAAGATCTTACCTATTATTTTGCTACAAGTGAACAGGTACCGTCAGCAGTTGGTCTTGGAGTTCTTATGAATAAAGACAATACGGTACGTCAGGCTGGCGGATTTATCGTGCAGCTGATGCCGTTTGCGGAAGAAAGCACAATTGCGAAGCTTGAGGAAAATGTGCAGAAAATCACATCTGTCACAAATCTTCTGGAAGAGGGGCATACTCCTGAGAGTCTGCTTGAGAAAGTCCTGGAGGGCTTTGACATGGAGATCAATGAGAAAGTTCCTACGGAATTTTACTGTAACTGCAGTAGAGAAAGAGTGGAGAAAGCCCTGATCAGCATCGGAAGAAAAGAACTCAATGAAATGATCCAGGAAGGTAAGTCCATTGAGATGAACTGCCATTTCTGTAATAAGAATTATGAATTTACAGTGGAAGAACTGAAAGAAATCCTGCGTAAATGTAAATAAGAGACGCCAATGTACTGACAGATAGATCTGCCGGAGCACAGGGAAGAAGAGGTAGAAAATGAAAAACGGTTATATCAAAACAGCAGCCGCAACACCTTATATCACAGTTGCAGACTGCAATGCCAATGGAAATGAGATTATCAGACTGATCCATGAGATGGAGAAAGAACATGTGAAGGTTATGACTTTTCCGGAGCTTTGTATCACAGGCTATACCTGTCAGGATCTTTTCCTGCAGAGACGTCTTCTCGACAGCGCCTGGGAAACTTTGCTGAAGATCACAAAGGAAACTGCTGATGTGGATGCCCTTGTTTTTGTAGGTGTGCCTTTCAGAAATCATGGAAAATTATATAATGTGGCAGCAGTTTTAAACAGAGGCGAGATCATTGGGCTGGTTCCGAAAACTTATCTTCCAAACTATGGAGAATTTTATGAGCAGCGCCATTTTGCATCAGGTCTTGGCTGTCTGGAATATGTGGATATTGAGGGAAAGAGAGTTCCTTTCGGAACAGATATTCTTTTTATCTGTGAGGAGGAGCCGGAGCTTGTGGCAGCTGCAGAGATCTGCGAGGATTTATGGGTGACACTGCCGCCAAGCGTTCTCCATGCACAGGCAGGAGCGAATCTGATCGTGAATCTGTCAGCCAGCAATGAGATGGTCGGAAAGGACAGCTACCGCAGAGATCTTGTTTCCGGACAGTCTGCACGTCTGGTGTGCGGATATGTATATGCAAATGCAGGAGAAGGTGAGTCCACACAGGATCTGGTCTTTGGTGGTCAGAATATGATCGCAGAGAATGGAGTGATCCTTGCGGAAGGAAAACGTTTCCACAATGGTATTGTATACAGTGAGATTGATGTGCAGAGGCTGAACGATGAGAGAAGAAGACTGACTACTTATCAGCCGGCTGACGACAGTGATCACATTAAAGTGTGCTTCCATCTGAATGTGGAAGAGACAAAACTGACCAGAAAATATTCGCAGTATCCTTTTGTACCTTCACGAAAAGAAGAAAGGGATATGCGTTGTGATGAAATCCTGAATATCCAGGCAATGGGACTTAAGAAACGTATGGATCATATCCATTGCCATAAGGCAACAGTGGGACTTTCCGGAGGTCTGGATTCCACACTGGCACTGCTTGTGATCGCAAGAGCCTTTGACCTTTCCGGTGCGGACAGAAAGGATATCCACTGTATTACCATGCCATGCTTTGGAACCACAGACAGAACTTATCAGAATGCCTGCAAATTAAGTCAGTGTCTGGGTGCGACTTTAAGTGAGATCAATATCAAAGAAGCAGTAAATGTACATTTCCGGGATATTGCTCATGATCCGTCTGTGCATGATGTGACTTATGAGAACAGCCAGGCAAGAGAGAGAACGCAGATCCTGATGGACAGTGCAAATCAGGATGGCTCGATTCTGGTGGGAACAGGAGATCTGTCTGAGCTGGCTCTGGGATGGGCAACCTACAATGGTGACCATATGTCCATGTACGGCGTGAATGCTTCAGTGCCGAAAACTCTGGTGCGTCATCTTGTACGTTATTATGCGGATACCTGCAAAGATGAAAAGCTGACAGAGGTTCTTCTTGATATTCTGGATACACCGGTAAGTCCGGAGCTTCTGCCGCCTAAGGATGGCAAGATCGCACAGAAGACAGAAGATCTGGTGGGACCTTATGAACTTCACGACTTCTATCTGTACTATATGCTTCGTGCAGGATTTGAACCGGAGAAAATTTACAGGCTGGCATGTGAGACTTTTGAAGGAATGTATGATAAGGAGACAATCTTCAAATGGCTGAAAACCTTCTATTGGAGATTTTTTGCACAGCAGTTTAAACGTTCCTGCCTTCCGGATGGCCCGAAGGTGGGAAGCGTTGCGGTTTCACCGAGAGGTGATCTGAGAATGCCAAGTGATGCAAGTGCAGGAGTATGGCTGGAGCAGCTTGAAAATATGGATATTTAGAATCGCATAGCGGAGTGGAGGATTTTATCCGCGAGATTTTGCATGGCGAAGCGGAGAACGATCAGTTGTTCTCCGCTTTTTTCAGTGCTGTTTCAATTGCATTCAAAAGAATCATGGAAGTATACTTCTGATCTTCGGAATATTGGATATTTTCCAGCGACTGGGAGGTATAGATCTGGCTGGCCAGTGATTCCAGAGCCGGTTCCATGAGAGGAAACATGGCTGCGGTGCTTTCACTTAAATTTACCAGACGGATGGAAGTTACCCTGTCAGAGTCAACGGTTACTTCCAGGTCAAAGGTGTTTTCATTCAGGTCGATGGAGGAAGTATAAATTCCCGGTTTGTACAGGCTTTTGGCATCGGCTGAGGCACTTTTTTTCTGACCGGGTCCAAACATGAAGAAAAGTACAATAGCCAGGATGACAGCAAGAAGAAGGAAAATGCCGGTGTATATAACTTCCTTCATATGTAGGACTATGATTTTTGTTTTTGCACTCATGGTACACGCCTCCTGGATGGTTTTGTATATTCTATTACAGAAGTGCTTAAATTATGATATACTGAAACAACGAATGTGAGTAACCGACAGTAAGGAGAGAAGAATGTCATTACAGTTTATTATCGGCAGTTCCGGTGCCGGAAAGTCTTATTTTGCATATGAGAGAGTAATCCGGGAGTCCATGGAACATCCGGAGAGAAATTACTATATTATTGTTCCGGAGCAGTTTACCATGCAGACACAGAAGACGCTGGTGGAAATGCATCCGGGAAAAGGAATCCTGAATATTGACATCCTGAGCTTTGAACGTCTTGCGTACCGTGTATTTGAAGAAACCGGCGGAGATAACAGAAAGGTTCTGGAAGATACGGGAAAAAGCATGGTGCTGCAGAAAATGGTGCAGCAGCACAGAAAGGAACTTGCCTATCTGGGAAGTCAGATGAATAAGCCGGGATATCTGGATGAGGTGAAGTCTCTGGTTTCAGAATTTATGCAGTATGATATCAGAGAAGAGAATCTGGCAGAAATGAAAGAGAAGGCCAAAGATCAGCCATTACTTGAAATGAAGCTTAAGGATGTGGGAATCCTTTATCAGTCATTCAGGGAATTTCTGAAGGGGCATTATATGACAGGGGAAGAGGTGATGGATGTCCTGCTTAAACAGCTTCCTTTTTCCGAGAAACTTAAGGGAGCGGAATTTCTCTTTGATGGATTTACCGGATTCACGCCAATTCAGGTCAATGTGCTCAGGGAACTTCTGGTCATTGCTGACCGCATAAGTGTTACTGTGACTATGGACGAACGGGAGGATGCTTTTTCTCCGGGAAAACCTTATCAGCTTTTCTTTATGAGCAAGCAGATGATACGGACACTTGCAGGGCTGACCAGAGATCTGGAGGATCCGGTGTATCTGAAACCATCCGGACAGTCCCGGTTTGCACAGGCACCTGCCTTACAGTTTCTGGAGAAAAATATCTTCCGCTACAGAAAGGGCGTGTATGCCGAAGAACAGCAGGAGATAAAAATATTTACTGCGCCATCCCCCCTGGAAGAAATGCGGGAGGCTGCCAGAAGGATGTCAGAACTTGTGCGTACCTGCGGATACCGCTATGGTGAAATTGCAGTGATCACAGGAAATCTGGAAGAATATGCAAGACTTGCAGCACAGGTATTTGAGGAGGCAGATATTCCATATTTTATTGACGAGAAGCACTCGGTAATGATGAATCCTTTTGTGGAGTATCTGCGCGCTGCCATGGAGATGGCGGTACAGGGATTTCCTTATGAGAGTGTTTTCCGTTATCTCAGATGCGGGATGTCAGAAGTTACCAGAGAACAGGCTGATAAGCTGGAGAATTACGTGCTGGCGCTGGGAATCCGGGGATATAAGAAATGGTCTGAAAAATGGGTTCGTGTATACAGAGGAATGGAAGCGGAGAAGATACAGGAACTGAATGAGATCAGAGAGATTTTTGCAGAAGAAGTAAAGGAACTTGCACAGGGATTTGGTTCCGGGAAGAAGACAGTGGAAGAGTACTGCCGGATTCTCTATGAGTTTATCCAAAAAAGCAATGTCTGGCAGAAACTGAAACGACAGGAGCGAAAGTTTAAAGAGTCAGGCGATAAAGCAATGGAAAAAGAATATAACCAGATTTATGGAATTGTGATGGACCTGCTGGATAAGATGGTTGAGATTCTTGGCGAAGAAACGGTAAACAGACAGGAGTTCCGACAGCTTCTGGAATCGGGACTTTCTCAGGCAAAAGTAGCGCTGATTCCGCCGAGCATAGATCAGGTAATGGTGGGTGATATGGAACGATCCCGCTTAAAGGAGATTAAGGCGTTGTTCTTTGTTGGCGTGAATGAGGGAAATATCCCAAAGAGCACACAGACAGGCGGAATCTTATCAGAGCTTGACAGGGATTTCTTCCAGGAGCAGGGAGTGGAACTGGCACCGGGGCCTAAAGAACTGATGAATATGCAGAGGTTTTATCTGTATCTGAATATGACGAAACCGGGAGAAAAGCTGATCCTCTCCTATAGTGATACCAATGCAAAAGGAGAAGGCATAAGTCCGGCATATCTGATCGGGAGTATACGCAATCTGTATCCGAAGCTGGAAATTGAGGGTGGAGCCGGGGTCAGACCCCATAAAAATTCTATAAACAATTATTGTTATCCGGAAAATCCGGAAGCTGGGATTAATCTGTTTCTGGAGAAGCTGGTACAGGAGACAGAGAAAGAACATGAGGATATTCTGGAGCAGGCAGATGAGACGGATGCAATGTTTGGAGAGCTTTACAGCTGGTATCTGCGGAATCCGGAATACAGAAGCAGAGTACAGAAGCTGGTACAGTCGGCTTTTGCCGGAAAACCAGAGGACATTATCAGCCAGAGTGTGGCGAAGGCATTATACGGAGAGGTTTCACCTTACAGTGCTACCAGACTGGAACGTTTTGCAGCCTGTGCATTTGCACATTTCCTTCAGTATGGAATGAAGCTTACCGAGCGTGTGGAATATGAGTTTAAACCTATGGATATGGGAAATGTTATGCATGAAGCACTGGAAAGCTTTGCAGAAGAAGTGCGAAAAAGAGGCATGAAATGGACAGAGCTGACAGAACAGGAACGGAATGAGATTGCGGACCGGTGTCTGGATAATATTGTGGCAGATTATGGAAACACGGTGCTCAAAAGCAGTGCCAGAAATGAATATATGATCGAGAGAACAAGGAGAATCCTCAGAAGGACGGTATGGGCACTTCAGAAACAGCTGGAACAGGGAGAATTTCAGCCAGAAGGCTTTGAGGTAACCTTCGGGGGAGGACGGATTGACAGAGTAGATATTATGGAAGATCAGAATAAGGTGTATGTGAAGGTGATTGATTATAAAACCGGAAATACATCCTTTGACCTGGTTTATCTGTATCATGGCCTGCAGTTACAGCTGATGATCTATCTGGATGGTGCTCTGCGTGTAGAGCAGAAGAAATATCCGGATAAGGAGATTATTCCTGCGGGAGTTTTTTATTACAATATCAAGGATCCTATGATCCAGGAGAAGATAGATGCGGATGTGGAAGCAGTCAGTGCAGGTCTTATGAAAGAATTGAAGATGAATGGGCTGGCTCAGGCAGATCCGGAGCTTGTGTACAGGATGGACAGCAGTCTTGGCTCCATTCCTGTCGCATTTAATAAGGACGGAAGCTTTCGCAAAAATTCTTCTGTGGCAGACAGAACACAGTTCGCAGTGCTTGGACGGTATGTAAGGACGAAGATTGAGAAGATAAGAAGTTCTATTCTGGAGGGAGATGCAGAGGTTTCTCCCTATGAGCTCGGAAAAAAGAATGCGTGTACTTATTGTCCGTATATGACGGTATGCGGATTTGACCGCAGGCTGTCAGGATATGAATTTCGCAGACTGAAAAACTTCTCTGATGAGGAATTATGGAAAGCATTTGACAGGGAGGCAGAATAAGATGGGCGTACAGTGGACAAAGGAGCAGCAGGAGGTTATACGGCTGCGGGACAGAAATATTCTGGTCAGTGCGGCAGCCGGGTCCGGAAAAACGGCAGTACTGGTAGAACGTATCCTGAGTAAGATAACAGATAAAAAACACCCTGTGGATATTGACAGACTGCTGATCATGACATTTACAAGAGCTGCAGCAGGTGAAATGAAAGAGAGGATCTCGGCAGCTATTGAAAAAGCACTCTGTGAGGATCCCGATAATGAGCATCTGCAGAGACAGACAACTCTGCTTCATACTGCACAGATTACAACTATTGATGGTTTCTGTGCCTATATTATCCGGAATTACTTTCATCTGATCGGACTGGATCCGGGATATCGGACGGCAGATGAGGGGGAACTGAAGCTTCTGCGAGGAGATGTTGTGAAAGCACTGCTTGAAGAATATTATGCCAGGAAAGATGAAAAGTTTCAGAAATTCGTGGAATGCTTTGCAACAGGAAAGTCAGATGAAAATCTGGGAAACCTGATACAGAAATTATATGAAATGGCTATGAGCAATCCTTTTCCGCAGGAATGGCTGTCCGGGTGTATGGATGATTACAGGATTGATTCCCTGGAAGAGTTAAGAGAGACTGAGTGGATGAGGATGCTCTGGGATGCAGTGAAGGATGAACTGCAGGAAGCGAAGCTTCTGGTGCAGGAGGCTCGAAGAATCTGCTCAGAGCCGGATGGTCCGTATCTGTATGATGAGGCACTGAGCAGTGATCTGCTTCTTATAAGAAGTCTGCAGGAGCTGGCAGAGAAAAGAGATTATAATGGAACTGCAGAAATACTTATGAAACCCTCATTTGCCCGGCTGAGCACAAAGAAGGCTGCGGATGTAGATGAACAGAAGAAGCAGAGAGTGAAAGATCTCCGGGATGAGGAAAAGGGGATTCTGAAGGAACTGGGGCAGCGATATTTCCAGAGTGCAGAGAAAGAACTTCTGGAAGTGATCAGATATATCAGAGGCCCAATAGAGATGTTAGTTGAGTTGACGGCACGATTTAAAAAACAGTTCGGAGAGGCGAAGAGAGAAAAGAATATTCTGGATTTTACGGATATGGAACATTTTGCCCTGCAGATACTGATGACGAAAGAAGGGGAAGAAATCCATATGTCTCAGGCTGCGAGAGAGCTCTCCGCAAAGTATGATGAAGTCTTGGTGGATGAATATCAGGACAGTAACTTAGTGCAGGAGCTTCTGACAACAGCAGTATCCGGGTGGATCAACCAGAAGAAAAATATCTTCATGGTAGGAGATGTAAAGCAGAGTATCTATCGTTTCCGTCTGGCAAGGCCGGAGCTTTTCATGGAAAAATATAAAAGTTATTCCACAGAAGAAGCACAGGAGCAGAGAATTGACCTGCACAAAAATTTCCGGAGCAGGGAACAGGTTCTGGAGAGTGTAAACTTTATTTTCCGACAGATCATGGGGGAAGACCTGGGAGGGATTACCTATGACAAAGATGCAGCCCTTTATCCCGGAGCTTCTTTTCCGGAAGGAGAGTCAGAGGAATTTGTAAAGACAGAGGTTCTTCTGGTCGAGAGAGACGGAGAAGAACTGTCTGATGTACAGGACTATGAAGACGCAGGTGCATCGGGAAACCGCAGGGAAATGGAAAATCAGACCGGGCAGGAACTGGAGGCGCTGGCCATTGCACAGAGAATTAAAGAAATTGTGGGAAAAGAACAGATCGTAGATAAAGAGAAGAAGGAATACCGGTCTGTGGAATACGGGGATATTGTAATCCTGCTGCGCACTGCCTATGGATGGGCAGAAACATTCAGGGAAGTGCTGGCATCTCAGGGGATTCCCGTATATTGTACATCAAGAACCGGATATTTCTCTGCAACCGAGATTGTGACTGTATTGAATTATCTGAAGGTGTGTGACAATCCGCTGCAGGATATTCCGCTTATGGGAGTGCTTCGTTCACCGATTGTCGGATGCACTTCACAGGAACTGGCAGAGCTTAGAATACAGTATCCTGATGGTCTGCTCTATGAGAGTGTTTCGGCATATGCAGGAGAAAATGAAATCCTCGAAAAAGAACTGGATCCGGATAAGCTGAAATCTGAATTGTTAAACAGTAATCTGCGAACAGATGAAAAGAACTCTCTGAATATTAAATTAAGAGGATTTCTGAGTCTCCTTGAAAAGGTAAGAAATATGGCTGCATATACGCCGGTCCACGAATTGATCCTTTATGTGCTGAAAGAAACCGGGTATGGAGATTATGCAAGAGCACTTCCGGGAGGGGAGCAGCGTTTTGCAAATCTTACCATGCTTGTGGAGAAAGCTATGGACTATGAGAAGACAAGCTACAGGGGTCTGTTTAACTTTGTTCGTTATATCGAACAGCTACAGGCATATCAGGTAGACTATGGAGAAGTCAATCTGACAGGAGCGGGCAATACCGCAGTGGAGATCATGACGATCCACAAGAGTAAAGGACTTGAATTTCCGGTAGTATTTGTGGCCGGTATGGGAAAACAGTTTAATTTTCAGGATATGAATGCAGGTCTTTTGCTTCATCCGGAACTGGGAATAGGGGCTGATGCTATCATACCGGAGAAACGGGTGATCGCATCTTCGCTGAATAAGCAGGTGATCAGAAGACAGCTTCTGAAGGAAAGTCTGGGAGAGGAATTGAGGGTACTTTATGTTGCCATGACAAGAGCAAAAGAGAAACTGATCCTTACAGGAACAGTCGGAAAGCTGGAAAAGCAGATGCTGTCGCTGTCGCGTTTTCTGGATGAGGAAGAAGAACTGCTCCCACTGGGAACCAGAATGAAAGCAAAGAATTACTGGGCTTTTGTACTGCCTGCACTGGTGCGGCATCGGGCCATGAGTGAACTTCTGTGGGAATATGGAATCCTCATGAAGAAACAGCCGGGGATTTACGATGATATCTCTGAGTTTGTGATAAAAAAGATCACTGTCCGTCAGATGACAGAAAAAGCAGTTCTCATCCAGGCAGGAAACCAGATGCAGGAGGAATATCTGAAGAACTGGGATGAAAATAAAGTGTATGATGAGGCTGTGAAGGAAGAGATAGAGAAGAGATTTTCCTTTGTATATCCGTATAAATATCTGGAAGATATTCCGGTTAAAGTCAGTGTTTCGGATCTGAAAAAGAGAAGCTGGCATGATGAAAGTGAACTGGAAGAGAATATCAGTGTGTCTGCCGAAGAGCAGGAGGAAGAACAGGAAGCGCCGGTTCCCGCATTTATGGCAGAGAAGCAGGAAGAGTATAAGGGGGCTGCCAGAGGTACTGCTTACCACAGAGTAATGGAATGTCTGGATTATGCAGAAGCAGATACAGAGGAACAGCTTCGGGCTCAGTTAAAGAGACTTCTGGAGAGCCAGAAAATGACAGAGCAGGAAGCGGAATGTATTCGGATCCGAGATATCAGGAGGTTTGTGGAGTCCAGATTGGGGCAGAGAATGAAGAAGGCTGCCATGAAAAAACATCTTTACAGAGAACAGCCTTTTGTGATTCAGAGAAGTGCTTCTATGCTCGATGATGGTTGGAAGAACGAAACAGTGCTGGTGCAGGGAATTATCGATGCCTATTTTATGGAAGAGGAAGAGATTGTTCTTGTGGACTATAAAACGGATAGAGTGAGGAGAGGACAAGAACAGAAGCTGATCGATCTGTATCATGTGCAGCTTGAGGATTATGCCCGGGCATTGGAGCGGATGACGGGGAAAAGAGTGAAGGAAAAGATCATTTATTCGTTTACATTGCAGAAAGAGATATTGCTGTAAGCGGAATAAATATTATTATTGTGAATTCAAATATCCGGCAGGGATAAGCGCGTGTTATACGCGCCACCCTGCCGGATATTTGTTTTTCAGGATCTGGTTGACCAGTTTACCGAAGCCAATGGGATATCCATCTGCACAGAGGAGATGCCAGCCTTTTTTGTGAGCTGCTTCTTCGGGTTCGATATTTAAGGTTTCGCCCTTTAAATATCTGGTGATCCTTTCGTCAGAAGCGGAGAGAGAGATGACTGCTTCTGCTTCATTTTTGCGGATCGCCAGTGCAAGTGGCTGAGACGGCTCGAAGCGGTTTTTCTTCAGGTCACCGAGATAGAGACCGTTTCTTAAGAAGGTGATGCCGCGGAAGTTGTGGGCAACCGGGGGAAGATAGTAGGCTTTATCACCGCGGATTTCCACACGTTCCCAGTCAAATGGCTGGCCGCAGAGGGTTTTCAGACCGATTTCGTTCAGAAATTCCTCAATCAGTGGAAATGCGTTTTTGTCCGGTTTTGTGTGAGGACGGGAGCTTTCCTTGATGGCCTGTCCTTTTTTACGGAAGAGCGCAAGGAAGTGTCCCTCTCCATTCATTTTGTGTGGAAAAATCCGGATGCATTTGATAAGCTCAGGATTTTTGTTTCCCCATTCAGGAACTCCATGGGAGAAGCCTTCATAATCTTCCATTTCTGCCAGTTCCATGTCAGGACGGTTTTCCAGAAGCCAGGAAACAGTTTGTTCGTCTTCTGCAGGCGCGAATGTGCAGGTAGAGTAAAGCATCAGTCCGCCGGGACGGAGCATATCGGCTGCCTGGAGGATAAGCTCTTTCTGGATTTCGGAAAGCTCCATGGATTTTTCGGGAGTCCAGTCTTTGGCAAGTGCTTCTTCCTTACGGAACATTCCTTCTCCGGAGCATGGAGCATCCAGGATGATCTTGTCGAAGAATTCGGGGAATGCTTTGGTTAACTTTGCAGGTGTTTCGTTTGCTACGAAGACATTTGGGATGCCGAAGAGTTCCAGGTTGCGAAGGAGGGCTCTGGCGCGGGAAGTGCTGATATCGTTTGCTACCAGAAGCCCCTGTCCCTGAAGTGCTGCGCCTGCTGCAGTTGCCTTGCCGCCCGGGGCTGCGCAGAGGTCCAGGACTCTGTCACCCGGCTCGATGGGGATGCGGGAGGCGGGGGTCATGGCGCTGGGTTCCTGAAGGTAGTAGAGGCCGGCCTGGTAGTATGGGCATCTGGAAGGACGGATGTCTTCATCGTAGAAGTAGCCGTTTTTGATCCATGGGATCTGACGGGTTGGAAATGGAGACAGGTTTTCGAAGTCTTCGCAGGTGATCTTGGAGGTGTTTATGCGCAGGCCGTAGGTTCGGGGAGCGCTGAAGCTGGAGAGGAAGGAGGGGTATTCGTTGCCGAGCATTTCTTTCATTCGGGTGAGGAAGGCGGGGTGGAGGGGTGTTGTGTTTTCGTTCATAATTGGGTAGGTTTCCTTTGCTGTAGTTTTGGGTTGGTGGGGGGACGCGCAGGAAAATATATCTGTCTGAGTGCGGTTTCGGCATCTAAGATCTTCTAAGTCGGTAAAAATCTGCTAAAAGCATGGAGAAAAATGCAAAACTCGCTCCGCTGCAGGCTTCGCTCAGACAGGTTGCGATTTTTCTCCATAACGCAGATTTCTACCGGCTAAGAAGATCTAAGATGCCTGCAAATGCACTCAGACAGATATATTTTCCTGCGCTGTTTACTGAAAATGACTGTAGTATAACGTGAGGTTTATGGAATATTAAGTTTATGAAATATTATAGCAATTCCATAAAATAATGCAATCAAGACAGTTCAGCAGGACTTCACGCTATGATGGACTGGATTGTTTGCAGTAATTTATGAAATAAGAAATTGATATGTAACAATACTTTCAAATGCATTATTTATGAAGATTGCTATAGTAAACCGGAAGACGTTAAGGAGGTATTTTCGGTAAAGGTATCAATATGATTATAAAGTATAAATGATTTTTGCTAAATAGTATTGACAAAATCATATTATACATCATATAATATCGTTAACAAAACAATATTGATGTTCTGTATAGTATGTGAACAGGATGGAATAAATGTATCAGATGTGAAATGGCGTTTACCTTTGGTATAGTCTGAAGCATTTTTCAGACACGCTCTAAGGCTGGATTGCAGAGATGATGCTGTCTGTACAGAACATAATTGAAACGAGGGAGTGAGCATATGGTTTTTAATACGGGTGCTGCGCTTCTGGATGCGGTTGTTCTGGCGGTTGTTTCTAAGGAGAAGGAAGGGACTTACGGATATAGGATCACGCAGGATGTGCGTGGAGTTCTGGATGTTTCGGAGTCTACTTTGTATCCGGTGCTCAGGAGGCTGCAGAAGGATGATTGTCTGGAGGTTTATGATATGGCGTATGCAGGGCGTAACAGGCGTTATTATAAGCTGACGGACAGAGGTGCTGCGCAGCTGGAGTTTTATAAAGCTGAATGGAAAATTTATGCATCCAAGATAAGCGGGATGTTTGAGGGAGGAATAGGATGATGGACAGGGCGCAGTTTATGCAGGAGCTGGAGAAGCTGCTTGCTGATATTTCCGAGACAGAGAGGCAGGATGCCCTTGATTTTTATAATAGTTATTTCGATGATGCAGGAGCTGAGAATGAAGCTTCGGTGCTCAGGGAACTTGGAAGTCCAGAGAAGGTTGCAGCGATTATCAAGGCGGATCTGAAAGGTTCGGCAGGAGGCTATGAGTATGGAGAATATACGGAGCATGGCTATGAGGATGCCCGGACTAAAGAGAGAGGACAGATGCCTGAGAAATATGGAGAAGAGTCGGGAACAGGGAAGCGTTTTTTCAGAAAGGGGAATCAGGCGGTGCTGATCCTTGCGGTGATCCTGCTGGTTTTTATTTCTCCTTTTGTTAAGGGGGCTGTTGGTGGGATTCTGACATTTGCAGTTGGAATCTTACTGCTTCCGTTCTGGCTGATCGTTGGATTGGGTATAGGCGCTGTGGCTTTACTGGTTGGCGGGCTTGCAGCTGTTGTGGCTGGAGCAGGGCTTTTGACTGTAATGATCGGAACCGGGATCATGACAATAGGAATTGGATGTCTTATGATTGCTCTGGCAATCCTTATGGTATTGGGGCTGATCAGTGTCGCAGTACGTATTGTGCCGAAGTGGTTTCGGAAGATTACCGACTTTTTTAACAGGTTGCTTTACAGAAAGAGAAAGGAGGAGGTTAAATGAAGAAGTTTACAAAAGGAATGTTGATCGCAGCGGGGATTTTTGGTGCTGTGGGAATCGGGCTGACAGCTGCTGGTGGTGTTATGGGAGCCAGTATGTCGGAACTGACAGGGGTGGAAAGTCTGAAAAGGGTGCTTCTGGTGGCAGACGGGGATTATGATTATGATGACAGCGATGATTATGATGACGATGATGATTATGATGACAGCGATGACTATGACAGCGATGATTATGACGACAGCGACGACTGTGACGACAGTGAGGATTATGCCCGCGCTGTTGATGAGAATGAGGAAGATGGCACTGTATATCAGTTGAAGTATCAGCCCACAAAGCTGGATATAGAGCTGAAGTACGATGATCTGATTCTGGAAGAGGGCGACAGTTTCTGTGTCAGAGTTTATGATGACAGTGGGAAGAATGTGACAGTGAAGGAGAGTTCAGATACTCTTAAGGTCAGAAGCACGAAAAAACTGTCTAAAAACAGAAAGGTGTGTATCTCCTATCCGGAAGATGTTAAGCTTCAGGAGCTGGAGATTGAGATGGGTGCAGGTACTGTTTATCTGAACAGAGATATTGAGACAGAGAAGCTGAGTGTGGAGATGGGAGCCGGGGAATTTGAAAGTAAGAATCCGGTGACCGCAAGGGAGGCAGATCTGGAAATCGGAACCGGAAGTATGACATTTGCAGATCTGAGCGCCAGGAAGACAGATGGAGAATGTGGTCTGGGTGAACTGGATCTGACACTGACCGGTACGCAGGAGGATTATAATTATGATCTGGAATGTGGAGTGGGAAATCTGGATGTAGGTTCTGATTCCTACAGTGGACTTGGACGGGAGAAAACCATTTCCAATAAAGGCGCAGACAGGAAACTGGATCTGGAGTGCGGTATGGGAAATATATCAGTAGATTTCTCCGGGAAAGAGCACAGAGATTTGCAGATATCCTGAAGAGCATATACTTTGACGTGCAGAAATAAAAGTAGTATTTAACCGAATCAGGAAGTTATTCGGTGTAGAGTAAGTAGCGAAGCGGATGATTTTATCTGCTTGACTAATCTGGGTTTAAGGAGGAAATGGAACATGGGTGACAAACGTTTATACAAATCATCAGAAAACAGTATGCTTTGCGGTGTATGTGGAGGAATCGCAGAATATTTTGATATTGACCCTACGTTGGTGCGTCTGGCATGGGTGATCCTTACCTGCTTTGGAGGTGCGGGAATCTGGGCATATATCATTGCGGCAATTATTATTCCCAAAAGATAATAGAATCTCAGAATCCAATCTGCAATAGACAGAAGTTTGACCGAATCAGGCAGGCAGCGAAGCGGATTGCGAATATCCGTTTGAATGAAATACAGTATAAAAATTAAGAAAACAGCCCATACTCCAAAGAAAAGGAGTGTGGGCTGTTTTGGATAAAGAGAAGGAAATAAAAGCTTATCTTGATGGAGAATTATTACCGGAGGTCAGAATGAAGTATGAAATTGCAGAGGAAATGGGATTGCTGGACAGAGTATTGAGTGATGGATGGAAAAGTCTGTCTGCGAAAGAGACCGGACGGATCGGAGGGTTGATGACGAAACGAAAAAAAGAGAAACTGAAAAAATAAATGAATGATATGGGATAAACATATAACGGAATAAACTTGTTCTCCGGGCGATGATGCTGTAAAATTAAGAATAGGTATTAGAGCGTGTTTGAAAAATCATTCCCACAATCTGCACGCCCCATTTTGAGGTATATTTTTCCCGAATTCGGTTGTCGTAGCCCGCTATGACGCCCTTATTCGAACAAAATCTCCCACAAATTGTGACGCACATCTTGCAGAAAGCCTTTTTCAGACACGCTCTGGAGTAGCGAAGAAATATGGGAGGACAATAAAATGAAGTTAGGTATTCTGGGAGCAGGAGGCATTGCTTCTACTATGGCGAAAACAGTGGCAGGAATGAAAGATGTGGAGGCGTATGCGGTTGCTGCTCGTGATCTGGAACGTGCCCGGGTATTTGCACAGAAATATGAAGTAAAAAAAGCATATGGATCCTATGAGGAAATGCTGGCAGATGATGAGGTTGGACTGGTTTATATCGCAACTCCTCATTCACACCATTATCTGCATGCGAAAATGTGTCTGGAAGCGGGAAAGCATGTGCTTTGTGAAAAGGCATTTACTGTAAATGCAGAGCAGGCACAAAAATTATTTGACCTTGCAAAAGAGAAAAAGCTTCTGATCACAGAAGCAATCTGGACAAGATATATGCCGTCCAGAAAGATGATCAACGATATTATTGAAAGTGGTGTGATCGGAGAAGTTACGGCAGTTACCGCGAATCTCAGCTATACAGTAAGTCATGTGGAACGTATCCGTAAACCGGAGCTTGCAGGAGGTGCTCTTCTGGATGTAGGCGTATATCCGATCAATTTTGCCTCCATGGTGCTTGGCGATAAGGTAAAGGATGTAAAGGCTACTGCAATCTTTCAGAATGGAGTGGATATTCTGGACAGCATTGCCATGGTGTTTGAGGGAGACCGCATGGCAACCCTTCAGTGTGGAGCAAGAGAAATCTCAGACAGAATGGGAAGTATTTTCGGAACCAGAGGATATATGCAGGTGCAGAATATCAATAATCCGGAAAAGATTACAGTGTTTGATACCGAACATAAAGAAGTGGCTTCTTATGTTGTGCCGGAACAGATCTCAGGATATGAATATGAGGTAGAATCCTGCAAGAAAGCAATTCATGAGGGAAAACCGGAGTGTCCGGAAATGCCTCATGCGGAAACAATAAGGATCATGAAAATCATGGACGACATCCGTAAATCCTGGAATTATGAGATTCCCTGTATCGAATAAAAAGTGTGGAATAATCTTATAAAAAAGACCAGTAATGTTTTTGACATATACCCGAAACATTACTGGCTTTTCTGATATTCATGACCATTAGACTACATATCATTCCGTAATTACAGAAACATTTCCGTCCAGTGGTATATTAATTAGGTAAATTGATACTTTTATATTTTATTATCTGGAGGAGAAAAATGAAAAGTAATTACAAAATTTTTACAGCAGTTTTTTTATCGGCAATTATGACAGCAGCAGCTCCGTTAACAGTATGTGGGGCGGAAGTTTTTTCGGCGGGAGAATCTTTCAGTGATGGAACGGGGAGTATTCCTGCCATATTGACAGATATGGTTCTGCCGGATGGAGAGATTGGAACGGAATATCAGGTACAGCTTGAAGCTGATACAGATGTGAACTGGAGTCTGGAGGAGGGAAGCGAGCTTCCGGCGGGACTTACGTTGTCTTCCGGGGGAGTGATCAGCGGAACACCGCAGAAGGAAGGGAGTTTCAGCTTTACTGTACAGGCGGACAATGGTATTGGAGTTTCTTCACAGGAACTGAGCCTTTATGTTGCACAGCGTGAGCAGGAACCTGTTATAAAGCAGTATGAGCTGACATCAGGTACTGCTTTGATCGATCTGGGAATTCATGCAGAGGGAGAACAGTCACGTAAGCGGTTATTTCTTTATAATGCAGGAACAGACTCGCTTCATCTCTCTGATTTTCCGCAGAGCAGATATTTTGATTTTTCCTACGCACCGATTTTCGATACAAATACGGATGAAGAAATGCAGCCCGGAAGTTGTGCGGCTGTGGACATTGATGATAAGAAGGATCTGCCTGCCGGAAATTATGAAGAGACAGTGACATTTGAGACAAAAGAAGGTGCTTCCTGTAAGGTTACTCTGAAAGTAATTGTGGGAGCTTCCTCTGAAAAAGATTATGAGCTGAGTATAGAAACAGGTACAGAAGAAGAGTTTACAGAAAGCGATTTCTATGATCCGGAATTTCGTGTGGAGAAGTATGTAGTAGTCAGAAATTCAGGGAAAAAGGAAACCAGAATACGGGTAGACACTTCCGGTCTTAAGAACTTTGAAGTGGATGACCAGATGGCAAAGTGGACAGAAGATTATGAGGAACAGGATTCCAAAAAGCTGCTGAAACCGGGAGAAACGCTTTATTTTTATATATTGCCGAAGCAGGAATACGGAATTTATGATGAAACGTTTGCATTTCTCGCAGATGACGGAAGCAGATATCCTCTTCATGTTACAATGAACAGAGAGAAGAATCCGACAGAAAAGAAGCAGCTGGAAATTACTGAAAAGTCTGCCGGGGCTTTTCCGACAATGCAGTGGGGTTATAAGACACTTCCGGAAGCAAAGACATATATTCTGAAAAATGTTACTGACACAGATATGAAGCTGTCTTTTAACCGCAGTAAAGAATGCAGTGTGTCATTGTCCGGAAATGCTTATCTGGCACCTGGGGAGAGCACAGAACTGAGACTCTTGCCAAAACTGGGGCTTTCGGTGGGAAAATATAGTTTTCAGGTGACTGTGACTGCGAAAACAGTGGCAGGAGAACACCTGACAACGCAGAATCTGTATAATTCTTTTATTGTAGGAGACCGGACTTATCAGGGACTGGCAGATGCTGTTGAGCCTGTGACCGGAATTACCAATGGCACAGAAAAAACAGCTGATGCTTTGCATCTGCCAGATTGGCTGGAAGTTTATGGTGCCGAGGTGGATGGAAAGAAAACAACATTTTCTGCATCTGTGAAGTGGGATGTGGAGGATTGTGTGTATGATCCGAAAAGCAAGGCAGCTCAAAGTTTTACAGTGACCGGTCATCTGGAACTGAACGAAGATGAAAATAATGAAGGACTGGACACTGCCGTACAGATAATGGTACAGGTGGATGCATATCAGACATTAAACAGACCGGTTATTGACTTATTGAGAACCGGAGTGAGAACAAATTATGCAATGCTTTATCTGAGAGATCTTTCCAACGAAGCAGACGGCTATCAGTTTGTGACAGCCAAATCTCAGAAGGATCTGAAAAAAGGGAATTATACTGCGCAGACAAAAATTACAAATTCTGAACTGAATCAATATCCTGAGCTGAAGTATATTCCGGAGGGAACACATAGTCTTTATTGCAGGGCATACAAAGAGAACAGCAGCCATGTTATGGAATATGGGGAATGGTCAGACGGGGTTCCGGTTACGGTAAAGGTAAAGACTCCGGACGCACCTGTGGTTCAGAAGGTGCAGGTGAAGAAAAATGATGTCAGAATAGTACTTAACAGCAAGGGTGAGGAACCGGACGGTTACGATGTTGTTGCTGCCAGAAGTAAGAACGGAAAAGAACCATCGGATTATATAAAGGTAAAGAGTGGGTATTCCGGAAGCAGTAAAGAGCTTATCTTACGGGGCGTACCGGCAGGAACGTGGTATATTGGCGTACATGCTTATAAATATCTGAATGGGAGCGATACCAAAGTGCTCAGTAAATGGGCAGAGGTCAGGAAGGTAACTGTAAAAACAAGCCTTGTAACAGGAAAACCTGCTGTTAAATCAGCTAAGGTTTCCAGACAGGGAACAAAAAGAAATGTAACGGTGACGTTTACTGCTCCAAAGTCCTGTGATGGAACAGACTGGGTACTGGCAATGAAAGTTTCCAAATCTGATGACGGCAGCTATACAGGTGTAAGCAGTTATGCTTATACAAAGAAAAATCAGACAAAAACCACGGTGGTCTTTAAAAGTGTGAAGCCCGGAGTCTACTACCTTGCAGGACGTGCCTATGTAAAAGGCTATGCAAAAAGTTATACGAAATGGTCGAAAATAAAGAAAATAGTTGTGAAATAAGCACTGTTGTCATTTGTTTCGCAGAGATTTCACTTTTAAGAAAAAAGATCTCCCTTTTACCAGGCGTTTATACCTGCTTTTTCCCGTAATACTCAAAGTTTACGGTACTGCCAATAAACTTATTATACTCAAATCTTGTCTGAATTTGGAGATAAATAATGTCCTTTTTATGACAGATAAGGGACATATGAGGCATCGAAGCCTGTGAAGTATGTCATAATGAACAGGAAAAGCACATTATGATAAAGGCAATGACATTTTTAGTAAATGTAGAAAGGACAACAAAATGAAGCAGAAAAAGATTGTAATTATTATGGCAGGGATTTTAGCAGCAGCGGCTGCTATGACTGGCTGTGCGGAACAGAATAAAACAGAGACACAGGTTGATTATACGCAGAACGCACAGGGGAAATCCGAACAGGCAAAACAAAAAACAGCAGAAAAATCTCAGCCGGATAAAAAACAGGTAAATAAAAGTACATCCGGTGGAAAAGAAAATTCAAATCAGACTGCGGATAAGAAGACGAAAGTATTTGCCTCATCCAATAATGCGGGCGATGTACAGAATTCAGGGAATGATGCGGATAATACAGATGATTCACAGAATACAGATGATTCACAGAATACATACGTGGACAATAATTCATCTGAAAATAATGGCTCAACAGGCGACGGTGGCAATCAAATTGATCAGACAGCAGATCAGGCGATGATATATGACAGTGAGGGAAATGGAAGACTGATTTCTCAGGCTGACGATGGAAACTGGTATGACAGTGACGGAAATTGTTATGGAAGCTGGGAGGATATTGGGCGTGCTATGGATGAAGATGGTGTTACGGATCAGGATGGCAATAAATACTACTGGACCTGGACTGCACCTGATGATGCATCAGGAAAAGTAAGAGATCCGTATGACCTGTATTCCTGGGATCCGGGAACCAATTCCTATATACCGTTTCAGGCTGCGGAATCTGACTGTAGTCCTATAGGCAGAGGAAACGGCTGGTATTATTATGATGAAGACAGCGGCGAATATGTTCCGTGGTAAAAAATAAGAAAACAAAAGAAACAGTTTTGAAATCATTTTGATGGGTTTCAAAACTGTTTCTTTTTATATACAAGAAATAGTGAAGGGGCATATCCGGCAGAATCAGTGAAAAGAATTCTGCCGGATGTTTATCTGGTAAAGATCAGCTGATCAGTTTCAGGAAAGTATTTCTGTCACAGGTTCCGGAAACCGTTAAGCCCTGTGCCTTCTGGAATGCCTTTACAGCAGAGAGAAGTCCTGAGCCAAAGGTACCGGGAATCTCTACACCGTTTGGATCATAAGCACGTAAAAGAAGGAGAATCTCAGCGGCAGTTACCATATACTGGGTTTCACCGCTTTTTACGTAATGTTTACCAAGGGCATTGCTTGTGTTAGTTCCCCAGATACCGTCTACATCCAGACCGGCACCATAATCTTTGTTCAGAGCTGTCTGAAGAACTTTAATAGCTGCTTTCTTAGTGGCAGCATCTCTTTTCCCGGTAATGGAGATGCCAGTATTGGCAAATTTATTGGCATAACTCTGACCTTTGCGGATTTTGGCATTTCCAGTAGTTGGCTGTGGTTCTGGATCCGTAGATGTAGAATCTTCATTATAACGAAGAACACAATCCCACGGGCAGTTGTAGTAATTCTGGATTTTAATTTCGTTGCCATTCTGGTCACCCGGAGTACCACCGTGGGCTCCACCATTTTCATTTATACTGGCAGAAACTACTTTGCCGTTGCCGATATGCATAACTGTATGGCGTGCAATGTTTAACAGTACATCACCGCGTTTCATACCGCTTCCGTTGTCAAGATTAACACTGGAAGTAACGTCTTTGAATCCGCAAGACAGGAAAACAGACTTCATACTTTTGGTATTATAAGCTCCTTTTGTTTTTACAGGTACACCAGCCTGCTGCCATGCAGAGATTACCAGTGAAGAACAATCGTAGTCCGGTCCCCATCTGTTATCCTGATCATATCCGTGTGCCGGATCGTTTGCGATTTCAATTGCCCATGTTACTGCTTTTTCTGTTTTTGTCATTTTTTTATCCTCCTGAAATTTGATTATTTATTTGCTCACCGGTGATACATCTTATAAAGAGTGAGAAAAGGGAAAAATGTAAACATGAAACAGAAAAAAATAAAAAGCATTTCCTGATTGTTGCTTCGAGGTCAGAAAAATGCTTTTCGAGGACAAAAACACGAAAATTGTCGAATTGTAATTATATTTAATCCTGATGAGAGGCCTGGTATATTTTCAGTATTTTTACAATGTATTCAGTCTGGCGTTCACCCATTTGATTCATGATTGAAATCGCATCCTGAATAGCCGGGCTTTGAATATCTTTATTATGAGGAAGCAGATCATAAAGAAAATAGTCAAGTCCCACATCAAGAATTTCAGAAAGCTTAAGGAGATTTTCAATAGTAGGCATATACTTACCTGTTTCAATCCGGCTGATCGTACTTACAGATAAACCACTTAATTCTTCCAGGTGTTCCTGGGTAATATTTCTGTTGATCCGAGCTTCTGCAATTCTTTTTCCGATAGTATTGTTTTTCATAAATAAAAATCCTTTCCTTTGATAAAGTTTAACAGACGGAATTAAATATGTATAAGGATATAAATGACAAGCGACTAATCAAATTTGATATGTTTTATGACAGGAGGAATATAGGAATATGGACGAATATACAAAGGATTTGTATACCATGATGTTTTCTTTGCAGACTTTGCAAAATCAGGGAATTACAATCAGAGAAACTGTATATAAAAGTCTGGACAAATTACTGTTATGGAATAAAGAATCTGAAAACAGTAAATATCTCGAATTAGCGTTGCTTCATATGCAGGCTTATGCTAATATGGGATTTGCTTTAGATGAAGAAAATAAGACAATACGTGAGATATTAAAAAAGACAGGAAAGACCAGAGAAGACTTTTTCCCGAAAGGATATCTTCTTGGAAAGAGAATTAAACTGACCAAGTCACAGGTTCGTGGTATGATTGGAAGATGGAGACCTTCCAGAGACAGTCCGATGACAATCGGAGAACTGGTGGATGATATCATCAGAAAGGTAAAAAACCATGAGGAAGGCAGATACATTTATCAGTATCACAGAACTGATGTGACAACCAAAGGGGATATCGAGGTTTATGAGCTGGTCATCAATAAGGATGAAAGTTATTTTTATGATGTGAAGAAATTCAGATTTTATACATTCATGGAGGAATAATTGCTATGATAAGAATAATGATTCTGGATGATGACGAAATGTATCTGAAAAAAGAAAAGGATATCACAGAACAGTATTTTGCAGAGAAAAACGTAGATTGCACGGTAACGATATACCAGAATGTGGAATGGTTTCTGCTGGGATTGAATGAAGAAAAATTCGATATGTATATTCTGGATATCCGGATGCCTGGAGAAAACGGAATAGAGGCAGCGAGGGAAATTCGCAGACTTTATCCGGATCCGGTTATTATATTTATTACAAATTTTGTGGATTATGCAATAGAAGCATATGAGGTAAACACCTATCGTTATATCCCCAAAGAGTGTCTGAAGGAAAAACTTCCGCAGGCTTATGATGCGCTTCTTCCTGGAATTATGGAGAAAGAAGAGCGGTACTATATCATAAATAAAAGAAATGAAGTTGAAAAACTGGCATATTCTGATATTTTCTATATGAAAAAAGAAGGAAAATATGTCATTTTTGTGCACAGGCGTGGGGAAGTAAAGATCAGAGCAAGTCTGTCAACAGTAGAAAAGGAACTGAATTCAAAAGAATTTATTATATCTGACAGAGGATATCTTGCAAACATCCAACATGTGATGAAGATGAAAGGAAGGGATCTTTATATGCGGGACGGTAATATTATTACAGTTGGCAGAGAAAGATTCAAAGGTGTCAGAGAAGCAATTCTGAATTACTGGGGGGTATGAAGAATGCTGAAAGTTTTATTGTATGGACTGGCAACGTTTATGGAGACAGGGATAGGTGTCTGGATATTTAGCCAGACGTTTTCTGAACGAAGAATATTAGAAAAAAAATATTATGTTCTAGAATGGCTGTTGTATTCTTTGATTTTTTTTGGAATTTATAATTTTTCTGTTTCATTATGGCAGATTGATAAAAAAATAGAAAAATATGTCATAAAAGTTATTTGTATATACATAATTGGATTAATTGCAGGAATTATATATGATATTTTTTTTGTAAAGAAAAAGGAGATGGTCTTAAGAAGAATATTATATATCGGCATGATATTTTGGTTAACTGCTCAGTATTGGGCTGGATATCAATCGTTGTTAATGATTATTCTTGGGAGTGGAATAATTGTATTATATGTTTTTTGCTACTTTGATTGCACATTTAAACAGGCATATGTTTGGAATTTTTTCTATGCAGTTAATATAGGATTGATAAAAGAGGCTTATGTTGTATATGCAGGGGTGTTTAACCATAAACAGTGGGATGATTTTTATTCATATCCGAGAGGACATACATATCAGGAAGTTATATTTTGGATTTTAGGCT
>OOBX01000037.1_pt1 | contig 188902 bp, 171 predicted proteins | sample 1671021 | NCBI WGS metagenome assembly OOBX01 (sample SAMN06348114, study PRJEB24527) | human gut metagenome | biome: human gut; feature: ankylosing spondylitis patient; material: feces | host: Homo sapiens | place: China | collected 2015-10 | reverse complement strand
TGAAATAAAGCATTATACTCATAATCATAATCTAATTGAAAAAAGACTAGCGTCTATTTTATATGAAATACCGAAATTAACACATATTTGGTATCTCAATTTAAAAGACGATCCGAATAAAAATGAATCTTCTATTGTTAATCAACTTGAAGATGCATGGATAGAGTTAGATGCAATAATTGGAGAAGAAATTCTTGGTCAAGGACAATAAACTCCTCTTAACAAACATAGCTCATGGCTTAAACTTAACAAACAGTAGTCGTAGGTTAGGGCTTGAGTCAATTAATGTACATACACCTAGTGGAAGTAAAAGATATTTCCCACCTAAAAAAAGGAAGTTATTATGGAAATTACTTTGGATAACTGGAATGGATCTCATTGTAAGGAAGAGGTTTATCATATTAATTCCTCGGAAAGACTTTTAGAAATTTTAGAAAAATTAGATGCTAAGCAACATATTCTTGTAAATTTAGTTTTATCAGAAGAAAACTATTTAATGATTGGGGGAGGGGGAGAGAAATATGTTGTAACAGGTGAAGAAAATGGCATTATTTTTAATTTAATAAACCCTAACGAAGGAAGTGCCTTAAAAATAGAATTAAATACGGGAGGACAAATTGGCTTATTTGAGTCTAAATATATTTTATCTAAAGAAATAGCATTCAAATGTGCTGTAAGATGTTTGACTATGGGATGTATTCCACAGAACGATTTAGATTTATCCTGGGAAAAATATTAAAGCAAACCTAGTAAGTTGGTGGAGTCAAGACAAAACTAAACCATAGGGTAGTTTGAAATATAACTTTCAGATGACCTTCGTTTGATTTCTTACGGATAAGCAAGCCGTAGCCACGCACAAAACCTTCAGTCCTGACGTAGCAAGGTAGCCGTGGTCATAATTTTACTGCCGCCTTTAAGAAGGCAGGTATTTCTAGAGCTGATGCTAAAGGCTACACATGGCATCATGTTGATGATTTTGATCCGAAAACTGGTAAGATAACAATGCAGTTGGTTAACAGGAAGAAAACCGGCTGAAAAGAGAAGGAAAAAGAAAAAAACTGTGCTTGTTAAATTATTAAAGGAGGTTGTTATGATTAATTTTTATGATTGCGATAAAAATTTATCTGAAACCGATTTTAATGAAGTTGAAAAAAACTAGAAGTATCTATTCCATCTTCATTCAAGTCACATTACTTCAAATGGAATTCTTTGTAAAATACGGTTTAAAATTGGAGCAAGTAAAATGAAAAAGTTACTGATTGGAATGATTGGAACTATTTTGCTTTTGACAGGAGCTTTAAAAATGTCACAACAACTTACAAAAAATTCTCAATATAATGATTTGACTGTTGGATACTATTTAGGAATGACCTTTCCTAAGTATAACCATCCTGCAAAATTGTATGATGAAATCAATTTAGATAAGGTGGACAATATCCGAAAAAGCAAAGAGACTATATCTTATTATATTGGGTTTTATAAAGATGGAAAATTAATTAAATTTGAGAAATATATTAATGCTAATAAAGTGATGGATTTTGCTTATGAATATGATGAGATGGGAAATCTAATCAAAATTTATAAAAATAACATTGAGGCATGAAAACCGATCCAAAAGAGAATGTAGAAGAAAAAAACTGTGCTTGTTAAATTATTAAAGGAGGTTGTTATGCTTAATTTTTATGATTGTGATAAAAATTTATCTGAAAACGATTTTAATGAAGTTGAAAAAAAAACTAGAAGTATCTATTCCATCTTCATTCAAGTCACATTACTTCAAATGGAATGGAGGTACTCCCAATCTTTCTTGTTTTGTCAATGATAATATTGATTATGACTATATTGAAATTCGCGACTTTATTCCAATGAAATATTCTAAGCAGTTTGAGGATGATTCAGATTTCACATTAGAAGGAAGAGCAATAAATGAATGGGATCTTAATGAGTTACCTAGGAATTTAATTCCTTTTGCTTTTGATTGGGGAGGTAATTACCTCTGTTTAGAAAAAAATAGTTGGCAAATTATTTATTATGTAAGGGACGTATGGAGTGAAAATATATCAAGGGAAGCTAATTTTAAAAGAAATTCAAATGTTATTGCGAGATCATTTGAGGAGTTTTTAAATTATTTAGAAGAAAATCCTGATGATTAATAAACTGGCGTAGCATCGTGTATATATAGTAAGCGTAACAAGCCATAGCTCGCATGAAGCATTCAATCTCGAAGGAGCAAGCCGTAGCCCTGACAAACCCTTCCGCCTTCAGAACTAGTTTGCTCCGAATACTCAAGAATGGATTGATCCTTTATTTTAGGAGGGTATTATGAAAAAGTTATTAGTATGGGGATATGCTCTGCAGAGTATGGATAAAGTAGAAAAAATGGGGTTGCCACGAGTAAGTAGTGGAGTCCTAGGTATATCAGAGGTATTCAACCCTAAAAAAACGCATCCTGATTTTGACTTTCCCTGGAGTTGGTTCGTAAAAGGGCAAGAAATTCCTCCAATGCCTGAAAAGGTTTATGTCTGCTTAAAGAAAGCAAGAGGTGTTACTTTTGATTTTCTTCCATATAATGATTTCTTTATCATGTCAGCGCGCTTTTTGGAATTTATAAAAAAATATGGTTTTGATCATGATTTTGGTATGAGCAAGGTAATTATTGTCAATACAAAAGGTGAGCTATTGACGAATGAAGTCTATTATTTAGTAAGAATAGTTGTTTGGGAAATTGAGGATGAAATTGTTTACCCAGATTTAGCATTAGATGAAGATGATTTTTCACTGGAGGCATATACTATTTCAGATAAGGATATTTTGTTGTCTACCAATCACAATTATTCAGGAGCATTCATGGTATCAGAAAATTTAAAGGGTAAATTATTGGAAAAATTTTCTTTGCCTTTTCTTTATTCTTTGGAAGAGTGGAAGGAATTAAATAATTTAGACTTTTATTGGGATTAATAAAATATATAACATTTTGAATTATGAGGTATTATATGATTGAAACAACTAAAGATATGATTTCTGTGTGGATGGGGACATCTTTTAAAACACCTGATGAGTTTAATGAATATACAGATGGAATGGAGGACTCAGATTCTCATTGTCCAGCTTTTGCAGATTTTGGAGTTTCATTTATTGATTCTGATTATTTTGTGGCATTCCAGACAGATAATGGAGAAATTGTGCCAGTTGAAGTGTTAGCAGAAGAAGTTGGGGCACACTCCAATAAAGTTATAAAAGATATTGTGAAAGTAGCAAAAGAGAAAGGAATAAATGAAGGTAATTCTTTATATTACTATTCTAATGCAACATTTTATGAGGAAAATCCAGGTAAACTTTACAATGATCTGAAGTTTATAGGAACCTTTAAGGACCCAAGAAAAAATATCGCTAGTGATAGTGAAACATTAGTCAGGATAACGGTAGTCTGAAAGTTGTTTTTTCAAATGGCCTTAAACAATTAGATTAACGGCAATCTGATGGTTGCACCATCGACTATGCCTACGACCCCTTGGCGCAGGTATGCAACTGGACCAACGAAGACGGCGAAAGCCGACAACGAACCCACTACTTCCACTGCGACCAAATCGGCATCCCGAAAGAGATGACCGATAAGGACGGTAATCTGGTTTGGTGACTACACCGGCTGAGACCGTCTGAAAGAGGAAACCAAGGTAACGGATAGCGCATACCAGCCATTCCGTCTGCAGAACCAGTATTGCGACCATGAGGCTGGGCTGCATTACAACCTGATGCGGTATTACGAACCTGAGGCCGAGCGGTTTTCTGAATCAGGATCCGATTGGCTTATGGGGTGGGGAGAATCTTTATTGGTTTGGGCCTAATGTGCAAGTTTGGGTGGATTTCTTAGGTCTTGCAAAAAAACATCCTCCAGCAAGAAGACCTAGAGGTTATAGAACCTATGACATGGATTCCCATGGCATATTGAGCCCCCAAGCAAATCGTGCGCCAGGACATTGCAACAAAAAAGATGATGATAGGGTACAATCACACTATACCATTCAACAAGAATGGGCAAAACAAAATATAAAAGGTTATGATCCCCAAAAAGCACCAGCAATTCTAATACCTTCTTCATCAGGAAAAGCTCACGCTATTATTTCAGCAATGCAGCGCGCCTTTAGGAAACAAAATGAATTTAACACAAGTATTCGACAAGAATTTACAGAATCAGCAAGACAATTAAAAGCTGCTGGCTTATCATCCAAGCAAATTAAACGAGCACTAAGTCAAAGTTACAAGTATTTCAGAGAACTAGGAGCACTTTAAAATGAATAGACATGAATTAGAAGCCTTATATACTTTAAATAATCCTGCTACTAGCCAAGCTATAAAAATGTTACCTCCAGAGTGGTATATTTTATATCCTTCATATCTTCAATTTTTAGAACTAAGCAATGGATTATTTGGAGATGAGATAACCCTTTTGGAAGCCGAGGATATCCAACAAAGGAATATTGACTATGAAGTAAAAGAATATTTGCCGAATTTTCTTATGATTGGAGATAATGGTGGAGGGGTTGCTATTCTGATGGATAATAAAAATCAAAATATTTTTGCTGTCGGCATGGGAGTAATGAGTGAAGACTTCTTAGAAAAAATATCATCTTCTTTAGAAGACTTTCTATTAGTAAAAAAAGGAATGTTTAATTATTAGTAAGCCGTAGCCCGCACAAAATCTTCAATCCTGACGTAGGGGGTATGCTGTATGCACGCGGTTTCTGTTTTCAGACGACCTTTACTAAATCGCCTCTCCCGACGGACTGGTGTCCCGCTACGAATACGACCGTTACGACACCGACGGCAAAGCGCTCAAGAGGAGCAACAACCTCGGCAAAGAATGGACGTTCGACTACCGCAAAGACCAGACCGTCGTTACCGACACTTACAATACGACCCCTTGGCGAAAGTCCGCAATTGGACAACCGCAGACGGCGAAAGCCGCCAACAAACCCACTACTTCCACTGCGACCAAATCGGCATCCCGCGTGAGATGACCGATAAGGACAGCAAGCTCTTGTGGTTCGGCAACTATACCGGCTGGGGTCGTCTGAAAGAGGAAACCAAGGTTTTGCTAGCGCATACCAATCCTTCCGCTAGCAAAACCAGTATTGCGACCGTGAAACGGGCCTGAATTACAAACTATTCAGGTATTATGCACCTGATACGGGTCGGTTTGTGAATCAGGATCCGATTGGGTTACTTGGAGATGAGTATTTTTATACATTCGCTCCAAACGTTATGATTTGGATTGATATATTAGGCTGGTTCAAGTTTAAACTATCTGCAAAGAAAATTGAATATACATTAGGATATTTTAAACATAACCAAAAGTCCGTTGATAAAGGAAAATTATCATGAAGCTATTATCTAATAAGATTAAAATTGAAATTCAAGATGATTTAAAGTTATTATGGGAGATAAAAGGTTGTATATTTACATACTCACCTATTGACTTTAATTACAATCTAATACAACTAGAAGATGGTAATTTTTTTATTATAGATAAATTCAACGTATATTTTTTTTCATGTTCGAAAAAAGTTTTTTCTTTAATTTATGAAGCAGAATACGAAATTCAATTATATTTTTTTGATAATCAAATTTACATTACTGATGAAATTAAACTAATTTATCTATCTCATAATGGAAATATTATTTGGATATATTGGCACTTTGATTCTATAGATTTTATAGACTTTGTAGAAAAAAATAATTATCTTTCTCTACATTCTTCTAATGAAATTACAGAAATTGATAGAAACACTGGAGGAATATTAAAAAGCAAACCATAGTCTGCACAAAACCTTCAATCACAACATAGAAGCGTGTGCAGTACACACTCTGTTTCTGTATATTCTTGGATCCATCGTGGTTTTCTTGCTGTAACAGAAAAAGTACTTCGCCGGAAAGGAAAAAAGCCCGGCACACAGGAAACCCGTGGACGCTTCAATGTTAAAAGGACCATTAAAGAACGACCTCAAGAAGTTGAAAACCGTGAGATTTTTGCTCATTGGGAACTAGATACAATGGTTTCTTCCAGAGGTCAAAGCAAAGGCTGTTTAGCTACATTTGTTGAACGTAAAACACGATTCTATGTGGCCATAAAAATGAATGATCGATCTAAAGATTCTATGTTTTTAGCTATTAGTTCCCTGTAGAAATACATTAACCAGCAAATTACTTAAAACCTTTACGGTGGACCGTGGTAAGGAATTTGCTTGCTATGAACAGGTTGAAAACGAGTTTGGAATACCCATGTATTTTGCCGATGCCTATGCAGCATGGCAACGAGGTTCTAATGAAAATAGTAATGGTTTACTTCGAGAATTTTTTCCTAAGAAAACCGATTTAGCTAAAGTTACACTAGATAAACTAACAGAAGCATTAATGTTGATTAATAATCGATCTAGGAAATGCCTTGGGTTTAAAACACCATTTGACATGTTTAAACATGAGATTAGAAAATTGATTTAATTTTGTCGCATTACTTATTGCAATTCAAGATATGAAATACCGAAATTAACACATATTTGGTATCTCAATCTAAAAGATGATCCAAATAAAAATAAATCTTCTATAGTTAGTCAACTTGAAGATGCATGGATAGAGTTAGATTCAATAATTGGAGAAGAAATTCTTGGTCAAGGACAATAAATACCTCTTAACAAACAGTAGTCGTAGGTTAGATCGAGTTCCGCTAAATATCAAGGTTATCTAAAATCAATTTTCAGACGACCTTTTCCCTATGCCCTCCTCACTTGCTTCAACTACAATGAAAACAACCAAATCAGCCTCGACAACGAAATCATTACCAATATCGAACGCAATCAGCTGCACCGCGAAATCTATCGCACTCAAGGTAAGCTCGCCCGACGTTACGAAGTCGATACCTTAGTAAGCCATATCCTGCACAAAACCTTCAGTCCTGACGTGGGGCGTGCGGTACGCACGTACGCAGTTTCTCCCATTGAAACTCCATCAACGAAGACGGAGAAAGCCGATAACGAACCCACTACTTCCACTGCAACCAAATCGGTATCCCGCGCGAGATGACCGATAAGGACGGCAACCTCTTATGGTTCGGCAACTACATCGGCTGGGGTCATCTGAAAAAAGATGAGTGGGTTTACAAGAACGTGCACCAGCCGTTCAGACTGCAAAACCAATATGTCGACCGTGAGACGGGGCTGCATTACAACTTCTTCAGGTATTATAAGCCTGATGCGGGTTGGTTTGTTAATCAGGACCTGATTGGGCTTTTAAGCGGAGACAATCTGTATCTGATAATGTAGCCGCAAGTAAAATTATGCCGTTGTTCGGAGAGATTGGATTAGGGACACAGTATGAATTACCAAAATCTGTTAAATCATATAGAATCTGGGCATCTGGAAGAGGTGAAAGTAGGAAAATGTTAAAAATTAATGAATTGAATTCATATCTTAAAAATAAAGGAGTACCAGAAGATAGTTACTCAATCAATGAAGTAAATGATGAATCATTATGTATTGTTGAAGAAAATAAAAAATGGCATATATTCTATTCTGAAAGAGGATTGAGAACCGAAGAATATTGTTACCAAGATGAACATTTGGCAATTCTATATTTTATAAATCGCTTATCAAAAATGTTAAAATTTTCTTTCGAATGAAAAAAAGCAAACTGTAGCCTGTATGAAACTTTTAATTATGGTATGGGGTATGTGCGTAACATACACGCGGCTTCTACTTTTTAAGCGACATCTAAATCTTCTTTGAAGGCGTCTGAGCTATTGATCCTTTAACAATTTCATTACTAATTGATGTAGAGTTTGTCTAAAAACATACTTTCAGGCGAACTCTACCAAATTGCTCTCTTGTTGGTTACACCACAAACTACGGCTACAACGCTCAATGGTTGCCCGAAACCATTACCGACACTTACAATACGATAGCTACGAACCTTTGGCACAGGTACGCAACTGGACCAACGAAGACGGCGAAAGCCGCCAACAAACCCACTACTTCCACTGCGACCAAATCGGCATCCCGCGTGAGATGACCGATGATGAAGGTAATCTGGTTTGATTCGGGGATTATTACGATTGGGGTAAACTGAAGAGCAAAATCAACATATCCGGAACTGCCTACCAACCCTTCCGCGTGCAAAACCAGTATGCCGACCATGAAACGGGGCTGCATTACAACCTGATGAGGTATTACGAGCCTGATACGGGGCGGTTTGTGAATCAGGATCCGATTGTGCTGTTATTTCTGATTCACTTGGTAGACTTACAACTCGAGCAGTATCTATGGAGCTACACCATACCTACATACCGCAAAGAAGTAAATCTCAATTGGCACATTCCGCATGGAATTTGACTAAAGCAAGTCCTTGGGCGCATTCCAGCATGGATAAATATAGGCATCTTGGAAAAGATTTTAATTTAGAGAAAATTAAAAATGGGGTAAACTCATTCGATCCTAAAACATGCAAATAGTATATATATTATGGAGTATTAAAATGATAAACAGCTTAGATATTAGAAAATTTGTTGAAACCGAGAAACATAAAAATTATCTAAAAGAATTGTCAGGAAATTATAAAGTTAAAATAACAAATGATGAATTATCTTCTCAAGGATGTAATATTCTAGCTGGCGCATTAAATATTGCTAATATAGACTTAGCAACAATTGACAAAAAATTAGATGCAAATAAAGAATTTATTTTTACTTTTATAGAAGTTACAACAAGAAATTTTATCGCTAAATGTGAGAAGGAAAATGTTGCCTTTCATGGAGAAACAAAACTTTGTTTGATTTACCATACATTAGTAGCCATATTTCTGGAACAATCAGAAAAAACATTGGCAGAGCATTACAAAGCTAGAAGATTTAAAGGTTATTCACGATTGGCCAAAGAGCAGTTTGCAGAGTATCAAGAAGCCAAGCAAGTTTATGAACAGAAAGCGTAGATCACACCGATAACAACTGTATTTTCAGACCGTTAAGCAAAATGTCAAAACTCTAAACAAGTCGTTTAGATACTGTTTTTGGCAAAGCAAGCCGTAGCGCGTATGAAACTTTAAATCTTGAAGTAAGGTATATCAGAACACTAGAGTTTTCTTACTTTTCAGACGACCTCTACCAAATTGCCGACCCCGACGGCGGCGCACCGCCTCACCTCCGTCACCTTCAGATGAATTATTTGAAATTATCCGATTGAAATAGAAAGGAATCTTATGGAAGTAAATGATATAGTTTTATTTGATTTTGATGCATTTATTTCAGGAAGTAAAGATATTGATTACCAAGAAGCAATAAAAAAAATGTCTTTGACTTTGATGAAATTTTTAATAGAAAATGATTTGTTGGTAGATATAAATCCTTTTAATCAAGATAAATCAGTAAAAAAAGATTTAATTATTAAGAAATCAAATTTAACGGATGAAGGTTTTCAATTATTTGTTAAACCAGTAAATAACTGGTGGAATGCTTTGGATAGGGGAACTCCTCCCGAGAAAGTTACTATTTTGGAGAATGGGTTGAAAAAAATTCGTGCTGCGAAAAAGTAATTTTATATTTTCAGACGTCCTCTACAAAATCACCTCTCCCGACTTCGGCGCACGGTTGCTGTTCGCCGAAGTCGATTCCGGCTGCGGTATTTATCAACTGGTCGCCCAGCTCGACGGCAGGTATACCTATCTCTACACCGATCCCGACAGCTACGAACCCTTGGCACAAGTACACAACCACACCAATGCCGAAGGCGAAAGCCACTAGCAAACCCACTACTTCCACTGCGACCAAATCGGCATACCAAGAGAGATAACCAATAAAGACGGCAACCTTTTGTGGTTCGGCAACTATACCGGCTGGGGTCGTCTGAAAAAGGATGAGCGTGTCTATCGGAATGTACATCAACCGTTCAGATTACAGAACCAGTACTTCGATGACCAAGTGTTGACGATGCTAGCGGTGTATATGATTAATGAAAGAATAAATTATGAATATAGAATTGCATATTGAAAGAGTACAATCTATTTTAGATCAAATGGATCTACAAAAGAAATGTAAATTTGCAGCTTGGTGCTGTAATGCACTGATCATTGAGAAAAAAATAAATGAAAATATGACTAAAATAACTAATTCAAATGTGAACTACCAACTCTGTGATGCTATCATTAAAGCTGGTTGGTATGATTTCTCCCAAATAAATATTGGAATCTCTCAAAAAGCTATAGAAGATATAAATTGGGATGATGATGATCCATTAAATGATATGGTAGAAACACAAGGAACTATAGAATTATTAGCTTCGATTCGAAATATGTTACTAGGTATACAACAAAAATCATCTGATAGTTATTACTTTGCTGCATGTGCTGAAAACGTAATTAACTGGAAAGATGCTTTAGCGAATTTTCCATACTCCGAAGATGGCAAAATAGAGGACGAAAATTTAAAACGTGAATATGAAATTCAATTGTTATTTTTAGATGATTTAAGAAATAGTATAATTACCTTACAGGATATTAAGAAATATAGATAAATGGATGCAAGCCTGAGTAGACTATTTAGAAAAATAGGAGTTGAGTTGATGGAGTCTGAGGAATTAACTTCTAAAATTTTGCTGGAAAGTGTTTTAGAATGTACAAATTTTGTAGTAAATGAGGTGCCAAACTTATACAGTGCAGTAATAGAGAGATTAAAGCAAGACGATGAAGTATTCTTTATGAATTTTGTTGAAGATGAGAATAATCAGGATGATTATTATGGATATGTCTATAATAAAACAAATGGAAAAATCTACGAATATGCGTTCCATGATGACAAATTAGTGAAAAATAGGAAGTTGTCTTTTATTGAAAAGAAAATTGGAGAGTTAACAACGAAAGATATTCTTGAATTACCTATAATAGATTTACTGTAATCTAGATATACCTATGATTGGTCTCGTATTTTTATGTAAGCAAGTAGTAGAAAGCCTTAGCCTGTATGAGACTTCCATCCTTGACGTAGATTTGTGTGTAGAATGTGCACGCGGTTTCCACTATTTAGATGACCTCAAAACCTTCTTTGATGTCATCTGAAATGTTTGCTCTTTAACAACCTTATCACTAGTAAGCATCAAGGTCGTCTGGAACCTAACTTTTAGACGACCTTTGTTGTACCGTATTCAACCGCCGCTACGCCTACGACAAAGCCGGCAACCTAATTCAAAGTTCCGACCAAAGAGGTGGCGTACTCAATTACGTCTACGACAAAGCCCGCCGTCTGACCGTCCTCAACAATGAAAACGGCGAGAAACCTACTGTTTCGATTACGACCCGATTACCGGCAGCTACACCGGCTGGGGTCGTCTGAAAGAGAAAATCAAGGTAACGGATAGAGATCACCAATCCTTCTGCCTGCAAAACCAGTATGCCGACCTTGAAACGGGGCTGCACTACAACTTCTTCAGGTATTATGAACCTGATGCGGGCAGGTTTGTGAATCAGGACCTGATTGGGTTGGAAGAAGGCTTTAACGTTTATCAGTTTGCGCCGAATGCTCAAGACTGGGTTGATCCTCTTGGTTTAAGTAAATGCTCATCAAGATCGAAAACACCAAATCCATATCAAGGTGTAAAAGAAGCCTCGCAGTCAAACCAAAATGGAACCTCATGACTAATATTGCTCAATTTAAAGTGAAATCAGGAACAACTATTATTGAAGGTAAAACTGCACCTCAAGGTTTGGGGTTGCCTGGTGGACAAACACAAAAATATATGAATGACTTAGAAGGGTTAATAAGACAATGAATCAGGAGCAATTTATAAAAAAGATTAATATAGTTTTAGTCGAAATTGATGAAATGATTAATAATTGTGATGAATATAGTTATACCAATAAACAGCAGTTGATTTCTATAAAAAATGAACTATATGACATGATTAATTATCTAAATTCAGAAAGTATTTTTCAACAAAAAAAAGGAAAAGAATTTTTATTATCTCGGATAGTAATTGATTCTTGGCCATTTAATAATGAAGTTAGTAAACTCCTTGTAGAATTAGAAGAAGATTTCAATTCTTTGACAAGAAAAAATATAAAAATGTCTAAGTTAAAAATTTTGAATGAAACTCCTTTAGACTTTCAAGAAAAATTTTTGTTTGACAAATGGGAAGTCAGTTACCTTGATTTGATGGAAGTAAATCAAGGTTCTCCCTTAGTTGGAAGTCTATCCATTAACGGTCAAGTTATTATTGAAGAACAGGGGTTTGGAGGGCCTTTGTTGTATTTCAATAGAAAAATATATATTCCAGTTTTCATTAGACGATTTTGCGTTGTTGGATTTAGGCTTGCAACATTAAATTTAGATGATTTATCAATTGAGTATATTGGAGGCATCGAAGACTTGATTTATCTGAAAGAGATAAAAGATAATAGAATTTATTTCTATACAGATATATATAAAAGCACAGAAAAGAATTTAACTTTATATTAACAATATATATCTCAAGGATATGCTATAAACATCATAGCCAAAGGACTTCCATGTTAATTAAATTTAAAGAATTTATTCAAAAGTATTGGAAAAGTATTCTAATTTCATGGATTTGTTTTTGGTTATGGATGGCCAATTATGGAGATAACACGATAGTTAAGTTCGTCGTGTTTCCAACTACAAAACCAGTATTTCGACCGTAAAAAACAGGAAATAAATGCGGCATTGACAATAGAGATGAATTTAATCAATGGAAGCGCGAGTTCTGGTACGACCAAGCTTTAAAAGAATTATCAAGAAGAGGTATTTAATGATTAGCCAAGAAACAATGAATTTACTTATTAAATATTTTCAAGATGAGCCTGAGCTTAAAGGGATACCCGCTAGTAATGAGGAAATTAAACATGCTGAAAATATTTTAGGAATAAAATTTCACGATGATTACATTGAATTTATTAAAAAATTCGGCGGTGCAAGTGCTGGTTTGGATATCCATGCTTTCCATAATTCAACATTAATTGGAAAAGAAACAGTTATCGAATTAACTCAGGGATTTCAAAAACTTTTAGAATTACATGAACAACCAATGAATAAACTTTATGCAATATCAGATGATGGTTCAGGCAATCCCATTTTAATGGATCAACAGGGACATATTTTTATTTATTATCATGATTCATCAGAAATGGAAATATTATATGAATCACTTGATAGATTATTTAAGGAAATATTGTTGGGTGAATAGCAAGCTGTAGCCAGTATGAAACCTCCAATCCCGACGTAAAGTGTGCGCGATACGCACGCACGCGGTTTCGCCTATCTAAATCACATCAATGAATACGGAGAAAGCCGTCAGCAAACCCACTACTTCCACTGCGACCAAATCGGCATCTCAAGATTTAACCGATAAAGACGGCATCCTCTTGTGGTTCTTCAACTATACCGGCTGAGGTCGTCTAAAAAAGATGAGCGGGTTTATAAGAACACACATCCTAAGAGGGCTTTATAAAAAAATTAGGTTTAAAATTGGAGCAAGTAAAATGAAAAAGTTACTGATTGGAACTATTTTGCTTATGAATATAATGAGAGAGAAAATTTAATCAAAATTTATAAAAATAACATTGAGGTAAGAATACCGCTCCAAAAGAGAAGGGAGAAAAAACTGGTGCTTGTTAAATTGTTAAAGGAGGTTGTTATGCTTAGTTTTTATGATTGCGATAAAAATTTATCTGAAAATGATTTCAATGAAGTTGAAAAAAAATTAGAAGTATCTTTTCCAGCTTCATTTAAGTCACATTATTTCAAATGGAATGGAGGTGATCCCAACCTTTCTTGTTTTGTCAATGATAATATCGATTATGACTATATTGAAATTCGCGACTTCATTCCAATGAAATATTCTAAGCAGTTTGAGGATGATCCAGATTTTACATTGGAAGGAAGAGCAATAAATGAATGGAAACTTAATGAGTTACCTAAAAATCTGATTCCTTTTGCTTTTGATTGGGGAGGGAATTACCTCTGTTTAGAAAAAAATAGTTGGCAAATTATTTATTATGTAAGAGACGTATGGAGTGAAAATATATCAAGAGAAGCTAATTTTAAAAGAAATTCAATTATTATTGCGAAATCATTTGAGGAGTTTTTAAATTGTTTAGAAGAAAATCCTGATGATTGATAAATTGGCGTAGCGTAGTGTATATATAGTAAGTGTAACAAGACATAGCTCGCATGAAGCCTTCAATCTCGAAGTAGGATGTGTCCAGCAAACCCACTACTTCCACTGCGACCAAATCGGCATCCCAAGAGAGATGACCGATAAGGACGGCAATTTGCTGTGGTTCGGCAACTATACCGGCTGGGGTCGTCTGAAAGAGGAAACCAAGGTAACGGATAGCGCTTACCAGCCCTTCCGCCTGCAAAACCAGTACGCCGACCGTGAGACGGGGCTGCATTACAACTTCTTCAGGTATTACGAGCCTGATGCGGGGAGGTTTGTGAATCAGGATCCGATTGGGTTGCGGGGTGGAGATAATCTTTATCGGTTTTCGTCTAATATTCAGATTTGGATTGATCCCTTAGGGTTAGCATGTATACCCAATCCAAATAGAAAAAATGATGAGGATCTTGCAAGAAGAATTGATAAATTGTCTGATAATTTGACAGAAAAAAATAGAGATGGTTTCACTACGTTAGCCTTGGCAAGGGTAACACTTGCTGATGGAACCTCTCAAATATGGATTGCTCAGGTAGGCTCTTCTCTGTCATCAAAGCCTTCTAGAAGGCAACAAAGTCTTGCGGGTGCAGATGAAATAATACAAAATTTACATCCAGCAGGAAGAAGCGGGAAAGATGGCAACCACTTAAATGATGCTGAACGTCAACTTATACGAGAAGCGAAAAAAAGAGGAGCTAAAATTAAATCTCTTGGAGCTACAAAACCAATGTGTGGCAGATGCGAGAAAGGAGCGAGAAGAGCAGGGATACTGAGGCGTATCATAACCCCAATTAAGAGTAGATACTGTTAGTATTTAATATTTTTAAATTTATTTAAAATTAAAGGAGTCCAATATGAAGCCGATAGAATTGGATGAAATGCCAAATGATATTTTTATTCAGGATATAAAAGAGTTAACAGAGAGTTTTTCAATAGATTTTCCTGATGTGTTTAGACAACTTTTGACAGAGTTAAATGTATCAAAAGATAATTTATTTATCACGGATTTTATTGAAAATCAGAAGATTGCCAACTCATATACAGGATATGTTTTTGACAAAACCCACAAAAAAATGTATGACTATACAATCAAAAATAAGAAACTTAGTTTTTTTGAAGTCGATATAAAAAAACTAACTACTAAGGACACGGATAGCATCCGAGTATTGGATGAACTTTAAAATGCAAGCTATATTTGCATAAAGTGTCAGTGACTGTAGGTTGGGTCAAGACCCAACAGCCTAATAAGGTCGTCTGAAATAACCTTCAGACGACCTTTCCCTATACGCATACCCTTACCTGCTACGGCTACGACCGCACCGGCAACCTGCCCCACAGCACCGACCAGCGGACGGGCACGACCCAGTTCGAGTACGACAAACTGGGCAGGATTACCAAAGCGGGCAGCGAACTGTTCGCCTTCGACCCCGCGCACAATATCCTCGACATCCCGACGGAAAAGGCCAAACCATACCCTGCCCCCTCTCCCGTGGGAGAGGGTCGGGGAGAGGGCAAAGCAACCGCGCCGCTTTCAGACGGCCGTTCCCTCATCACCGACAACCGCCTGAAAACCTACAACGGCACGACCTATTACTACGACGAGCTCGGCAACCTGATCCACCGCGAACTGGCCGACAGCGAAATGCAGAACTATTTCTACGATCTGCACGACCAACTGGTTAAAGCGGAAATCTTCAAAAAAGACGGCAGCAAAGAGACTTGGACGTACAGCTACGACGCCTTAGGCAGAAGAATAGGCAAAGGTCGTCTGAAAAACGAAGAAGTTTCAGAAACGTCATTCCCGCATGATTTAAGCGGTAACGACCTCGAAAACCAAACCCGCTTCGTTTGGGACGGCAGCCACCTCTTGCAGGAAGTCCACCCGGACAGTAGATATATCTATATCTACACCGATCCCGACAGCTACGAACTCCTGGCACAGGTACACAACCGAACCAACATGGTAATAAATACTCTTTAAAGAATGCACATATGGGACATAATCCAAAGGATGCTGTTTCCTATTGAAATCGTTGCGGTTGTTATCATGGGGCTAAATCTTAGACAGTACGGAAATGGACGCTTGACCCCAATAATTACCGATTGGAATATGGACCAGGAAATTGTTCACGTGGTGGTAAAAGTAAATCACGATATAAGAAACCTCGAAAACCAAGAAATGGTAAAGCACCTAAAGGTTGTTAATTGCTAAATATTTTAAGAAATAAAAGGAGTAGTTATGTATTTAGAAGAGCAAAATTCAGATTTGAATGATGAAATTAATGATCTAATTTGTTTATCAAATGATTTGACAAGTCTCGAAGATAGATTAGCTGTCAAACTAAAAGGATGGAATTTAATTCCTGAATCTAAGATAAATTTTGTCGCATTACTTATTGCAATTCATCAAATAAAAAGTAGGATTATTGCTGCTGTACATAAAGGTACAGGTAGTCAGACCAATAATCCTACTTTTATTTTAAGATAGGTGATATAAATTTATTTGTCAAGAATGTAGACTAAAAGCTAGGTATATGTTATGTGCAATTATAGCAGATTGGTAATTGAGAAGCTGTGATGGGGATTTTAACAATCTTTGAAGTTTGTAAAATATCCTTTATTTATAGTATGATTACTTTATATGTTTTTATTCTGTAGAAAGGGGCTCGTATGAATCGACTTAGTTTCTCACGAACTCAGATTTTAATTCTCCTTAGCGTGTGGCTCACGTTCTTGTTAAGCTTTGTTATGCGCTTGTCTTGGGCATCTGTTATGCCTATCCTCAATGAGGCGTTGCATTTTACAGCTAAAATGGGGTCTCAACACATTTCGGCCTTTTACTTTGGTTATGCGTTAACGGTACTGCCAGGAGGTATCTTAGCCGATAAAATCGGCTACAGACGTACTATCTTGTTTAGTTTGATTGGTATGGCCGCTGTAACGGCTTTGATGAGTACCATTACAGACTATAACATGGCTTGGGGCTTGCGCTTCTTATTAGGGATTATGTCTGGTCCTGTACAAGCTTCTTGCTTGAGTGCTATCGGAGATCACTTCGGTCCCAACCAACGGGGGGCGGCCGTAGGTATCTTTATGAGTTGTACGTCTTTTGGCATTACTACGGTAAACCTTTACGCACCGTATGTGGCTACACATTATGGCTGGCAAAATGCATTCCTTGCTACAGCGATCTTGCCATTGGTAGTACTCGTGTTATGTTACTTCACGGTGCGTAAGCCTAGTGCAGAAATTCTCGCACAACGAGAAGCAGAGGCTTCCGAAGCGGCTGCTAAGCTTGGTGTAGGACAAACGTCTTTAGTAGAAAATTTGAAGCACATCATTTCCAACCGTAATATTCGTTGCTTGGCAATTGCTGGCTTCTTCGCCACAGGTACGACTTGGGGCGTAACGCAATGGGCGAATTTGTACATGGTTAAACAATTAGGTGTAACGGCTATCTATGCAGGCCAAGTCATGAGCGTGTTCGGTACGGCTGCGCTCATTGCGAAACCAACGATTGGTATTTTATCTGATATCTTACCAATTAAGAAGAACCATTTAGCGGCGCTCGTTATGTTCTTATTTGCGCCCGCTTTAATCTTGTTTGCAAGTACGGTAAATCCAAATATGCTCTTTGTAACAGGTCCAATCCTCGGTATTGGTGCCTTTATGCATAGTGCGTTGACTAATGCTCTTGTAGTTCAATCGGCAGCACCTCATTTACGCGGCACTACAGCGGGCTTTGTAAACTTGTTTAATCAAATTGGGGCTCTCTTGGCGCCACTACTCTTGGGGAATGTCCTCGTTATGACGGGCAGCTACCAAATGTCCTTGATGTCTATCGCCATAGCGCCGATCATCGGTGCATGTGCATTGTTCTTCATTCGTCTTAAATAATATAAAAGGATCCGTAAATGAACTGCCCTTCTAAAAATTGCGTCTAATTGGAGGGTAGATTAAAACGGGTCCTTTTTTGTAATTAATATGTATATTGTGTATGGTGTTCTTTTATTATATGATTGAGTCATAGTACAGGAGGGATGTAAATGGAAATCATCTGTTTTGGCGATAGCATTACGCGTGGCTATGATGTACCCTATGGACGCGGTTGGGTCGAAATCTGCGATGCTTCCATAGAGAACGTTAATTTTACAAATTATGGTGAAGATGGCTGCTCCGTACAGGGGATGATATATAATATTGAAAATTGGGCGGTTACTGCTGTATCCGATCCAACACGTCATATTTTCTTGATGTGTGGCACTAACGATATTTTACAAGGTAGAGATAGTAGCTATGTGTATAAGACTTTGGTGAAAGCTATTGAGCTGGCTAGTACAAAAGGGATGGTAATCATCGGTTTAGAAACTCAAATTGATAGCGATATGGATGGATTAAATCTGGTTGTACGAGAGGTTAATGAACAGCTAAAAGCCTACGCAGCGGAGCGTAATATTAAGGTCATAGATTTCTATACCACCTTGTTTGAAGCGGATCAAATTGGACAAATTGTCTTTGCTGGAGAGGTACATCCCAACGAGCGCGGTTATCGATTAATGGCGTATAAGGCATTAGAGGTCTTTACGCGATTATAACGGCACTATAATACGACTGTAACGGGACTATAATGCAACTGTAATATAAAGAACATAAAAACTCCCCTAATGAGTTGCCTCATTGGGGGAGTTAGTGATTTATAGCCTTTTGTGCTAGCGAAAGTTGGGGGGCTTTCACCAGATACAATTAAATTCGTAACGAATTATTTTTTAGATTTAGTAGATACTTTATTGTTGGACACCTTAGCAGATTGTGCGATTGCATATGCAGTGCCTTTTACTAAATCAGAAGCTTCAGCAGTGTTGCCAGATACGGTTACAGCTGCTACAGTGTCTTCGGTTACTGCAAATAATGCAGTTGCATAAGGGTGTTGCGCACCATTTGGTACAGTTACAGCACCGGATTTAACAACGATGTAATGACCGTTGTTGTTGAAAATATCATAATGAGCTGCTTGTTTTACACCATCATAGCTTTCATTGTAAGCGAACAATGCAGCTACTTCACCACTTGCTACTTGACCAGATTGTTGCATGGAACGCAATTTAGCAGCTGCTACAGCTGTTGGTTGAGTCATGTTTACAGTGATGCGCAAAGAGTTGTTGTTTACAACTGCTTCAGTGATTACGTTTGTAGAGAATACATTCGCAACACCGTTGCCAGCACGGTTGTAAGAGCTAGCAGTTTTCACTTGGTAGCCGTTAGTGTATGCAGGCAAGTCATATGTGTAAGTTTTACCATTTAACAACAAGTCGAAAGCGTTCAATTGGTTAGCTTTGTAGCGAGAAACGTAGGAGCTGCCGTTGCCATTAGCTGTTACGGAGTTTACAGTTTCTTGGTATACAGGTTGGGCTTCAGTAGGGATAGGATCCATGATTTGAAGACCTACAGCTGTTGTTTGTGGTGCCACAAAGATTGGATCACCTAATTCTTTAGATACAGGCATTTGTTGAGCCATATCACCTGCTGTATAAGGCACTGCTGGCAATGGTTTGTAGCCAGGGCGTGGTGCACTTGTGGCATAACTAGTTTGGTAAGCTGGCGTAGCCGCTTGTGGTGCAGGATAAGAATATTGTTCTGCTGAAGCACGTTCGTAAGCGCGTGCATTAGCATCAATAGTTGCAGCAAAAGCAGAGAAAGACATCGTTGTCGCTGCAAACACTGCAAAAGCAGTTGCTAAATGTTTTTTGTTCATAATAATTTACTCCTAAATACATGATTTTACAAATAACACAGATACTAACTTGTATTATATAGGAATTCATGCTAATTGTAAATAAAATATAAAATATTATCTTAATTATAAATAAATATAATCAAATGAGTCAAATATTGTACAATTAGCCATAGAATGTCATATTACTATATAATAATAATCAGTATAGTAATTTATTATATCGAAAAATTTCGTTTAATGCTATATCTAATTCGTATAGTGCTACAATTAATTTGTGTAGTGCTATTCTAATGCGTTAACTGATATGAGCAATATAAATTTGTGGATTATATTAATTGAGATGGTGAAAGTTTCACTAGGGAGGTCTCATGAGTATTAGCGTCTATTATGGACGAGCTGGATCAGGCAAGACGCGCGCCGTATATGAACGCATACGTCAGGTCATGACAGACTGTCCAGGGGAACCAATAATTTTGCTCGTTCCTGAACCTGCCACCTATCGGGTGGAACGGGAGTTAGCTGAATTTATGCCTGAGAAAGGCTTTACTACGGTTCGCGTCGTAGGCTTTGGTCGTTTGGGTTATCAGATATATCAATCGATAGGCTCAAAAGGGGTCGGTCAATCAAGTTTATCAAGCTTTGGCCGGTCTATGTTGTTGCGCCTTGTAATGAAACGAAAACAAAAGGAACTCGGGCTGTTAGAACAGGCCACAAAGCGACCTGAGTTTTCCTCTGTATTGCAACAACTCTTTTCTGAGTTTCGCGCCTTCCGTGTAGGCCCTGCTGACCTAGAACGAGGTGCAGAATCTGTTAACAATAAAGTATTACAAAAGAAATTGCGCGAGCTAGCTATTTGTATGTCTGCCTATGAAGAGGAACTCAGTCGCCATGGGAAGCGCGACATCGATCCTATCATGGAAATCGTAGAGGCTTTGCCACAATCTCCTCTCATGGAGAATAGCCACGTCTTTATCGATGGTTTCCATTGGTTTACACCCACACACTATGAGTTGATTTATACCTTGTTTGACTTGGCGAAGGAAGCCGTTATTACTATCGATTTACCGATGGCTCCAAAGGTGTTACATCTAGCGCGTCGAGGGGAGCATCTCTTCAGCCGCCCTTTAGAGATTTACGACACCTTAGTCGCTCGTTATGGCTCTGGTATCAACTGGGTTGGCTTTGACGGGAAACGAGGCCCTCAAATCGTTCAAGCTCTAGAGTCTAATTACTTTATTAGTCCTAGTAAGAAAAACCCTACAGATGCAACGATTCCGCTTATTCGAGGCTATAACAGGGAACGCGAAGCAGATGCTGTGGCTCGTCGTATTTTAGCCTATGTAGAATCATCTGAAGAGGCGCGTTACCGAGATGTATGTATTATGCTCCGCGAGTCTGAAACCTATGGTGACACTTTAGAAAAGGTCTTTGCTCGCTACGGTATTCCGCACTTTATCGACCGTCAGCGGCCTATGAAAAACCATCCGTTAGGCGAGCTGTTGACGGCTCTCTTTGATATCGTACGTCATAACTATAGTCGAGACAGCATGTTCCTCTTGCTCAAGACGGACTTGATGCCGCTTACTCGTGAGGCTGTAGATGAGCTAGAGAACTACGTTCTCGAGTTTGGTATCGACCATTATAAATGGGAACGTGAAAGCTGGCCGTACCTACGAGGCTTTTATGAGGGGCAAAATGAAGATAACCACGTAGATGCACCACGTAGAGCACGTGTAAACAAAGCAAGACAAACCATTATGGATGTTTTATCTCCGTGGTTTGATTTTGCGGCTTATAGTGATGGACATACGGGCGCAGAATGGGGAGCTCAATTATATAGTTTGTTAGAAACATTGCAAGTGCCAGAGCGCCTTTATGAATGGGCGAAGGACGCAGAAACTGTCGGTGATCAAGAATCTAAAGCTAGTCATGAACAGATGTACAATGCGGTCCTTTCCTTTATAGACGAAATTTCTATGGTCATGAAGGATGAAATATTGACCTTGGATGAGATGATGCTCCTCCTCGAAGAAGGCCTTAGCGATGTAAACTACTCTATGATTCCTCCGTCTTTAGATCATGTGGTAATCACCACTATCGAACGTGGTTACAGCCAGTGGTGGCCTAAGGTATTTGTAATGGGCCTCAACCAAGGTGTGTTCCCTCAAAGTATGGGCGATGAAGGACTCATCAAGGATAAGGAGCGTCAAGAATTGGCCGATGCAGGCATTACCTTAGCAGAAGGTGCCTTGCCGAAGGCTTTCAACGAGAATTTTCTATTATACCTCGCCATGACGCGGGCATCTGACTCGTTAACTCTGTCCTATGCTGGTTCTGGTGAGGATGGTACAGGCCTTGAACCATCTCTTATTGTGAAGCGATTAGAATCTCTTGGTTATGTAGGGGAAACTGTAGATATACCACTAACCATCGCGCCTGATACAGAGGCGGATTACGTGTGGCGCCCACTTCAAAGTCTATCCTTATTATCCGAGCGCTGGGGTGCTCTCTTTAGCGGACTTGAGGTCAATCCTCTTTGGTGGGGCCTCTATAACTGGGCTCGTGAAAGCGAAGCCTATCGTCCTCGTTTAGCGGAGGTGTCACGTGGCATTCGAGATAACAACGATGTGCCTGTCATAACGCAGGATTTAGTGAATGGTCTGTTTTTGTCTAAAGGCTATATGTCTGGTTCTGTGACACGTTTAGAGAGATACCAACAATGTCCGTTCAAGTTCTATGCTCAATATGGTTTGAAGCTAGAACCGCGCCGTGTGCGTTCCTTTGGTGCTCCCGAAATTGGTACGTTCTTACATGCTAATTTAGAGCGTTTAGGTAATTATCTATTAGAAAATAATAAACAATGGCGTGATCTCGACGAAGAGGAGCAACTCAACCTATGTCGCTCTGTAGCCAATGAGATTTTACAAGAGAATCAGGCAGGCGAGGAAACGAGCGATGCCTACCAAAAGGCCATCGAGCAACGTGTTCAGAGAACATTACATGTGACGGTAGACCGCCTCGTAGAGTGGTCTAAGCGCAGCGATTTTGATACGAAGTATTTAGAGCAAGACTTTGGTCGTCAAGGGGGCTGGGATCCTATTCGAGTCCCTCTTGGTGAAGACCGTTACTTGCGACTCATTGGTCAAATTGACCGCATCGACGAATATACACGGGATGATCAAACCTATGGCATGGTTATCGACTACAAGTCGGGTGGTGCTCATGTGACGGCCCAAGATGTGTATTATGGACTTAAACTGCAACTCATGACCTATCTGTTGGCTTTGGAGTCCGCTTATGGTAAAACACATGGCGGATCTATGTCCCCTGCGGCGGTGGTTTACTCTTACGTGAAGAACCCTAAAATCCCTGCTGATGCGCCTATATCTTATGAAGATGCCGTTTCGTTGGCTAATGAAAGCGATGCTTGGCAAAACAGTGGGTACTTCTCCGATGATATAGAGTTGTTGACGCATATTGACAATAAGTTCTTGTCCTATGGGTCTAAGCGAGGGCCTTATGTGCCGATTGCTACGAAAAAAGATCAAACCATTTCTAGCAGAGATTTGCGGAAGGTTAAGTCTACAGGTGAATTTGACATAATGTGCCGCTATACAAATCACGTGATGGCTGAGACGGGTCGTCACATTGGGAAAGGGCAGTTTCCAATTAAGCCATATCAATTGAATGGCCTTAGACCTTGTACATTCTGCGATTACAGAACGGTATGTCGCTTTGACTCTAGTCGTAATCGATATAATTATTTGTCTAGATTGTCCGAAGATGATGCATTAGAACGGATGAAAGAGGTCTTAAACGACGAAAATAGCGATAACAATGGGAATCGCAATAACAACCGAAATAGCAGCAATAACGGAAATAACAGTAACGACAGAAATAATAGTAGCGAAGGAGGTGAAGACCATGGGTGTTAAATGGACGCCAGAGCAGGAGTCTGCCATCATAGCGCCTAAGGATTCCTCCTTAGATAATCAGACCTTACTTGTTGCGGCCGCTGCCGGTTCAGGTAAGACGGCGGTTCTTGTAGAACGCATTATTACGCGCCTTAAGGACATGGATAATCCCTTATCTGTTCAAGAACTCATGGTTGTAACTTTCACAAAAGCAGCAGCTCAAGAGATGAGCGCTCGTATTGGCCTTGCTTTGGCTAAAGCCATGGAATCTACAGATGATGCTGCACTACAAGCGCGCCTTGAACGACAGCTCAATCTGTTGCCCTCGGCTCATATTTCTACATTGCACTCCTTTTGCCAATGGGTAATCCGGTCCTATTTCTATAAGCTCGACCTTAATCCGACAGCGCGTATCGGCAATGAAGCAGAAATGGCATTGCTACAACAAGAGGTACTGGCTGATTTATTAACTAAATCCTATGAAGAGGGCCTCTATAATATCTATGAGCTAGCGGACTTCTTCAGCGACGATAAATCCGATGCGGGCTTAACGGCGAAGATTATGTCCCTATATAACTACGCCATGTCCCTCGCCAATCCAGATGGATGGCTACGAAAAGCGTTAGAGCCTTATAAAGAGGCGATGACCATAAACCCTAGCGATACGTTGTGGGGTGAATATATGTGGTCGAATCACATGGCTGTCATCGAGCGCATTAGAGAGCGCTTAGAGCGGATGGAACAAATCTTGCTTGATCCAACAGGACCTCATAAATGGCAAAACATATACGATAATCAACTGGCTGCACTAGGAATGATTTCATCAGCTAAAGACTGGGACGATATGGGCGAAGCTTGTAAGCATATGGATACCTTTATTAAGGATCAGTTCCGCATGGGATCGAAAGAGGCACAAGCCTATGATCCTATATTGGTGGCAGAGTTTAAATCTTTAGGTGGTCAAAATAAAGATGACCTTAAAGCTATGCAAGCCGCTATATTCACCGTTCCGGAAGCTACCTTGCAAGACCAGTTCAAGGCTCAATATCCCATCATTGAAGGGTTAGTAGAGCTGACGATTGCGTTCCACCAAGCGTATCGGGATATGAAACAAGAGCAAGGCATCATGGATTTCAGCGACCTTGAGCATCTATGCTTGGCTCTTCTCGTTGAACCTGGTACAGAGGATGACCCTCAGCCGTCCGAAGTGGCAAAGGAACTGCAAGATACTTTCAAAGAAATCATGGTTGATGAATACCAAGATACGAACGGCGTGCAAGAGACGATTATCAACTTGATTTCTCGCGTCGATAATAGATTCTATGTGGGGGACGTGAAGCAGGCTATTTATAGCTTTCGTATGGCTGATAGTTCTCTGTTCATGGAGAAATATAATACGTACGGCGGCAATGATGCGGTAGAACGTCGTATCGACCTAGCGAAGAATTTCCGATCTCACGAAAATATCTTGGCTGCAACGAACTTCTTGTTCTACCAAATTATGACGGAAGACGCGGCGGAGCTCAATTACACAGAGGCTGAATCGCTCATTCCGGGTCGTATCGTAGAGGATGCGCCAGAGGATTGGGTCGGTGGTGACGTGGAATTACAGCTCTTAGATGTGAGTAAGGATGCGCTTGGCGCTAGTGAAAGTGACGAAGATGAAGGGGATGACCCTGAAAACAACGAGCGTGAGCTAGATTTCATCATTCAAAAAATCAAGGAAATCCATGCTGCTAAGAAGCAGGTGCAAAATCCAGATGGCACATTCCGTCAAATTGAGTGGCGAGACTTTGCTATTTTGCGCAGATCCTTAGCGGGCTGGGGGACGCGTGCCGTAGAAGCTATGCGTCAAGCGGGGATTCCTGCGGTGGTAAACGAGCGAGATGGTTACTTTGAAGCACAAGAGATTCAACTCTTATTGGCATTGTTATCCATCATAGATAACCCTGAACAAGATTTGCCGATGGCTGCCGTGTTGCACTCTGGCCTGGTAGGCCTTGATGCCAACGAACTAGGTGCATTGTGCCTGTCTGGTGAGGGCTCCTTATGGTCTCTTATGCCAGCCTATGCAGAAGAGACTCAAGATGAGCGTTTATTGGCCTTTATTGGGCATATGGAAAGGTGGCGCACCTTATCGCGTCGTCACGGTGTGACCGACTTGTTGTGGGATATTTACGAATCTCAAGACTATGTAAACTATGTGGGAGCTATGCCGAATGGCCTCGTTCGCCGTGCCAATGTGTTCGCCTTATACGATAGAGCCAAGGGCTATGAAGCCTCTGGCTTCCGTGGGCTCTTTAGGTTCTTGCGCTTTGTGGAAAGCTTGCGCGACAGCAACCAAGATATGCCTCTTGCCAATGTGGTGAGCGAGGCGGACAATGTGGTGCGCCTTATGACCATCCATAAGAGTAAGGGCCTTGAGTTTCCTGTAGTATTCCTATCAGGTGTACAAAAGCGATTCAACATGATGGATTTGCGTTCAGAGCTTCTTATCGATAAAAATGCAGGCCTTGGTTTGAAAGGATATTTTCCAGATATTCGAGTGTCCTTCCCGACCATGCCCTGGTTCTATGTGAAAGACGTAAAAGAGGCGGCCCTTAAGGCGGAGGAGCAGCGCATTCTCTATGTTGCCTTGACACGGGCACGAGATAAGCTATTCATGACAGGCTTTATTAAAGGCTTTAAAAATTCTAAAGGTGTATTAAGCACCATGGGTGAGCTCATTAAAAATGCGGCTTCCGTAGAAACTCAACAGTTACCGACAGATATTATCACACAAGCTAATACCTATCTAGATTGGGTGATGGTGGGCTTTGCTCGTCATTTAGATGGCGGTAATCCATTGCGCGTAGCCATCGAGTACGAAGGACCCACCTATTTTGATTTACCGGATAAACAGTGTCGTTTAAAGGTTGAAATCCATGATGGCTCTCTTTATGGTGATCTCGATTACAAAGCGGATATCGACGAGACTACGATTAATAAGGTACGAGAGTTACAAGCTGTTAATTCCGTAGAATTACCGCAGGAAATCGTGGACCGATTCAACTATAGCTATCCGTACAATGATGCTACTCGCCGGATCGCAAAAATCTCCGTTAGTGAATTGAAACGACGGTTCCAAGAACGAGAACTAGAGGCAGGAAATATAGACACTCTTAATAAATCGGTTGCAATGGTAGATTTGGGTGCTAAACGAGCCGTGTCGGATGCGGTTCAGGCTATCGAGCTGGATACAACGAATCCGAATCTTAGTGCCGATGACAGTAGTAATATTAGTGTTCAGCCTGTTATAGTTTCGGAGGATGAATTAGCAAATTCTGTATTCGGTCGAAAGCCACAAGCATTACAGTCTGAAGATGATGTATTAACCGGTGCTCAATGGGGGACCTTGATGCATGAGGCTATGCAATGGCTACCTCTTGTGATGTATACGCAAGCTTCTTTGACGAAAGAACTCGATGCACTGGTGGCGAATGGGACTTTTACAGAGGAAGAACGGAATTTATTAAGCGATACGAGTTTGTATAAATTTTTTAGCTCTGATCTTGGTAAGCGCCTTATCAATGCAAAACGTATCGAACGAGAGTTGCCGTTTAGCATGCTCTTTGAAGGAAAACGCGTATACGACACCTTAGAGGACGGGGAAAATTTGTTCCTCCAAGGTATTATTGATACGGCCTTTGAAGAGGATGGCGAATGGGTTCTCGTAGATTACAAAACGGATCGCGTTACATCCGGAGAAGAACTCATTAAACGATATAAAATCCAAATGGACCTCTATAAAGAGGCCTTGCAGCGATTGACGGGAATGCCCGTGAAAGCATGTTACATTTATAGCTTCCGCTTGCATGATGCAATTATTGTGGACTAATGCGCATAGATTCTTATAAATTAATAAACACAAAAGCTCTCTATCCGTTGATAGAGAGCTTTTGTGTTACCAATTACTTGTTATATATGTGGTAGTTTAGGCAGATTTAAGGCTTTTTTCTTTTTGTGTTTTGCAGGTGCAAATACTTTGAGTACGCGTGGCAATACTTCAATATCCACAGGCATATCCGGACCCGCATCACCATCCATATTGGTCGATAAATCATCGACGTCAGATAGAAGTTCGATATGAGCTTTTTTCACCGTTAATGTCGTTGTATAACGAGAATTATAGATGGCACCACTGATAATGAGTGGTAATACGCTGAGAATATCGAGGATAAAATATTCCTTGAAGATAATGATACGCATATAACCATCATCTACTGAGGCTTGTGGCATAAAACGCTCAAAGCTAGAGACTACATTGGTAAGTAGGGCTAAAACGAGAGGAGATTTGCAAATGAAATCGTCGTCCTCTGTTTTGATGCGGTACGTGTAGTCCTTTGTAGTGAACAATGCTTGGCCTGCTCTCAAGAAATACGCGAGAGGGCCGAGTATGCTTTTTTCCTTTGGTGTAACCTCATCTACAACTTTAGGAATAACGCCAGCTGCAATGTTATTGCAGAAATACCGATCATTACAACGGCCGATATCAATGGTTCGAGTTTCATTGATATCGATACGCCTGATAGCTTGCGTTGGATTTTGGGGAATACCGAGCGCACGAGACATATCATTTACTGTACCAACGGGGATAAACCCAAAGGTACAGGAGAATCCACCTTGGGCAATACCATTAACGGTTTCGTTAACAGTGCCGTCACCACCCATGCAGAATACGGCATCAAACCCGCGCTCACAAGCGTTCTTAGCGAAACGTGTAGCATCGCCTTCACCTCTGGTGAATTTGACCTCAATCGTTTCGAACAAGGTACTCAATTTCCATTGTAAATCGAGGGCGTAACGGCGCGCTGCACCGCCTCCTGAGACAGGGTTGATGATAATCAAACAACGGCTCATAGTATACTTCCTTACTTTCAAAAATGAGATATAGCTATTATCTATAGTTAAATTGACAGTCTTAATGATGAGTTCTATAATTGTAATGTATGCACTTAATTTCGCACAACATACTGTCTAAGATATGTTGTATACTATATTATACTCATTTTAACCGTTCTTTGAAAGTCTGAAAGCACGAATGGTTAGCAAGGTTTAGGGGCTAGTAATGGGAAGACAAAGTTCAAAAGATAAATACAAATTGTCCGCAGTGGATTCTATCGAAAGATTACCTCTCAGTGAACAAGTATATTTAACATTAAAAACAGCTATCTTAACAGGCGAACTGATGCCTCAAGAGAAGCTTAACGAAGTAAAGATTGCAGAACAATTACAAGTGAGTGCTACACCTGTGCGTGAGGCATTCCGCAAATTGGCTAAAGATAATCTCGTAGTTATCGTTCCTTGGAAAGGCGTTACTGTAAAAGCTGACACGCCAGAAGAAATCGTAGCACTTTACCAAGTTCGTGAAGTAATGGAAGGACTTGGTGCTAGATTATGTGCTCGTCATGCTACACCTGAGCAAGTACAAGAGCTAAGAACCCTTTGTAAAGAAATGCATGAAATTGAAGATGCCACAGAACGTGTTGATGTAAACAGCCGATTCCATACAATGATTGCTCATTACTCTGGCAATGAACGCATTGTAGATTATCTAGCAGGTTTCCGTGAACGCGTTAATCGTGACATGTACATCAGTTCTTTCAATGCTGTACGTACACATGACTGTGATGATGAGCATGATCAAATCGTAGACGCTATTGAACGTCACGACGAAGTAGCTGCAGAAACAGCTATGCGTCAGCATATCAACAATGCATTTATCTTCAAAAAAGCAAATGCGGAAGTACAGCATAAAAAACTTAATGAAGTATAATGCCTGCTGATGCAATGGGCATAATTACATATGAGAGGCTCCGCCAATGGCGGAGCTTTTTTGATTATTATTTTGAATATCTAATTCAATTTTCATTTAGAGTATTTAGAGCATCTTGATATAAATTAGTTATCATTTGTTGTATTTAATTAACCGTTGTTTTAGACTATTGGACTAGTTTTCTTTTGTTTGATTTCGAGACGTTCTCTTGGTGTGGTTCAGAAGCTCTAGCCGTTTATAGTGTGATGTTAGGTGCGCATTACAGTTTTTATAATCTACAACACGCAGTCTTACGAGCTGACCTACGTTGATTTGAAAGGCTTGAGCGATTTTAAAAAGAATTTCTAAAGACATGCCTGAGATGCCTGTACCACATTCTAATTTACTTAAATAACTACGACTGATACCAATGTGACGAGCTAACTCTTGTTGAGACATATTTAGGGATACTCGAATGATGGCAATTTTATGACCTAAACAAACATATTGATGTTGTAAAACCGGGTCTTCGTACGTGTTGATCCGCAGTTCGGTGAGCGGTGTAGCCGAGGGGTTCATAGGGACTCCTTCCTTTTCCCTACTCTCTAAATATAGTATACTGAGATTGTTAGCATCTGACTAATATAGAAAACTAGATAATTATCGGTTATTACAGATAATTACACGAATTGTGAAAGTAGTATTACATGTATGCTATAGTAATGTGAGCATACCATCTAGTATGTTATTTTGAGTACAGGAGGCAATATGGAAAAATACATAGCCGTTGCCCTCGGTGGCGCTACTGGGGCCTTATGCCGTATGGCTCTCGGTGAATGGGTGATGACAAAGGTCAGCTCTTTTCCGTATGGTACGGTAGTAGTAAACCTCGTTGGTTGCCTCATTATCGGTTTAGTCTTAGGCCTTTATATGCAAAAGCCAGATCTACCTCAATGGGCGAGATTTTTCCTCGTTGTAGGTGGACTAGGTGCATTTACCACCTTTTCAACCTTTGCCTTTGAAATGTTACAGCTTATGATGGCTGAATCCTATGTACAAGCATTATGGTACGGTGCAGTACAAGTCGTAGGGGGCTTAATCCTCTGTTGGGTTGGTATGCTATTAGTGCGTCTACTCTGTACTATTTAAACATATTAATATTGATAATAGTATTAAATACATTTTGATGTTATACAATAGTATATTTTGTTATTAATGATTTGGGAGATATTATGAAATCTATTAGAACACAAGATGCCGTAGGGCAAATATTATTACACGATCTCGTAAGAATCGTCATCGGTGAGGTGAAAGACACGCCCTTCCGCCGTGGACATGTAATTACAGAAGAGGACATTCCTAAACTCTTGGATCTTGGCAAGGAACATGTATTTGTAATGGAGCCAGAAGATGAGGGGTTCTTGCACGAAGAGGATGTAGCTCGTGCTTTATACCATATGGCAGGCGGTGAAAACATGCACGATGGCCCTATGGCACAAGGTAAAATTGAAGCCATTGCGGATGTAGATGGCCTTTTCAAGGTCGATGTAGACCGATTACATGCTATCAATAGCATTGGTGAGTTGACTATTGTAACAAAATTTAATAATACACCTGTGAAAGCTGGTGATAAACTAGCAGGCATGCGCTGTATTCCATTATTGTTAGAAGAACAACAAGTAGAGGCGGCAAAGAAAATTGCTAACGGCGAGCCTTTACTACATGTGAAGCCATTCGTACGCAAAACTATGGGTATCGTTACGACTGGTTCTGAAGTATTTGAAGGTCGCATTAAAGATGCTTTCACACCAATCATTGAAGAACGTTGTGCTGAATTTGGTGTTACAAAGGTAGCTCACGAAATTGTAACGGATAATACAGACGATATCGTGGCGGCTATCGACAAGGTGAAAGCAGCAGGCGCAGATATCATTTTCTGCACTGGCGGTATGAGCGTTGACCCAGATGATCTCACCCCAGGAGCCATTAAACGCTATGCAGATCGCGTAGTTACCTATGGATTACCAGTGTTACCAGGGTCCATGGTTTGCATTGCTTACTGTGCAGATGGCACACCAATTCTTGGTGTACCAGGTGGTGTATTGTTCAGCAAACCGACTGCTTTTGATGAAATTGTGCCACGCCTCATCGCAGATGATGAAATCACCAAAGAAGATTGTATAGCGATGGGTCATGGAGGATTCTTGGGCTAATAGGCTAGTATAACTAGAATAGTTAGAATAACTAATATAGCTATTCTAAGTAATATAGCTAAAGCAAACAATATAACTAGAATAATTAGTATAGCTAATATAATGAATATAGTTAATATAGCCAATATAAGGAGATAAGATAAATCTTATCTCCTTATATTGTTACTATGCTATTAATTTATAGTATGATGAATTTGGTAGAATTTTTATCTATCGATAAAATTGATAATTTTATCTATTTTGTTAAAAAATCGTTTACTTCATTTAATATTTAAAGTACAATAATAGTTAAGGATAATGATAATACATTATTTAATAATGGACATATTTTATGCTGAGTTTTGTTGAATATATATTATAAATGATAATATATTATCCGTTGTATTTATAATTTTAGATGTAGGGAGGGATAGTAAACGATGAAAAGCAAACAAGTTGCATTATCATTGGCAATACTACTTGCGTTAGGTACGGGAACTGTATTACATGTAGAAGCACAAGGAAATCCGACAGAGTATTCACGTCACTTTGGTGATGAAAATACGGTTACCAGTGACCATAGTTTAGCAGTAGGTTTCAGAAATACGGTATCCGGTTCATATTCAACTGCTGTAGGACAGTCTTCTACCGCATCTGGTGAGACTTCACTAGCTATCGGACGAAGTGCACAGGCAACTGCTAATAATACTAATGCTATTGGTCGGAGTGCACGAGCAGAAGGTGAAAATGCTACTGCAATAGGTCATGGATCAGTTTCTTCAGGGCGTAATTCAAATGCCTTTGGTTCATCCGCTAAAGCATCTGCTGAAGGTTCTACTGCGGTTGGCAATAGCACAAAGGCTAGTGGTATTTCAAGTACCGCTACTGGCTTTAATGCTGAGGCATCTGGTAATTTCTCTTCAGCATATGGTAATGATGCTAGAGCAAAGGGAAATCGTTCAGTAGCTGTTGGATATAATGCAAAAGCTGAAGAGAGTGCAACTGCTGTAGGTAATAATGCTAATGCTGGTGCTGCAAATGCTGTTGCACTAGGTTCAGGTAATACGATTACTGCACGTGGTGGAGTTGGAATTGGTAGCAGTAATTCTGTTTCTGGCATTGATTCTGGTGCTTTTGGGGTTAGTAATAACGTAGCACAAGCAAATACATATGTACTGGGTAGTAATGTGACGTCGACACAAGGAAATAGTGTTCTCTTAGGCAATGCATCTACCGATAGAGCTGCCACAACAGAAACACAAGCTAATATAAATGGTATTAACTATTCCGGCTTTGCCGGGGTAGGGTCAGCTCGTAACGGCGTTACGAGTGTTGGTGCATCTGGTAAAGAACGTCAGGTGATTAATGTAGCATCTGGGAAAGTATCTTCTGATAGCACGGATGCTATAAATGGTAGTCAATTATATGCAGTAGCAAATACAGTGGGCGGAATTCTTAATAATCACAATACATTAATTCAAAATAATATTAATGAAATCGATAAAAATAAAGAAAAAATTGCCGACAATGAACGAAAATTAAAAGATCATACAGATGTCTTACAAAAACATGAAGATATTTTAAATGGACATAGTCAAGAATTAGAAAAACATAATAAATTAATTGTAAATCATGATAATCAAATTACTCGTTTAACTAAAGAAAATCTTCGTCAAGATGCTGATTTACTTCGTCATGAAGATCAAATTCAAAATCATGACATTCAATTAAAAAATCAAACTGAACGTATGAATAATCAAGAAAAACGTATTGACAATCAAGATAAGCGTTTAGATTATTTAGATAATCGTGTTGATAATCATGATGCTCGAATTGAAAATCATAGTGAGCGTATCGAAAGTCATGAACGTCGTATTGAATATAATAAGACTTTAGCCACAGAAGCATTAAAAGAAGCTAAAAAACATACTAGTATTTCTGCAGGTAATAATGTAACTGTAACTACAAGCACAAATGCTGCTGGTGGTACTGATTACAAAGTATCTGTAGATAAAGTTAAATTTGGTAATGTTTCTTTGGACAATAAAGGTCTAAATAATGGTGGCAATAAAATCACTAACGTAGCCGATGGTGAAGTATCCGCTACATCTAAAGATGCCGTTAACGGTAGCCAATTGTATCAAGCTACTAGCGGTATTAGTAATGGTGTGAACCTATTAAATAGCAAAATAGGAAAAGTTGGTGCTGGTGCGGCTGCATTAGCGGCTATTCATCCATTGGATTTTGATCCTGATGATAAATGGAATTTTGCGGCTGGTTACGGTAACTATGCCGGTGAAAATGCGATGGCATTAGGTGCTTTCTACAGACCAAATGAAGACACTATGTTCAGCGTAGCTGGATCCATGGGTAACGGTGAAAACATGGTCAATGCCGGCGTTTCTTTGAAATTAGGTCAAAAAAATGGTGTATCTACTTCTAGAGTAGCTTTGGCTAAAGAGGTTCAGGACTTAAAGGCCATTGTAAAAGCCCAAAATGTAGAGATTCAACAAATGAAGGCATCCATGGGAATGGCACCTCAGTATGACAAGAAAGATGTGAACTTCCCTGATGTACCGGCTAATCATTGGGCTTATGAATATGTGAAAGACTTGGCTGATAAAGGTCTTGTTGAAGGTTATCCTGATGGCGAATTTAAAGGCGATCGTGCGATGACTCGTTATGAGTATGCTGCAATCATTTATCGTGCTTTACAATTGGGTGCTCCAATTGATGGCAAAATGGGGCGTGCGATTAACGAATTTAATCCTGAATTGGCTCGTCTTCGTGATTTGGATCGTACTCGTGTGGATCGAATCTCTGGTAAAGACAATGACCGTCATAAGGTAGAACGACTTCGTGTAAACAATAAAGACAATAAGCAAACTAATGATTACAGAGATGTTTACGGTAGTCATATCGAGCGTAATGCGAAGTAATTACTTGTCTTGAAATAACCTTTTACACTAAAAGGAAGACAACAAAATAGTTCTTTTATAAACTAAAGAAAAAACAAAGGAGGCTGTGATAAACAGCCTCCTTTGTTCAATTAATTGCATTATTAATTGCGTTATTAAAATGATTTTTTACCTAGTGTAGGGTGGCTACAACGTTTTAGCGTTAGGGTATCAATCATATGGACGGCTTCGTCCAATGTAATATCTTCGCGCTTCGTTGGTGTTTCTAGGACAGCTAACGGATGATCCGTGCCCACCTCACCAGAAGGTAAGTATATATATTCTTGGTTGACGGTGTCACCAAAAATATAGCCGGCTTGTAAATGTTCTTTGTGAATGCGACTCATGGTCTCTCCTTAAATAATTTGCTTTAGTTTGAAGTCTAGATAGTCTGCAGATACCAATTCTAGTTTTGTCGTACCAAATTCCTTTGGAATCCGGTTAAAGGAAATTTGATCGTGTAAGTGGCCAAAGATGCAGATATCTACCTTATATTGCTCCATGAGGTCCGTAAAGCCCGAAGGAGCGTTGGACTCGTTGAATGGAGGGTAGTGTAGCAACAATAACTTTGTTATAGGAATAGTCTCTATATCTATAATTGAATCAGGTGTTGATGAATAGGACTTTTTAGAACCAGATGATTCTGTTATACAGACCTTTGTTTCCGTCCTGAGTTCTTCAAGTACTTTATGTATTGCTTTATCCATTTCTTGAAGTGCCGCTTCAGTACGCATCACTTCTCTATCGTAAATGGATTGGTCCGTTTCTGGGGAAAAGTGGGAGTCTCCAGGACAAAGGTAGGCACGCGTTCCTCCGAATGCAATAAGGCGCGGACCTTCTTCGGTTTGGATGAGTTCTGCGGTGCCGTGACCTTGTATAAAGGTAATAGCGTCTCCCATGAGATTATGCATCTTGTTTGCCGATGCCCACCAATAATCATGGTTGCCACGAATCATATATTTTTTACCAGGTAAAGATGCAATTTCTTGTAAATCGCAGGCAGCTTCATCGAGACGGAGCGCCCAGCTCATGTCACCTACAAGAAAGACGATGTCTTCGTTGGTTACATTGGCATTCCAATGCTCTTTGATGCGGGTCCAGTGATTATTCCAGTGAGGGCCAAAAATATCCATCGGCTTTGTTGGAGGATTGCCAGATAGATGGAGGTCGCCGATGGCAAATACTTTCATAAAAATCCTTTCAATTATGTATGGTTAAAACCATATATATATAATTATGTACGGTATATGGTCAGAACTATTTAGTAGCTTGAAAATAAGGCGTAATATCGTGCTTGATTTTAGCAGCTCGTTCCTCATCACAAGTTTGAGGAATTTTGTAGCCTACATAGAGGGGCGTCGTTACATAACGCGCCACTACCTTGATGTAATCATAGCCGTCCTCAAGATTATATACAAAGTAATTATAGGACTGGCTAAAGTTTGCTACACTATGCAATACATAGCGCAATATTTGTTGTAGTCGAAGGGCTACAGCACGAACCGGTGAGTCTGGTTTGAAGCGAATATTGTACTCAAAGAACCCGATAATTGGATGGGTAGACAAGGTGATACGTACATCTTGATCCTCGTGCAAGAGCCAGCCCTCCATGTTTTGAACCGTAATATCTTTGTGGTAATCATAATTTTCAAGACCTATGATTTGGCTGTGTGGATGGCGAATAGAGCCGCCGGACATATAACCATAATTTTTGAAAAAGAGTACAGATTTGAACTCTTTACGCTGACGAGTTTCGCGCCACTTATCTAGACCAAATTGGAGAATGTGGGCAGCTTCATTTGTAGGTAAGGTGGAAAATTCGCCTTCGTCGGTTTCCGTTTCGATAATGACGGTAGGCCAAGTTTTTTCTAATACAGGATACTTGTTCATGAGCCATATAATATGACCTGATGTATCGAGAATATCCGTTAATTTGGAACGATCACAGAAGGGACAACGCACTTGTTCATTGCGAATATTGACGGGCTTTGTGCGCCCTAATTCGATATTAAATCTAAGTGGTTTGTTCATCATGTGCCTCCTTCCTTGTAAGAAATTCTATACTCTTAATCATACCACAACTAGCACATTCGTACATGAAATAATGGTATAATAATAGTGTGTTATTTTTGTGACTAAGGAGGCCCTATGAAACCAACGACGCTCGTATTTCCCATTGATGAACAAAATCGTATATTGTTAGGGCGTAAGAAGCGTGGTTTTGGGGCTAATAAATATAATGGGTTCGGTGGTAAACTTGATGATGGTGAAAGCTTCCGAGAGTGTGCCATTCGCGAACTCTATGAGGAATCTGGCCTTCAGGGGAACCCTGAAGACTTAGAATGTGTCGCGGCTTTTGATTTTCAATTTCCTTTTGATGAAAGCTTAACGCACGTGAGTTATGTGTATTTCTTGCGTGCTTTCACAGGCGATGTAGAGGAAACAGATGAAATGGAGCCTCATTGGTTAGAGCCGAATCAAATTCCTTACGAACATATGTGGGATGGTGACCGTAGATGGTTGCCGATGTTGTTAGAAGGAAAGAAATTAAAAGGACCTATCGTGTTTGGACGAGATAATAATATGGTGGATAAGATGGATTTGACCACTGTTGATAACGTTCTTGAAAGCGAACACTTGGCGCGCATTGATTTGTATATTAATGGCTGATACGTATAGATTATTTGCGTTATATTGTCGAATATAGGTATTCTTTATACTATGCCGACAAATTTTAGTGTATACCTATTTAATTATTAACATAAATTTACTAACATCAAGATGATGGTTTGGTGGATTTTAAAATGTAAAAAGGGGCTATATGACCATGAGAGTGGTAATATGCTCCATAATTTATACTATTTTGAGGTAATATGACTGATAAAAAGAACCCAAAGTGGGTACCACAGCTATTGGCGTGGTATGATGTACATAAACGGGAGTTGCCGTGGCGCGGTTGTGGGGACCCTTATAAGATTTGGGTATCCGAGGTGATGAGTCAGCAGACCCGCATTGAGGCAATGAAACCCTATTATGATAACTGGATGCGTCTATTTCCAACCTTGGAGGATTTGGCAAAGGCCTCCGAAGATGAGGTGGTTCACGCATGGCAAGGGCTTGGTTATTATAGTCGTGCTCGTAACTTGCGTCTTGGCGTAAAGGACGTCGTTGAAAATTACGGCGGTATCGTGCCTCATGACCGTAAGACCATGGAATCCTTGAAGGGTGTAGGTTCTTATACGGCAGGGGCTGTGCTATCCATGGCGTACAACGAACCAGAGGTGGCTGTAGATGGCAATGTACTGCGCATCTATGCTCGGTTGTATCGCATCTTTGATGATATTTTGAGCACTAAAGGTAAAAAGGCTATTACGGCTATCGTAGAGGAGACTTTACCTCACGATCGACCTGGCGACTTTAACCAAGCCTTGATGGACTTTGGGTCTGCCGTATGTATTCCAAAGACACCCCGCTGTGGCGAATGTCCTATTGTAAATATGTGCGAAGCATACCAAAATAAGGATACAGATAAACTACCTGTGCGCATCAAGAAAACAAAGGTAGTAGAGGTGCCTTTATTTGTGGGGATCTTGCAGTATAAAGGCTATTATTTATTGCATAAACGGCCGAACCGTGGACTTTTACGATCCATGTGGGAATTCCCATCTGTGGAAATGGTATCTGCCTTTGAGGATGGAGCACGAGGCCTTGAGGAATTAGTTCAGGCCCTTGGATTTGATCTATCCTTACAACCAGTACTTGTGAAAGAAATAACACATGTTTTCTCTCACCGAAAATGGTTTATGAAAGCATTCCGCGGTGATTTAACGTACACAGGGGACGCTAATAATATATCGATTGCAGATATCCAACAGCAATTACCAAAGGACTGGATGCTCATCAAGCGCGATGAGTTCTCCGACTATGCTTGGGCGGGACCTCATGGTAAACTGACGGAAATCGCAAAGTAATTTGTAGGAGCAATGAATGAGAATTCTATTTAATATCATTTTTTCTGCCATCCTCGCAATAGGTCTGGTAGGATTTTGGGCTCTATTCCTCAACTTGTGGAAGCCTAAAAAGAAATGGCCAGCCTGGGTGGGCTATATCATCATTATCGGTGCGTGGTTCGTGGCTATCCGATACTATATACTCAATCAAGTGGATTTATATGGTACGATGTACTATCCTTTGATGAATATGTTCCGTACTGAAAGCTACGGATTCCTCTTTGGTGTATTCCTAGCGATTCCTGTATTTATCATACTTAGTCTATTATATTGGACAATCAATAAGATTTGGAGCAAAACACCAGAGGAAAATAGAACAGGCCGTCGCGCCTTCTTTAGAACTGCTGCAACTATAGTGCCGTTGGCTACTATTGGTGGCTCTAGCTATGCTGCCTTTGCGGGTCAACAAGAGGTAGTGGTAACTCATGAAAGCTTTGGCTACACGAACCTACCACCTGGTTTGAAAAACTATAAAATTGTTCAACTTAGTGATATTCATATAGGACCGAGTATCGACTTAGATGACTTTGATGAAATCCTAAAACTAGCGCTTTTACAAAAGCCTAATCGCGTTGTCATCACTGGCGACCTCATTGATAAGCTTGCATGGTTACCGCAAGTCTGTGAAAGACTGACAACGTTTGCAAAACAAATCCCAGATGGGGTTGACTTTATCTTGGGAAATCACGAGTATCATCACGATGTAAATAAGGTACTTGACGCACTTAAACGAAATACACCTATGAATATTCTCGTGAATAGTAATATTCAAATCATGGGCGGCAAACAACCTGTATATATTGCGGGCGTTGCGTACGATAACGATCGTAAAAAGGACAACCGGGAAGCCATGATTAACAAAGCTTTATCTGGAATTCCAGACTATGCCTTTGTTATTCTATTGGCTCATCACCCTGAATTCTTCGAAGAATCTATTGAACGAAAGATTCCGTTGACTCTATCTGGACATACCCATGGAGGTCAAATCGTATTCATGGGTATGCCGTTAGTACCAACAGGCACACCATATACAAAAGGTCGCTATGTAGAAGAACAAAGCGTATGCTACGTTAATAATGGTACAGGACACTGGTTCCCAATCCGTATCAACTGTCCACGAGAAATTACGGTTATTACATTCTTTGATGGAGTGGCGTAATTTATTGGTTTATTGGTTAGAATGTTAAAGAGGTATTGTGCTTTACATACAATACCTCTTTTATTATATGAACTTATATAATAATTGTGATATATTAGAATTAAAATTTTAGTTATATTATGAAAAGAAGAGCGTATCAAAAGATGGTTTCCTTATTTAGTTATAAAATCGACGTACCTATAGGCCTTTTAGCTTATTATTTATATTTCTTGACGGCTATATTGTTGTGGATGATATTTAATTGAATGATTGACTAGATTGAAGTGTTCGATATTGTAGAGCTATTTTATAGGTGCAGATTAATGTATAGTAAATTTTTTATCTATAAAGTTATTATATGTACAATTTCAATTATTCTTATGGATATAGCCTTTATCTGCTCAATGATAAGTGGTGGAAAAGCAACAATAATAGCGGTAATAGTATTCCATATACTTTTATATATACTCAGTCGTAAACAAGTAAAGCTATTAATACAAGCATTTAAGCAAAATGGATTTAAAGAGATTAATAATCTATTCAATATGAAATATGTTTTTCTAATCGTATTATTTATGGTATTAATAGCTATAAAACTTATGAGGTATTAGAGATAAGGTTTTTAGTTGTGTTGTGAAAATATAGTTTTTATGGTTGGAGTGAGTATATGTTTTTAAAAATTTATAATTATTTTGTGCGAGGCTTAGTACTTTTTTTACTTATATGTATTCCATATAGTCTTGTTACAAATCCAGAGTTGGTTGAAGATGAAGTTGACTTTTATTTCTTTGTTATCGCATATGTATTAATACTTTTATTTTATGTGGTATGGAACTATATTTATAATTATTTAAGACATAAAAGGGGTTAGCGTTTGTGCATATTCATTTACCATTAGTTTTTGTAGGAATCTTTTACTCCGTAATTGCTCTCTATTGGATCATATATAAAATACTCTTAAGAAAAAAGCTTTCACCATTACTAGTATCTTTAATTGCTAATTCTAATTATGGTTTTATGAAAGTTGTCTCTTGGGCGACAATTATTACATACCCCTTCATGCTATTTAGCATGTTTTATTTCTTAGATTACATAGCCGTACCTATTGTTATGGCTTGGTTCTTGCTTCCTGTTTTAGTTGCAGCTATATTATTAAAACAGCCACCTCGTAGTCGCTATTATGAATGGGCTAGAAAAAAACAGATATATGTAGTTCTTTTTGTTTTTACATACCTAATGGCTGCTTTAATTTTGCTGAAAGTGAATAAGATCGTATAGAATTTGAATTGTATAAGCAGAGTGGAAGCCTGCTTTAATAATAAAGGTATTGAACATGAATAGGTTAAAAGAGATAAGAGGCTATTTAGACTCAAATGAAGAAATTGAATTTACATATAAAGGAATGGAGTGTTTTGTAACTCCAAATAATGACTATTGGGAATTTTGGATTAACGATGAATGTATTATTAGAGAACCAGATTTAGACGTCTTTTTACTGATACCATGCTTAGAAGGATACACAATAAGTGATATTTTTGCTAATGAATTATATGATAAAAAATCATTGTTTATTTTCTGAGTTTTGAATAGATAGAGCTAAATATAATTTGAAAAAGGATACAGACAAATAATGTTTAAGGATTTAATTTTAATAATATGTAGTATATTTTTTGCATATAAGTTAATTACTCATAAAGGTAAGCTTACTTTAGCTAGGATTTCTACATTAGGCGGGCTTGTAGTTGAGGGTGTAATAGTAGCATTACTTCATGAATCTGTCTCGGGATTTGTATTACTTTTTCTAACAATAGTTTGTATGGGAATTTCTTTGGTTGGAATGTTCTTTATGCTTAAGAATGATGAGTTTGAAAGTGATAAAGTAGAGCAATATCAGTTTAATTTTAAAATAGGCGTATATAGTTGGTTATTTCTGATAGCTTTATATATTTTTTTATATGTTTTAACCTATTATTAGATAGTATTCTTAAGGTTGTTAAAGGTAGATTTATTAACCAAGTGTAATATTATGTGCATAATCTAAAAAAGGATATAGTTTAGTGATGTATCAAGATTTGATTATAATATCTGGTATTATATACTTCATATATAAACTTATTACTCATGAAGGGGAGCTCACTTTAGCTAGAATTGTCGCAATGTTAGGTATGGCTATATGGCTTGGATTAGGTTTACTTCATGAAGTAGTTTCGATATTTGTATTATTCTTTTTGTCTTTAATTGTTATGGGGATTTCTTTGATAGGAATGTATTTTATACCTAGCAGTGAGAATTATGATGAGACTAAAGCTCAAAAGTATCAAAAACTATATAAGGGAGCTTTATACTCTTGGCTATTTATGGTAGCTTTATACATTTTTCTATATGTTTTAACCTACTATTAGATAGTATTTGTCATCGATAATAGTAGATCTATTAACTAAGTTTAATGCTAATATCAGGTGCATAAACTTCAAAAGGACGCTATAGTTTAATCTTCAGTGGTTTATACTGAGTGATTTAGAACTATAGCGTCCTTTTATATTCCGTTCATTTGAGGTATGAGAGGATGTTACAGATATGTCATAGAGATGAGAGAGATTTTATTTCATGCGAACTGCTTCAGCAAATTCGTCTTCTGTCATGAGTTTTTCTTCCAAGATGATTTCTTTAATAGAGCAACCGCGTTTGTACGCTTCTTTTACCACCTTAGCACTCTTATCGTAGCCGATGTATGGTGTTAAGGATGTAGCAATCATGAGGGATTGTTCTACAAAGAAGTTGAGTTTTTCAGGTACGAATTCTACACCGTCGATACAGTGTGTTGTGAACGAATTCATAGCATCTGCAAGGAGGCGACAGCTTTCAACAAAGTCATAGATCATGATAGGCATGTACACGTTCAATTGGAACGCACCGCTACCTGCACAGAGCGTCATAGTTGTATTGTGGCCGAATACTTGGGCGCATACCATGGTCAAAGCTTCACATTGAGTAGGATTTACCTTGCCTGGCATGATGGAGGAGCCCGGTTCGTTTTCAGGAAGATGCCATTCGCCGTAGCCACAGCGAGGACCAGAGCCTAAGAAACGGACGTCGTTGGCGATTTTAAATAGGGTAGTCGCTAATGTGTTAAGTGCACCGTGAGCCATCATAAATGCATCTTTGAGAGCAAGTCCTTGGAATTTGTTATTCTTAACACGGAATGGAGCACCTGTTACCTCTGGCAATACAGTTTCCATAACGTCTAGATAGCCCTTAGGTGTGTTCACACCTGTACCGACCGCAGTACCACCGAGTGCTACGTCGAGTAGGTGGTCAGCATTTTGAAGGAGCATAGTTTTGGCAGTTTTTAGGCCGTCCACAAAGGCGCTAATTTCTTGGTCTACCATGATAAAAGTAGCATCTTGTAGGTGGGTACGACCAACTTTTTGCAAGCCTTTCCCTTTTTTTTGCAATTTTTCAAAGGATTCGATAAGACCGTCCAATGCAGGAATTACGCGTTTTGTAATTTCAAAGTACGCACAGATATGCATTGCCGTAGGGAATGTATCATTTGTACTTTGGCCGCGGTTTACATCGTCGTTAGGATGAAGCGGATTGGATTCATCTAACTGTTTAGCTCGGTGAGCGATGACTTCGTTCACATTCATGTTAGTTTGTGTGCCAGAGCCTGTTTGGAATACGGTTAACGGGAATTCTTCATCCCATTTGCCGTCCACGATTTCATCTACTACTTGAGCGATGAGTTTCGCTTTTTCCTCAGTTACTGCGCCACACTTTGCATTGGTTAAAGCACATGCTTTTTTGACAAGCGCAAGCGCTTTGATTTGTTCAATAGGGATGCGGTGGTCACCGATCTTGAAGTTATTGAACGAGCGTTGCGTTTGAGGTCCGTAAATTCGTCTAGCGTCGACTTCGACTGGTCCCATTGAATCATATTCAATTCTTGTTTCCATAATGTTTACAACCTCCTTAAAAGACATGCCGACTCTATTGTCGGTACTTTAATTATATAAAATCCTGTATATTTGTACAGAATAAAAGAGAATGATTTCTATTTTCATATAATTGATAGGTGTATATGCATAATGCGCATATACACCTATCTCCTCCCTACAATATATATGTGATGATTTATATTTAATTTGTATATATGTTTTATATAATGCTGATCTGAGAGGGAGAAGGCGATAGCCCAAAAACGACTTAGCGGCCCCGCGAAGCGGGGTGGGTGGCTTTGGAGGCTTTTGGGCTATTGCCTTTCCCATAGCTCAAGGGTTGGAGAAAATATGTATACATTATAAATATCGCATATATATTGAAATCATCGCTTTAACACGATAAAATGGAAGTAGCTTAGTATATTGTTTTAAGTTTATGATTTCACAGAGGAGGTAAGTACTTATGAAACATGACTTTACGAGCCATGACCTTCATCTGCCGGAACTGACGTTACGTGGGATGCTACTTGGTGCATTGATTACTGTTATTTTTACAGCATCTAACGTATATCTCGGTTTGAAGGTAGGTTTGACGTTCTCGTCATCCATTCCGGCAGCTATTATTTCAATGGCAATTTTACGGTTCTTCAAGGATTCTAATGTTCTTGAAAATAACATGGTACAAACGCAGGCTTCTGCGGCTGGTACATTGTCCGCCATTATCTTTATTTTGCCAGGTTTACTCATGCTTGGGTATTGGAATGGCTTTCCATTCTGGCAAACATTCTTGCTCTGTGCCTGTGGTGGTTCTCTAGGTGTATTATTCACCATTCCATTGCGTCGTGCCATGGTAGTGAATAGCGATCTACCATATCCTGAAGGCCGTGCAGCAGCAGAAATTTTGAAGGTTGGATCTCACAATGGTGAACAAGGCCCTCAATCTAGCTCCGGTATGACAGACATTGTGTCCGGTGGCTTTGTAGCTGGTCTTATTAGCCTTTGTGCAAATGGTTTCAAAGTACTTGGTGATAGCATGAGCTTCTGGATTCCTGTAGGTAGCAAAGGTATTACTCAAATTCCTTTGGGCTTCTCTACAGCGTTGTTAGGTGCTGGTTACCTTATCGGTATCGCCTCTGGTATCGCTATCCTCGTCGGTGTACTCATCGCATGGGCTGGCTTCGTGCCTTACTTCACTAACATGTTTGCTCCAGATGGCGGTGCTACTGCTAAGTTTGCAATGGCTATTTGGAAATCTAAAGTTCGTTTCATCGGTGCTGGTGCTATTGGTATTGCTGCGATTTGGACTTTGATTACCTTAATCAAACCTATCATCGAAGGTATGAAAATTTCTGTTAAATCCATGAATAGCAGCTCCGCAGAACGTGAATTGCATCGTATGGATACAGATATGAGTACAAAATCCGTTTTAGGTGTATTCATACTTATTCTTATTGGCTTAGTATTTACATTCTGGGATTTTGTATCTGTCGTACCTATTAGTGCAGGTTTAATGTGGACACTCGTTGTAGTAGGTATCGTAGTAGCTTTATTGATTGGCTTCTTCGTAGCTGCAGCATGTGGCTATATGGCAGGCCTTATCGGTACATCTGCTTCTCCAATTTCTGGTATCGGTATTTTAGCGACTATTATTTCTTCCTTAGTTGTATACTTTATCGCAGCGGAAAATAATTTATTTGCTACACAAGAAGGTGTTCAGTTCGCTACCGCTATGGCTATCTTTATGACATCCGTAGTTATTGCGATTGCATCTATTTCTAATGATAATTTACAAGATTTGAAAACTGGCCAACTCGTTGGTGCTACACCTTGGCGTCAACAAATTGCCTTGTTACTTGGTTCTGTAGCCGGTGCCATTGCAATTGCTCCAGTTCTTAACTTGCTTTATCAAGCATACGGTTTCACAGGTGCGTTACCACGTGCTGAAATGGATCCAAACGCTGCATTATCTGCTCCTCAAGCGACTTTGATGACTACCATTGCACAAGGTATCTTCAACTCTAGCATGGATTGGGACTATATCTTAATCGGTGTTGGCGTTGGTGTTGTGGCGATTATCGTCAACTTGATTCTCAAGAGCACAACTGCAACCTTAACATTGCCTCCGTTGGCTGTTGGTATGGGTATTTATTTACCACCTACTTTAGAAGTACCGCTTATTATTGGTTCTTTCATCAGCTACTTCGTAGGTCGTTATCTTGTAGCTCGTGCTAAAATGCGTGCCGGTGAGCTTGCTGACTACGATGTAGAGCAATCCAATCGCCGCGGTGTTCTCTTTGCTTCTGGTCTGATCGTTGGTGAAAGCTTGATTGGTGTAATCATAGCTGTTATTATTGTATTGTCTGTTACAACTGGTGGTGGGGAAGCTCCACTTGAATTAGTAGGTCCTGAATTTGAAAGCACAGCACAATGGTTAGGATTGCTTGCATTCATATTCGCTGGTCTCTATCTTGTTCGCCGTGTTGTTACACACAAGTTCAATAAAGAAGAAGCTCTTGCTATGAAAGCTGAGCAAGAACAATAAGAGGTTAAACAATGAAATTAAAACAGTCTGTACTCATCATTATGGCTGCTGCATTGCCAGTAGTCTCCTTCGCAGCAAGCGAAGTAATACCTGTAACGCAAGATACTGTAAATGTACAAGCAAATCAAACAAATGCGAAACGTGTAAATCGTAATGATTTAACATATCGTATTTCTAGTACTGCTACACCTGAGCAGAATCGTGCGTTGCGCTCTAAAGCGTCTAAAGTAGATCGTAATGCAGTTGAAGTGGTAGCTCCAAATGCGGACCGTTATATGGATCGCAAAGAGGTTGCTGTATCACCTGTGGAATCTACTACAGATCATTTGGATTTAGTATTCCCAGAGGTTAAATCTGTTAGCCCTGCGGTAGAAAAAGCAATCAATACGACCATCAAAAAGTATGTTTCTAAAATACAAAATGATGTAGAAAAGTTAAATGCTAAAGAATCTGATAAAACAAATGTAGTTATGTACTATGATGTTAAAACAGATAAAAACGGTATTTTCAGCGTATTGATTCACACATATACTATGCGTGATCATGATGCCAATGGTGTAAACTATGTAAAAGGTTTCACATTTAACACTACAACAGGTCGCCAATTGTCCTTGTACGATCTTGGTGGTCTTAATAAAAAAGAGTTGGTAAATGCGATTAATAATAATCAAGATGTGAAAGATAAATTAGGTGGCGATGTAAATATCGATAAAATGCCTACTGAATTCTACACAACAGATGATTATTCCGTTGTAATGATTTTGCAACAAGATGTGGATTCAATCCATAGCGCAGGTACGGTATATGTACCAGTTGGTATCTTGCGTGACCGCGAAAATGATGTAACAAAAAAATAATCGAACTGTGTAAATTCGATTATGTGTGTATAGTAACAGCTGTTTAATTGTGAAAAGAACCGCTCCTAAGGGGGCGGTTCTTTTTTGTCTATGTTATTGTTTGTCGTTATAATAGTTTACGCGCGGTGGTAATGGGAATTGAATGTTTCCGTCTGACTTTGTAAGCGGCTCCGGTGGTAATTGTAAGAATACATTATCATGGAATTTCTTTTTAAATGCTTTCAACGTCGATTTTTGAATAGAATCAACGGTAATGAGAAGGGCACTCGTATCAGTATTTGGGGAGATGGAAAGGATCTTTCCTTGAGGTTCTTTTTGTTGGTAAAGGGCGATGGCATCGGATTGATACTCCTCTAGTTGGGCCTGATTTAATTTACCTTTTGATACGACTACAGTTCTATCTAGCTGTGGATCATGAGCCTCTGTAATCGCTTTGGAAACAAGGTCAGTTTTCTTTTGATCCGTTAAAGATGCATGTAATTGGCCTGCCTCCCAGAATAGAGCTCCGTCTTGACGGAATTTGGTGAAATCATTGCCATAGTCTAATGCTTTGTCGATGATATTAGCTGTTTTGTTTTCTACTTGTTGCTTGAACAATGTATTGTGGAAGGCAAGTGCTTGTTCTGTTTGCGTCATGCGGTACGCAATTTCCGCCGCTTCTGCACGAGTTACATATTTTTCAGGGTTAAACAATGTACCTGGAGCGTAGTTTGTGAACCCAAGATAGGCAAGCTCGCGAACGGCATCTTGTGCCCAAGGAGCTACAAATTTTTGGTCCCCATAGGCTATATTATCAAGAACTGTTGGGTCTTCAGTGGTATATCCTAAGTAATGGATATAGTTATCTGCTACTACCGCAAACTCTTGACGGGACATATATTTCTCAGGTTTATAAGTGTCATCACCATAGCCGCTGATGATATTCTTGCGAGCTACAGATTCAATAGCAAGAGCAGACCAACGGTCAGATGTAATATCTTTAAATTTACTTGATAAAAAGGCGGCCGTACCATCATCCGTAATATTGTTGAAGAGCGCTGCTACTTCTTCACGTGTCATAGGTTGGTTAGGTCGGAATGTACCATCAGAATACCCTTTCATTAGGTTTGCTTTTGTTACAGTGCTAATCGAGTTAGCTGCCCAAAAATCACTAGGCACATCTGTAAAGATGTGGGCGCGGATTTTTTGAATATCTTGAGGTGTACCGATAGAGGTGTTTACAATTGCAGGTGATGCGGTATTAGTAGATTTAACGTTAGCCGCTTCTGTTTTAGTAGTCTCCATCTTCGTAGCATCTGTTTTAGCCATTGGTGCTTTAGTTGTTTCCATTTTAGTGGCTTCAACAGTAGTTGCAGGAGCATGAGTTGTAGTGGTTGTGTTTGCAGAAGCAAAACCAAGGCCTGTTGTAGTCAATAATGTGCCGAGTACGAGGGCACGTAATGCGTGAGGGGTATTCTTGTACATAAAAATCCTTCCTAATCATGGTAAAGGCTAGCGCTTGATAGCCGTAGAATATAAACTTTCACCAGCATAAAAAGCTATATCCGTCGCATCATAGTCAATTAGTTGGCATGCATAGTGATATACAACAAAGCAGCGTAGTACTGTCGAGTATACGCTGCCTTGGCTGGTTAAGTGTAACGCCGATTAGCGTTTTACTGTCATTTTTACTTTGGAACCGAATAATTTAGAGATTCCTTGTTGTGTTTCTTTAGATGCTGTAGATACAACTGCGTAAAGTTGGTTATTTTCTACATCAGGGAATGTAGCTAGAATTGTACCTGCTTTTTCATTTTTGTTGTAGTAGTTGCGGAAGTTTGTATCGATTGCATCGTATTCAGCTTGGCTGTATTGGGAGGATTCAACTACAACATAGTTATTTACAGTAGAATCACCACGGTTTTCAAGGTTAGCTTTTACTGTGGAAATATCGCTGTCTGTTTTCAAAGCTACGTGTAATTGATTGTCACGCCAGTACATTACGCCATAATTTTGGAATGCATCTTCTGTTTTATAAGTTTTATTTAATTCAGAAAATACTTTGTCTTCTAATGCAGCTTGTTGTTTTTGATCAAGTGCTTTTAGTGTGCTGCGACGAACAGGGCGAACGGTGCGAGTAGGTTCAGCTTTTTCAGCTACTGCAGCATCTTTATTGCCCTTTAAGTCTTTGTCAGCTTTTTTTGCCTCAGCTTTGGCTACTTTATCTGCCTTTTCTGCCTCTTTTTTCATGTCTTTATCAGTTTTGGACATATCTTTTTTTGCATCTTTATTTACTTTGGAGGCCTCTTTTTCGATTGCTGTATCAGCTTTCTTTATATCTTCTTTTACAGTTGTTTCAGCTTTAGCTTCAGTTGTACTGTGTTTCGGTGTTGCAAGGCCAGCACCATTAAGCATGCGGTTCAAGATTGTTGCCGCTTGTGCTCTTGTTACAGGTTGTTTAGGGTTAAAGTTTTCTGTTGCCCCAGATGCTACGATGCCACGTTGAGCCATGTATTGGATATCTGCCAAGTAAGCAGAGGAGATGCTAGCTTCGTCTTTAAATGTTACTTTTTCTACTTTTACAGGTGTAGAAAGATTTAATTTTTTAGCTAGGCTAGCGGCGGATGCAACGAATTGTTCGCGGTCCATAGTTTTGCTAGGTGTGAAAGCTGTTTTAGATGTGCCTTCCATTATGCCTGCAGCACTAACTAATTTGATAGCAGAGCTAGACCAACGATCTGCTTCCACGTCAGAGTAGGCGGTAGAGGATTCTTTTGTTGCAATCTCTGCTAATTCTTGTTCGTTTAAGTTGTGTTGTAGCACTTTGCCATAAATAGCAGCTGCTTGCTCACGAGTAATTTGTGCACTAGGTTTGAATGTATTATCAGCATAACCAGAAAGGTAACCGGCTTGTGTCATTGCTTGGATAGCATCGCGAGCCCAGTTATCTTTTGTGTCAGGGTATATACCAGCAGGTAAGTTTTCTTTAGCTTTTACAGCTTTTTTACCTTCTACCTTTACAGCATCTTCTTTTACATCATTTTTTACAGAAGTATCAATGCGTTTAACGTCATTTTTTACAGAAGTGTTAACGCGTTTAGCATCATTTTTTGCGGATGTATCAGTGCGTTTAGCAGCGTTTTTAGCGGATGCATCAGCATGTTTTGCATCACGTTTTACAACTGTGCTACCATGTTTAGCATCATTTTTGACGGATGTATCAATACGTTTAGTATCGTTTTTAACAGATGTATCAACACGGTGTTCATCCGCTTTAGCAGAAACTTCAGCTCTAGTAGCCACATTAGATACTTCGGATTTTATATGAGTCGCAGTTGTTTCAGCGTGAGCCATGCTGAATGTAGAGCCAAGGGCCAATGTAATTGCTAAAGACAAAGATAATTTATTTAGTTTCATGAAAAGGGCTCCTTTCAAACTATACTTATATAAAATAAATTATAACACTTTTTAAATTTATACACTACTATAAGAAAATGTAATATATAAGGATAAAACTTACATGAATTTGAAAAATTAAGTTTGATTATATAAATATAGAATGAAATATAGATAAAAGTTGATTTTCTAGTAGTTAAAAATGCAAAATGATAAACATTCGCAAAATCTAGATTTTATAGGGCTTTTACAAGAAAAAATGATAAATGAAATAATAGATGTGATAAAATTCAATGTTTGTTATTACAAAAAGTCATAACGATATAAGAAATAAAAGGGTACATACGAATATAGCAATTCTTTGGACAATATCTACATGATTAATTTATAATTATAGCGATGAGCTTTTGAATATTTATTTGAAAGCATAAGTAATGTTCAGGGCAGAAATTTAGTCGAAAAATTCACTACTAAAAATTGCCATAACACATACATATCAAAATTTTTTATTAGGTTAAGTACTAGAAAAGACGAGGAAGATAATATGAAAATTCATCTTTTCCAACAGTGTTTGATTGACATGTTCTACCCTCATGTAGGTATGGCTGGTGTAGAAGTACTTGAAAGATTAGGTTGTGAGCTTGTAGTACCTAAGAAACAAGTATGCTGTGGACAAATGTTCACTAACTCCGGTTATAATGACGCGGCTATGGACGCAATTAAGAATACAATCGAATGCTTTGAGAACGCTGAATATGTAGTCAGCATGTCCGGTTCTTGCGCTTTTGCAATCCGCGATGAATATCATCATTTCTTAAAAGATCAACCAGAGTGGTTGGCGCGCGCAGAAAGATTGAGTGGTAAAATTTACGAATTCACTCAATTTATTACTGACGTATTAGGTGTTGAAGATGTAGGGGCTCGTTTCAACGAATCCGTTACATACCATACATCTTGCCACGTAACTCGTTTGATGGGCATTAAAGAGCCTCCTTTCAAACTCCTTAAAAACGTTAAAGATATCAACTTGATTGAATTACCACGTGCAGATCGTTGCTGTGGTTTCGGCGGTACTTTCTCAGTTAAAAACCCTGAAATCAGTGAAGTTATGACACGCGAAAAAGCATTGGAAATTGCTGGCACAGGTGCCAACGTTATCTCCGGTTCTGACCAAGCGTGCTTAATGAACATCGCTGGTATGCTTGATCGTCTTCATAAAGAAGGCGAAATTGATCGCCGTATCAAAGTTATGCATATTGCTGAAATCTTAAACTGCCGTTAAGGAGGAGACGACATGGCACTTATATATGACAATCGCCCCTATAAAACACGTATAAAAGAATGTTTGGCTGACGATTTCAAAGTTGCAGCTATTAAAAAAGCACAAGACGTGTTTTATGATAAACGTAATACAGTAGTTGCGGATGTTCCTGAATGGTTAGATTTCCGCGCTGAAGCGGCTAAAATTCGCGATCACGTACTTAACAACTTGGATTACTATGTAAGTCAATTTGCTGACAATGCTGAAAAAGCTGGTTCTAAAGTTCACTTTGCGTTCGATGACAAAGAAGCGACTCAAATTGCATTAGATATCCTTCGCCAACGCGAAGCAAAAATGATCGTTAAATCCAAAACTATCTTAACTGAAGAAATTGGTTTGAACGAAGTATTAGAAGAAGCTGGTATTGAAGTTAACGAAACTGACTTGGCTGAATTTATTTTGCAAACTGCAGTAAGTCCTCCATCTCACATCGTAGTACCAGGTCTTCATTTTGAACGTAACAAAATCCGTGAAATTTTTGCTGAAAAATTAGGTTATACAGGAACTGAAAACCCTACGGAAATGACTCACTTTGTACGTGGTTATGTACGTGAGCGCTTCTTAAAAGCTGATGTAGGTGTTAATGGTTGTAACTTTGCAGTTGCTGAATCTGGTACATGTACAATCGTTTCCAACGAAGGTAACGGTCGTATGGCTAGTTCTATTCCTAAGACTCAATTAATTTTCTTAGGTACAGAACGTATTGTTCCTGATTTCAAAGCTCTTGATGTTATGATGGAAATGTTGAACCGTTCTGCAGTAGGTTCTAAGATTTCTAACTACTTCTCCATGATGACTGGTCCTGCGCGTCCTGGTGAAGCTGATGGTCCTGAAGAGACTCATATCATCATTATTGATAACGGACGCTCTGGCATCTTGGGTGGGACATTCCAAGAAATGCTACGTTGTATCCGTTGTGGCGCATGCATGAATATTTGTCCTGTATACCGTCACGTTTCCGGTCATGGATATGGTTCTGTATATCCAGGTCCAATGGGTGCTGTATTGACTCCATTATTCAAAGGTTACGATGTAGCCGGCGATCTTCCATATGCTTCTACATTATGCGGTGCATGTACAGAGAACTGTCCAGTAGCTATTCCATTGCATGAATTGTTGATGGAGCACCGTCATATCATGGCTGATATTGAAAAGACTCGTCCAAAAGCAGAAGAAGCTATCTTCACAGCAGCTGCTAAGATGTTCGGTAATGCAACATTATTTGATCTTGGCACAAAAGCTGGTGCTATCGGTATGAACTTAATTAGTAATAAAGAGGGTAACATGCCTGAATGGACTCAAGCTATTCCAGTTATGAATGGCTGGACTAAATCTAAAGAATTGGGTTCCTTGAAATTCAAGAAATTCCGTGATTTGTATGCTGAACATGAAAAGAACAAGAAGAAGGAGAAAAAATAATGGATGTAGCTAAACGTAATCAATTTATTGCACGTTTATCTCGTGCATTAGGCCGTGATCAAGAAATGTGCCCTGCTTTTGTAGAAGGCTTTGATTATAGCCATGGTCCTCAAGAAACTATGTTCCAAGATTTGAGTCGGGATCAAATTTTGACAATGTTTAAGGAACAATGTCAACGTGTTGGTACAAAATTCGTTGAAACTACACCTGACAAACTAGGTGAAACAATTTTTGCAGCTATCGAAGACTGGGGAAACGGTAAAATTGTATTCCCAAGCTCTCCTGAAGTAGAAGAATATAAATTAAAAGAATTGTTCGAACAAGATGCAGCTAATAATGGTGGCACTCGTACATACTTCCAATGGGATCCAGCTAAAGGTCGTGAAGAATGTATTTCTAATACTGCTAATGCTGATATTGGTATTACATTCCCATACTGCGGTATTGCAGAAACTGCTACTGTAGTACAAGCTTCTGGTGAGGACTCTGGCCGTGCGATTAGCTTGTTGCCTACAACACATATTGCTGTGTTGTATACTGATACAATCAACCCTCGCATGACACAAACAATGGAACATTTGGCTGAACGGTATCACAACGATCCAGCTAAGTTCCCTACAAATATCTGCTTGATTTCTGGTCCGTCCCGTACGGCGGATATCGAATTGGTAACTGTAGATGGTGCTCATGGTCCTATCCAAGTAACTTATATCTTAGTTAACAGATAATATAATAGCTAGATTTACTAAAGGCGATTTTCTTCTGGAAAATCGCCTTTTTGGTGTATATATTACAGAATACATTAAATGTTACCAAAAAATAAATATTATACTTGTATTTTTTTCGATATATGCTATACTAAGTTCATAACCTATTGTTGTGATATGAATTAAAGAGGTGTATTATGAATATTCCATTCTTTACAGATTACCTCATGTTAAGCAATCCACTAAGTATTGGTATTATCGCGGTGTTTGTGCTCGTGTTAATTGGTATTTATGTATTGCAACGCAAGGGCACATCCTTCGGTAATCTTGTTATTATTGGTACTATTGCTGGTGCCGTACTTGGTATAGCGGTCCAAATTATTGCAGGCTTCCCTGATGATCCATCCAAAGTGGTTTACATCAAGGAAAGTACAAAGTGGTTCTCTCTCGTAGGGGGCGGTTTCATCGACTTAATCCGCATGCTTGTTATTCCTATCGTTTTTATCTCTATTGTTCACGTTATTTTGCACATGGAGGCAGGTGCTAACCTCAAAAAGTTAGTAGTTGCTATGATTTCTACAAATCTCGGCATGGTAGCTGTTGCTGCTATAGTCGGCCTAATTTTGGGGAATGCCTTCGGTTTAGGTCAAGGTTTTGATATTGTTGAATCTGGCAAGAAGATTCGTGAAATCAAACCTATGGTTGATACATTCCGAGCACTAATCCCTAGCAATCCAATTCAAGCGGCTGCTGAAACAAATGTTATCGGCATTGTCGTATTTGCAATTATCTTGGGTAGCGTAGCTCGTCTATTAAAACAAACAGGGACAAACTCTATGGAGGTATTCACAAAACTATTTGATGAACTTCACCAATTGATTTCCTGGGTAGCTGATTTCATCATTAGTCTTATGCCATATGGTGTAGTTGCTTTGTTAGCTTCTACATTGGCAACACGCGGTGTACAAGCTATTCTTGATATGGGCTTGTTCGTAGTATTGCTTTACGTTGGTCTTTTGATTATGTTTGTCGTACAAGCAATCTTGATTACTAGCTTTGGCTACAATCCGATTACATACTTCAAGAAAGCGAAAGCACCACTCTTATTGGCGTTCACTTCTCGTTCTTCGATGGGGGTATTGCCATTAACTGTAGAGACTTTGACAAAACGTCTTGGTGTAAATGCTACAACTGCTAATACAGTAGCTTCCTTCGGTACTACTGCGGGCATGCAAGGTTGTGCGGGCGTGTTCCCAGCACTTGTGGTGGTGTACATCTCTAATGTAGCCAATATTCCATTTGATATGACTATGTATATCATGAGTGTTATCGTTATTGCTATTGGTTCTGTTGGTATCGCAGGCGTGCCAGGTACGGCTACAATGGCGGCATCTGTATCCCTTAGTGGTACAGGCCTTGGAGCATACTTCACCTCCATTAGCCCAATTCTAGCTATCGATCCATTGATTGACATGGGACGTACATGTTTGAACGTATCTGGGTCCTTAACAAATGCTCTCGTAGTAGATAAAATTATGGGAACTATCGATAAAGACGCATACAATAATCCTAACGAAGGTCGAGTATAATAACTAGCAACACTTAATCATATAATTATTATAAAAAGGGGCTGTAGCTGAATGTGGTAAAACCACATTTGGTTACAGCCTCTTTTGCCTTTTTTTAAAAGTGATAATTATTACAGATTGTAAACTATATTATTAAGAATCGATATTGAAATTGTGAGCTTAGCTACTAACATACTTATGCATATATGGTATACTAAGCGTTATAAAGTTACGAATTATGCTTAATAAATATAAGCCAAGAGGGTAATAGTATGATTACACAAGAATTGAAAGATCGATTAATTGCAGATTATCCAAAGTTTGAGGATATGACACATAAGTTCTATAAGAAAGAACTATCTATTGCAGATTATAAAGGGCAGTCTGGTGCCTATGGTAGTTACGCTGAGCGCGGTGCAAATACTGGTATGAGCCGTTGGCGTTTCAATGGTGGCCGCATGACGCGCGAGCACATGCAGTTTTTAGCGGACTCCATTCGTAAATATAACCTACAACATGTACATTTCACTACCGGTCAATGCTTACAAATGCACGGCCTCGATGGTGATACAATATTAAAGCTCTATAAGGAATGTTATGATCACGGTATTTACAACCGTGGTGCTGGTGGTGATAATCCCAATGTGGTGGCTAGTATTTTACGCGGCATTGATCCTCGTGAAACTCTAGATATTACGCCGTATGCAACAGCAATTAGCGAATTTCTTATGGAGCAAATGTTCTATATCAAGATTCCTCGTAAATTTAAAATGGGCATAGATAATGGTTTTGATAGTACCCCACATTCTACGTTCAAGGACCTAGGTTTTAATTTAACAAAACACAATACCTTTGATGTGTATGCTTGTGGCGGTATTGGTCCTAATCCTCGCATTGGTATTCCGGTGGCACATGATGTAGCGCCTGAGGATGTTTTGTACCATGTGAAAGCTATGCTTATGGTCTTTGCTAACCATGGTAACTTCAAAAACCGCGGTAAGGCTCGTACTCGTTACATGCCTGCTGAAATGGGTGGGGCGGAAGCTTTCATCAAAATCTATGAAGAAACCCTAGCTATGGTAAAAGAAGTAGAACACCTAACTATTAAGCCGGCTGATTATGCTTATGAAATTACAAAAACTGGTAAGCGTGATGATTCTGTGGAAAACTATCGTATTCATCGTCAAAAACAAGATGGTTTATACTATGTAGAATACCATCCGGCAGGTGGCGATGCGAACGTTGAACACTTGCTGGCGGCCCTTGACTATGCGGTGACACTTGATCAAGTTGAAGCACGTATTGCGCCAGACCAAGCATTGTTCTTCATCAATCTCACAGCTGATGAAGCACGCAAAATTGTGGAATTAACTGATGATAGCGCTAAAAATGATTTCCGCCGTTCCGTATCTTGTGTTGGTTCTACTATATGTCAGATTGGTATGCAAGACTCTAACGGTCTTTTGAAAGATATCTTCGCACACCTTGAAGAAAAGGGCATAGATACAAGAAAACTACCTCGTTTACATATATCTGGTTGCCCACACTCCTGTGGTACACACCAAATCGGCGAAATTGGTTTCCATGGTGCTGTAAAATTAGTAGATAAGAAACCTATGGTAGCATTTATCCTTGTAGACGGTGGCTCAGAACACATGGGCTCTGAAAACTTCGGTAAAATGGCTGGCAATATTGTAGCTACAAAAATTCCAGAATTTTTGGAATCTTTGGCAAATATTCTAAACGAATCTCCAGAACCAGACTTTGGGACATGGAGACTTACGCATAAAGGGGACTACATGAATCTTATAAAAGCATTTGAGTAAATATGTAAAAGCATTTGCGTAAATATGTTTGGGTTGCTTGTGATGGGGCCCACTTAGATTGCGACAACTTAATAAATAATAAAAAGAGTTCCCTCTTTGCTCCGTTCTTCGCAAAGTCGCTGCATAGGGAACTCTTTTTATTATTTGAGCACCTGCTATTAACTAGTCCCATCACAAGCTATATTCGATATTTACTCAATATGCTTTTATATAATAGAGGGAGGGGAGAGATGGTCAAGTAATTTTAACTAAATTAGCATTAGAACTAACCCGTGGACTAGCCGCAGGTTAGTCCTTTCCCTATCGGTGGGAGTGGCACCACTACTATAAAGTTTATTATAATACGTGAAACCATGGTGTTTTCTGAGTTTTATTTTAGTGATTAATTGTAATGGAGCTAGGTTAGTTTTATAGATAGATTATATCTGCCTTTGGGATGGGACATCTTTATAAGTAAAGTGATAAAAAGTAAGTATACACTTGTGCAGCGACATTGCGAAGAACGGAGCAAGCAAGCGTATTCTTACTTTTTTTACCAAGTTGTATTAATGAAACGGGGCCCCATCCAAAAGGCAAATATAGGAACAGGGATTAGCTTCATTACAATTAGAATAATTGTTTAAAACTAGATATGACTTGATTTTGTATGTTATAATAGGCTTTATAGTAGTATTTGGAGGATATTCAGATGTTATTTACCGTCAATACAGAAGTCTGTACACGATGCGGCCTTTGCGTTGCTGACTGTCCGACAGGATTGCTGGTGATGTCCGATGCTGGACCTGTAACTGGCAGGGGAGGTTGTATCTCCTGTGGGCATTGTATTTCCGTATGCCCAACGCTTGCTCTCGATAGCGATATGACACCGCGTAAGGAGCAAATCGATATTACAAAGGAACCTAAGTTAACGCCTGAGCAAGCTGAACTATTTATGCGTAGTCGCCGCTCTATTCGTAACTATCAAAATAAACCAGTCCCTGTAGAGCTCATTCGCAAAGTGCTAAACGTTGCAAGAATGGCGCCAACAGCGACTAACACACAAGGTATTTCGTATATAGTAATCCGAGATAAACAAACGTTGCGCCGTATTGCTGATCTTGTTCTAGAGTGGATGCATCTGGCTGCAAAAACAGTACCGATTATGCGTCTCTATGCTCGTGCTGCTCAAGCAGAGGTAGATAAAGGCAAGGAGTATATCTTGCGCGATGCGCCGGCTCTCGTAGTGGCAATTGGCTCTAAAAAAGATATTCATCGTACCCATGATAGTGGTCACTCTTGCTTGTCTTATGCTGAGCTATATGCGCCGACTTTAGGCCTTGGTACTTGTTGGGCTGGTTTCTTTGAACATGCTGGAGAAGCTGAATACCAACCATTATTAGATGAATTAGGTGTACCTGATGATAAAATTGTAGCTGGTGGCATTCTTATGGGATATCCTAAAGTACGATATCGCAATATTGTAGAGCGTCAACCATTAGATGTTACATTTGATACAGAAGAGTAAAAAAGAGATGCCCCAATGATTGTAATCATTGGGGCATCTCTTTTTAGTTATATAGTGACGATATAAACTTTATTAGTTGGCAGTTGTAATAGTGCCTTTGAATGTTTCGTCGATGTATTGTTTAATAGCATCAGATTTGTAAATATCTGCAATTTTTTTGTATGTTTCGTTGTCTTTGTCTTCACTACGAACTGCAAGTACGATAACTGTTAGTGGTTCATCTTTAGATTCGAAGAAGAAACCTTGTTTTTCTACACTAAGACCAGCACTTTGCACATAGTTCATTGGAATAACTGCAATTGTTACATCATCTAGACTACGAGGTAATTGAGCTGCTTCTAGTTCTTGAATCTTTATATTCTTCGGGTTAGATGTGATATCTGCAACTGTTGCTTTGAAGCCGACACCATCTTTTAACGTAATTAATCCAGCTTTAGCTAATAATGCTAATGCACGACCACCATTAGTAGGGTCATTTGGGATAGAAACAGTAGCGCCTTCAGGTACATCTTGTACGCTGTGTACGCTATTACTATATAAGCCCATACGCACCAAAATTGTTTTACCGATTGCTACTAAGTTGGAACCATTTTGTTTGTTAAAGTTTTCCATAAATGGTACATGTTGATAAGCATTCAGTTGAATATCGCCATCTGCAAGGGCTTTATCAGGTGTTACATAGTCTGAGAATTCAACTACTTTAAGATCGATTCCTTGTTTTTTAGCTTCTTTTGCTACAGCTTCAGCTACTTGTGCATGAGGACCAGATGTAGCACCTATTTTGATTTCTTTTTGTGTTTGTGTTGATTGATTTGATGTACTACCACAACCAGCGATAGCAAATGCAAGAGCACCGATAAGTAATGGTGCTAACAATGTTTTTAATTTCATATAATCATCCCTTTCAAGTCTTATAATGGTTATATCCTATCATGGATGAAGGGGATTTGTATATGATAAAAGCATATCAGTTAGCTATAGATTAAAACTATGGTGAAATTCTAGCTCATTTATAATACAATTCAATATAATATATTGATTAATGTGTTATATTGAATGTGTGATCGCTAGGTAGTAAATTTATATTTTAAATATTTTTGTATAATTCTAATATGGATTCATATATCTATATGTCGGATTAATGGAGGATGTATGTATAATTTTGATTTTTATAACCCTACACATATCGTATTTGGTAAAGACCGTTTAGATGAATTAGATACATTGGTACCAAAGGATGCAAAGGTGCTCATTACTTATGGTGGTGGCTCCGCTGTGCACAGTGGTCTTATTGATCGCATTGTGAAAGCTCTTGGTAACCGCAAGGTTGAGCAGTTTGGTGGTATTGAGCCAAACCCATCTCTTGAAACTTGTGAACGTGCGGTAGCTTTCATTAAAGAACATGGCGTAGATTTCGTTCTCGCTGTAGGCGGCGGTTCTGTAGTAGATGCTACAAAACTTATCGTTATGGGTGCTACCTATGATGGTCCCGTTATTGAGGTAATGAAAGCTGGTGTGCCAGAGGTTCCGGTAGACATGGTACCAAATCCATTACCATTTGGCACAGTTATGACACTACCTGCAACTGGTTCCGAAATGAACAATGGTGCAGTTATTACTTATGGTGACGGTAAATACCCTGTATTCAGTAGCTTAGTATTCCCTAAGTTCTCCATGCTTGATCCAACATTGACTTTCACCTTGCCTGAAAGACAAGTTAAGAATGGCGTTATCGATACCTTTGTGCATACCACAGAGCAGTATTTAACATACCCTGTAGAAGGTCGTATTCAAGATCGTTTCAGCGAAGGTATTTTAAAAACTATGATTGAAATCGGCAAAGAAACAGTAGAAAATCCAGAAAACTACGATATTCGTGCTAACCACGTGTGGGCCTCTACATTGGCATTAAATGGTTTAATTGGTGCCGGCGTGCCACAAGACTGGGCAACTCATCTGATTGGCCATGAGTTAACTGCGGCGTACCATCTTGACCATGGTATTACATTGGCTATCGTATTACCTGCATTGTTAGAAGTGAAAAAAGCAGACAAACTTGAAAAATTGGCACAATATGCTACACGGGTATGGCATATTACAGAAGGTACAAACGAAGAAAAAGCGGACAAGGCCATCGCTAAAACTCGTGAATTCTTCGAGTCCCTTGGCGTATCTACGCATTTGAAAGACTATGGTCTTGGTGAAGAAGCAGTTGATAAAATTGTGAAACAATTAGAGGACCATGGCATGACACAACTTGGTGAAAATGGTGATGTAACACCAGAAGTAGCTCGCGAGATTTTAATGCGTGCCTTATAATTAAGGGGATTAACAGTGTAAACTTGTATGATATGGAAAGGAGGCGCTCCCTATAAATAAAATAAAAAATAGAAGTGCATTTTCTTTTGCACTTCCTATTATGATTCCCATGGGGCTTAGTTTCCTCTTTCTTGGAGTAGGCTTTGGTTTGTATGCTACCAGTCAAGGGTTTCCTTGGTGGACCGCTCCTGTTTTAGCTAGTACCATATTTGCAGGCTCCATGGAGTTCGTAACTATTGGGCTGTTAATGGCAGGCTTTGATCCAGTGAATACTTTTATGTTGACCTTGTTTGTCAATGGGCGTCATTTCTTCTATGGTCTATCTGCACTACAGCGATATGTGCATATGGGATGGAAGTGGTTTCCTACAGTTGCGTGGATGTGTGATGAAAGTTTTGCAATTAATGTATCTACGAAGTTACCCGATGATGTAGATGAAAAATGGTTCTACTTCCATGTATCGTGGCTTAATTATATCTTCTGGGTTGTGAGTACTCTTGTAGGGGGATTGTTCGGCGATTTATTAGCATCTGTAGATTTGCGAGGTATTGGTTTTGTATTACCTGGCTTATTTATTGTTATATTCCTTGAAATGTTATTTAATGCTAAAAGTAATAATATTCGAGGCTTAGGTGCTGTTGGAGCCGTTGTAGCCCTAGCAATGCTTCTATTAACGGGAAAATCCTTATTTATGCTTGCTTCTATGGGGTGTATGCTCGTAGTATGTTATATAGCGTATAAGTGGGGAGGTGTACGCCTTGACTAGTTTAGAAATGGTCATTACTGTTGCTATTGTAGTAGCAGGTACATTGCTCACACGATTTGCAGCATTTCTCATATTCCCTCCCGGTAAAAAAGCGCCAGATTTTGTACAGTACTTGGGAAAGGCATTACCTGCAGCGATTATGGGTCTGCTTGTTGTGTACACTTTTAAAGATATTGTAGTTCTAATATATCCTTACGGACTTCCTGAATTAATTGCATTCTTAGTTACAGTGGGGCTTCATATGTGGAAGCGAAATATGTTCATGTCTATTGGGGCAGGAACTGTAGCGTATATGATTCTTGTACAAGCCATATTTAATGTAACAAGATAAAATAAACCACGTATATCTATTCCTATGAAAGGTTAGATATACGTGGTTTTATGTTTTATTTTAGTTGTAAAAGTCTTTCAAGACCTGGCGCAGTATGATGGTCTTCCAAGAAGTCTTGTTGGTCTAGTAGTTCCATAACGTCCATATCGATGTTGGTGAGTTTGAAATCGAATACATCGAAGTTAGCTTCCATATGGCTCACGTTATTTGCCTTTGGCAATGGAATGATGCCTTGTTGGATGTGCCAACGCAAGATGATTTGATGTTTTGAAACACCGTATTTTTCCGCCAAGCTTTTGATGATTGGATGGTCAAAAATCGGTTGGCGGTCACGGGTAAATGGAGACCATGCCATGCCTACAACTTGATGCTTTCTCATCAATTGTAAGAGTGATTGACGTTGGTTGAACGGGTGGCATTCGATTTGGTTGACCACCGGCTTTACATTGCAGTGGTACAACAAGTCAATGAGGCGATCCTCGTAGAAGTTAGATAGGCCTAACCCACGAAGTACATTTTGATCGTATAATTCTTCCATGGCGCGCCAAGAACCGTAGTAATCACCCAGTGGTTGATGCACCAGCATGATGTCAATATAGTTGGTATTTAATTTCTTTAAGGAGCTTTCAACAGCACGCATCGTATTATCGTAGCCCGCATCAGTGTGCCAAATTTTAGTAGTGATGATTATATCTGTTCGTTTAATACCAGATGCTCTGATTCCTTTAGCCACGGCTTCTTCATTGCCATAATAGGCGGCCGTATCGAGTAAACGATAGCCTACGCTAAGTGCATTGGAAACAGCTTGTTCAGTCTCTCCTTCGGTACCTGTTTTATAGGTACCATAACCGATGGAGGGAATAAAGCTACCATTATTTAAAATCCTAAAGTCCATCCGTTCTTCCATGAGAACCTCCGTTATATTCATAAATTAAAGGAATTAGCTTTCATACAATTCTAACTGATTTTATGATATACTAAGGTATTGATAAAAATCAATATGATAGGAAGTGACAGAATGCAAATAAATCGTTTTTGCTCTGTAATTGCTATCCTTGGCGTTATGATTATGACACTCGCTATTGCGGGATGTGGTACGAAAACCGTATCCGTCGCAGAGGTAACGTACAAGGATATGCCGTTGCAGATTCATAATGATGCCAATGTAACGGCCCTTAATAAGGCGACGATAACGCCGACCTTGACGGGGCAGGTCGTGTATGCCGTGAAAGTAGGCGATCAAGTACAGCAAGGTCAAACTGTGGCAACTGTAGATACATCGGCTTTACAACAACAGCTAGCATCCTTGCAAGGACAATTAGCGCAAGCCCAATCACAATCATATGCCACAGCTGTGACGACTACGACTGCAGCATCTATAGACAGTACTCAACTGGAACAGGCTCAACGCATGCGTGAAGCGGGCATAATCACACAAAAAGAATATGATCGTATTTTGGAACGATCTCAACCACAAACTACAACAGTTACAACCGGTGGTGGCGGAGGCATCAATACGGCAGCCATTGAGGCACAAATCGCACAAGTATCGGCTCAGATGGCGGCATCTACAATCGTGGCTCCTATAGCAGGTACTGTAACATCTATCTATAACGAAGACCGTCAAATGGCGATTGCAGACCGTCCATTTATGATGATTCAGCAATCTACGCCGATGGTTGCATCCCTCAGCATTCCTCGTGATGCGGCTATGAAATTAGGTACACCTGAAGCGAAGAATGGCATGAAGGTACTTCTCAAGGTAGGTGACCAAGAATTACCAGGTGAATTGACTTACGTAGATATTACTCAACCTGAAAATGTGCCAAGTGTTCTTGTGAAAGCCACTTTCAATAATGAGAAAGGCCTAATCAAGGCTGGTGAATTCTATACACTCGTTATTGAATCTAATGTGAAAGCCAAGATGCTGACCGTTCCAACTAAGGCGGTTCGGGAAAATCAAGATGGGAAATATGTATATGTATTGACTGAGAATAATACAGTTGATGTACGTGTTGTTGAGGTAGGCATCACTGAAGGCGATGACGTAGCCATTATTTCTGGCTTAAACGAAGGTGATAAGGTTATTACGACGGATGGCACCTTTGAGTTAGGTGAATCTGTAAAATTGTGATTACGACCCCTATGGGTTTAATACTAGATTGTTAGGATTATGTTTAAACATAATAGAATCGAAACTTTCACAGACCGTGAAAGTAACCTCATCAAAAGAGGAATCTGATAGGAGGGATTATTATTTTAGAATTTAAACGTTTTGAATTGCGAGATAAACCATTAATCGACAAGTATTTTGAACAACATCATTATGAAGCATCCGATAATTGTTTTACTACATTGTTTATGTGGCAAGATCCATACGGTATTCGCTGGGCTGAAGAGAATGGCGTATTGTACATCCAAGGTGGCGGCAAGCGTGAGCCATTCCTATTGCCTCCATTTGCTGGTAAAGATGCAAAGTTCCTTGATGGTTTGTTGCGTGCTAAAGAATGGTTCGTAGAAAATAAATTGCCGTTCCGTTTTAAAGGCGTTAGCAAAGATGTAAAAGAACGCATGGAAGACCTATGTCCTGGTCGCTATGCATTTACACCTGACCGCGACAACTACGAATACATTTACAAGTCCGAAGATCTTATCAACTTGTCTGGTAAGAAATTCCGTCAAAAGAAAAACCATTTAAATCAATTCCGCATGCAATATTCTAACTATGAATATGTGCCAATTACAGATGATATCATCCCATTATGTCGTGAAACGGCAGCATCTTGGGTAGAAACGCATCATGAAGAAGGTATCGAAGATGAATTGGTAGCCATCAATTTGTTGTTTGACAACTGGGATGTGTTGGGTCTTAAAGGCGGCGCCATTAAATTATTCGGCCGTGTTGAGGCTTTTAGTATCGGTGAACTTCTCAATGACAGAATTGCTTTGATTCACATTGAAAAAGCAAATCCAGATATTCGTGGTTTGTATCAAGCTATCAATAATGAATTCATTCGTCATGAATTTAGCGAAGTAGAATTCATCAACCGTGAAGAAGATATGGGCTTGCCTGGTCTTCGTCAAGCAAAAGAATCTTATAACCCAGATCATTTTGCTGAAAAATATGACGCAGTATATGCTAACGAAGCAGATAATGCGACAGGTGGTAAATAAAATCTGAGCTATGAAGTCGATGTGCTTCATAGCTCATTTTGTTATAATAGAATTGTTAGACTATCTATTTGAATGTAATTATCGTATCATCATGGCGATATGGCGATATGGCGATATGGCGATATGGCGATATGATGTGCTTAAATTAGATCAGATTAGATATTATATGCTGTGACGCGACAGATAGATAACGGCTCTTATGATATAACGAGGACATAATTATGGAATTTAGAATTGCGACGGCTCAAGATACGCCTCATGTGGAAAATCTATGGGCGTACTGCTTTGAACCAAAGGAAGATCCATTCTTCCAATATTATTTTACAAATTGCTATGAACCAGAAAATACAATGGTCGGGTTAGAACAGGACCAATTGTTGAGCACTGTTCATTTGCGTCAATATAATCTTAATGTACGTGGTGCCGTATTACCTACGAGCTATATGGTAGGCGTTGCAACGCATCCAGCAGCCCGCCGTGGTGGTGTAGGCGGTGCACTATTAACTGCTGCACTAGAGGAGCTTCGTAAACGCGGTCAAGCTATGACGATTTTGATGCCATCCAAGGCAGCGTTCTATCAGCAATATGGTTGGGAACTTTATGCTCATCAATGGGTGAACACCATGTCGCTAGAAGACTTGCGCCCTATGACAGATAAAACGTTGAGCTTTGGCTTACTAAATAGCGTAGATCAATGGACTTTGTTAGATCCAATATATAAAACATATACGGCTCGTCTTTCTGGCTACGCAGAACGTGGCGAAAAGGAATGGAAACGTTTGTTAGGCAGCTTCTTTGCAGAAGGTGTAAATGTTGCTGTAGTGCGCAACGATGACCATGTCATTGAAGGCTATGCAGTGTATCGTTTAGGTCAGCCTGAAATTCCTGTTACTGAGCTGGTTTACACGACACGCCGTGCACAACGTGCATTATTAAATTATTTCTATAATCACCGTTCTCAAGGTACGTCTATCCGTTGGAATGAAGGCCTTCACGATACATATTATCGCTTCTATCCTGATGGTAGAACTGGCCACGCTACCATGCCATATATGATGAGTCGTATTGTAGATGTAAAAGCTGCTTTCGAAGCAATTCCTGTCAATCAAGAGGCATTGATGATGCCTATAACAATGACCTTTGCAGTAAAAGATGGGCTTTGCAGCTGGAACGAAGGCCGTTATGAAGTGGAATATGGCGGTGCATTAACTCCATCCGTTAAAAAGATTTCTGATACATTTGATGGTGAAGTGGATATTACCGTTGAGGTCGGTGCATTAAGCCAGTTATTAATGGGCACTCTTACGGCTCGAGACCTTGTTTTTGAAGGGAAACTTTCAGTAAGTGAAGAATGGTTAGACTATTTCGATATTCTCTATCCTGAACAAAAAACATATATTAACGAATGGTGGTAATATGAGCTGGAAAACGTATACGGTGAAAGAACCGACAGAGTTGACGGTTTCTAAATATGTAAAGGAACGATTTTCCCTATCCTCTCGGGATATCCAAATGGTATTTCGCAAGAAACGGGTAAAAGTTAATAGCCGTGTGGCTCATTCGCAGCGAGCACTTAAAAAGGGTGATGTATTAACCTTGGAGTTACCACAAGATAAGGATTATGGGGTTGATGTAGAAAAGGGACCGATTACAGTTCTCTATGAAGATGCGCATACGTTAGTTGTAAATAAGGATCCCTTTATGCTCGTTCATCCTGCAGGGCAAACGAAGTCTTGTACATTGAGTAACTATGTGGCAGGGTATTATGCGAAGAAAAACGTAGTTCATAAGGTTCGACCTGTGCACCGCCTCGACCGAGATACATCGGGGTGCATTCTCTTTGGTAAAACAAAAGAAGCACAACAATACTATACGGATGAGCTACAAGCAGGTCGTATCGACCGCATTTATACAGGCCTTGTAGAAGGGCGTATTGATGCGGATGGTATGGTAGATGCGCCTATCGGGGTCGATCCAGTATTTGATAATCGCCGCGTTATCGATGAATTTGGGCAGCCTGCTCAAACAGAATATATTGTTCTTAATCATGAGGGAGACAATACTCTGTTACGTTTTAAGTTATTGACTGGTAGAACTCATCAAATTCGCGTACACATGGAACACATTGGTCATCCTATCGTAGGTGATGCTATGTATGGTACGCGCAATAAGCCTTATACACGCCAATGTTTACATGCATCGGAGCTAACCTTCGTGCCGTATGGTAAGGACGAAGCTATCACGATTACTTGTGAAGTAGGGGATAATTTTGGTCGAGAATAATAACCGTTGATTTTTCTGTTCTAAATAATATGCCTATCGCATCTATCGGACGAGATGCTTATTATCCCTGTATCCTTGTATACAAAAAACAATAGTGATAAAAACTCATAGTCTATGCATGAAAAGCATAGACTATGTTTTTTTTATATTTTCAATTCACAGTGGACAGGAGTATACTGTGTATAGACATAAAATTCTATAGAATGTTAAATTGATAATTTTATAGAGAAATAGTTTGTTAGTTATACTTTTACCAAGACCGAACGGAACGATGCCGCAGTGCTTGGAATAATCAAGTGATATGAAGGAGTGCACGTTATGGATATGAAGCAAAGCACAATAGAGCAACAACGTCTAGATCAAGCTAGACTCGAAGCCAATGGCATGTACAGCAGCCAATTTGAAAAGGATGCGTGTGGCATGGGCTTCGTTGTTAATATTAAGGGGAAGAAATCTCATGATATTATCGACGATGGTTTGCGCATTTTGGAGCGCCTTGAACATCGTGGTGGTGCCGGTGCCGATAAGGACACAGGGGATGGTGCCGGTATTTTGGTACAAATTCCGCACGAGTTCTTCAAGCGTGAGTGCGAAGTGCTTGGTATTCAACTGCCTGCAGCTGGCGAATATGGCGTAGGTATGGTCTTTGCTCATAAATATGAAAGTCTCCGTAACGAGCAAAAACGAATTCTCGAAGAGGTCGTACGCGAAGAGGGGCAAGTTGTCCTCGGCTGGCGTGAAGTACCGGTTGATGGTACAAAGGTCGGTAAAGAGGCTGCAGCGATTCGCCCTTGGATGATTCAAATCCTCATCGGCAAAGGCCCAGATGTAACGAACAATAAGGAGTTTGAACGCAAATTATATATCATTCGTAAATTGGCGGAAAAACGCATTATTCCATTGAGCAAGGAATTGTCTAGCGATTTCTATATTGCCTCCTTATCCTCTAAAACAATCGTATATAAAGGTATGTTAACACCTGGTCAATTGCGTGACTTCTACCTTGATTTGAGCGACCTTGATTTTACCTCCGCATTGGCAATGGTTCACTCCCGCTTCAGTACGAATACATTCCCAAGTTGGGCTCGAGCACATCCTAACCGTTTCTTAGTTCACAATGGTGAAATCAACACCATCCGCGGCAATGTAAACTGGATCAATGCTCGTGAAGGTAAAGCGGAATCTCCATTGTTCCCAGATATCAAAAAGGTATTCCCTGTAGTAGATGATAGCGGATCTGACTCTGCTATGTTTGATAACACATTAGAATTCTTGCACATGACAGGCCGCTCCTTGCCTCATGCGATTATGATGATGATTCCTGAGCCTTGGGAACGCAATAATCTCATGAGCCAAGAAAAACATGATTTCTATGAGTTCAATAGCTTTATGATGGAACCTTGGGATGGTCCTGCTGCTATGGGCTTTACGGATGGTACAGTTATCGGCGGTGTCCTTGACCGCAACGGTTTGCGTCCTGCTCGTTACTATGTGACAACAGATGATCGCGTTATCATGGCTTCCGAAGTTGGCGTTGTAAACGAAAATGCTGAAAACATCCGCGCTAAAGGCCGTTTGGAACCAGGTAAAATGCTACTCATTGATACAGAGGAGCAACGTATCATCTCCGATGAAGAAATCAAACATCGCGTCGCTACTGAATTGCCATACAATGAATGGGTAAAGGAACACGTTATTCATTTGTCTGAAATTACGCAGGCCGATGAAAGTACAATTCCAACAGTAGATGATTTATTCAAAGAACAACAAGCTTTTGGTTATACCCAAGAAGACCTTGTGCGTATGATTGTGCCTATGGCAAAAGATGGGAAAGATCCTGTTGGTGCCATGGGAGCGGACGCGCCTTTAGCTATCTTGTCAGATAAACCACAATTGCTATATAGCTACTTCAAGCAAATGTTTGCGCAAGTAACGAATCCTCCAATTGATTCTATTCGTGAGGAAATGGTTACATCTACACGGGTTATGCTTGGTAACTCTGGTAATTTAACAGAACCTAACAAAGCTGGTACCTATGCATTGTCCATGCGTACCCCAATTCTTACAAACCAAGAATTGGCATCCATTAAAGCTCTTGATTGCCGTCGCATGAAATCTGTAACCTTGCCAATCCTATTTGATCCAACTAAGGGTGCCGAAGGCTTGCGCGATGCATTAGATGAATTGTGTGCTAAGGCAGAAGAAGCAGCTCGTACAGATCAAAATGTATTGATTCTATCTGATCGTGGTGTCGATGAACATCATGCGCCAATTCCAGCGTTGTTGGCTGTAGCAGCCGTTCACAATCACTTGATTAGCAAAGTATTGCGTACAGAAATTGGTCTCATCCTTGAATCTGGTGAACCTCGTGAAGTACATCACTTCTGTACATTAATCGGCTATGGTGTAACAGCTATCAACCCATACTTGGCGCTTGAAACTGTACGCGATTTACAAGCTCGTAAACGTCTTGGCGATATTACACCAGAACAGGCAGAAAAGAACTACATCAAGGCCGCTGTAGGTGGCATCATGAAAGTTATGTCCAAAATGGGTATTTCCACAGTTCGTTCCTACCACGGTGCACAAATCTTTGAAGCGTTGGGCTTGAATACTAACTTCATTAATAAGTTCTTCGTAAATACACCAACACGTATTGGCGGTATTGGTCTTGGTGGGGTAGCACATGAAGCATTAGCTCGTTTTGAACGTGCTTTCAAATCTGATGAAACAGTACTTGAACCAGGCGGTTGGTATGGTCCTGTAAAAGATGGGGAAGAGCATCTATTCAATCCTAAGACAATCGAACTTTTACAAGAATCTCTTATCAACGGCGACTACACAAAATATAAAGAATACTCCAAAGCGATTCGTAACGATTATCACGTTACATTGCGTTCCTTGATGGAATTGAACTATCCTGTAGGTGGCGGTATTCCTATCGAAGAGGTTGAACCTGAAGAATCCATTGTAAAACGCTTTAAAGCTGGTGCTATGAGTTACGGTGCCATCAGTAAAGAGGCGCATGAAGCCATTGCCATTGCAATGAACCGTTTAGGCTCTACATCTAACTCTGGTGAAGGCGGCGAAGACGTAGCTCGCTTCAAACCGTTGCCAAATGGCGACAGCATGAACTCCGAAGTAAAACAGATTGCATCTGGTCGTTTTGGGGTAACCGCAAACTACCTCATTCATGCAAAAGAATTGCAAATTAAATGTGCGCAAGGTGCTAAGCCAGGTGAAGGTGGTCAATTACCAGGCAAAAAAGTATATCCTGAAATTGCCAAGGCTCGTCACTCCACTCCAGGCGTTGAGCTCGTATCTCCACCACCGCATCATGATATTTACTCCATTGAAGACTTGGCAGAGTTGATTTACGACTTGAAATGTGTCAACAAAGATGCGCGCATTTCCGTTAAATTGACATCTGAAGCAGGCGTTGGCACGATTGCTGCTGGTGTGGCGAAAGCGAAAGCGGATAATATCTTGATTTCCGGGTATGATGGTGGTACAGGTGCGGCTGGTCGTACGTCTGTAAAACATGCAGGTGTGCCTTGGGAACTTGGTCTCTCTGAAACTCATCAAACCTTGATGCTCAACAGATTGCGTGACCGTGTTCAATTAGAAGTAGACTCCAAGCTGATGACTGGTTTCGATGTGGCTGTGGCAGCTATGCTCGGTGCTGAGTTATTCGGCTTTGGTACATTGCCTCTCGTTGCGGTGGGCTGTAAAATGGCTCGTGTATGTAATCTTAATACATGCCCTTACGGTGTAGCTACACAAGATGAAAAATTGCGTGCTCGTTTCACAGGTAAGCCTGAATATGTTGAAAATTTGATGATTTTCATCGCACGTGAATTACGTGAAATCATGGCTCGTCTAGGTATTCGCTCCGTAGCTGAGCTCGTTGGTCGTATCGATCTTGTGCGTCAAAAATCTCAAGATGATAACTTCAAATTGTCTCGCGTTGACCTTAAACGTATATTGTTCCGTCCATACATCGATGCCTCTGTAGGCCATATGCACATGGTTGACCAAGATCACGAGTTGGAACGCACCTTGGATATGTCCAAACTCTTGCGTATGTGCCGTCCTGCTATTGAGGATCAAAAACCGATTCGCGCTAAATTGGCTATCACTAACATCAACCGCGTTGTAGGTACCTTAGTTGGTTCTGAGGTGACTCGTCGTTATGGTGAAAGCGGCTTGCCAGACAATACAATCAAGTTGAATTTCGAAGGCTCTGCGGGTCAATCCTTCGGTGCTTTCATCCCTAAAGGCATGACACTAGAACTAGAAGGAGATGCGAATGACTACCTCGGTAAAGGCTTGTCCGGCGGTACCATCACTGTATATCCACCGAAGAAATCCATCTTTGAAGCTGATGAAAATATCCTTATTGGTAACGTTGCCTTCTATGGTGCAACCTCTGGTACATCCTACATCAACGGTGTGGCCGGTGAACGTTTCGCCGTACGTAACAGCGGTATTACTGCCGTTGTGGAAGGCGTCGGCGACCATGGCTGTGAATACATGACTGGTGGTGAAGTGCTCGTACTCGGTAAAATCGGCCGTAACTTTGGAGCAGGTATGTCCGGTGGCTATGCGTACATCCTCGATTGCGATGAACGCTATGTTAACACAGGTCTCGTAGAATTACGTACTGCTAATAATGATGACCTTAAACGCATTAAAGAACTGATAGAACAACATGTATTGCATACTAACTCCGCTAAAGGCCGTCACATCTTAGAAAACTGGAATAACTTTGTAAATAGATTTACAAAAGTTGTGCCTGTAGCCTATGAAGAAATGCAAGCTGCTATTGAACGCTTCAAAGAACAAGGATTGTCCTTGGAAGAAGCACAATTGGCTGCATTTAAAGAGAAATATGCAAAATAATTTTTAATTTGATTGAATATCGTTTGGATAGGATATATGAAAAGCCTCTATAGCTTTGACTATAGAGGCTTTTTCATGTATAATATTTGTATTGCAATATTGGATCATGGCAGTTCTCGGGCCTGTGCAATGGGGGCCTGTGAATCGTGTCAGGACTGAGAGGTAGCAGCACTAAGCGGTAACCTTCATGTGCCACGGGGACCCCGGGGGCTGTCGTGATCGAATATTGCAAGGCGGCCTGTGGGGCCGCTTTTTTTTTGTCTAATTGATAGGCTCAAATGACTAGTGTAAATTACTGATAAAACTCTATAAAATGAGTCAGATTTTCTTGAATATGGTATAATAAAGTATTGTAAGTTTCGGAAAAAGGGGGTGTTCCAATGGCATATATTGCGCTATATCGTAAGTATCGTCCGCAGACATTTACCGATGTAGTTGGTCAGCATCAGGTGTCTGATACATTGATGCGCGCTATCCGGGAGGATAAGGTAGCTCACGCTTATTTATTTGCCGGTCCGCGGGGGACTGGTAAGACGAGCATGGCGAAGATTTTTGCGCGTGCTATCAACTGCGAACATGGTCCAACGGATCACCCTTGTAATGAGTGTAGTGCTTGTAAATCGATTTTGAGCGGCCAGTCCATGGACGTTCTTGAAATCGACGCCGCATCAAATCGCGGTATCGATGAGGTTCGTGCTCTTCGTGAAAGCGTCAAATTTATGCCTGTTGAGGGGCGTAAAAAGGTGTTCATCATCGATGAAGCCCACATGCTCACTACAGAGGCGTGGAATGCACTTTTAAAAACTATTGAAGAGCCACCGGCTCATGTGATGTTTATCTTTGCCACTACAGAAATTGAAAAATTGCCTGTTACTATCGTGTCTCGTTGTCAGCGGTACACTTTTAGACGCATTACATCTGATGATATCGCACAACGCTTATCTTACGTAGCAGAAAAAGAAGGCTTTAGCCTTGATTCTGCGGCAGCGCAGCTCATTGCTGTTCATGCAGATGGTGGCTTGCGTGATGCCTTGAGTATTTTAGACCAATGTGCAGGTATGGCAACGGGCTCTATTACACCGCAAGTGGTGGAAGAATTAATCGGTCTCGTAAGTAAGGAATGGATTATTCACTTCCTAGATGCTTTGCGCAACGGAGATGGTCCTAAAGTATTATCCTACGTTCACGATGCCTTGGCAGAAGGTCGTGATGCGACGCAAATTATGGAAGCCCTCATTCAACATGTGCGTGCCTTGCTCGTTGGTAAGGTGGCTCCTGATGCGGATGAGCTCAAGGTATACGATGCCTTTAAGGATGAGTTCCTAGCTCAGGCCAATAGCGTTGATTTCAATGAACTTAACCAATATGTGCGCAGTGCTCAATCCATCATGAATGATGCGAAACAAGTGGACAATCCAAGAACTATCATCGAAATGGGTCTACTCGTGCTTTGTGCTAAATTAGGCTCTGTTGATGAAAGTTTGGAAGACCGCGTATATGCATTAGAGTCTTCAGAACGCTCTGAGCGTAACGATTTATTGAACCGCATGGCACAATTGGAACAACGAGGCCCAGCGGCTCCTGCACCAGCTTATGGTGCTAATGCATTTGGTCCACCTAGTGGCTATGCGAACAGCTTTGTTCCTGTAGATAATGCTGCTGTACAGAATACTTCCATGAGTAGTATTCAAAATACTGCTGTTGGCACTGTGCCACCTCCAAGCAGCGTAGGCATGACACCACCGCCTGCGAATGTGGGGATGACACCGCCTCCTATGAATGGGGTAGGTATGACGCCTCCACCGATGGGAGCACTAGGTAGTACACCGCCTCCGATTAATGGAGTGGGTATGGCTCCGCCACCAATGGGCGGCGTTGGCATGGCGCCACCACCGAATAATGGAGACCCAGTTTCCCGAAAAAACACGAGAAACCAAGCTAAAGGTCGCGGTAAAAAAGGCATTAGTACACAGGCCATCATTAGTGACCAAATCTTGTCTGCTCAAGAGTATCGCAATGTACAATCCAATGTGATTAAATACTTGAAGGATAGCAATCGCAATATGACCTCTACCGTTATCGGTCAAGGTCAGCTGGTGTACGTAGACCAAAGCAAGGCGGTCATGGCCTTTAAAAATGCATTGCATCTCAATGTAATGACCAATGAAGTGAATTTGGCGGAGGCGGTTGATGCTTTCACCTATACACTGGACTATGCAGTACATGTAGAAATCGTGGATGCTCTCACGCAAGTTTATAAAGACTATAAAAAGGCTGCTGGTAGCACCACACAACGCCAAGTAAAAGCACCCCAACGACCACAAGAACCGATGGTTGACGTAAAGACGACTTCAGGTGCGGAACCGACACAAATGGATTTAACCAATAATCCGCAAGAGAGTAAGCCTGATTCTGCAGCCGTGGACGCGGCTAAGGCTGCGGCGATGGCATTCTTAGCTAAGAAAACCGGCGGTGCCGTTGCAAATACGGTAGTTAGTGATAGTGCGAATACAACTACAATAGATGCATCAGAAACTGCATTAGGAGCTGGCGTAGAAACAGAGCCAGCATCCAGTGGTGATGTGCCAATTACATCCTTTGATGGTAGTCCTGCGACACAGGTGCCAGATGGTGAAATTTCTATTAAGTCTTTAGCAGGTTCTATAGAAGGGGATGATATTCCGGTTCATTCCTTTGATGATGTGCCTGTAGACGATATGGAGGGTTCTTATGTATCATCCTTAGATGATATGCCACCACATCCATTAGATAGTGTGACTGTTATCAGCGAGGATGGCGAAGTGTTAGAGCGCCCTATGGATAGCGGTGCGCATATCGAGGTTGAAGCTGTCCCAAAGTCTGATGGGGGTGAACCTCGTGAGGAAACCCCGCATCAAGGTGATGACAAAGCTATGCTTTCACCAGCACCTATTGAAGTAGAAGCAATCGATAGCGTTACGGTGGCTCGAGAATACGCTTGGGATCCAGAGCATATGACAGAAGAGGAACGAAACAATCCTCTCTTGGCGGAAACATTAGAAAAATTATCTGAAGACCATGACATCATAGTCGAGGTTATCGAAGAATAAATAAAAAAGTAATTGTTAGATAATAACCTTTGGCCTTGGGGCTATTAGGTGACACATATGTTATAAATCTATGTCATATATTGTTAATGATGTGGACTTAGAATGTTAGTATAGGACGATGTCTTAAAAGGAGGAAATACAATGTTTGGTAAAGGTATGGGCAACATGACTGGCATGATGAAAAAAGTTCAAAAGATGCAAGAAGACATGAAGAAGATGCAAGAAGAGTTAAAAACTCGTACTGTAGAAGCTTCCGTAGGTGGCGGTGCTGTAACCGTTGTGATGAACGGTGAAAAAATCATCGAGTCTTTGAAATTGAATCCTACAGCTGTTGATCCTGAAGATGTGGAAATGTTAGAGGATTTAGTAATGGCTGCGGTAAACGAAGCTAGCAAAAAAGTAGACGACCTCTTGGCTCAAGAAATGGGCAAAGTGACTGGTGGTCTAAACTTGCCAACAGGTTTATTCTAAATGACAAACGCTTTAGAACGGCTCGTAGAGCAGCTGCGCCGCTTGCCTGGTATCGGCTCCAAGTCAGCTAGACGCTTGGCGTACCATTTGGTAGAAATGCCGAAGGAAGAGGTAGACCGCCTTGTAGAAACTATCGTAGAAGCGAAAGGGGCTACGCGTCACTGTTCTATTTGCTTTAACTTATCAGCTCAAGATCCTTGCGAATTCTGTAGCAATCCAAATCGCGATCAAACGACAATCATGGTTGTTGAAACATCTCGCGATGTCATTGCTATCGAGCGTAGTGGTGATTACAAGGGCTTGTATCATGTATTGGAAGGTGCCTTGTCCCCTATGGAGGGCATCGGTGCTGACGATATTCGCGTAAAAGAATTAATTGCACGCCTTCGCGATGGTGTTGTACAAGAGGTTATCCTCGCGACAGACCCGGATGTCGAAGGGGAAGCAACAGCTCTGTATTTGGCGAGATTATTAAGTCCAAGTGGCATCAAGGTAACGCGAATTGCCCGCGGTGTTCCTGTGGGTGGCGATATCGAATATGCCGATGAATTAACGCTAGGCGGTGCCGTAGTGAACCGTCAAGAAATGAAAGGATAGTAGTATGGGAGCTTTATTAGCGTCACCGATTATATCGGCGGTTATTTCCATTGCTGTAGCCTACATTGCTTTCAAAGTAGCATTTTTCACCATTAAACGGGTGGCTATGAATGTTGTGATTGGTGGGTTAACCTACTGGGTATGCGTTCATATACTTAATATTCCAATGGATATAGGAGTTGGTATTTGGGCATTAACAGCAATTTTAGGTCCTATTCCTATGGTCTTAGCTGCTATATATTACGGCATTAAATAACAGGAGGTTTTTATGCTTATCAATCGTGAGCAACAACGCGTTATTGATGAAGTGGAACAGAATATCCTCTTGTTAGCGTCCGCTGGGACGGGAAAAACGAATACACTTGCTTATCGGGTGGCTCATCTCATCGAGGGTGGCTATGCGAAGGCGGAGAATATCTTGTGCATGACCTTTACGAACAAGGCCGCAAACGAGATGAAAGGCCGCATTCAATCGCTCGTAGGCAGTCTTGCAAAGGCTGTGGAGGTTAGTACATTCCACAGCTTTTGCTTTTTCATTCTCCAACAAGAAGGAAAGCGCAACGAAACCTTGTACACGGACGTGACCATTTTTGACGAAGAAGACTGCAAGGAACTATCTGAACCGTACCGTCCTGGTAAATTGCGAGAAATGTCCTTTGCTAATGTTATCGCTATGGTGAAAGAATATCGTTCCTTATATGGCTTTTATTCTGATGATCTCATAGGGGATTACAAGCGGACAATCGAACGCTTACAGAAGGAACAGCGCGAAGCCATTGAACAGCTCTTCTCTAGCTTTGGTAATGTCCTCTACAGTGAACTCCATGATTTCTTGAACCATGGTCACGAATGGATTGCTGCGTATGATGAAAGCTTAGCTTCCGTGCACGGCCTAGATTTTACAGACCTCATCTGCGGTGTTCATCGCCTATTTCAAGACCCTGTAGTTCGTGAACGCTGGCGCAACCGTTACAGCTATATCTCTGTAGATGAAATGCAAGATACAGGCGTACTAGAGTACAAGGTTCTAGAAATGCTGTGGGAAGGTAATCACGTGCTACTATGTGGAGACTATTTCCAAACCATATACGAATGGCGTGGCTCCGATCCGTTCCGCTTGCTTAAGCAATTTGATGCGGATTTCAAGCCCTTGAAAATCATCTTTTATGAAAATTATCGCTCTAACTGGACGCTTTTTACGATGGCTTTCAAAACCTTGCAAAATATGTTCCCCGATCTAGTTGGGTCTATCTACACTGAATTGCCTCGTGCCAATAGTGAAAGCAAGGGTAAGCCAGTTCTCATTAAAGGCTGTAAAAATAGTTATCTTGAGGGTCGATATATCTACGAATCCATCTGCGCTTTACCAAAAGATGCTAATATCGGCGTTCTTGTGAGGGATAATAAAAAGGCACAGCAGTTAAGTGATTCTTTTGAACGTCTTAACGGCGAACGACCTGAAGAGGAACGCCGTCACTTCATGATTATCGACGAGTTCAAATTCTTTAGACGTCAAGAAATTAAAGACGTTATGGCCTACTTCAAGTTGTTGATGAATCCTAATGATTCTGTCAGTGCGAAGCGCATTATCAAGCGCTATGTTGCAGGTATTGGTGACGCTCGTATCGCTGCAATTGAAAGCCCTGAGACGCGCCAAGTAGGTTTAAAATTGACGGACTTCATGGATATGCCTATTTTTGAAGCGGAGCCTTATGCAAAGCTTGTTAGTGGATTAGAACAGCACGAAGTAGTTGTTTATGACGTGGAGAGCACCGGTACAGATACGGCTCAAGACCATATCATTCAAATTGCGGCTATCCGCATCGATGAACATGGACAGGTCTTAGAGCCTTTTGAACGCTTTATCAATCCTGGTGTACCTGTTGGTCAATCCGAAGAGGTACACGGCTTCTCCGATGCGTATTTACAAGAGCACGGCGAAGAGCCAGCTATAGTGTTACAAGCCTTTAAGGAATTCTCTAAGAATGCTATTATTGTAGGTCACAATGTAAACTATGATGTGACCATCTTTACGAATGAATTGGCGCGTCATAACTTAGGCAATCCTGAGTTCAAGGCTATTTATGATACCCTCGATATCTACCGTCGTTTCTATCCTAATTTGCCAAATCATAAATTGGGTTTCCTAGCATCTAAGTTTCCTATACACCATGAGCCAACACATAATGCAATGGATGATATCTTGGCCACTGCACAGCTTTTAATTTATGCGGTGAAAGAAAAAATCGTACCGACCACAACGGGTCGCATGGTAGCTATAAATAAATATAAGGCAGCTTTCACGGATATCGCCTCTCAAATGGCGACCTTGCGTAGAAAAGCCTATACGGAGATGCCAACGAAATTATTGGCGTATATCATGAACCAAATGGGGGTTCTAGAATACTATAAATCTCATGGAGAAGCGGCAAAGGTAGAGCATATACGCGATTTATATCGCATCATGGAAAAACTAGATACGGCTTATGAAGGGCCACCAGGACTAGCGCGGTTAAATCAAATCTTACAGATGGCGGCCCTTACGGCGGGCGAACCTGCACAGCAAGTACGAAATGAAGATCGTATTCCTATCATTACCATTCACCAAGCGAAGGGCAGCGAGTTTGACCATGTATTCTTGGCCGGGCTAAATGAAGGAACTTTCCCGAGTCCCTTTGCCATTGCAGAAGGTCGTGAAGACGAGGAAAAGCGTTTATTCTATGTGGGCATTACTCGGCCTAAACAAGAATTGACCATTACCTTTGAACAGACGAATATACGAGGTAGAGCGGTTCAACCAAGTTCGCTACTCAACTATATGCCACGAGATCCTGAACTCGTAGAAAGGAGATACTAATGGCGCGAAAAACACATCGCCCCGATGATATTCTGTGGACCGTGACAGCTGTAGATATAGAAACTGTACTTAGCAAGAAAAATGCAAGACAAAAGCTAATAGGTAATGGTCAAGATATATCAAGTAAAAATCGAGATATATCGAGTAGCAATCAAGACATATCAAGTCGCGATTCTGAGCATATTGGAGAAGTACACGATATTTCACTTGGTGAAGTGTTAGATACTAGATATCCTCGAAAATCTTTAGTTAAACTTTTTGAAGAGAAATTAATCCACATTAATGGTCATAAGGCTACGCCAAAAGATGCAATCTCTGAAGGCGACGAGATTTGGATTGCTATGGCGAAGGAAAAAATAGATCATGACCCTATCGAAATGGACTTACGCATTCTGTATGAAGATACTGATCTCCTTATTGTGGATAAACCAAGTGGTGTGACTGTAAACTCTAAAGATCAAGTTTCTCTTGCCAATGGTGTGGCGCACTATTTTAAAGAACATGGTATCAAGCGAAAGGTACGTTTCTTGAACCGTCTCGACAGAGATACGACGGGCTGCATTGTGATTGCAAAAAGTGGTTTAGCACAAAGTATTTATCAACAGCAAATGGATGATAATACCTTTGAAAAGTGGTATATGGCGACTGTGGAAGGCATTGTAGAAGCCGATGAAGATTCTTTGGTATTTCCTATGGAACGCAGTGCTGATGGGATTCATTACGAAGTGAATCCTAAGGGAAAAGAGACTCGTACAGATTTTTCCGTCCTATGTAGACATTCTTCGCAGGCTGTGGATAACTCTGTGAATAAGTCTAAAAATTCTGTGGATATAGCAGCAAAAAATGTGGATATAAACTTAGGAGATGTTGATAAAAGTAATCAAAATGTGGACAAAACTGTGTATAAGTCCAATAAATGTGGATATTCTGAGGTTTTAGTTCGTTTGTACACAGGGAAAACACATCAAATTCGAGTAGCTTTCAGCCATATAGGGCACCCTCTTGTAGGAGATACCTTATACGGTGCACAACCTACGGAACAGCCATTTCAATTACGCGCTCAAAAGGTGGTATTTACACACATGCGCACAGGAGAGCGTATTACGGTTATGGCATAATCTGATCTGATTAACTTGTTACGTAATACAAAATACTAGTTTGTTAATAATAGGTTTGTACTATACATTGTGAAGTCACAATACATCAAATACTCTAATTGAGAAATGAGAATTATTGATAACTCAGTAAAATCAATAAGTTTAAAAATATTTTTCAAGAAAAATAATGACAAATGATAATCGATAAGCTATAATAGGAATATAAGTAAATCGATATAGTTCAATTTAAAAACTATAAATCAGAATGTAAGAGGTGTAGTATGATTTTACAAGATAATAGTGCAGCACGTAATCGGGGGATTACGCTTGCCAGTATAAAAGGCATTATAGGTAATGTCGTTCTCGTTATTTTTAAAATGATTGTGGGCCTTGCGTCTAATTCCATCGCCATTATCCTTGATGCGGTAAATAACTTAACAGACGTATTGTCCTCTGTATTAACTATTGTGGGTACAAAATTAGCCGCCAAAGGGGCTGATAAGGAGCATCCATTTGGCCACGGTCGTATAGAATATATGACTACCATGGCTATAGCTTTCATCATTCTCGGTGCAGGTATTGGATCCCTTAAGGAATCTGTGGATAAAATTATCCACCCTGAGGTATCTACATTTGATATTCCAGGTCTTGTTATCATCGCTGTTGCCATCGTGGTGAAAGTAGTGATGGGCCGTTACATCAAGGCACAAGGAGAAAAATATAAATCCGATGCGCTCGTAGCATCTGGTATAGATGCCCTTTTTGATGCGGTGATTACCTTTGCTACATTGGTATCTGCAGGCTTAGTATTTTTCTTTAACTTTGATATTCAAGGTTATGTGGGCGCTGTTATTTCTGTTTTGATTTTAAAAGCGGCGTATGATATTTTACGTGAAATGTATAACCATTTGCTCGGTGTTCGGGCAGATGATAATTTAATCCGTAATATTAAAGAAACTATCGCACAGCATCCGAATGTGGGTGGTGTATATGACTTGGTATTAAATAGCTATGGTCCGGGAGAAACAATTGGTTCCGTTCATATTTCTGTACCAGATTCTATGACAATGGCAGAAGTTCATCCATTAACAAAGGGCATTGCGGTTCATCTTTATAAAAAGTTTGGCATCAATATGACTGTTGGTGTATATGCTGAAAACAAACCAAGTGTAGAAGTACTTGAAATTAGAAAAGCTCTTGATCAAGTTATTAGTTTATATACACATGTAGTACAAGTACATGCCTTCTACGTACAAGAAGAAAAGAAGGTTATCTACTACGATATTATCTTTGACTTTGACGAAGAAGATCCACATAGTACATTAGAAAAAATCAAGGCAGAAATGCAAAAACGTTACCCTGATTATACACAATTCGCTATTGTGGATACGGATTTTAGTAACTAATTTAGTAATATTGATTTTGATATTTCTGCGAATAGAAACATCTAAGTATATCTCTTTGCTATATAGGACAATTTCATAACCAATATTATAAAATTAAAGGCTTTTACCAGTAATTGACAGAATATAATCAGTCAAGAATTGGCAGAAGTCTTTTCTTTTATTAGTCGACAGATTTAGTTATACTATAGGTAAGAGAGAGGTGGTCCTATGTTGCAATGGATACAAAAGCATTATATTGTTGGTTTTTTGCTTTTACTTATCCTTATTTTGTGTGCCTTACACCTTAGTGGTACGAGAAATGAGGCTCGAATTTTACCAAAACAAGGGGTAATTATAGAAAAGGATATTGCGGTTGATATTAATCGTAATCCTACTGCGGCATTAAAGATTCTGAGTGCATCTAATTATTCTGAATTGTATACTATCGATGTATTACCCATTTTAAAACAATATAACTGTTATATTGTTGATTATCTTATTATTAATGAGGAACTATATCTACTCGGATGCTCTAATGATACTATTCCTGATATGAAGTTGTATCCACTTTTGATTTTTAAAATCAATGATACATCTTTAGTTTCTAATATTATTGGATATGATTTAGATAAATTTTCTGCTTCCTTAGATTATATAGATGGAAAAATTATAGCCTCTAATCGAGATGGAGAATATATTATAGATGCTAATTTATCTGCTTCTAAAATAGTTGATACAGATCCACGTTTGGTTCAACAAAAGAAAGAAAGTAAACATGGTATTAAAAATGATAAAGTAATATTAGACTCTCTTATTCCTAGAGAATTATATATAAATGGTAAGGTAGGAGATACTTATTTGCTCACGGTTACTCCTCTTATATATGCGAAACCAAATATGAATTTACCTTTTGATTTTTTTAAAGCTGAACAGTATTATGGTATTCCTATATATGAAAATATGATGTTGTTCTGGAATGTTAAGACTGATGAGATGGAACGCTATGAAAATCTAAAATCGATTACCTCTTTTAATATTAAATATATGGATATGAACTACGATACTAAACGTTTTGAACGATGGAACCAAATCATTAATAGTGTCAGTCCTAAAAATTAAGTATGACTTGATATTAAACTGTTTAATGAATATAATAGAATGTGTTGTATAAAATATAATTTGTTTTGATGTATCCTAACTAAGGAGAGATGGAATGAAAAAAATTGCTCTTACCGCATTAGCTGTAATGGCGGTTGTTGGTATGTTCGCGGTTCAGCCTGCAGATGCAAAAAAGGTAGAACAAGATCCAGTAGTGGCACCTATTGATATGCCTATGAATGATGAAATTCAACAGGTTAATGGTGTGTCTAAATCAACAAATAAAGAAACACGACGTTTGTCTAATAATTTAGCAGAAGCTACAAAAGTGATGATTAAAAAGAATTGGAAGACCATTTATATTAAAGCTGTTCCTACGGGAGATAAGGATGCTGTACGCTTTTATTACAAAGATAATAGAGGTCAAGTATACAATGGCCAAGTCATTAGAAATACAGGTCTATCCAAGGGTAAATATATGGCCGGTTCTTTACATCAAACAGAGGCCTTGCAAGAATTAGTTAATCACTTGCAACAGAATGATCAAGAAGTACCATCCTCTATTGATATCATAATCACTCAAGAAGGCTATCGCATTAAGACTATCTTTAATTACAATGAAGATACAAGTAACTTACCAGCATATCTACAACAATATGAACAACAAAACTTCCCGTCAATGAAGTAAAAGAAAAGCTCGTGCATAGCACGAGCTTTTTTGTTAGATTACGTAATCATCGGAATCGTCTTTTTTAGGTTTTTTGTAAAGTTCTTTTACGCCTGCCATTTCGATGAGTTCTTCCCCAAGGGCATCTTCATCGTCCGTGTTAAGCATGGAGTAGAAGGCCCAAAGAATAATAAACCAAATTGGTGTGAACAAGAGGGCAATTCGCGTATCTTCGTTTAAGGCTAGAATGGCTAAAACGAAAACGAAGAACGCGAGGATAACGTAATTCATTACTGGGTATAGAGGCATTTTAAATTTAGACTGTGCCACTACATCAGGATTTTTTTTGCGATATTTGAGATGGCAAATAACCATCATGGCCCAAATAAAGATAAAGCAGAACGTAGAGATTGATGTAATCATAACGAATACTGCTTCAGGCATTACGTAGTTGAGTACAACCGTAATCAATAATACGGCTGCCGAGAAAATCGTTGCTTGGTATGGCACACTGCTGTGAGTCAAGCGGCGCATCGAACTCGGGGCGTGACCGCGTTTTGCCAAGGCGTAAATCATACGACCAGTACTGAAGATACCGGAGTTTGTAGCAGATGCTGCAGAGGTAAGAACAACGAAGTTTACGATACCTGCAGCGGCTGTAATACCAACGGCGGTAAATACAGCCACAAATGGACTTGCAGCAGGGTTAACGGCAGTCCAAGGGTAAATACTCATGATGATGGCTAAAGAGCCTACATAGAATAAAATAATACGCAATGGAATATTGTTTATGGCCATTGGAATAACCTTTTCAGGATCTTCTGTTTCGCCAGCCGTTAAACCTACGAGTTCTATGCCTGTGAAAGCAAATACAACCATTTGGAATGATAGGATAAAGCCCATCGTTCCATTCGGAAACCATCCTCCGTAATTCCACATATTACTAAAGGCGGCGACGCCAGCATCTGTAGTAAAACCTGTAACAATCATGATGATACCGATGATGATAAGAGAGATAATAGCGATTACCTTAATCAAGGCAAACCAGAATTCCATTTCGCCGAAATGTTTTACAGCTGTCAAGTTCATTAACAACAAGACGATTAAAACGAGTAAGGCGGGTATCCATTGGGGTAGCCACGGTATCCAGTACTGCATGTAGAGGCCTACGGCCGTTAAGTCTGCCATGGCTAGTGAAAGCCAGCAAAACCAGTATGTCCATCCCGTGATAAATGCTGCTCGATCCCCTAAGTAATCTTCTACAAAGTCGATAAAAGAGTGGTGGTTTAGGTTAGATAACAGTAATTCGCCTAGTGCTCTCATAATAAAGAAGCAAATAACACCTGTTATTAGGTAGGCGAATATAATGGATGGACCAGCCAAGTGAATGGCGCGGCCGGAGCCTAAGAATAAACCTGTACCAATAGCACCGCCGATAGCGAGCAACTGTACATGCCGGTTCTTAAGACCCCGTTTTAACTGATGCGTATCAGACATAATAAAGACCTCTTTTCTACAAACTATCTATAAATATAAAGGCTATGGATTACCACAGCTTTAACAATCTATAGAATCTTTAAAACTATTTTTTTATAATACAGTATCTATTCTAAAAAGTCAAATGTATTTTTACAGTAGACAAAAGACCTGATGATTTTCTGATGAGAGTATACCCTTATATTGATAAACGCATAGAATATCCTTTTTTGGAAGTTAATTGACGAATAATATAAAATAATTTATAATAAGTGTACTTATAATAAAGCACTCGTAAAAAAGGAGGATATAAAATGGAATTTAGTTTTAGTTTGAAAATAAAAGCAACAAAAGAAGCTGTATGGGCGTACTATGCGAATATCGAAAAATGGTATGACTGGGAAGAGGATCTAAAAAATATTACATTAAACGGTAAATTTGAGACCGGTTCATGTGGTACAATGGAGCTTGAAGGCATGCCGCCTATGGAATATCAGCTTACTCTTGTAAAACCTTTTGAAGAGTTTTGGGATAAGACTGAAACTCCATTTGGTGCTATTCTTTTCGGACATCAAATAATTGATAATCATGACGGAAGTGTAAATGTAAAGCATACCGTAAGCTTAGAAAGTGAAGATAAGCAACATTTGGAATTTTTAAGTCAAGTTTTTTCTGATGTTCCCCAATCTATATTTATTCTAAAAAATTGTTTAGAAAGATAAGGTGATTGCTGTTTGTTTACATCAAAATATAAAGACAATTCAGAAAAATCAACAGGATTATTGTTCATGAGGGTGTACAATAAATGGCATTTTACTATAAAACAAGCATTAAAAGAGTTGAACTTAACACATCCTCAGTTTGTTGTTTTAGCATCTCTTGCATATCTATCACAACATGATAACGAAGTTACACAAGTTATGATTTCAAAACTTTCAGGAATAGATGTTATGACGGTATCTCAAATATTGAGTTTATTAGAAAAACGTGGTTTTGTAGAGCGAAAAGAACACTCTAGAGATACACGTGCGAAAACGGTTCTTTTGAATGAAGAGGGGGGTGCAATATTACAAAAGGCAGTCCCATTAGTCGAAGAAATTGATGAAATCTTTTTCGGAAAGCTGAAGAGTGATGAAGCTCAATTTAAACATCTTCTTGGCAGATTACATGAAGCGTAAGGTGTATTAATTCATCAATTCTTGTGGAGGTTGAAATGAGACGTCAAGATCGTATGGTTGCAAATATAGATGAAATTAAAGATATTTTAAACAGCACGCGTATTATTCACCTAGGCATGATGGATGGTGATTACCCTTATGTAGTACCTTTACATTTCGGTTATGAAATTGTAGATGATATACTCTACATATATGTACATGGCTATCATGAGGGGAAGAAGTTTATTTTGATTAAAGTGAACCCCCATGTATTTATAGAAATTGACGGTAATGATGAGGCCCTCGTATCAGGTAGAGATATTCCTTGTAAATATAGTTCAGTCTATTCCAGTGTAATGGGACGAGGAGAGGCTGTTTATTTAGCAAATATTGATGAAAAAGCTCATGGTTTACAGGTGTTGATGAAGCATCAGACTGGTCGAGAATTTACCTTTACTGATGCCATGGTAAACTCTGTGGGCGTCGTTCAAATTAAAGTTGTAGACTATACTGCAAAGAGACGAAGACAGTTTGAACAAGATACTATTATGCCACCATTAGAGAAATAATATAACATCCTATTAAACACCAGTATAATATGGCGTTTAATAGGATGTTTTATTATGTATAACTAGTTAGCATTAAAGCAGCTATTTGCTCATAACTATACTTTCATAATAGGAAAGATAAAAGTTTTATGAAGTAGCTAGGGCAACAGAATCGGGGGCATGTTTTTGATATAAATAAGAAAATATATCATTATATGTGTAAAGTATATATCAAGTCTTTATAAAAGGAGAGATCATGAAGAAGCTTCTATATAAGTCCGTTTTAGCTGCTATGGCTGTAGGCTTATTGTCTGCGGGATATGTTTCAGCTGATGTTGTTAATGATTCTATATCTACTGATAATGTTGATGTTTCAGCTACCGTTACAAATGATATGCCTAGAGTTCATCCTGATTCAGCAATTAAAGCATTGCCAAGAAAGACCTTATTAGAGTGGCCTATGAAAACACAAGAAGGGGCTCGTAATTGGAAGGGAATAGTAGAGGCTGCACAGCAACTGCCGTATGAGGTCAAGGCACCTAGTTATATACCTTATGGTTATCAGCTCTATACAGCGCGTCAAGATCAAAATGATGTATTAGAGGTTGTATATTATAAAAAAGGTGTGACTATCTATCGGGATGGGAAAAAATATATAGATAGTATTATGGCATATAGAATGGGATATTCCTTAGATACCGTAAGAGATACACCATATGTTCCATCTGAGTACGGCGATCTCGAATGGTCTAAATCAGGTGATTCTGGTGATGTTTATTTTACAGGTAATCCTGAAACACATATGGTTCGTAGCATCTCGTGGACGAAGGAGGGTATGGCTTATTCTCTATTCTTCTTAGAACGGATGAAAGAGGCGGATGCGGAATTCTATAAAGAGCATGTAGTACCGTTGAAGAGTATTGATAGCTCTCGTTATGAACTAGTTGGTAACTATCCGACAACACCTAAAACAATTGAAGAAATAAAAGAGGAACATGTAGTGCCTATGAAAGCATAGACTGGTGTGATTTATTAATGGTACGTAATACTCTTGAAAGTCAGTGATCTGAGTTAAAAAATGTAATAGATAAATGATTACTTCGGTAATATATACTTATAAATATCTAAATTTAGAGAGAGCAGAAATTATGAGATTGAAAACAACAAAATCATTATTAGCAATGGGAATACTAGCTGCTGTGTTAAGTAGCTTTGGAGTACAATCAGCTAGTGCGTTATCCCCTTTAGTGGATGAAAATGGAAATACTGTTACCACTGACACAGTGGAAAAGAATAAAGAGCTAGTGAATCGCTATCGGTGGTATGATCAAATTGATAATGGTGATATAGTACTGCTTAATGTTGACGCCAGTACAAATTATTTTGGATATGATTTACAGATTCCATCTTATATGCCTGAAGACTATGCAGTACGCGATGTAAAGTCAAGAGATCATGACGTATTAGAAATCGTGTATACGGAAACGGGCCATAATGGAGAATATGGTCAGAAATTAACCTTCTCTAATACAGATATTGTGTATCGTATGGGGTGGGCTATCGATACCGTAGTAAAGCCTATATTGGAAAAGACAAAATACAATGCTGATGATGTCGTTAGCTTTACTACCCCTAATGGAATCTCTGTACATACGTTAGGCTCTAGCAACGATTCTGTTCAAATTGCTTATTGGGAAAAAGATAACAAAGTTTATATGCTCTACTTTGCTTCCTCAAGAAACCAAAACTATGTAAGCAAAATTGTAGATTCAGTAGGGTCGTTAAGTAATGTGGCTTCTGATGATACTAGATTACGTGGTGACCGAAATGATAAGCAAAATGTTAAAGGCAATAATGCGCAAAGTTTTAAACAAAATGGAGAACAAGATAGACCTTATTTTGAATCTATTGGGTTGCCATTGCGTACACATACGAATTCTGAGTGGCCTATACTTACGAGTAAATCCATCGGCTTACCTAGCGGTGTAATTGATGCATCTCGTAAGCTGTCCTATAACGTATCTGTACCAAGTTACTTGCCTCTTGGCTATACATACTATGCTACACATTTTTATGATAATGATGTATTAGAAACTGTATATTGGAAGGAAGGTCAAGAATATCAAGAACGCAGCGGCCGTTGGGTAAATCATGTTATGGCCTTCCGCATGAGTTACTCTAAGGATACTGTATGGCCTAAAGAATATGTTCCAACGGAATACCATGACGTACAGTGGATTGACTCTACGCCAACCGGTGATGTGCAGTATACAGGTAATGTAGATAAGAGCTTAGTTCGCAGTATTACGTGGAGCAAAGATAACATGTCATATTTCTTGTTCTTCCAAGTGCCTGTGAAAGCATCTGAAGCAGAGTTTTATAAAGATCATGTAGTACCATTAAATGATATTGATCCAAGTCGTACAGACTTAATCGGTGTAAAAACAATTCGTTAATAAGAAACAGTAATAAGAAACTATAACTATAGCATCATAATTTGGTGAGGCTATACGATATTAGTATTTACTATAAAATAACACATAATAAAAAGAACCTATCTCCTAGATATTAGAGTAATATCTTTGGAGATAGGTTCTTTTAGTGTATGTAATTTACATATATTTTGCTTTTAGGTATTAGTGATTTTATAGCTATCGAATATAAAGTAGCTTTCACTAATAGCATCATTATGGGTATATGTTAATTAGAAGAATACGTAACGGATGATAACGAGAACCGCCAATACGTACATAATCCAGTTAACTTCTTTTGCACGGCCTGCAATGATTTTGAGTAGAGGGTATGCAATAAGACCTGCAGAGATACCGTTAGCGATGCTGTATGTGAACGGCATTAATACGATAACGAGGAATGCAGGGAAGCCTTCTGTCCAATCATCGAAGTCGATGTTGCGAATGGCACCTAACATGAGGGCACCTACGATGATAAGAACAGGAGATGTGGCTGCATTTGGAACCAAGGATACCAATGGAGCCAAGAATAAGCAAATTAGGAAAAGTACGCCTGTTGTGACAGCTGTTAAACCTGTACGGCCGCCAGCCCCTACACCTGCCGCACTTTCAACGAAAGCCGTAATTGTAGAAGTACCGAGTAATGCACCGGCACTAACACCGATAGCATCTACGGTCATGGCTTTACCAAGACCCGGGAATTTACCAGATTTAGGATCTGCGATTTTCGCCTCTGTAGCGGTACCAATCAAAGTGCCCATAGAGTCGAATAATTCTACAAATGTGAAGGAGAAAATAATCGTAATTAAGCCCATGTGAAGAGCACCAGGAATATCTAATTGCAAGAATGCTGCTTTGGAGAAATCAGGAACGGCCAATACGGTGAAGTTCTCAGGCATTGTGGAAAGGCCTGTCGCATAGGAGATGATTGTTGTTACTAAAACGCCGATCAAGAGGGAACCTTGAATTTTGCGAGCCATCAATAAAGCTGTAAAGATGAGGCTGAATAGTGCTAACAATGTTTCACCACTGTGCAAATTACCAAGCGTTAAGAGTGCCTCAGATGCTGGAGGGACTAAATTACCATGTGTTTGTACAACCTGACCTAAGGAGTTTGGAGACAAACTAATGGAGATGGCCATCAAGCCGGATAACTTCAAACCGATGATAGAAATGAAGAGACCGATACCAACGGTAATGGCAATTTTCATGGAGGTAGGGATGCCTTCAACAATCATTTGTCGCACCGACGTAAGTGTTAATACGAGGAATACGAGACCTGAAATGAATACCGCACCTAATGCTGTTTGCCAAGATACGCCCATACCGAGAACTACAGTAAAGGAGTAAAATGCCAAGAGGCCAACTCCTGGAGCGAGAGCAATTGGGTAGTTTACGAATAAACCCATAGCAATCGTCACAAGACCTCCACCTAAGGCTGTGGCAATGAGGACCGCATCCTTATCCATACCTGCAAGACTAAGAATGTTTGGCGCCAAGAATAGGATGTACGCCATCGTGATAAACGTAGTGATACCTGCTAAAATTTCTGTTTTAACGGTTGTGCCACGCTCACTGAGTTGAAATAATTTATCTAACATTAGATAAAATCCTCCCTATATGAAATTAAAATCATACCTAAATAAAGATATTTCGATATATGTATAGTGTATCATATTTCCCACCATTTTTTGTATGAATTTGTGATATACTATTAATATATTATGAATGATATAGAGGTTAACTTATGAAAATATCTACAAAAGGGCGTTATGCCTTACGGATATTGGCGGATATTGCAGAACATGGAGTAGAAAAAAATGTACCAATTCGTGAGATTGCAGAACGCCAAGGATTTTCCGATAAATATTTAGAGGGGATTGTATCTCGATTATCCTCCGCGGGCCTTGTTAAAAGTGGACGTGGTAAATATGGAGGATATCGTTTGGTGAAATCTCCGGCTGAATACAATGTATATGAAATTTTATATGCCGCAGAGGACTCCATTGCTCTCGTGTCTTGTTTAGAAGATGATGTAGAACCGTGTCCTATGTTTAATGACTGCTTGACAGCTCCATTGTGGCAGTATTTACAAGATGAGTTCCGACATGTTATGGAACATGTTTCCTTGCAAGATGTAATGGATCACAAATTTCCTACGGAATAATTGATAGTCCGAAAACTTTAGTTTGAATAATCTTTGAGGATTACTACATTGTATACCTATATTTTAGGTATTTTTTATGGAAAGAGTCGCGTTTCGTATGCGGCTCTTCTTTATATATGAAATTAAAATGTAATAACATTTTATGAATAGTAACATAGATTGAAATCTAAGTAGGACTGTAATTTAAATGGAACTGTAATTAAAAGTGATTTATGTGTATATTAGTTTATCTAAACAATTTTATGTGGAAGGGAGGGTACTATGAGTACAAGTGTATATGATGCTCGCGGTGGCATGCGCAATGTATGGATTATTACGGCTAGTATGACCGTGCTAGCCATATGTTACACAATGATAATTCCTTTTCTGCCTATATATCTGTTGGAACTCGGTGTTCCTAAGGCTGATGTGGCACTTTGGTCAGGTCTTGTCTTTGGTATTACCTTCCTTATTGCTGGTATTATGGCGCCTATATGGGGCAAAATTGCAGATAATAAAGGGAAAAAGCGGATGGCTTTGCGCGCTGGTTTTGCCATTGCTGTCAGTTATGTCCTCATCGGTATGGTAACGGATCAGTACCAATTGTTGATGGGGCGTGCCTTGGTAGGTTTTGCCAACGGTTTCTATCCTGCGGCGATGACCATGGTTTCCCTGAGCGTTGATGAGAAACAGGTGGGCCGTGCCCTCGGCATATTCCAAACAGGTCTGATTTTAGGCAATGTCATCGGCCCATTTTTAGGTGGTGCCGTTGAAAGTGTCGTAGGTATGCGCCCTGTATTTTATATTTCTGGTATAGCTGTATTCATTGCTACTTTGGCGGTATTGTTTCTTGTAAAAGAACCAAAACTAGAAGTTGAAAATACAACTTCTAAGGAGCAGTCCAAACAGCCGGTAAAAGCTACATCCTTGCGAGAGGATTTTAAGTCGGTTCAAGAACAACCTGTATTAGTAAGACTTTTATGGATTTACTTCTTTATGCAATGTGTCATCATGATGCTACAGCCTATTTTGGCGCTTTATGTAGGTGATATGCAAGGCACCATGGAAGGGGCAGCCATCATTTCAGGTACAATCCTCAGTATCGGTGGTTTAGCCGGTTCCTTAACGACCAATATATGGGTGCGCCTCGGTGAGCGTCGTGGGTACTTTAGAACCATTTCCTACTGTATGCTTGGTAGTGGTGTTGTTCTCTTACTTCAAAGCTTACCAGTAGGTATCTGGTGGTTTGGTGTACTACAAGTGTTAATTGGCTCTTGTATTGTAGGGATCAACCCATCTTTGAGTGCAGCTGTAACACTTAATACAGAACCAGGCTTTAGAGGTCGCATGTTTGGTATGACGACGACGGCTCAACAATTTGGTTCCATGGTGGGTCCAGTGTTTGCAAGTATTGTATCTACCTATATTGGGATATCCTATGTATTTAGCATTACAGGTTTGCTATTACTCTATATGGGATTCCAATCACGGAAACTATCCGTACAACATGATAAATATAGTGTGTGAATTAGAGTCTAACAAGCTCCTTACTAATATATTGGTAAGGAGCTTTTACTTTTTTAGGCTATTTTTATAATACGAAACTTTCAAGTACAGATTGTTTATTGGTAAGAGGTCTTAATCTAGGGTATAAGAAAAAGTAATGTTAATCGTTAATCTAAGAATACTGTTTTAGTGCATAATAGCAGGCTTTCATACGTTTTTAGTGAATAGCAATCCAATATGGGCTGATTGATTGCTTTTACAAAAATATTGGTATATAGTTAGTTTAAGGTAAGTCACTAGTCTCACCGCGTGGGACAGAAAGGAGTTATTATGGTCCGTATCGGACATACTGTACTCGGAGAAAAGGGTACAAAAATATGCGTGCCTATTGTGGGCACAACAATGAAAGAGATTCTAGATGCCACCGCGGTAGCATGTAATACACCGTGTCATGTAGTGGAGCTACGCATTGACTATTTCGAGCGGGCCCACTCCATTGACGCTATTATTGAATTATTAATGCTCATCAAGCCACAACTGAAAGGTCGTGGGTTGCTCTTTACATGGCGCACAAAAGGTGAAGGTGGGGAAAGAACGATTTCTACACAAGATTATTTTACAATGCTGGAGCGCTTGATTCCTACAGGATTGGTGGATGCTATCGATATTGAGCTGTTTTTTGATCAAGATAGAATGCTTAAAACGATAGAGTTTGCTAAGGTTCATGGAATCACTATTATCATGAGCAACCATGATTTCCATTGTACGCCGAGCCGTGAAGTCATTGTAAATCGACTTATTCAAATGAAAGAGTTCTTGGCCGATGTGCCAAAGATTGCCGTTATGCCTCACACAACTGGTGATGTATTGACGCTACTTGAAGCAACTGCTGAAGTGAAAGCTTTGTATCCTTCGGATCCAATTATTACGATGGCAATGGGAGAACTAGGTGCTGTTACACGCACTGTAGGTGCTCTATTTGGAAATGCCATGACCTTTGCCTCTGCTGGTAAAGCATCGGCACCAGGGCAAATCGATGTACATGCTTTAAAACGAATTCTAGATACCATCGATGTAGATGGTGTATTTGACGAACAACAACATAAACGCGTAAAAGTGCATTAAAAAAGTCGGCGAGAGCCGACTTTTTTATATGTTTTGTATTTCTTGTAGTATATTCATTTTTGAAGGGCGGATATAAAAAATATATATGTTATTATTAATGACTTTATATAGAATATTTCAGCTCTCCAAATTTATAAATCTTCAAGGAGTTCATTAAAAATTTTTTCCGCAGGTTCACCAATTTCTTTTTCTGCTTGATTTAGCCCTAATTGTATTCTTGTAGTTAAATCTTCTTCAGTCCAGAAATCATTATTAATAGCATCAATCCATTCTGGACGGAGGATAGTAGGTGGAATATCCTTATTAAATTGTATTTGTTTAGATACAAGTGTAACTGTTTGTGACATGGTTAATCCCATTTCTTTTAGAATAGCTGTTGTTAGTGTCTTAACTTTAGGATTGATACGGATGTTAAGAACTCCTGTCTTATCGATTGTATCGAAGGATATTTCTTGATTTTCTTCTCTTGGTGTACCATATGCACCTATATAATCTGAGGCTTTTAATGTAGTTTGTGGTTGTTCATAGGTGCCGTTGTTGAGTGTGCTTGGTGTAGGTGTTTCATCGATAGGTGCCGTTGGTAACGCAATGGCAAACGGAATGCGACGCTCTTTGATGATTTGGCGGAATAGTGCATCTAGCATAGAGGTGTATGATAGACCTTGTGCTTTTAATATGCTAGATACTTCTTGTTTTAGATCTTCGTTGATACGGACTTGTAGGTTTACGGTTTTCATAGTATCTCTCCTAGTATTCTTTTGGCTTATGACTGAAACATCTTGGTTATATTGTTGATTTTATGTTAAAAAGTATTTAAGTTACTCAATCCTATTTGTAATTACATTGTAATTGCAAATGTAGTTTTCTACCAATATATATAATACATAGGAGACCTAAAAAAGCAGTAGTTACCCTGAGGATAGCTACTGCTTTTCAGTTTATATCATGTATGTCATGATATGAGTTTTAGTTTTATCTAAAAATACAGATGTAAATGCTCTTACTTCTAAAGATGTAGAAGCCCTTACTTATATAGAGGAAACAATCTTATAAATACCGTTATATAAACTCTTACAATAAGTTTGCTTCAAAGTCTTCGAGAATAGCTGCCACTGTTTCTGGTGCATTGCGATTATGTTCTACGATGCATTGTGCAAAGCTTTCATACATTGGAGTGCGAGTTTCTTCGAGTTCACGTAAACGTTCTATGCCGCCACTAGATAGAACACGACCTGAAGTAGATAGTTTTTCTACAGGTTGCGTTAATTGGTAAATACGACCATTTTGGCGCAGGTGTGCATAGTTTTTAGGTACTGTTACACAACCGCCACCAGTGGAGATGACAAGGCCAGTTTCTGTACCTAATTTTGCAATCATTTCTGCCTCTTTTTCACGGAATGCAGCCTCCCCTTGTTCTGTAATATAGGTAGAAACATTGCCAATTTCTTTTTCTAGCTCGTGATCCACATCAAGCCAAGTACGGCCCATCTCTTTACCGATTGCTCTGCCTACTGTTGTTTTTCCAACACCAGGCATACCGATGAGGATAATATTTTCCTTTTCACGGCGCATATCTCGCAAGATTTGTTCTATCTCTTTGGTACCAAAGCTTTCACCTTGAAAATGATTAGCCGCCTCAACACCTTGTGCCACGAGGAAAGGTAGACCATCACAGTACGGAATATCCATCATTTCTGCTTGTAAAAGCAAAACTGTACGGCGCGGATTGTAGATGAGATCTACAACGCCCTCTAATTTAGAAAATTGCATAATATCTATGAGGTTAGCTGGATTATGCGGATACATACCGATAGGCGTGCAGTTAATAATAATCTGTGCTGTTTCATAGTAATTAGGCGCATCAGTATAGAGCGGAGCCGTTTTACGGGATAGATGCGTGATGCTCTTAGCACCTAGGTCTTCAAGAGCTACGTGAACCGTAGCAGAGGAGGCACCATCGCCAAGGATAATACATTCTTTACCGGATACATTTATACCAGCGTGTTCTAGAGTAAATACGAAACCATCGTAATCTGTATTGTAACCATGCCATTTGCCGTCTTTACGAACCATCGTGTTTACACAGCCAATGCGTTCTGCGCGAGGGTCTACTACATCGCAAGCTTCAAGGGCGTTAACCTTGTAAGGGAAGGTAATATTAATACCTTGTAATTCTTGGTCTGCAAAGAACTCTTGCAGTTGGCTCGGTTCTCGTTCAAATAATTCATAATTAGTATTTCTCAAAGCATTGTGGATGCGTGGGGAAAAGCTATGGCCCAACGTACGGCCAAGTAAACCAAATTTCATAGGACCTCCTAGGTCAATATACACAAAATGGCTAATAGGCTGTCACCTATTAGCCATTGGAGTTTTAAAACTATATCCATTGTACTATATATGCCATTAATAAGCACTACCATAAAGGAAAATATCAATTTTCAGGATAATTGCCGAGCAAGCGGAATTTATCTTGCGATGCGTGGAGCTCTGCCAATACGGAAAGTACTTTTGGATCTGCCAAGGATGCTTCTAAGTCGAGGTAGAACAAGAACTCAAAGTTATGTCCTACGATTGGACGGGACTCGAGTTTTGTAAGGTTCACACCGATATTAGCAAACTTGGTGAGCAATGTACCAAGCCCGCCTGGAGCATGGCTTGCAGTCGTTACTACTGAGATTTTATTGGCCCCTGGATATACGTGGAAATCCTTACTAATGCAGATAAAGCGCGTATAGTTGTTATCGCTGTTTTGGATATTTCTCAACAATGGAGACAAATTATATAGGTCTGCACATTGAGGTGCTGCGATAGCTGCTACTCCAGGGTCATCACTAGCCGCTACGAGCTGTGCAGCTCGAGCCGTATTGTCATAGGAGCGTAATTCTACGCCTTCTAACTTATCTAGGAAGTGACTACATTGGCCCAACGCTTGAGGGTGGGAAATTATGGTATGAATATCTTCTAGTTTTGTTCCTTTTTTCACGAGCAAGTCGTGAGATATCCAGAGGCGCGTGCCGCGAACGATATAGCATTTGCGCTCTTCTAATAGGTCATATACTTCTTTTACGGACCCATTGGAGCTGTTTTCGATAGGCAATACACCGAATTGACATTCGCCTGACTCGACGGCATCGAATACGGCACGGAAACCCGTTACATAATGGATTTGGCTGAGGGGTAATAATTTATCACATGCCATTTGAGCATTGCTGCCGAATACGCCGGCGCAAGCTACACTGCCCCGTTGAGGTGGCAAAGTAGGGGATTGGTCAATGGCTTTTTTCATTTTTAAAGTGAATTCATTGTCTTGGAATAGTTGCTCAGATTGGTAGGTACGACTCAAGCTAAATAATGCTTCAAAAAAGCGGCGTGCATATAGATCGAGGTCTGGACCTGCATCTTTTGTTACCTTGTCGAGGATGTCGCGCTCTCGTTTGGCATCGTAAATAGCCTTATTCATTTCTTTTTTTGCAGCCGCTACGTCCTTAGAGAGTTCCATGCGCTCTTTGAAGAGGGCTAGCATTTGGTCGTTTATATCGTTAATCTTAACGCGTACTTCATCTAAGTTCATGGTCAATATCTCCTAAGAAATCAAGAATGACAAGGGCCGTAACGGCTTCGATAACAGGTACAGCACGAAGCGCTACACATGGGTCGTGACGACCTTTAATGGTGAGTAATGTGTCCTCTTTTTGTGAAAGAGACACAGAATATTGTTCCTTATAAATGGATGGAGTAGGCTTGATGCCCACTTGCATAATGAGGGGCAAGCCGTTGGTGATACCGCCTTGAATGCCACCGCTATTATTGGTAGTTGTTGTGATTATATCGCCGTCCATGGTGAAAGCATCGTTCACTTCTGATCCAAGGCGAGAACACATGTCGAAGCCACCCCCAAAGGACACGCCTTTGATGGCAGGTACGCCAAAGATCACGCGAGCTAATCGGTTCTCGATGCCATCAAAGTTTGGATTGCCTAAACCAACTGGCAATCCTGTAGCGATAACCTCTACGATACCACCGGTAGAGTCGCCGTCTTTTTTTAGTTTCATGACCAAGTTTTCTACTTCAGAGCGCTTGTCTGCATCGACCATAGCGATAGTTTCGGTAGCTATTTTGGCAAGTGCTTTCATATCTGGATGAACCATATCGATAGGAGTATCTTGGATTGTACCAACTTGTTTTAAATGGCCGTGAATTTCGATACCTTTTTCACGCAATAACTGTAGTGCAATGCCACCAGCTACGCAAAGAGGTGCTGTAAGACGTGCCGAGAAGTGGCCGCCACCTCGCATATCTACCTTGTCACCATAGCGCATGCGAGCCGTAAAGTCCGCATGAGATGGGCGAGGAATGTCGCGCAAGTTATTGTAATCACCGGAGTGCTGCGATGTATTGCGAATCATAAAAGCTAATGGAGATCCACTGAGCATGCCATCTACCATACCTGATAAGAATTCAGGTATATCGGCTTCTTTACGTTGCGTTTGTAATTGGTTTTGACCTGGCGCACGGCGCTTTAAGAAGGCTTGTAGCTCGTCGATGTCGATGGTATGTCCACAAGGGAGGCCTTCCACGATACCACCGATGGCGTACCCATGAGACGCGCCAAAGGTAGCTACTTGTATAGTTTTACCGAAATTAGATGCCATTATATTAACTCCTACTTATAGTATGTATGACTAGTATTCTTATCTATTGAAACGCATTAGCTGTGACTAGGACGCTATACTTGCTGTGCATTGCCACCTAGCATGTTCCAGTCCTCGAAAAAGTCAGGATAGGATTTTGTAATAGCTTCGCTATCTTGTAAGATGACAGGGGTTTCACTAATGAGAGCCATCAATGTGCCTGCCATAACGAGGCGATGGTCGTTAACACAATCACCTTGTCCTCCTTTTAGTATACCACTACCGATGATATATAGGTCATCACCATCTTCGCGAACCGTGCCTCCTAAATCTCTGACGAGATTAGCAACGGCTTCGAGGCGATCTGATTCTTTTAACCGTAGGCGAGCACCATTAACAAAGGAGCTTTCACCTTGGATAGAGCAAGCGAGGGCTGCCATAACTGGCAACATATCGGGCATTTGCTCGAGGTCGGCATGGATTGGCTTACTAGCGCGACCTGATACAGTGATATTCATGCCATCCCATGTAATAGTGCACCCTGCGGATTCGATGACCTGCATGATGCGGCGGTCAGCTTGTACAGAATTCTTGTTCATACCCGTAATGGTAATAGCTTGGCCTGTCATAGCGGCAGCAACCATCCAAATCGCTGTATTAGACCAATCCCCTTCGATTTGGTAATCGTTCTGTCCTTTGAAAGTAGCATTAGCCGCTACCGTAAAGGATTCTTGGACTGTGTCAGCGGCAGGTATATGGTCGACTGTTACGCCGAAGTCTGCCATCGTTGTAGTTGTCAATGTGACATAGTCGCTAGATTGAAGTGGTGTCGTAGATATAATTGTAGCGCCTTCACATTGTGGAGCTGCTAACAATAATCCAGAGAAAAACTGGCTACTCACATCGCCAACCATACAGAACTCTCCACCTTGGAGACGACCTGTCATGGTGAATGGTGGTTTATCTTGGGAGAATGTTACGCCGTGAGCTTTTATTTCACCGAGCATGGGCTCTAAAGGACGATCTGGTAAACGCCCTTTCGCATCCACAGCTACCACATTACAAATGGAGGCCGCCACAGGCAATAAGAGGCGCAATGTAGTCCCTGATTCGTGCGGTACTACATTGCCCTTTGTAGGTACAGGACCAGGTGTAACAGTGACAACTTTATTTTCATACACAACATGTGCTCCTAAGCCTCGTAAGGAGTCCATAGTTGCATTGATGTCTTTAGAGGTGCGGCTCAGTAGTATGGTAGATGACGAGTTTGCGAGAGCTGCGCAAATCAGCGCACGGTGTGCATGAGCTTTTGCAGGGATGGACGCGATAGTCCCTGTAGGGATGGCGTTCGTTACAGAATGCATATAAATCTCCTTAATCTAAATAGGTAGCAAGTTCCTCGTGCGTTATTACCTTGAGTTCGCTGTGACCATAGCTAGTAGGTACTACGATTTTAATGGTTGCTCCTTCGCTTTTTTTGTCGTGCTTAGCGGCAGCTAGAATCTCTTTTTTGCTTATCGTTGTTGTGGTTGGCAAATCGTGTGCTTTGATGAGGGCCTTTAATTTCTCTAAAGCCTCCGTATCTAATTCTCCATGTTTGACAGCACCTTGTGCCATGAGGACCATGCCAATGGCAACGGCATAGCCATGATGCACTTCAAAGTGGCTCGCTTTTTCAATACCGTGACCAAAGGTATGACCCAGGTTTAGGAGAGCACGTACGCCAGACTCGCGTTCGTCTTGTTCCACGATATCCGCTTTTGCTTGTACGCAGCGGGCAATAACGCCACTTACACTACTGCGATGTTTAATTAGTGGTCTGTTCTCGAGTTGAGTGAGTAAACCCGGTACGTCGAGGAAACCGTATTTGATAATTTCACCGCACCCATTAATCCATTCCATTTCAGGTAATGTATTGAGTGTAGCTGGATCACAGAGGACAAGGATAGGTTGTTTGAAAGCGCCCCATAGGTTTTTGCCGGCTTCGAGATTGACCGCTGTTTTACCACCTACAGAGGAGTCTACTGCGGCTAATAGGGATGTAGGAACTTGAACATAGTCGATACCACGTAAATAGGTCGCTGCCGCAAATCCTGCCATATCGCCTACAACACCGCCGCCAAGGGCGATGAGCAAGTCTTTGCGAGTCAATGATTGGGCCGCCATGTATTCTACTAAATCGATGAGTTGATGAGCATTTTTGGAGCTTTCACCAGCAGGGAAAACATAATCACAAACAGCATAACCCGCATGTTCCATATTAGCTTTCACAGAGTCCAAATAGTGAGGCGTCACGTTGCTATCGCTGACGATGATAACACGGCAATTTGGTTTTAATGGTTTAATATAATCGGTGATGCGTTGTAAAGCGCCTTCCTCGATGACAACATCATACGGTGTAGATGCATTAATATGGATGCGAGTCATAACGGTTCCTTTCTTAAAAGAATAAGCTAGTATCTATTATAACGGATACTAGCTTATTTGTGTGATATGTAAGATTATTTAGTGCATTCTACCAATGCTTGGCGTAACGCGTTAATTTCTTTCATAAGGCTAGTGAATTGGTCTGGACGTAATGCTTGCGGACCGTCGCACAATGCTTTGGCTGGATCGTTGTGAACTTCAATCATAAGGCCGTCTGCACCGCCGCCTACGGATGCAAGTGAAAGCGGACGAACCATGCGGCTCATACCTGCTGCGTGGCTAGGGTCCATGATAATTGGCAAGTGAGATAATTCATGCATCATAGGAATTGCTGTTACATCTAAGGTATTGCGAGTCTTTGTTTCGAATGTGCGGATACCGCGCTCGCATAATACAATTTGTTCATTGCCTTCGGACATGATGTACTCAGCAGCCATCAACCATTCTTCGTATGTTGCAGATAAACCACGTTTTAAAAGAACTGGTTTATTTAATTTGCCCACTTCTTTTAAAAGCGTGAAGTTTTGCATGTTACGAGCACCGATTTGAAGCATATCTACATTATCAAAGTATTGTAATTGGGAGATATCCATAACCTCAGAAACAATAGGAAGACCTGTTTCTTTTTTAGCAAGCTCTAATAACTCTAAGCCTTCTGGGCCCATGCCTTGGAAGGAGTATGGGGATGTACGAGGTTTGAAAGCGCCGCCACGAAGGATTGTAGCACCAGCTTCTTTACATGCTTTAGCAGTGGCTAATACTTGTTCAGGTGTTTCCACAGAGCAAGGACCGGCCATTACTGCGAAGTGGCCACCACCGATAAGTGCACCACCTACATTGATTACAGAATCATCGGGATGGAACTTGCGGTTTGCTTTTTTGTATGGCTCTTGAATGCGAGTTACTTTATCTACGAAATCTAGGGACTCGATTTGACGCGCATCAAGAGATGCAGTATCACCAATCAGACCTAGAATATTGTATCGTGTTCCTTCTACTGGGTGGATAACAAATCCTTGAGCCTCTAATTCACTGCGTAAACGAGATACTTCTTCCGCTGCTGCATTTTGTTTCAATGTAATAATCATGATAATTCCTCCTTGTAACTACAGTGAATAGTTGGGCTGACCATACGGATAGCAAACAAAAAGGGCTACCCGTAATCTAATACGGGTAGCCCTTTTACTATTCTAAGCAACTAATGTTGAATAATCCTTTATTAGCGCATCACAAATAGTTCCTTACCCGTACGTTGGATAAAGAACCAATAAAAGTATTGCTTTGCTGTGAGGCTAATTTGGTTAGTCATCTTTGGTTGCTCCTTTCTAAAATGTTGGGTATAGTATAAACCCAAATGATAAAATTATGCAATACCTAAAAGTGAATTTCATGGAAGTTTTAAAATATTTTTGATGTGGGAATTAATAGGAACTGAGGTGCTTTGTGGTATTAATCGTATTTTTGATATAATAAAAACAAGAAGTTTTCATTGTTTATAGAGTATTTCGTAATACGCCTAAATCAATTCTTATAAATATGCTTATAATCAGAAAGGGCACCTATGATTATTCAAATCTTAGATCATATAACAGAGGAAATAAAACAAATTCGTGTCGATGTATTTATAAAAGAACAAGGGTTTGAAGACGAGTTTGATGAAATCGATGAGACTGCAAAGTTTGTGCTCTTATCCATTGATGGTAAAGCGGCTGGTACGTGTCGATATTTTCCCAGTGACACAGCTGGAGATGCACATATTGGGCGTATGGCGGTACGCAAGTTGTATCGTGGACAATATTTAGGTACTAAGATCATGATGGCCGCCGAAAATGCTATTCGTCGTGACGGCTTTAAGACGTGCTCCTTGTCAGCGCAAGTACAGGCCAAACCATTCTATGAATCCCTTGGATATCGTGCTGAAGGGGACGAATACCTTGATGAAGGCTGTCCGCATGTGATGATGCGGAAAGTATTATAAGCCGTTCAATAGTGTTGTATAATAAGAATTGATGGATATATTATTATTGTACATAGTATTTTATAAGTAAATTGATATATCTTTTTGAGAGGTGAGAGTTTATGAAACTAGCAGAAGCATTACAAGAACGATCTGATTTAAATTATAAAATAAGCGATTTAGAGCTTCGCTTAACTCAAAATAGTTTAGTGCAAGAAGGGGAAGTACCGAATGAGAACCCTGAAGAACTTTTGAAAACATTAGAACAATGTGTAAATAGACTTCAAAAATTAATTGCAGATATTAATTTAACAAATTGCAAAACTATTATAGAAGGTCGATCTATTACTGAAATCATTGCCGAAAAAGATTGCGCTGCTTTGCGCCTAACTGCTTATCGAACTTTGGCATCTAGCGCAGGAAGTATCAATTTCCGTGCGAGAGGGTCTGAGATTAAGCTAATGCCGACTGTGAATGTGGCAGACATCCAAAAAGAAGCTGATCATATCGCAAAACAAGTACGTTTATTAGACAATCTATTGCAGTCTGCTAACTGGACAACTGAATTGATTGAAAGCTGATAATAGTTGGTAGTTTGAAACAGGGTGGACACAAAAACTTTTGCTTTTACCAAGCTTATTATGAATACATTCATGGGGCGAATGAAAATCTACGGTGTAGGCCTATTTGCGCACAAATGTATTGATATAATTTACAATGTATAACCATGTGTCAACTGTAAAACGAGGGTGGCGTTTGGGGACTATATTTCTAGCAACATATACACTGATATGATAGTTTTTTGTTTTTTAGAGATAAATAGGAGAGAGCTGTTTAAATTTGCAGCAATTCCTCATAACTAAGGTTTAAATAATCATGAAAAAAGAGCTGATAGCGTTATAGCTATTAGCTCTTTTCTATTGGCTCGTATGTCCTTAGATATTGTATTTTATAACGTCTATTATTCTAAATCGTCAAAATCAAATGCCGCTGCTTTTGTATAGTTTGTAACTTTAGCTTCGAAGAAGTCAGTTTTTGTGCTATTCAAGTTAGAAAAGCTTTCGATCCACTCCATTGGATTATCCTTGATTTCAGGATATAAATGAGGTAAGCCGATTGCTTCTAAGCGGATATTGGCAAGGTATTTGATGTAGCGCTCGATAAGAACGTTGTTAAGGCCGAGGATTTTATCGTCGGTGATGTATTGACCCCAAGCGATTTCGTTTTCTGTACCTTGACGAATCATGTCCGTAATTTTCGCCTCTAATTCAGGTGTAAATAAATCAGGGCGTTCACGGCGTAACTCACGGATGATGTTTTGGAACAATACAAGGTGAGTTACTTCATCGCGATTGATATATTTGAAGATAGTGGATGTAGCTGTCATCTTGCCTTGACGTGCCAAAGTGTAGAAGAAGCTAAAGCCAGAGTAGAAGTAGATGCCTTCTAAGATATAGTTAGCGATGATTGTATGAATGAGATTTGCTTCGCTAGGCTCATCACTGAAACGTTGGTATGCATCGGCGATGAAACGGTTACGTTCAAGCAATGTTTTATCTGTACGCCATTCATCATAGATTTTGTCACGTGTAATAGGATTTGTTACAGTGTCCAAAATGTAGGAATAACTTTGAGCGTGAATTTCTTCTTGGAATGCTTGGATATTCAATAAGGATGCCACTTCAGATGCTGTAATATAGCGGCTCAAATTAGGCAAGTTTTCAGATTGAATGGAATCAAGGAAGTTCAAGAACGCAATAATTTTATCAAAGGCACGACGTTCATAATCTGTTAAATATGGGAATTGTTTAACGTCTTCGTTCAAGGAAATTTCTTCCGGAATCCAGAAGTTGTTGAGCATCGTACGGTACATTTGGTTTGCCCAGTCGTACTTGATACGATTCCACTCGCGAAGGTTCGTGGTATTACCGCCAATCATAGATTGCGTGCCACGGTCACCATTTTCGTTGAAAATCAGTTTTTTATCCATAGTAGGACTCCTTTATACGATGATGCGACCTATACTGCTATAGGTCGTCATCAGATTTACATTGTTCGTGAAAGCATCTTTCCCGAGTTTAGTGCTCTCTAGTTATAGAGCATATTTTTTGTAAACTATGGCAATGATATCTTTAACTTTTACCATAGCTTAAATTGCATTATAGAATGTAGCGTGTATCTATCCTATATTAGGAGGAACAGCTTGTGCATTCATCCATTTCAAGGGATTGATTGCGGATGTAGTAGATTGTTTTAATCCCTTGTTTGTAGGCTTCTACGTAAAGGTCAAGAATTTCTTTTGCTTTCATTTGAGGCGTGATATACAAGTTGAAAGATTGTGCTTGGTCAATATGACGTTGACGTACGCCACAAGCTTTGATGGACCATTGTTGGTCGATTGTATGTGCCTCTTTGTATAGCCAGAATGTTTTGTCGTTCAAATCTGGTGCCGTTTTTGGTGTGAAAGAACCTTTCTTCTCTTCGATGAAGAATTTTTTGAAGATAGGGTCGATACCAGCTGTTGTATTAGCGATGTTGGATGTAGAACCTGTAGGAGCTACGGCCATCAAGTAACCGTTGCGGATACCGTATTTTGCAACGTCCGCAGCCAATTGTTTCCAACGATCAGATGTGTAACCACGACGTGTGAAGTATTCACCAGTTTCCCATTCGGAACCTTTGAATGCTGGGTACGCGCCTTTTTCTTTTGCAAGCTCCATAGAAGCTTTAATCGCATAGAATGCAATGTTTTCAAATAATTTGTCCGCTACTTCGATGTGTTCATCAGATTCCCATTGGATATCATGGTTTACAAGGTAGTGGTGATAACCAGACGTACCAAGACCGATAGCGCGGTATTTATCAGAAGTCATGCGAGACTCTGGTACTGGTGCTTGGTTGATGGAGATAACATTGTCTAACATACGAATTTGAAGGGCAATGTTTTCTTCCAACTCTTCGTCTGTAATACGGCCAAGACTGATAGAGTTCAAGTTACATGTAACCATGTCGCCTGTATTTGTTTTAGTAGTAATTGTACCGTCTTCGTTGATGATTTCTTCAGCAAGATTAGTGAAGCCAACGTTTTGTGCGATTTCGTGACACAAGTTGGACGCGTAAATCATACCTGCATGTTTGTTAGGATTTGCAGCGTTTACAGTGTCGCGGAAGAAGATAAATGGCGTACCAGTTTCAACAGCGGAGCGCATGATTTTTTTCATCATGTCCAACGCTGGCACTTCGATGCCGTGTAAATTAGGATCTTGTTCACATTCGATATAGCGTTTCGTGAACTCTTTTTCGTCCTCTGTATCAAAGTAGTCCTCTAAAGAGTAGCCTTTTACAGCTAAAATTTCATGAGGGTCGAAGAGGGTGAAGTTTTCACGAGCTAACATACGTTCCATGAAGATGTTTGGAACGGAAATAGCAGGGAATATATCGTGCGCTTTACGGCGGTCATCACCGTTATTTGTACGAAGTTCTACGAATTCGTAGAAGTCTTTGTGCCAAATATCAAGCGTTACTGTAGCGCCGCCCTTACGTTTACCCAATTGGTCTACCGCAACGGCTGTATCGTTGTACAAGCGGATCCAAGGAATAACGCCGCCAGAGGAGTTTTTAAAACCGCGGATATCGGAGTTCAATGCACGAACTTTACCAAGGTAGATACCAAGAGCACCACCGTGTTTAGATACGCGAGAGAACTTGCTATTTACGTCGTAGATAGACCATAAATTGTCGTCTACACCAGAGATAAAGCAAGAGGACAATTGGTGGAATGGTGTACCAGCATTTGCCAAAGTAGGTGTAGCTGTCGTCATTTTTAATTGGCTCATCAAATCGTAGAATTTCTTAGCGTATTTTACTTTATTTTCCCCTTCTACAAGAGCCAAATGCATTGCGATAGCCATGAAACGTTCTTGCGGTAATTCAAAGATTTCTTTGTTGAAGCCTTTTACTAAGTAACGGTCAGCCAATAATTTGAGACCTTCATAGTTGAAGAGATAGTCGCGCTTAGGTTTGATGTAATCGCCTAATTCTTGTAATTCGTCAGCGGTGTATTCTGTAACGAAGAAGTCTGCGTATTTTTTCTCTTCTACAAGCATGTTTACAAGATTTGGAAAGTTGCCGTAGCCAAATGCTTTGTAACGACGAGTAATAGCGGCTTCTTTATAGAGATCGAACAAGAATAGGCGGGCTGCTACGAACTGCCAATCTTGGTTCATTTTATTAACTTGGTTGCCGAAGCCGTCGTCTTTTTTAGATATAACTTTTTCGATGGCTGTTTGGACTAAAGTTTTTTGAATTTCTTTAGTGGTCATGCCATCAACGAATTGCAACTTCGCATCCATTTCCAATTCTAGTGGATCACAAGAATCTAACCCCAAACATGCGAAGGCTATCATTCGTTTCGTTTTTTCAACGGACAACGGCTCGAAATGGCCATCCCGTTTCTTGATCATAATCTCCATTACTGTTCCCCTTGAGAGCAAAAAGTCATAAAACTGTTAATATAGTCGTATAAGCATATATAAGATTAGAATGAATTATATAAATTATCTTTAAGTTGAGTCTAATCAGAAAAATAAGAAAACTACTATATATGGTAGTTTTCTTATCTAGCTTATACATTATGTTACGATTATAGCGAAAAATTTCTATATAATCAATATTGACATTTGTAAAATTTTTAATATAGTTTCGCAAAAAATGTTGATATGGTTAAAGATGCCTTAAATTACTAGCTTTCATAATTAATTATATAATACGCTAAAAATAATTCTTCGTGCACTGTCTTGATATGCGTAGTAGGAGTGGATTAAGAGTTTGTATCCCGTGCCTTCTATAATGACTGAATCTGAAGCCGTTTTTGGAACAGTGAGAAATTTTTCATATATATGATGAACTTCGGTCACGCCATTGGGGCGGGATACCTCTAAATCAAGACCTTCATTGATGAATCTAAAGTTGATAGATTCATAGGATGCTGTTGGTATGTCAGCTGTATTATCAGCAGGCTCACGTACTTCTAATTCGATGTTAGAAATGAATTTATTATATCCTACAAGCGAAATAACATGAGGTTCTTCAACGGCCGTAAAGCTGATAAACTGAATATTTCGTTCCTTATATATTTCCGTTGCTCCTAGTTTTGAAGAATCCCCCTGTATAATCGTCCTGCCATAGTCTGTAAAATCAGGGTTAAATGTTTCTGTAATAGGCAAGTATACGTGCCATTGACCGTCAATTTTTGTATAGTTTGTAAACTCTCGATGGGATGTGTAACCGATAAAAGGCATTAAAAGGACTGCACCTAGGGCGAGTGCCATAATCGTTGTATGGATCGATGGAGTCAAACGCTTTACAAAGGAATATACGTTATGTGCTAAGAAGATTAGATTGAATGCGGCTACGTAAATCGTATTGAGCCAGAGTACAGGCTCATTTATTACGCGTTTGCCAATCAGGATTAGGCACAATATTGTAATCGTAATAAATAAGAAACATAGGATCCTTTGTGTCTTGCTGCTTTCACTAGATCTGAAACTAACCAAGTAAAATAGATAGAAAATGGCTACATACGGATAATATGTATAAAGGAACCGCGCATCTTCGCGGAGGCCTAAGAGAATCAATACCAAGTAGATATTAGCTAGAATACCTGTAATGATGGAAGCCTTTGGTAGTATGATTCCAAAAACAACATTATAGAATGTATTTGGTTCTGGTGGTCCATCAGGCTCCTCTTTGTAAGTGCACAGCATGGACATACAGATAAATATATTAATAGCGGCTAATACTTTAAAGATTAGATCATCAAAGGTAAATGTTTTGTTCAGAATGATGAAGAAAAACCATAGAGTCATGATTATGACGACATTATACAGTGTTGATGTAACAATGGTAATACCAATCCGTTTCAGGCGATTGATGATTTCGCCAATGTAGTATTCTCCAGGCGATGTAAAATATAGAGCAATCATAGAGTACAGCCATAGATATGATATGTTTTCTGTGGCTAGCTCGATGCCTCGTATGTGATGGTACGTTTCATGAATCGTATATAGACCAACGCTGATGCCTATGCTTAATAATGTATATACTATGGAGTACTTTCGATCTCGTGTTATATATGATTGTAGTATGACGATGAAGAAATACAGCCCATAGAACCAAAGGTCTATATCGGCAAACCAATCTTGCTCTAGATAAAACGGTGTACATGAAAATACGGCAATTAATGCTAGTAATATAGGTGACTGTGTAGATAGGTCCCGCAGCGAAGACCATAAATGTGTAATTGCAAATTTCATAGATTCTCTCCCTCTATAAAAATAAATGACCCCTCTTATATGTAGTATACATGTTTTCTAGTGAAAGTCCTATGAGGTTTTACAGGCGTCTGAATATACATTACAATAACATTAAGAGCTAGTATTTATAGAAAAGAGGTCGTTCACATGGAGTTCTCTTATTTTTTACCAGTACATATCCAATTTGGTTGGGATAAAGTCGATAGTGTTGCTGATTTTGCTAAGCCTTATGGCAATAAAGCGCTAATCGTAACAGGGCGGACAAGTGCCAAAAAATCTGGACTATATGACCGTGTGACAGCAAAACTTGATGCGGCACATATTGAACATGTGTTGTTTGATCAAGTGGATGCCAATCCCTTAACGACGACTGCATTGGACGGCGCTGCTTTAGCTAAATCTGAAAGCTGTGATATGGTCGTTGCCATTGGTGGCGGCTCTATCATGGACTGTGCAAAAGGCATTGCATTTATGGCCGTTAACGAAGGTGATATTAATGACTATATCTTTAACCGTAAAATCAGTGATAAGGCGTTGCCTCTTATTGTAATTCCTACAACCTGTGGCACCGGCTCTGAAGGCAATGGTTTCGGGGTGCTTACCAATCCTGAAACGGGAGACAAGAAATCCTTGCGATGTAATGCCATCGTACCAAAAGTATCCATCGTAGATCCCGCAGTGATGGGCACAATGCCGCCCCATGTATTGGCATCTGTGGGCTTTGATGCACTCTGTCATAATATCGAGGCGTATACCTCTAAAACGGCACAACCTTTTACGGATGCATTAGCTCATTATGCGGTAACCTTATTAGCACAATATCTTGTGCCACTATATAAACATGTGAAAGCAATGGCTGAAGGTAAATCAGCTGTTCTCAACGAAACTCAACTTACAAAAGCTTGGGAGTCCGTTACATTGGCTAGCACAATTGGAGGCATGGTTATTAATACTGCCGGTGTAACACTTGCTCATGGCATGGAACATCCTGCTAGTGGGCTTAAGGATATTACCCACGGTGTAGGCCTTGCCGTTATTGAACCTGTTGCAGTGGAATATACATGGAGTGCAAACCCTGATAAGTTTGGTGCCTTAGCTCGTATATTCAACCATGGAGATGGCTCCGAACTAGGTGAAGCATTACGTTTGATTGTACATGACCTGGATCTTACCACGAACCTTACAGAACTAGGCTTAACGAAAAAAGACATTCCTTGGCTCGTCGATAACGTATACGTTGTAGCTACCGGGAATATTGCTAATACAGTGGCCGACGTGAGTCGGGAAGATATAGAAATGTTGTATAAGAAAATGTTCTAAGTATTGTCATGATAGGAGAGAGTTTTGTTTCAAGGATTTTATGGCCTATTAACGGTTATGCTATGTATGTTGTTTGCAGTTGTGGCAACCCTATTTAATATAGCGCCTATTACATACATGGTTTTTGGTATAGCTATAGTATTGAGTGTGTTACTGCAATATGGTCGCTTTAAGAAACGAACTATATCTGAAAGAGCCTATAATCGATTGGCTTGTGGTTTGTTTGTTGTCATAACCCTTTGTATATCTTGGCTCGTAGCTGATTGGCTTAAATATGATACTCAAACGACTCGTGATCAAACTGATGGTTTTGAGTTTAGTACGATGGATTGGAAACGTGGTTGGCCTGATAGTGATGAATTACCAGAAGGATTAAAGCGTCCTAGTGTACTTCCAGAAGGGATTATTAGAGCCTCAGCATCTGGTGATGACTTAGCTTGGGCGGGTGCATATCCTACGAAATATACCGTTTTAGAAGGGGACCCTGCAGTTATTGCACAGTATGAGAAAATTGCAAAGGCACAAGCTACTTATCAAGTACAAATCGATAAGCATGGTGTTTTACGTGATTTAAAAACGGGAGAACGAAAAACGTCAATATCTCATCCGAGTGAATATAATATTATTGAAAGTATAAATGAAGAGCCAATAAATCTACCTAAGCGAGATTTTGTTGAATGGTTGCGCTTTGCACCTAGAAAAGAAACAAAAACGGTGGTTAATCAAAGTACTAGCTCCGTTCGTAATCATAGACTATATGTATTTGTAGATAATGGTGATATAAAAAGGCCTCATTTTGTAGAACTGTTAATCAATGATGATGGGACTCGAGCTGTGTTTTATCAGTCGAATTAAAATACTTAAGACTTTTACAAATTCGATTGTGGAGAGTGTATATGCGACAGTGTTTAATGTATTTAAAGAATTTGTTTACTGAGCCTCCATATAGAAAAAGTATATGGTTCTTTATAATTCTTTGGGTACTAACATTTTTGTTTTCGGATGAGATATCATATTCTGGGTTATACTATCTGATTTTGTTAGTAGCTACGATTGTGTTATTGTTTGAAAAATGTGGAGTAATCGATAGTGAGAAAGCTATACGAAAAAGATTTTTAACATATTTTTATGTAATCTTTTTTCTGTGTATGCTTCCCACATTAGCTGTTAATTTAGCATTTTCTGCTATAGGGGTATCTCATTATGATACAAAACAGTGGCACTCTACATGGCCCTCATCTAAAGCGGGGTATATTCCGGCTCCATTACAAACACCTAAGTCTTTACCAGAGAGCTTGAAAGTGGTTTCTTCTGCTGAGGTAATTGGATTGGGTGGGAGTTATAGTTGCTTGGTATTAGATGGTGATGAAGCTACTATTTCACAGTATGAGGAAACTGTTAAATCTCATGCTTGGTATTCGTTTGTAAATGGCAGGAAAAATGATAGTACCTTTAAAGCACTTAATTCATTTACATATCCAAAGGATAGAAATTTATTAGTTAGTGACGTGAATGAATATTATGAGATTATTACCGTTCAACGACAAAACTGGAAATTATTTCCCTGGGTAATTGATGGTACACAGAGTATCGGTGATGATCCTAAGGAAGATTATTATTATAGTACTCGGATATCAGCTGAGAAATATATAGTATATGTTGTTTACCATAACTTTGATCATGATCAGCCTAGAGTCATTTACTTTATGTTTAATCCAGAGCGAACGCGAATGATTACTGTAGATATAGATATGTATCATTAGTTTTTATTAGAATGTCTATAAAAAATTGAAATAATACTTGAATATATTATAATGTGTTCAAATATTGGAATTGACAATTTTAAATCATATCTCTATAATGTGAATTAAAGAGAGACTCGGATATTCACTGTCCCAGCCCTAGGGCTGGGATTTCTTTTTTTAGTCTCTAGTAGTTTAGTTTGTAGAGAGGTGTTATTATGACAGATCAAAACGACAAGAATGTGGATGTCTTAGCGCAAGAGATTACCTTAAAAAGTCGTGGTCAAGGTAAATTGCGCCAGTTCATTTTATGGATGGGGGCACTCATCATTGGTGCTATCTTAGGATGGCAACATATTCCGGCTTTAAATGAGCTCTTTAATTTTATTGCAGCGATCTTTACCCGTTTGTTTCAATTTATCGCAATTCCAACCGTATCCTTAGCAGTAATTACTACATTATCCATGCTAGGTGCTAAAAAGGATACAGGTCGTATCTTTGGTCATGCCGTAGTGTATACTTTGCTAACCACGATTTGTGCGGCGGCTGTAGGACTTGGCTTATACCTTTGGATTGCACCAGGCAACTTGCCAATTGATGTAATCGGTGCTGGCGCATCTCAAGTACCAGAAAAACTCGGTACCGTTACCTATTACGATCATTTCTTATCCGTTATTCCAAACAATATTTTGCAACCATACTTACAAGCCAATGTATTGTCTGTAATGTTTATTTCTGCTTCCGTTGGTTTAGCCTGTGCGTTCATGCCACGTACTGAAAATCGCGAAGCGGTGTTGAAAGTCTTATTTGGTTTACAAGAATTACTATTTACATTGATTAAAGCATTACTTTATGTATTGCCAATTGGTATCATCGCCTTTGCAGGTCAATTATCTGCGCAAATCGAAGCGGGCGTAATCGTTGGCGCCTTAGGTAAATATACGGCTGTTGTTATCGGTGGTAACTTGATTCAATTCTTTATCGTAATTCCATTGTTCTTGTTATTCCGCGGTTTGAACCCTGTGGATGTATTCCGCAAAATGTCTCCAGCCGTAGCCGTTGCGTTGTTTACTAAATCTTCTGCTGCAACTTTGCCTGTTACATTGGCATCTGCTGAGGATAATTTGAAAGCTCATCCTGCAGTAGCTCGTTTCGTATTGCCAATTTGTACAACTATTAATATGAATGGTTGCGCAGCTTTCATTCTTGTCACATCTTTATTCGTAATGCAAAATGCGGGAATGGAATTGACTATGGGCACAATGGTGGCTTGGTTATTTATTGCTGTTCTCGCTGCGATTGGTAATGCGGGCGTTCCAATGGGTTGTTATTTCTTAACCTTATCCTTGATGAGTTCCATCGGTGCACCAATTGGTTTGCTTGGTATCATCTTGCCAATCTATACGATTATCGATATGATTGAAACCGCTGAAAACGTATGGTCTGATGCATCTGTATGTGCCATGGTTGACCATGACCTTCAAGGCAAATTGGACGATTCTAGCGGCGACGATATGCCTCAATTCCAAGGTGCTTAACTCTAGAGGGAAAAGAAGCGTAAGAAATACATCATTATATAGTATAAAAAGGTTATCCTGTAAGGGGATAACCTTTTTTATTTACTAGAGTGGTTGTAATTGTGTAATGATAATTTCGATTAGAAATAATGCCGTTAGAATACTATATTTCAAAATTAAATTATACTTCTAAAAACTAATAATAGTCACATTACTAGATATACATTTTATGTTATACTTTCAGATAGAATAATATCGAATTAATAGAAGGCTAGTTGGCACATTAGGTGCGGATTAGAGAATAAAATGAAAGATAAGTCAGTATTACCGATAGAGAAACAATTAAATAAATTTCTCCAACCAAAATGCCTTATCCCAGGTGGTCTTGGTTTATGGGAAATATATTTCCGTAAGATTTGTACGGCATGGGGCGAGATTAATGGTGAAATTCGACCACAGCATATCATATTTTCTGCCGATAATGGTTGCAATATAGAAGGCTATGTGGGCTATAACTATGAGGTGACACAAAAGCAATCCTGTAATATGTTATTAGGTCGCTCGTCAGCCACACAATTTTGCAACTTTAACAATATTCCTTATGAGGTCGTGGATGTAGGCATTGCCTCAGATGATGGTATCGGCGTTAATCGCAAAGTAGCGAAGGGAACAAAGAATATTTTGCACCATGCTGCCATGACTGACGATGAATTTAATAGAGCCTTTCAAGCTGGCTATGAACGGGTTCAGTATTATGTAGAACAAGGAATCAATCTGTTCTCCTTTGGTGAAATGGGTTTAGGGAATACGACAACCTCTGCGTGTGTGTTGTCTGCATTGACGGGGGCTGATCCGACGGAAACCGTGGGCCCTGGTTCCTGGCCTGACAAACCAGATTTGATGAAGCGTAAAATTGACTTTGTCCGTTCTGTATTAGATATACATAAGGAGCGTATTATTGCTGAAAGTGAGACTCACCGAGTTCGTAAAATTGTAGCCCATGTAGGGGGCTTTGATATTGCCGCTATTCTTGGAGCCATGCTAGCTTGTGCAGATTTTGAAAAGCCCTTTGTTATTGACGGTTTTATTACAGCTGTAGCAGCTGCTTGTGCAGCACATATAAACGCTCGTGTTGTGGACTATGCGTTACCATCGCATCAGTCTAAAGAAAAAGGCACGGAACTGGCTTTGGCTGAGGTGGGGATTACACAAGATATGGTTCCTATACAAGCACAAATGTCGATGGGAGAAGGTACAGGTGCCATCTTGATGGTTCAAATGTTAAAAACCACACAATACATGTTTGTAAATGTGGGGACCTTTGCAGATTTGATGAAATTATGAGGTAGAAGAATGGAACTAAATAAATACTTTGATATACATTTTGAACGAGCCGATGATGCAACTATTGCTAAAAGGTTGATAGGTGGGGCTAAGGTTAAGGGTCCTGCTTTGGTTATCCTGATCCTCTCCATGTTTATTGCCTCTATTGGGTTGAATATGAATAGTACAGCCGTTATTATTGGTGCTATGCTTATATCGCCGTTGATGGGACCGATTCTAGCAACTGGCTTTGGCTTCGCTACGCTTAATTTTACAGTTGTGAAAAGTGCTATTTTAAGATTGTCCTTACAGATTACGATTGCTGTTTTGGCATCTGCTTTATATTTTTATATTTCCCCCGTTCAGACAGTTACATCTGAACTATTAGCGCGTACAGAACCGAATATTTTTGATGTATTCATTGCTATATTTGGTGGGTTAGCTGGGATTATTGGTCAAACGCGTAAGACCTTAGATAATGTCATACCAGGGGTAGCGATTGCGACTGCACTTATGCCACCACTGTGTACGGCAGGATATGGACTGGCTAATGGAAATTGGCATTATTTCTTTGGGGCTGGGTATCTATTCTTTATAAATGCATTTTTCATCTTCTTTGCATCTTTTATTGTTTTAAAAGGTGTATATAGTTTGCCATCCCATAAGCAAGCAGAAGAGATTAATCGTCGTAATCAGCTAATATTTCTTGTGATTGGTCTTATTATGGCTATACCAAGCATTTATGCAGGCTATGATATGACCATCAAGTATTCTGAGTCAAATCATATAGAGCAGTTTATTAAGACCAATATTAATCAAGATGGGCGTCGACTAGTGATTGATTATTCATTGGACCGAGTGAATAAGCTAGTAGATATAGTAGTTGTAGGAGCTCCTGTGACTTCAGAGGAACGATCCCAGTTGGATGATAAATTACAGAAAGACGAGTATTTGCAGTCTTATGCAGTGCGATTTGTTAATAGTGTAGATGAGAAAAAATCTGCTGTGGATAAGACGAGCTTGAATAAAGCCTCGGAGGATCATGAAAAATATACAAACTTGAGTAATCTGTACCAGCCGACTTATCAACTAGTAAGTGAAACTATAAACACTATGAAAACGACAGAAGCTGAAGCAAAGGCGTTATTCCCGTTTGTAAGCAGAGTGGAAGGCATGCCTTTGATAGATAATTTAGAACAGCCTAAAGCGAATCGCTATATGGTGATTATCCATACCGCGTCCACTGTATCTGATGCAGATTCGGAACGAATAAAAGCTTGGTTAGAGGCTAAATTATCAGCACCTGTAACTATTTCTGTGGAGCAAACAACGTCAACTTTATAATTGAATCTTTTGATTTTGATTAGATTGTTTATTATATAGAGCGATATTTATAACGGTACTAAGTTTGATTGTACCTATTAGGTATATTACCTAGTAGTACGGGGAATCATCTTAGTACCGTTTTTATGTACTTGGCATAGCTAAATGTAATTACTCTTATCTTGCTATAGATTAAGGTTATATTAATTGATATATAAAATCTATTATACGAATAGGAATTAAATTTGCTATACTTACTACATCGAAATTATTAAATAATTAAATGTAGATACAGTGTAAGAATATATAGATTTATTAACATATCTACGTGTGTTGTATACGCATGAGTCCTCGTCAATAGATGTAGGTGTTCATCGTAGATAGGAGGATTACATGAAAAAATGGTTAGCATTAGCAGCGACGGCCGTACTAGGCGCGTCCTTATTGATTAGTGGTTGTGGTTCTTCCACAAATGACGCAAGTTCCAGCAGTGCTGGTAGTTCTAAAGCAGAGGTGTTAAAAGTGGCAGCAAACCCTGTACCTCATGCTGAGATCTTAAATCAAATTAAACCTTTATTGGCTAAGGAAGGTGTAGATCTTCAAATCATTGAATTTACAGACTACATTCAACCAAACATGGCATTATCTAGCCATGAAGTAGATGCAAACTTCTTTGCTAACGTGCCATACCAAAATAACTTTAACAGAGATCATGGCACAAACTTCGTAAGCTTTGCACCAGTTCACATCGAACCATTGGCTATTTACTCTCAAAAAATTAAAGATTTAAAAGATTTGCCAAATGGCGCAAAAGTAGCGATTCCATCTGATCCAACAAACAGTGCTCGTGCACTTCTCTTGTTGCAAAGTGCAGGTCTTGTCACATTGAAAGACCCAACTGGTTTGACTAACACACCATTTGATGTGACTAGCAACCCTAAAAACATCCAAATTACAGAGTTGGAAGCAGCTCAAATTCCTCGTTCCATTCAAGACTTAGACGCAGCTGTAATTAATGCTAACTATGCATTGCCAGCAGGTCTTAATCCTACAAAAGATGGTTTATTCGTAGAAAAAGCGGATTCTCCATATGCAAATCTTCTTTCCGTAAACCCTGGTGATGAAAATAAACCAGCTATTCAAAAATTAGCTAAAGCATTACAATCTCCAGAAGTTAAGAAGTTCATTGAAGAACATTACAAAGGGGCTATTATCCCAGCGTTCTAATTGATTGATCGTTAATAATATATATGTATCTGAAAAATTCCTTCTCATGACAAACTCTATAGATACGAAAAAGGCGTAACACCATTGGTGTTACGCCTTTTTTTAGTTTAAATTAATATGAAAAACCTTTGTTTTTAATTATTCGTTCTATAATTGATGCCGATTTTAATAATTCCTTTTTAATTTTTAGTACTTTTTCAGATGATGTTGTGAATGTTAAAAAGCTAACGCTAAGGGCTGCGACTATTTTTCCATCTTCTCGGATTGGTAGTGCTATACAGCATGCATGATTAGTAATTTCTTCGTTTTCATAAGTAAAACTATTATTATTATGAATATTATTATATAGTTCTATGGGTGTTTTAAGAGTTTGTGCTGTAAATGCTTGAAATGGATTAGAAAATAGTTCTTCTAATTCATTTAAACTTTTATCGAATAATAAAGCTTTACCCAGTGCCGTAGCGTAAGCTGGTAACCTTTTACCGACAGAAGAGATTAACTGGATCGGATTGGTAGTAGAGATTTTTAGTAAATACATAATTTCATTACCAGTTAGAATGCCTAAGTGACAAGTTTCATTACATTCTGTAGATAATCGTTTCATCTGTTCTTGTATTAGATCTAAACTAGTATTAGTTGATTCATACATACTACTAATAAATAAAATCTCTTTTCCCATAGTATAAAGTAATGTTTCTTCAGAAAATAAGAGATAATTTTTTTCACATAATGTTTTTAATATTGGCATTAATGTGCTTTTTGGACAATTTATTTTGCTTGATATTTGAGATAAACTAAGGCCAGACTGATTTTCCGCAACAGTTTCAATTACTTCTATAACTCGTAGCGTTGGATTATGTAATTTCATATTCATATTATTGAGTATTCCTTTTGATAAATGATCTGCTTCTTAATATTTATAATATCTTTTTTTAATTAAAATTTGAATAGATAACATTATCTGAGTACAGAATAAAATTAAATAGTAGGGGGTCTATTAGACTAGATAGCATTTCAAATATAGTTAGTTTTGAAGTGTTATTTTTTTATTCATAATTATCTGTTCGTATATACGAATAATATTGACATTTACGAACAATAGAGATACTATGAGATTAATAAAGATGATAAATTCTTAATGAATTATGTAAGTTTAATTATTTTAAGGAGACGTTAATATGAATGCAATTCATGTGAATAACTCTGATAATGTAGGAACAGCACTAACTACACTGAATAAAGGTGATAAAGCTTTAGGTGTAGTTATAAAAGAAAATATTTCTAAAGGGCATAAATTTGCTACCGAAGATATTTTAAAAGGGCAGCCAATTATAAAATATGGTGCGCATATAGGCGTTGCAAATCGAAATATTAAATCTGGAGAATGGGTACATATTCACAATATAGATGGAGAAAGAGGTAGAGGTGATTTAGACTCAAAAACAAAAGAAATTAGCCAAAATGGGATTAGAGATCATGTAATACTAAATAATAAAAAAAATTATACTTTATCGGGATTTAGACGACCTGATGGTAGTTTTGGTTTAAGAAATCATGTTTTGATTATTCCAAGCGTACATTGTGCCAATAAAGTGGTTGAACGCATTGCAAATGAGATTAAATATGGTTCTGTTGCAATGAAACCTGATTCAAAAGTAGTTTTTTTTAATCATCAACATGGTTGTAGTGAATTAAGTTATGATGCGAGCCAAACTCAAGATGTATTAGTTGGTTCAGGTACAAATCCGAATGTTTATAGTGTATTAGTAGTCGGATTAGGTTGTGAAGTTGTTCAAGCTAAATCTATAGCAGAACAAATAAAAAAGTATACTCCTTATAAAAAGGTTGAATACTTTAATATACAAGAATGTGGTGGCGTTAATGAGAGTGTAAAAAAAGGTGTAACAATTGTAAAAAATATGTTAGATGAAGCTTTGCTCGTGGAAAGGAGTGAAGGTTGTCTTGCAGATATTGTATTAGGCACAGAGTGTGGAGGTAGTGATAGTTTTTCCGGACTGAGTGCTAATCCAAGTTTAGGTGCTGCTTCCGATATCGTTGTTGGCCATGGTGGAAAGGTTGTCTTGGCAGAAACTACTGAATTAATTGGAGCTGAACATATATTAGCAGAACGAGCTATTAATGCTGAAGTAAAAAAACAAATTTTAGATACTATAAAAGGATTCGAACAAACTGTTATTGATTCACATGCGGATATTAGGGGCGCCAATCCTAGCCCAGGAAATATCGAAGGTGGATTAAGTAGTATAGAAGAAAAATCTCTAGGTTGTATTTATAAGGCTGGGAATACATCTGTAAATTCAGTAATTGACTATGCAAAACCAATTACTGCTACAGGCTTGACTTTCATGAATACACCGGGAAACGATATAGAACAATTAAGTGGTATGGCAGCTGGTGGTTGTAATATAGTCGTTTTTACTACAGGTAGAGGAACACCAACAGGAAGTCCAATAGTTCCGACAATAAAAGTATCTTCTAATACCGATACTTATATAAATATGAATGATTCAATTGACTTGGATGCCGGCGTTGTTGTTAGTGGACAAAAAACAATACAAGAAATGGGCGAAGAAATAATAGATTTTATTGTAGAGGTAGGAAATGGAAGAGAAACAAAAGCAGAAATAAATGAACAAAATGATTTTTCTATTTGGCGATTAGCAACAACAGTATAAATTTATTACATTAATTATCTTTAGGAGGTAAGTATCATGGATTTGCAATTAAAAGGTAAAGTTGTTTTAGTTACAGGTGGTGGCAGTGGTATTGGTAGTGGAATCTCTCTTAGTTTAGCTGCAGAGGGAGCAATACCTGTTATTTTAGCAAGATCTCCTTTGACAAATGAATTTATAACTGAGATGGAGAAGATTACAGATAAATATGATTTCATTCAAATTGATTTAAATGAAGCAGATAAGATTAAATCAATTGTTGACTCCGTAGCAGAAAAATATGGTGGTATTTATGCTGTAGTTAATAATGCTGGTGCCAATGACAATAAATCCATCGAAGATACGACTTGGCAAGACTTTGAAAAGAGTTTACATGGAAATCTGACACATTACTATGAATTAGTCCGTTGTGCTTTACCATATTTAAAAGAAGCAAAAGGTTGTGTTTTGAATATAGGCTCTAAAACAGCGTTGACTGGACAAGGTAAAACTAGTGCTTACGCTGCAGCAAAAGGTGCTATTTTAGGTTTGACACGTGAATGGGCTGCAGCCTTTTTGCCTTATGGTGTTCGGAGTAATGCGATTGTTGTAAGTGAATGTTGGACACCATTATATGCAAACTGGATTAAGACTTTTGATAATCCAGAAGAAAGAAAAAAAGTTATTACTGATAAAATTCCATTTGAAAGACGTTTTACTACAATTGAAGAGATTGCAAATACTGCAGTTTTTGTAATTTCATCCTTATCTTCACATACTACAGGTCAATGGATTTATGTTGATGGTGGTTATGTGCATTTGGATCGAGCATTGAGTTAAATGACTTGGCTACAGGAGGTGTATTATGGATACCGATAAAACTATAAAAGTAAGTGCTAGTAATATTAAATTAGCATTTTGGTTAGTTACTATTTTATTCTTCATGTGGGGTGTTAGTTATGGCTTAATTGATGTAATGAATAAAAACTTTCAAAATCAATTAGGCATTACAAAAGCAACTTCTGGTTTATTACAAGCTGCATATTTTGGAGGATACTTTGTAATAGCTACACCAGCTGCTTTAGTAGCAAGAAAATTTGGCTTTAAGGGTGGTATTATCATGGGGTTGGCACTCTATGCTATTGGGGCACTATTAATAATTCCGGCTAGTAATGCTCATAGTTTCAATATGTTCCTTGGCGCATTTTTCATTCTTGCTTGTGGACTAGGTAGCTTAGAAACAAATGCTAATCCTTATATCACAAAATTAGGTAGTGACAAGGATGCTGCATTCCGTATTAATATTGCACAGATTTTTAATGGTGTAGGTCAATTTTTAGGACCAATTATTGGTGGTGCATTATTTTTATCAGTCACTCATGGGGGTGATGTAGCTGATAATATGCGTAGTGTACAAATGGTATATGTTGGAATTGCTGCGATTATTATTATTATGTTATTACTTTTTGTTTTTAACAAATTACCAGAAGGTTCTGAGGTTTCTGGTTCTACAGAGTCATCATTAGATAATGAAGTAAGTTATGCGAAACTGTTTAGTTACCGTCATTTTAGATTAGGTGCGTTATCTCAATTTTTATACGTTGCCGCACAGGTTGGTGCAGGTGCCTTTTTCATTAATTATAGTGTAGATCAGTGGTCAGAAGTAACTGATTCTCAAGCAGCATTCTTCTTTAGTATTGCTTTAGTTGCATTTATGGTTGGTCGTGTTGTTACCACTCCTTTATTAAAGAAGTTTAGACCAGGTTATATCTTAGGTGTTTATTCTCTTATTAATGTATGCATTATGATATTACTAAATATCTTGACTGGTAGCGTTTCTGTATTCACACTTATTGCATCTTTCTTCTTTATGTCAATTAGTTTTCCAACTATTTTTGCACTTTCTATTACAGATATACCAGATGCATTGGTTAAGACAGCCTCTAGTGTACTAATCATGACTATTGTTGGTGGTGCAATCATGCCATATTTTATGGGCTTAGTTGCAGATCTTCATAATATTGAAACTTCGTTTTTATTATTAATACCATGTTTCTTATTTGTTGCTTGGTATGGATTTTTTGGGAGTTGCCCAAAAGTAATGAAACGAGACTAAATTACTTTATTGGATAATTAAATGTTTATCTTATTAGACGGATAGTCACGTTAAAGGAGACACATGATGCTTGAAATTGTAGATAGTCATTTTCACATTTGGGATTTAAATATATTAAATCTTCCTTGGCTAAATTCTTGCGCAGGGATTATAAAACGAAGCTTTTCAATGGATGATATTGCAAAGGATTATGGGCAGTATGATTTCAATTTTAAAGGTGGTGTGTATGTAGAGGTAGATTGTGATAACGCAATTCAAGAAGATGATTATATCTTTAAATTGAAAAGCCCATATATTCTAGCTCGTGTAATGAGAGCTAGACATTTATGTGAGCATATGCGATTACCAATCGGTATTGTTGGTGTAAGAGAACCACTTCATATAGATAGCTCTCCTCGAGGGAGATGTTTAGAACGAAGTTTTATTCAAGGTTTGGAAGTACTAGCTAAACAAGATTTATTATTTGAAAGTTGTAATCGAGTAGATGAATTAGAAGACTTATATAATTCGATTAAGCAAGTCCCAGAGGCTAAAGTAGTAATTAATCATTGTGGTAATGTGAGCACATTAGATGAAAGTTATAAAAAAGCAATGACAAAATTAGCATCACTGCCTAATGTATACTGTAAGATTTCAGGCTTCCCTACGGATAATCAGTTATTTGTAAAAAATCTTCTAGACTTTATTTCTGGAACCTTTGATCACTCAAAACTAATGTATGCATCTAACTATCCTGTAGTTAATTTATATTCATCTTTTGAGGATCATTTAAATTGTGTGCGTGAGTATTTTAATGATGATCTAGATATCTTTAGTAAAAATGCTAAAAAATTATATAAAATTAATCGTCCACAACTTTTTGCATCGGTTATTAAACTACGTCCAGAAAAAGCAGAATATTATAAAAAGTTACATGCGAATCCATTCTCGAGTGTTAATAAAATGATTAGAGAATGTGGTATTACTAAATATAAGATTTGGAATCGTGATGACTTACTATTTTCTGTAATGGAATATTGTGGTGATGATTTTGAGTATGATATGGCAAAAATGGCACAAGATCCTGAAACAAATCGTTGGTGGAAAGAAACAGACCCATGCCAAAAACGTATTGATGGTGCATTAAAAAGTGAATGGTGGGCAGATATGGATTTAGTTTATGATTTAAATAAATAGAGGGGAGTATTATATATGAATAGCAAATATTTTTGTCCAATATTAACATCTTTTAATGATGATAGTACTATTAATTATGATGATATGCATTCATTGTATGATCATGTACTTGAAAATGGTATTGATGGAATTTTAGTAGGTGGAAGTGCAGGCGAATTTTATGCCTTAGATTATAATGAAGCTGAACAATTAATATCAGATGCAGTTCAATATATTAATCATCGCGGAATTGTAATAGCTGGTACAGGCCGTATGAATAGATTAGAAACTATAAATCTATCTAATTTTGCTCTAAAAAAAGGCGCTGATGCAGTTATTATTGTTGGACCATATTATAGTGCATGCAGCCAAGAGGATGTATACAATTATTTTGATGATATCTTAGGCCATATTTCTGGTAATGTTTATCTCTATAATTATCAAGATCGCACAGGATATGATATCTCTGTTAATACTGTATTGCGATTATTGGAAAAACATAAAAATTTAATTGGTATTAAAGATACACATCCAGTTTCTCGTCATAGTCAGAAATATATTAATGAAATTTTACCTCTATATCCAAGCTTTGCAGTATATACTGGTTATGATACTAACTGTGTTCCTGTAGTTATCTCCGGTGGTGCCGGATGTATTGGTGCGTTATCTAATGTATATCCTAAATTGTGTCATGATTTAGTTGTTGCTTTGAATGAAGGTAATTTTAATAAAATTGTAGAAATTCAGCAAAAGATTGACACATATGCTTTATTCTATGAAGCGTATACTCCGTTTAACCCACTTATGAAATGGGCTTTGCGTGAGATGGGATGCTCTATCAAAGAAAATTGTAGAGTTCCTATTTCAAAACTAACAGATTCTGTAAAATCTGATCTAGATATGGTTGCCAAAAGACTTTGGAGAAAATGATTCCTAGGAGATGATAATATGAGCAAACGTATAATCCTCAATGAAACTTCATATTTTGGAAAAGGTGCTATTAAAGAGATTATAAATGAACTTCAAGCACGACATTTTCAAAAGATTTTAGTCACGACTGATAAAGATCTTCTTGAATTCGGTGTTGCTACGAAGGTTACAGATTTGCTTCGTGATGCGGGCGTTAATTTCGAAATATATACAAATATTAAGCCAAACCCAACTATTGAAAATATTAAAAATGGTGTTGATGTATGTAAAAGATTCGGTGCTCAAGCTATTGTAGCTATTGGCGGAGGTAGTATCATTGATGCTAGTAAAGCTATTGGTATTATAATGACAAATCCAGAATTCTCTGATGTTAGGAGTCTAGAGGGTTTAGCTGAAACTAAAAATAAGTCATTACCTATTATTGCAGTTAGTACTACAGCGGGTACAGCTGCTGAAGTTACTATTAACTACGTTATTACTGATGTTGAGAAAAAGCGTAAATTTGTTTGTGTTGACCCACATGATATTCCTGTAGTTGCGATTGTTGATCCAGATATGTCTGCTTCTATGCCAAAAGGTCTTTGTGCATCAACAGGTATGGATGCCTTAGTTCATGCAATAGAAGGATATATTACTAAAGGCGCATGGGAATTAACCGATATGCTTCACATCAAAGCCATAGAATTAATTGCAAAGTCTTTGCGTAAATCTGTAGATGGTGATTATGACGCTAGGGAAGAAATGTCTTTGGCACAGTATATTGCAGGTATGGGGTTCTCTAATGTTGGATTAGGGATTGTGCATTCAATGGCTCATCCACTTAGTGCACTTTATGATGTTCCACATGGCAAAGCGTGTGCAATGATGTTGACTGCTGTATTAAAGTATAATGCTAGTGCTACCGGTAATAAGTATAAAGAGATTGCTAGAGCTTTTGGTGTTCAAAATCTAGAGCAAATGAGTAAAGCGGAAGCTGATAGTGCTGCTATTGCGGCAATTCAACAATTAGCTGATGATGTTAATATTCCTAAACATCTTAAGGATGTTGGTGTAAAAGAAGAAGATTTAGAATTTTTAGCTGAGTCAGCAATGGCGGATGCTTGTACACCAGGTAATCCAAAAGATCCAACACTAGAAGATATAATTAATATTTATAAGTCTATTATGTAGCATTTGTATTTTTTAGTTGTCTGCACTCCTCCTCTCAAATTTAGTATTTCTAAATAAAAATAGAGTGGTGAAATCCTATATTTAGGATCTCATCACTCTATTTTTTATTACATAGTGAAACAGCTAATATTAAGTATATTACATATCTATTGGCTTAGCATATTTCTTCCGATACGAATGTGGTGTTTCGGTGGTAGCTAGCTTGAATATTTTACAGAAGTAGCTTGTTCTGTTATAGCCTAATGTTTTGCTTATCTGATTAACTGTTAGTTGGGAATATACCAATAGTTTTTTTGCTTCTTGGATGCGCAATAGTGTTATATATTGCACTACTGAAAGTCCTGTATCATCTTTAAAAATCTTGGAGAAATAAGACTCACTTAAATGAATATGTTCCGAAATCCGCCTGAGCGACACTCGTTTGCTCAGGTTTTTTTCTATGTACAAGATAGCTTTTCTGATTTCAGGACGACTAATAGGCTGCTCAGACTCGACAAAGTCTGGTAATTGCTCATATGGTAGTTCTTCTGCTACTGAATCATTGAATGGGAAGAAATGCTCTACCAAGATCCGTAACACCTTTGTAGCACTGTAAATTTGTTCTGCTGTAAGAACTGGTAATGCCTGATATAGTGCACGAAGCTTAGTGTCTTCGTGCCAATCTGTCTGAGTAGGTAAAATCGGCTTGATTGTAGTATCCTCTGTTTTAGTTTGCCCTGCCATGATAAAGCCTAAAATAGCTCCCTCTTTCATAACGGGAACAGAGAAATCTATGAGTCCCATGTGACAACGATAAGGACACGATGATAGTTCTTTTGTAGCATCGAGTCCGCCATATAAATCACATTGATTACATCGCTTGGCATAAGCTGGATTACGCCTTACTACCTTACAGAAGGGGGAAAAGTTATATTCTTGAGATAACACTTTACCGCGATTATTGACGAAGATAGCCGCAATTTTTGTTATGTTTGTGAAATCTCGCATGATTTCGTTGATAAGTTTTGTATCTTCCCGAGTACAAATCATAGTGAAACCTCCAATCACAAATGTGCTAAGAGGTCTAGTAAGCTCACCGCTATAATCGCATTAATTGCTCTCTATTTTGTGGGCTTGCTCATAAACCTAAGAAAAGAAAAAAGTGATATACCACTTGAAATTCATATACTTATAACTCTGCGTTATTACTAATACATATTCTCCTATATATGTATTCGTATAACAGGATTGTGGCATTTTTGTAATAGAAAAATCGCATTTTACGAATACACATAAAAAAGTTGTATGACAGAATTTTTATAATAAAGATAGAAAAACCCTTATATTACATATATTTAGAAAGGATTGAGCCCAATGGACAGTGATTGAATAGCGAGGCATGCTCTATAAAATTATATGGTGTACAGGGGATATTGCTGTATATATATGAAAAATAAATGAAACGATAAAAAGCGATATAAGGCGAATTAAAACAATAACAGGAGAATGGCATAACATACAGCAACATACATTCCTGTACAAAGATACTTTCATTACACGTATGGAGGGTATTATGGTAACAACATGTGGATTAACTGAATTTGTAGGGACTAGTAAAACTGGTGATACTATAGGTCTCGTAATTGCTAATGTAGATCAACAAGTATTAGATGCAATGCAATTGAAGAAAAAATATCGTTCTATCGGTATTTTAGGGGCTCGTACTGGTGCAGGTCCTCATATTATGGCAGCTGATGAAGCAGTAAAAGCGACAAATACTGAAATCGTTAGCATTGAATTACCTCGCGATACTAAAGGTGGCGCAGGTCACGGTTCTCTTATCATCTTTGGTGGTGATGATGTATCCGATGTTAAACGCGCTATTGAAGTGGCATTAGCTGAAGTGGAACGCACCTTTGGCGATGTATACGCAAACGATGCTGGTCATCTTGAATTACAATATACCGCACGCGCTAGCCATGCAGTAAATGCAGCATTTGGTGCTCCTGAAGGTAAAGCCTTTGGCCTTATTGTAGGTGCTCCAGCAGCTATTGGTGTAGTCATGGCCGATGTAGCTGTTAAATCTGCTAACGTAGATGTAATTGGTTATGCATCTCCTTCTGCAGGCACAAGCAATTCTAACGAAGTTATTTTACAGATTTCTGGTGATTCAGGGGCTGTACGACAAGCAGTTATCTCTGCTCGTGAAGTAGGTAAAAAATTGCTAGGTACTATGGGTGACGAACCAGTGAACGGAGCCCCTTCCTATATCTAATCTGAAAGGATGGTATGCCCTATGAAATCAAAACGTTTCGAAGTCTTAAGTCAACGTCCTGTCAATCAGGATGGTTATGTAAAGGAATGGGTAGAGGAAGGTTTTATAGCCATGGAATCTCCTCAAGATCCAAAGCCTAGCCTTAAAATCGAAGGCGGTCGCATCGTTGAACTTGATGGTAAACGCCGTGAAGACTTTGATCTTATCGATACATTTATTGCAAATTACGGTATTGTTCTCGACGGTGCTCAACAAGCGATGGCAATGGATTCAAAAGACATTGCTAATATGATGCTTACACCTTCAGTACCTCGTGAAGAAATCGTTAAGATTTGTAAATCTATTACTCCCGCAAAAATGCTAGAAGTTGTTTCTTCTATGAACGTTGTTGAGATGATGCAATGTATGCAAAAAATGCGTGCTCGTCGCACAATGGCTAACCAAGCCCATGTAACAAATGTAAACGATAACCCAGTACAAATTGCAGCCGATGCTGCGGAAGGTGCACTTCGTGGGTTTGCGGAAGAAGAAACAACAGTAGCCGTTGCTCGTTATGCACCACTTAATGCGATTAGCTTACTCGTAGGCTCTCAATGTGGTCGACCAGGCGTATTGACTCAATGCTCCTTGGAAGAAGCGACAGAATTAGAACTTGGTATGCGCGGTTTCACAGCTTATGCAGAAACCATTTCCGTATATGGTACAGAAGATGTATTTACAGATGGTGATGACACACCTTGGTCTAAAGGCTTCTTAGCATCTGCTTATGCATCTCGTGGTCTTAAAATGCGCTTTACTTCTGGTACAGGCTCTGAAGTACAAATGGGCCAAGCAGAAGGTAAATCCATGTTGTACCTTGAAATCCGCTGCCTATACATTACAAAAGGCGCCGGCGTACAAGGTATTCAAAATGGTTCTGTAAGTTGTATCGGCATTCCAGCAGCCGTACCTTCTGGTATTCGCGCTGTATTGGCAGAAAACCTTGTAGCAGCTATGCTCGACCTAGAATGTGCATCTAGTAATGACCAAACATTCAGTCACTCTGACTTGCGTAGAACAGCACGTACATTGATGCAATTTGCACCTGGTACTGACTTCATCTGCTCTGGTTATAGTTCTACACCAAACTATGACAATATGTTCGCTGGTTCTAACTGGGATGCAGAGGACTATGATGACTGGACAGTTATCCAACGTGACCTCAAGGTAAATGGCGGTCTTATCCCTGCTCGTGAAGAAGAAGTAGTGGCGGTTCGTAATAAAGCAGCTCGTGCACTTCAAGCCTTGTTTAAAGCATTGGGCTTGCCTCCAATTACAGATCAAGAGGTAGAGGCTGCTACCTATGCAAATGGTTCTAAAGACATGCCTCCTCGTGATAAGGTCGCAGATATTAAAGCGGCTCAAGATTTGTTAAACCGTGGTGTTACAGGCGTCGACTTCGTAAAAGGCTTAGCTAAAGAAGGTCACCCTGATGTAGCACAAAGTGTTTTGAATTTATTGAAACAAAAAATCTCCGGTGATTACTTACAAACATCGGCCATCTTTGACCGTGATTTCAACGTTATCTCCGCGATTAACAATAGAAATGACTATCAAGGTGTTGGCACAGGGTATCGTGTGGAAGGTGAAGATTGGGAACGTATTAAAGATATTCCAAACGCCATTGATCCACGGGATATATAAGGAGGTGTCATGATGGCTGAAATTAACAGAGATGTATTACGCTCTATTATCCTAGACGTTTTACAAGAAATGGGCGGCGTTCATGAGGCGCCACAATTCAAGACTAATGTTGGTGAAAGTACAGCACCAAGTGCAGCACCTAGACATGAAGACCCAACTGGCGATGATAGCTGGCTTCAAACAGGTGGCCCTGCACAACCTGGTACAAGCGCAGATGAAGTAGTTATTGCTGTTGGCCCTGCCTTTGGCCGTAGTCAACGACAAACTATCGTTGGTGTACCGCATCAAGAAGTAATTCGCCAATTAGTAGCTGGTATCGAAGAAGAAGGTTTAAAAGCTCGTGTAATTCGCGTATACCGTTCCTCTGACGTAGCGGCCGTAGCCGTTGAAGGCGATTCTATTTCTGGATCTGGTGTATGTATCGGCATTCAATCTAAAGGTACAACCTTGATTCATCAACGCGATTTACAACCACTTTCAAATTTGGAATTATTCCCTCAAGCACCTCTATTAACAGCTGAAACATACCGTGCTATCGGTAAAAATGCTGCTAAATATGCTAAGGGCGAATCCCCAACACCAGTACCAACATTGAACGATCAAATGGCTCGTCCAAAATACCAAGCATTATCTGCATTGCTTCATATCAAGGAAACTAAGCATGTAGTAAAAGGTAAGCCAGCTGATGAAGTTCGTGTCACTGTATAAGGAGGTTTACTATGGCTAACGAATTAGAAGCCTTAATTCGGCAGATCGTATCTGAAATAGAAGGGGCAAAGGGAAATACCACACAATACTCTGCGCCTCATACATCATCTACACCTAATACAACAGTTGTAGATAGGGTGGTTACCATCGAGGATTATCCGATTGCTAAAAAACATCCAGAATGGATTGATCTTGGTCAAGGTCGAGACTTAAGCCATATTACGATGGATAACGTAATGGCCGGACATATTACAATGGACGATTTAAAAATTTCTCCATCTATTTTGAAAGCTCAAGGTCAAATTGCTAAGGCTGGGGGCCGAGATCAAATTGAACTGAACTTCTCTCGCGCTGCAGAAATGACGAAGGTAAGTGATAAACGTTTACTTGAAATGTACAATGCACTTCGTCCATATCGTTCTTCCAAACAAGAACTGTTAGATATTGCTAGCGAACTTGATGGTTTAGGGGCTCCGATTTGTGCAAACTTTGTACGAGAAGCTGCAGAAAATTACGAACGTCGTAAAAAACTTAAAGGTGATAATTAACCTATAGGAGATGTCATTATGAAACGAATTGTTGGCATCGATATTGGAAACTCGACAACAGAAGCGGCCTTGGCTGAAGTGCATAGCAATGGTGAGGTGAAGTTCTTATCTTCTGCCATCGCTAGTACCACTGGTATTAAAGGGACTCGCGAAAATATCGTAGGCCTCATGGATGCCCTCAAGTCGCTAATCAGGTCTGCTAATCTTACACTACGAGATATTGACTTAGTTCGCATTAATGAGGCTACACCAGTTATCGGTGATGTAGCTATGGAGACCATTACGGAAACCATCATTACGGAATCTACCATGATAGGGCACAACCCTAAAACACCGGGCGGTTTAGGCCTTGGTGTAGGGTATACCGTTCCTATTGAGCAATTAATCGATAAGCCGCAAGGTCAACCATACATCGTGGTGGCTCCTAAGATTATTGACTTTGAATTGGTAGCACAGCTTATCAATGCGTACTGTCAACGCGGTTATGATATTCGAGCTGCTATCCTTCAAGCCGATGATGGTGTACTCGTTAACAATCGATTAGATAACAAAATTCCTATCGTAGACGAGGTTGCGTATATCGACAAAATTCCAATGGGTATGCTCTCCGCCGTAGAGGTAGTAGAACCAGGACAAGTGGTATCACAATTATCCAATCCTTATGGGATTGCCACTGTATTTGAGCTTTCACCAGAGGAAACAAAGAATATTGTGCCTATCGCTCGAGCCCTTATTGGCAACCGATCTGCAGTCGTTATTAAAACACCTGCAGGGGACGTTAAGGAGCGGGTAATACCGGCAGGATCCATCATTGTTATGGGGAATGATCGAACTGTATCCGTCGATGTATCTGCTGGGGCCGAGAGGATTATGGAAACCCTCGAATCTGTTCATCCTATCGATGATATCAGTGGTGAAGCAGGAACAAACGTAGGTGGCATGCTTGAAAAGGTTCGCCTTACAATGGCTCAATTGACGAATAAATCCCCGCAAGATGTATTCATCCAAGACTTGCTAGCCGTAGATGTAGCTGTTCCTATCAATGTAAAGGGTGGCCTTGCAGGTGAATTCTCTATGGAACAAGCCGTAGGCATTGCCTCCATGGTTAAGTCAGATCATCTACAAATGGAAATCATTGCAAAGCAGGTAGAAAAAGAGTTAGGCGTACCAGTTGAAATCGGTGGTGAAGAGGCTGAATCAGCTATTTTAGGGGCTTTGACAACGCCAGGGACAGCAAAACCAATGGCCATACTCGACTTAGGGGCAGGCTCAACTGATGCATCCATCATTAATCAAGAAGGAAAAATTAAAGCCATTCATCTTGCTGGAGCGGGAAATATGGTAACTATGCTCATCAATTCTGAACTTGGTTTAGAGGATATGCATATTGCTGAGGCCATTAAGAGAGATCCATTAGCTCAGGTACTTAGCGTATATCACATTCGTCACGAAGATGGAACGGTGCAGTTCTTTAATGAACCACTTTCGGCAGCATTGTTTGGCCGCGTTGTTATCGTCACTCCTGATGGACTTGTTCCAGTAGAACGAGATATTCCTTTAGAAACGATTAAACGTGTCCGCCAAACTGCAAAGAAACGAGTATTTGTAACTAATTCACTCCGCGCTTTAGCATCTGTCAGTCCTACTCATAATGTACGAGATATACCATTCGTCGTTATTGTAGGTGGCTCTGCATTAGACTTTGAAATCCCTCAACTCGTAACCGATGCACTTTCACAATATGCATTAGTAGCGGGGCGAGGCAATATTCGAGGTGTTGAAGGGGCACGTAATGCTGTTGCAACAGGACTTGTCCTTTCCTATTCACGGAAGGGAGGCCTATGATGGATCAAAGCATCATCAGTAAGCCAACCATCTTGCTCTATACTACATCGCATATCGGTGAGGATGTATTAAAGCCTGTTTTATATGGCATTGAGGAGGAAGGACTGCCCGTGGTAATCGAGGCCCATAGTGGTACTCACATGGATTTGGCTGATTTAGCATCTCGAAACTCAGCTTTGTCAGTAGGTATTGGTGTTGATGAGCAGGCTATTGTGTTAACGTATAAAAATATACCAGCTCATAAATTTGTCTATCGACTTACGGGCTATGCTCAATATCCAGATAGCTTGCGCACATTAGGTGTCAATGCAGCTCGCCTTGTAAAAGGTAATCCATTCGCTTCTGATGAACGATTGGAAGTGGCCTTTTAAACACAATGAAATTGAGAGGTGGTGCATATGGCTATTTATACGAAAACCGGTGATGCAGGTACAACGGCTCTCTTTGATGGCACTAGAGTACCTAAGAATTCACTTCGTGTGGACACATATGGAACCTTTGATGAATTAAATGCACAGGTTAGTGTCTGCGAGAAATTAGTTGTCTCACAGGACAATAAACATGTGCTTCACACATTACAACATCAGCTATTCCGCTTATGTGCGGAGGTAGCAACACCTCATGTTGAACATCTTAGTGAAAGTAGCAATTTGATTTCACAACAAGATATTAGCGACTTGGAATGTATGATCGATGACTATACTAAGCGTTTGCCACAGCAACACAGCTTTATATTAAGCGGTAATTATTTATCTGCCGCAGAGCTTCATGTAGCGCGCACTATATGTCGTCGAGGAGAACGATTACTCATTAGTTTAGGTGAGGTAGAACCAATTCGCAATGAGGTTCGAAAATTTATAAATCGACTATCTGATGCTCTTTATATCATGGCTCGCATGGAAGACTATGTGCAATTTGTAGAAACAATTGTAGAGCGCGTAGCAGAACGTGTTAAGAACAATCATGCTGAGGTACTGGCAGAAACGAATCGGAGCTTATGGGATATGGGGCATACTATTGAAAATGGAGTTAGTTATATGGCAACTAGAACAAAGCTAGAACAGATTATGACAAAACTTTCACAAACAGCCTTGGACTATGCTCAGTCCATAGGCGTACCTATTGTTGTATCTATTGTGGATGCAAAAGGTGTATTAATGTATTTCCATCGTATGTCAGATGCATTGCTCATCAGCAACGATATCGCACAGGCAAAGGCGTACACAGCAGTGGCTCTCAAAGCGGCAACTCATGAAGTACATCAAAGTGCACAGCCTGATGGCGATCTATTCAACATTGAATCCATGGTAAATCGTAAAATCTGCACTTTTGGTGGCGGTTATCCTATCATCATCGACGGAGAAATTGTCGGTGGAATTGGTATTAGCGGTGGTACTGTGGCTGAAGATATGGACATTGCATCTCATGCATTACAATCTTTGTTAACTCGATGAGGTGAAAACAATGGAATTAACGCAAATGTATATTAGTGAGTTTGTTGGTACTGCCGTTTTACTTGCATTTGGTAACAGTACAAATGCATCGATTTTATTAAAGAAAACCATCGTTAGTATCTATGGTACTAACTGGTTACACATTATTTTTGGATGGGCCTTTGCCGTAACCTTCGGTGTGTATATAGGAATTACACTAGGTGGGCCTGGTCATTTGAACCCTGCTGTTACCTTTGCTCTTGCTGTAGCAGGTGTCTTCCCATGGGAACAAGTGATTCCAATGGCTATCGCTCAAACTGCCGGCGCTTTTGTAGGCGCTACCATTGCAGCAGTATTCTATTATCCGCACTTCAAGGAAACAGGCCCTGATGAAGGTAACTGCGTAGGTATCTTCGCAACTGGTCCCGCTATTGATTATAAACCTTGCAATTTGATGTCTGAAATCATTGCTACCTTTATGCTCATTCTAGCAACCCTTTGCTTGGGTAAGATGGTAGATGGCTTAGCTCCAGTGGTTAGCGGTATCCTCATTGCATCTATCGGTATGTCCTTTGGTGCAACTACAGGATATGCGTTAAATCCAGCTCGTGACTTCGGTGCTCGCCTAGCATATACTATTTTGCCTATTCCTAATAAAGGAACAGCGAATTGGCAATATGCATGGGTTCCATTCATTGGTCCATTGATTGGGGCTGGTTTAGCAGTAGTATTTTTTAAATTAGTGGCACCTTAAGCGAAATCTATATTGAGCGACTAGCATGTATAGTCCGTGTCACTATATGAACTATACATTTTGTATTAGGAGGAGATTATATGGCCTTTCAAGAGGTAATTGATGCTAAACAACGCATCATCCAAGAATTTGTACCCGGAAAGCAGGTTACTATAGCCCATGTTATTGCTAATCCTAAGCCCGATTTGTTTAGAAAAATGGGGCTTGAGGAAAAAGGCCGCAATGCCATTGGAATTCTTACAATCACACCTGGCGAAGGGACCATTATTGCAGCCGATATAGCAAGTAAGTCTGGTGACATTGAAATTGGTTTCATCGACAGATTTTCGGGAGCACTTCTCATAACGGGAGATGTATCTGCTGTTGAATCCGCATTGCAGAGCGTTATTGAAGGCTTGCAACGCATATTAGGATTCTTCCCAACGGATTTAACAAGATCCTAATGAAAGGGTAATTATGAGTACCGAAAAGAAAGAAAAACGCATCCTTCTCGTAGGGCGCAGCGGATGTGGTAAGACCACATTGGCAGATACGATTACTCATGGCTCTGCAACGTATCACAAAACACAAGCCATAACTCGAGTGGGTAATTTTATTGATACTCCTGGAGAATATATGGAAAATCCTAATTACTATCGAGGAATTATCTTGCATGCCTATGATGCGGATATAGTGATTTTTATGATTCCTGCAGGTGATGAAACAACAATTTTCCCACCTAGTTTTGGGAACTCTTTAAATCGAGAAGTTATCGGTGTTGTGTCAAAAGTTGATACGGGAAAAGATGTGGAGGCGCCTCGCCGCAATCTCAAGCTAGCGGGAGCTACTAAGATTTTTGAAATATCCGTTCACGATCAAGAATCGCTAGATCGTTTATGTGACTACATATACAGTTAGTTGAAAGAAGGTTTTTCCATGGACAGAGGTTTTGAAGAACAACTTAATCAATTTATTTTAAATAAGGCGATCATTCCAAAAAGCTTAGGTCTATGGGAACGATATTTCAAAAAGATGTGTCTTGCTTGGCAAGAAATTCGGCCTGAGATTCATGCACAACATATTATCTTTTCTGCAGATAACGGAATCTCCGTAGACGGACTAATCGGTTATAACTACGAAATTACTCGTAAACAATCTCAGAATATGATTGATGGTAAAAGCGCAGTTGCCAATTACTGTATCTTTAACCATATTCCTTACGAAGTAGTAGACGTTGGTATTGCGTGCCCTAAAGGTATCGGGATAGATCGAAAAGTTAGTCAAGGTACGAAAAATATTTTACATGGTGCCGCTATGAGCGGCGAAGAATTTGATTTAGCATACCAAGCTGGTTACAACCGCGTTGTATACTATGCGGAATCGGGAATTAATCTATTTTCCTTTGGTGAAATGGGCGTTGGTAATACTACCACATCGGCAGCCGTGTTAAGCGGGCTCACAAAATTAGACCCACGGATAACTGTAGGACCTGGCTCTGGTCCCGATGACGAAGCGTATATGAATCAAAAACGTGAGTTTGTACGGACTGCCTTAGCTCATCATAAAGGGCATCTCAATACGCCAAAGGATGTTATTAGTCGCGTTGGTGGTTTTGATATAGCCGCAATTACAGGGGCGATGGTAGCTTGTACAGATTTACATATCCCATTCGTTATCGATGGGTATATTACAGCGGTGGCAATGGCTTGTGCCACTCAAATGAATGGTGAAGCGCCATTGTATGGCATTCCATCTCACTACTCTCGTGAAGTAGGAATGGCCGCAGCATTAGCGTATGCCAACATACGTCTTGATGAAGTTCCTATCCATGGTCAAATGGCATTGGGTGAAGGTACAGGAGCTGTATTGATGGTACAACTACTTAAAACTGCACATTTTGCCTTTATGAACATAGGCACTATGGTGGAACTATTAGAAAAATAAATTGGTATTCTTTGTATTATGTTTTGTAAAAGGAGAGAAAACAGATGACACAAGAAGCATTAGGTATGGTGGAAACTAAGGGCTTAGTAGGCGCTATTGAAGCAGCTGATGCAATGCTTAAAGCAGCTAATGTGGAACTAGTGGGCAATGAAAAAATTGGCTCTGGTCTCGTTACTGTTATGGTTCGCGGTGATGTAGGTGCTGTAAAAGCTGCCGTAGATGCAGGTGCAGCTGCTGCGGAACGCGTAGGTGTTGTTATCTCTACTCATGTAATTCCAAGACCACATAGAGATGTGGAAGGTATTTTACCAACAAAGGGTGAATAACTATGGCCGACACTAAAAGTATGGTAGATGAGATTTTAAAACGCGTATTGATGCGTATCGATAGTGCTGATTTAAGCAAAACTTCAGGCGCGACTAGTAATGCATCATGTGCTTCAGCACCTGTAAGTTCACCTGTTGTAAGTCAACTACAAACTTCTATGATTACTGAACACGTAGGTAGCACTACAACAGGCGATACAATTGGTCTAGTAATTGCCAATGTTGATAGTCAAGTATTGGAAGCTATGAAGCTCACTAAGTCATATCGATCCATCGGTATATTAGGTTCACGCACAGGTGCAGGGCCGCAAATTATGGCCGCTGATGAAGCTGTAAAAGCAACGAATACAGAGATTGTTAGCATTGAACTAGCCCGTGATATGAAAGGTGGCGCTGGTTCTGGTTCCCTTATCATATTTGGTGGCGATGACGTATCCGATGTAAGACGTTCTGTAGAGGTAGCATTACGTGAATTAGAACGGACCTTTGGCGAAGTATATATGAATGAAGCAGGTCATGTGGAAATTCAATATACAGCTCGTGCAGGCGATGCCTTAGTAACGGCCTTTGGAACTCCAGAAGGTAAAGCTTTTGGCTTAATTGTCGGTGCACCAGCCGCTATCGGTGTAGTTATGGCTGATGCAGCTGTTAAATCAGCTAATGTAGACGTGGTAGGATATCAATCACCATCGAGCTCATCTATGTCTAACGAAGTAATTTTACAAATTTGTGGTGATTCAGGGGCTGTTAAACAAGCCGTTAAGGTAGCTAGAGAAGTAGGAATTACATTACTTGGCACAATGGGTAGTGAGCCTAAAAATACAGGTGAGTCCTACATAATCTAATGTGTTGATTATGGGATTGTAAACTTTAAATAACTGTAATCGTTATGATGAAATAGATGATACTTTCACAATGTGAATAGGAGGATTCATAATGGCAGAACTAAATGAACAAATGTTACGGGCTATCATTATGGACATAATGGATGAAGTGGGGATGCTCAAAGAGGAACCTGTTCAAGTTCAACCCAAAGAAGAACTTAAAGCAGAGCCTCAAGAGCCAGAGTTAAAAGATTTGATTCGTCAAATGTTGGTAGATATGCAACGTAACTAGCATTATAGGAATGCTTGAATCCAAAGAGCGAATCATCCAAGTATTAGACGGGAGGTGGCATGGTGAAAGAGTCACTAGGACTGCTTGAAGTGGCTGGATTATTGGGAGCTATTAGCGCATCAGATGCAATGGTTAAAGCCGCCAATGTAAGGATAGTAGGCATTGAAAAGGCTAAAGGTTTTGGGTGGATGACTGTTAAAGTCGCTGGTGATGTAGCCGCGGTTGACGCAGCCGTTCAAACAGGCATTGCTATAACAAAGGGAATGAATCTATATGTAGCTCATAAGGTGATTCCTCGTCCAGCAGAAGGTCTTGTAGAAGCTTTCAATGAAGACTTTAAGGAACGGTCGGCTAAGGTATCTGTTGAAATAGAACCAGTAAAAGCAGTAGTTAAAGAAGAATCTACAAAAGTAGTTAAAGATGATGCTAAAGATGGTTCTAAAGAAAATAGTAAAGCTGAAGGTGCTGAAGAGAAGAAGTCTTCTCTAGATGAAAAAGCTGTAAAGGTGTTGAATGAAATCGTTTCCACCATTGTTGATCCAAAGGATTCCAAGAAGGTAGTAACGAAAAAAGCAACACCGAAAAAAAGCACTAAAAAGAAATAATGTAAAGGTAAGAAGCAATAAAGGAGATTATCATGAATAACGCATTAGGCATGGTAGAAACAAAAGGTTTAGTAGGCGCAATTGAAGCGGCTGACGCAATGGTAAAGGCAGCTAACGTTACATTAGAAGGTACTGAAAAAATCGGTTCTGGTCTTGTAACTGTAATGGTTCGCGGTGATGTTGGCGCTGTAAAAGCAGCAGTTGATGCAGGCTGTGCAGCAGCTCAAAAAGTTGGTGAAGTAGTATCTACTCATGTAATTCCACGCCCTCATAGCGACGTAGAATTAATCCTACCTAAGAAAGGATAATAGCTTATGGATCGGGAACAGATTCGTGCTATCGTACGAGAAGTAATCGAAGCTATGTTTGAATCGTCCATTCCCGTAGGTGTTAGCAATAAACATGTCCATCTATGTCAGGAGGACTGGGATATATTATTTCCTAATCAGTCTATCACTAAGAAAAGTGACTTAAAGCAAACAGGAGAGTTTGCTTCCGAACAAACTGTTACCTTAGTGGGACCGAAAGGGGCAATCCAAAATGTGCGCGTTTTGGGGCCTCTTAGAAAACAGTCACAAGTGGAGGTATCTTTGACTGATGCTCGTGCATTAGGTATAAAACCTCCTATTGTGCTATCTGGTCATTTAGAATCGGCCGTAGAAATTACTCTATGTACAGAAAACGGAGAAATCACGAAACCTATTTGTATCATTGCGAAGCGCCATATTCATATGTCGCCAGAAGATGCAAAACGGCTTCATGTAAACGATGGCGATAGTGTAAGCGTAGAACTGCAAACACCTGAGCGCACTACTGTATTTAGTGACGTCATCGTTCGAGCTGTACCAGGGTTTGTCCTAGAACTTCATATTGATACAGATGAGGCCAATGCTGCCAATGTACAAGGTACAGTGATGGCGAGAATTGTACAGTAAAGTAGGTGATATGATGAAAGGTTTGAAAAAGGCAAATAATACCTTGCAAGAGTTCTCTGATCTTGTAGAGTCTAAACAAGTGAGCTCTCATAATCAAAAGAATTTGCGTGTAGGCATTGACCTTGGTACATCATCTATTGTCCTATCCGTAGTAAACGATAAAGGCAAACCTATATATGGTGCCTTTGAATACAATGAGTCCATTCGAGATGGTCTCGTAGTTGACTATGTGGGAGCTGTTACAATTACGCGTGCGTTAAAGGCTAAGGCAGAAGCAGCCTTAGGCACAGAACTTGTATATGCCGCGGCAGCTGTACCACCTGGGACGATAGGAAAGAATAAAGATGTAGTAGGTCACGTACTAGAAAGTGCAGGTTTTGAAGTCACTTGTATCTTAGACGAACCTACAGCAGCTGCTAACGTACTAGGAATCACCGATGGCGCTGTTATTGACGTCGGTGGTGGTACTACAGGCATAAGTATTTTAAAGGATAGCCGAGTTGTATATACCGTGGATGAGCCAACAGGAGGCACCCATATGAACCTCGTTATTAGCGGGGCCTATGGCATCTCTATTCCTGAAGCGGAAGCTTATAAACGGAATGAAGCGAATAAACGTGATGTATATGCAACAATACGGCCTGTAGTTGAAAAAATGGCAGCTATTTCTAAGCGTGCGTTGCAAGAGGGAGGCTATGAAAAAGGAACACCTATAGTAGTTGTGGGCGGTGCCTCCAACTTTGAGGAGTTCACAAAGACTTTCAGTCAATATATAGGGTTACCTGTTCATAAGCCACTGTATCCTGAATTTGTAACGCCCTTAGGGATTGCCATGGGAAGTGAGCATTAATATGGATGCATTAGTTAAACTGGTGCTAGAACGCCTAGAAAAGCGCATGACATCCACTGCTACGTTTATGGTCACAGAATGCAATAACTATGATGAACATATATTGTTGCAGAATCAACTCATTTCTTTTGCTGGTATAGATTATGGTCATATACGAGAGTTAATGAGCGATACATTGGTGCCTTGGGTAGCCTGTTTGCACCGTGCATTAGCTTATGACTGTGAGGTGACAATACGCCTCGCAGTCCCTGTAACCTCATTGATGAATCCATCAGTCATTCTTGACTGGCCCATCAAATTTCTAGATAAATTTGGACATCCTGTATATGCTTTTTCACAAGGCTGGATAACAGTGTCTTTTGTTAGATCTTGTGAAAGTCAGTCTGTTATCGTCATATATAGGGGTCAACGGTTTACCATGGCTGCTCGTGAAGAGATTGAACGCCTAGGTATCACAATAATTGAAGGGAACGAGAAATATGCAAGTCGGTAAAGTAGTGGGTAGTATCGTATCTACTCAAAAGCATGAATCTCTAAAGGGAATGAAGCTGATGATGGTGGATATTCTCGATGGAGAACAAGGGTTGACGGGGCACATAGAAATCGCCGTCGATACAGTATGTGCCGGTGTTGGTGAATATGTGCTTTTAACTCGAGGCTCATCGGCACGGCATATTTTCGAAAATGATAAAGGCACCGCAGTAGATTGTGCTATTGTGGGAATTGTAGATAGTTTTGAAAAATAATTGTATAGGAATTAGCTGGTGCCAGAGTTAAACCTAGTTATTGTGTCACATCATGAATGTATCACTGATTGTGTACACCTTAAGTCGACATGGACATTGCATCAGCAATACAACCTATATGGAGGTTCATGATGGAAAACAATACACAGTTGAAAGAAATGATCCGCTCCATGGTTATAGATGTATTACAGGGGCAAAAGCAAGAAACAGCCTCATCGCAACCGGTTAAACAAGTATCTCACGGTCAAGAACCCGGTGTGTTTGATACGGTAGATGAGGCTATTCGAGCAGCAAAAGAAGCGCAATTGCGTTTTGAAGATTGCACCTTGGCAACTCGTGAGAAGGTAATCGCAGATATTCGTGCTGCTATGCGCCCACGAGTACAAGAATTGGCTCAAAAAACTGTTGAAGAAACAGGAATGGGCCGCGTTGCGGATAAAGTACTAAAATTAAACCTTACACTAGATAAAACACCAGGTGTAGAAGACCTTGTTACAGAGTGTGAAACTGGTGATAATGGTATGACATTATATGAATTATCAGCCTATGGTGTCATCGGTGCTATAACGCCAAGTACGAATCCAGCAGAAACATTAATATGTAATTCCATCGGTATGCTGGCGGCCGGAAATGCTATATTCTTTAGCGTTCATCCAGGCGCCAAGAATTTGAGTCGAGAGCTTGTTAGTGAGCTCAATCAAGTTATTGCTAAATCGATTGGCATTGAAAACCTCATTGTTACACTTCGCGAGCCATCTATTGAGTCTGCTCAAGAGATGATGTTACATCCAGATGTAAGCTTATTAGTTGTTACTGGTGGCCCTGGAGTAGTAAAACAAGCGCTTCAAAGTGGTAAAAAGGTTATCGGTGCTGGTGCGGGTAATCCGCCAGCTTTTGTAGATGAAACGGCCGATATTAAAAAGGCAGCTCAAGATATCGTTCTCGGTGCTAGCCTTGATAATAACATCCTTTGTATCGCTGAAAAGAGCGTCGTGGCCATGCGTCAAATTGAGCCGCAACTCGTTCAAGAAATGGTGAAAGTAGGATGTGTCCTCGTTGATAATCAACAAGATATTCAACGGTTGGTGGACTTAACAGTCTTGCCAAATGGGACGCCAAACAAACAGTTTGTAGGTAAAAATGCCAGTGTTATCCTTGATGCGGCTCACATTCCGTACAACGGTGATCCACGGTTAATTATCTTGCGAACTCCAAAAGACCATCCATTTGCAGTAATTGAAATGTTAATGCCTATTCTACCTGTTATAACCGTAGATAGCTTTGAGGAAGGCCTAAATGTATGCTTGATGTTAGAAGCTGGTTTACATCATACGGCAACGATGCATTCCTTAAATATGGAACGCCTCAATCAGATGGCACGTAAAATGAAAACATCTATTTTTGTTAAGAATGGTCCATCTTATGCTGGCCTTGGTTTTAGTGGAGAAGGAACAACGACCTTTACTATTGCTACACCAACAGGGGAATCCACTACATCGGCTCGCTGCTTTGCACGCCGTCGTAGATGTTGTTTAACAACAGGATTTAATATTCGATAGGTGGTGAGCATATGAATAAATGGACTTTTCCAACCCAAATTTATTCGGGTACAGATTCGTTGAATCGTCTTACAGAATTTAATAATGAATCCATCCTTATCATATGTGATCCATTTTTAAAAGACTCACCAAGCCTTACGTACGTGATGGGGTTAATGAATAGTAAAAATAAGGTGACTACATATACAGATGTAGTACCTGATCCACCCATAACTCATGTAGTAAAAGGCATTGAATTTATAGAAGCTATTAAACCGACTGTTATCATCGCTATTGGTGGGGGATCCTGCATTGATATGAGCAAAGGGATAGCTTATTTCGGTCGTAAGTTAAAGCATATGGATATTAAATTATTCATCGCCATTCCTACTACAAGTGGAACAGGCTCTGAAGTAACTTCCTTTGCTGTTCTTACAGATAGTGAAACACAAATTAAGTATCCTCTTGTAGATGATGCGGTATTACCAGGCGAGGCTTTATTAACGCCATTATTTGTAAAAACATCTCCGCCAAGTGTGACTGCTTTTAGTGGTATGGATGTACTAGTTCATGCTCTAGAAGCCTATGTGGCGACTGCTGCAAATAACTTCACCGATGCATTGGCACAACAGGCGATCGAGCTTGTCTTTACATACTTACCAAAATGTCATAAGCCAACAGCTACAGAGCAAGACCGCATGTCTATGCACGAAGCATCATGCCTTGCAGGGCTTTCCTTTAATAAGGCTGGCTTAGGTATCGTTCATGCCATGGCTCATCAGTTGGGAGGACAATTCCATGTGCCTCATGGGCTAGCTAATAGCATGCTCTTGCCGTATGTAATTGCATTTAACTGCTCTCATAATCAAGAGGTAGCAAAGAAATATGCAGCATTATCTGCGAAATTAGGCTTTGCATCGCATAAAGCATCTGAAAGTGACAAATTAGGAGCCCTGTTAGAAGCGATTATAAAGTTACAACGTACTTTGGAATGTCCTATGACACTAACAGAGTTTGGAGTAGACAAAGCTACATCCGGTGAAAAACTTACGCTCATGGCTAGCAGAGCATTAGAAGATATGTGCTATCGCTTTAATCCATACCCAGCAAATCAGGATGATCTTATTAGTTTGTATGAAAATGTTATGTAATTTATATAGAGTAAATAAACAAATTACAAAAAATATAATCAGTAATGTAGAAAAAAGAGACTTTAATGGTTTCATTGAAGTCTCTTTTTTATTAGGCATGATTACTTATTTATTTGTATATGATCGCTTGATAGACAGGAAAACATTGTATCTGTTGGATTTAACGATGTATGTATCTATCTCTTTATATATTACTGTAGTGACGTGCTATTAGATATACTTTTTTTCATTTTAGAATGATATAATATTTTTTACATCCTATTATATATGACTTTGAAATTCAAATCTTAACATATTTTCTATAACATTTTAGATATAGAAATAACTTAGATTTTAACTGCTGTTGTTGTATAATAAAAATAGGATATTTAAAAATTTAGATATTTTGGTGAAAGTATTATATCCTTATCTAATTTAATTGTTTATTTTAGATGCTGAGTACATTATATATGTTGTACATATTACATATGAGACTTTCACAAAAATAAGTATGGTCACTTAGGTGGTCATACGGTTGTTAAAAAGAGAGGTATTTATGCAGCACATGCTACGCATGGGGATTGACGTGGGGTCTACAACGGTTAAAGTTGTATTATTGGACGAACACGATAATTATTTGTATAAAAAGTACATACGCCATTATGCGAACATTTTGGACACAGTATATACCTTGCTTCAAGAGGCCCAAGTGGGACATGAAGACGCTCTTGTTCATGTATGTATTACTGGTTCTGGTGGGATGGCTATGGCCGAAAAGGTGCGCATCCCATTCGTACAAGAGGTTATTGCTGAAACGCGAGCTGTGAAAGCCCTCTATCCAGAGACAGACGTTATCATCGAACTTGGTGGTGAAGATGCGAAGGTTACGTATTTAGGTCAAACTGCAGAACATCGTATGAATGGCTCCTGTGCTGGTGGTACGGGCGCTTTTATTGACCAAATGGCGACTTTATTGCAGACAGATGCATCTGGCCTTAACCAATTAGCCATGAATGCTGATACGATTTATCCAATTGCGGCACGCTGTGGCGTATTTGCTAAAACAGACGTACAAGCTTTGTTAAACCAAGGCGCATCTCATGAAAATATTGCAAAATCTGTATTCCAAGCAATTGTAAATCAAACGATTGCTGGCCTTGCATGCGGTCATAAAATTGAAGGTAATGTAGCGTTCCTTGGCGGTCCGTTGACATTTTTGTCTGAATTACGCCAATGCTTTTGCGATACCTTAGAGCTAGATGAAGCGCATCGCATTATCCCTGAGAATGGTGAATTGTTCATTGCTTTAGGGGCGGCATTGATGAAAGATGAGTGCCGCGAGATTACTGTTGGCCAATTGACAAAGGAAATCGGTGCACTTATCGGTATTCCCATGGAAGCTACAGACCGTGTTGATCCGCTATTTAAGAATGAACAAGAATTAGAAGATTTTCGTGCTCGTCACGCTAAGGCTGTAACGCCAAAGGCGAATATCGAGGATGCTCAAGGTCCTTGCTACCTTGGTATTGATGCTGGTTCTACTACACTTAAGGTAGTTCTTATCAATAGCAATAAGGAAATTATATTCTCTCATTATGGTCCTAACCATGGTAAACCATTAGAAAAATCTCGTGAAATCATCGAGAAAATATATGAATTATTGCCAAAAGGTGCCTATATTGCACACTCTGGCGTAACCGGCTACGGCGAGGCCTTTCTTAAACGCGCTCTCGGCATCGATATCGGTGAAGTAGAAACGATGGCTCACTATCGTGCGGCCCGCTTTTTCTGCCCTGATGTATCCTTTATTTTGGATATTGGCGGTCAAGATATGAAATGCTGTAAGGTTCGTGATGGGTATATCGAAGATATCGTGTTGAACGAAGCTTGCTCCTCTGGTTGCGGCTCTTTTATTGATACATTTGCATCCGGGCTACGAATTCCTATCGATCAATTCGCAAAAGAAGGATTATTGGCACCTATGCCAATCGATTTAGGCTCTCGTTGTACCGTATTTATGAACTCTAAGGTTAAGCAGGCTCAAAAAGAAGGTGCTACGGTACAAGATATCGCAGCAGGTCTTGCTTATTCTGTAATTAAAAATGCCCTTTATAAGGTTCTTAAGGTGAAAGATCCTAAAGAATTAGGCGATCATATCGTTGTACAAGGTGGTACGTTCTATAACGAATCCGTTTTGCGTGCCTTTGAGAAATTGATGGGCGTAGAGGTGATTCGCCCTGATGTATCTGGGTTGATGGGTGCATACGGTATGGCTCTTCTTGCAGCAGAAACGGCGGAAGAGTTACAAAAGGGTGAAAGCACATTGCTAGATAGTGAAGGCCTTAATTCTTTACAAGTATCTACGACAATGCGCAATTGTGGTCTTTGCCCAAATAATTGCATGCTTACTATTAACGCTTTCTCCGATGGTCGTACGTACGTAACTGGCAACCGTTGTGACCGCGGTGCTGGCGATATGATCCAAGAGAAGCGTAAGCCAGTTCCTAACTTGGTAGACGTAAAATTACGTCGTTACTTTGATTACTACTTGAAGAAAAATATTCCTGAGTTTGAAGGTAAAATGCGTGTAGGTATCCCTCGCGTTCTCAATATGTATGAGGACTTCCCATTCTGGTTCACATTCTTCAATAGTTTGGGTTATGAAGTAATCCTTTCAGATTATACGACTAAGGATCAATACAATAAGGCTATCGATACAATTCCATCCGATACAGCTTGCTATCCTGCAAAAGCTGTACATGGTCATATTCGAGATTTAGCGAATGCACAGGTAGACTTCATTTGGTACCCTTGTATTCAACATGGCCCTAAGGAATTTAGTCGCGACAATAATTACCATTGTCCAATGGTTATTTCCTATCCAGAACTTATCAAAAATAATATGCAAGAGGTATTGGGCGACACTCCATTCCACGCACCATTCTTGCCGTTAGCTGATAAAAAATCCCTTGTTCCAGCTCTTGTGAAAGCATTGGATTTCTTGGACCTCAAGAAGAAAGATATTGCTAAGGCTGTAGACCTTGCTTGGGAAGAACAAGAAAACTGTAAAGCTTCCTACCGTGAAACGACGAAGAAAACTGTATCTCGCCTTGTGGCAGAACAAATTCCGACAATCGTATTGGCTGGCCGTCCATATCATTTAGACTCCGGTATTAACCACGGTATTCCTGAACTTATTACATCTCTTGGTATGGCTGTTCTTACAGAAGATGGCGTTGCCCCATTAGGCAATGAAATCAAGCATTTACGCGTTGTAGACCAATGGTCCTACCATAGTCGCCTATATCGTGCCGCTGAATTTGTAAGTAGAACTGAAGGATTCCAAATTGTAGAACTCAACTCCTTTGGTTGTGGCCTCGATTCCATCGTAGCAGATCAGGTAAAAGATATACTTTCAGCAAATCACAAAATCCACACCTTGCTCAAAATCGATGAAGGTACAAACCTTGGAGCCGTGACAATCCGTTTGCGTTCCTTGCAATCTGTAATGGAACGTAGCTTGCGTCGTCATCATAATCCTGAGGCACCGGAAGAAGTAGTGGTAGAGAAATTACCAACTTACGATTACAATCGAGTTGTCTTCACAGAAGAAATGCGTAAGACATATAAAATCTTGGTGCCACAAATGTCACCATTACATTTCAGCCTTTTGGAGCCTGTACTTCAACATGAAGGTTACAACTTTGAAATGTTGCCAGCTCCAACACGTGACGATATTGAAGTGGGCTTGAAATATATCAATAATGATGCATGTTACCCAGCGATTATCGTTGTAGGTCAGCTCATGTCCGCACTGTTATCCGGTAAATATGATGTAGATAAGACGGCTGTTATCATCTCTCAAACTGGTGGTGGTTGTCGTGCTACAAACTACATCGGTTACTTACGTAAAGCATTAATTGATGCGGGTATGAAACAAGTACCAATCCTATCTCTCAATGCGAGTGATATGGAACGTCAACCAGGCTTTAAGTTGACAAAAGGCTTCTTGCATCGCATGATTCAAGCCGTTGTATACGGTGATGCGCTCATGCAATGTGTTCTTGCCACACGTCCATACGAAACAAATCCTGGCTCTACTGATGCACTATGTGATTACTGGATTAAAAAATTACGTGATAATATTACATCTGCCAGCCTTCGACAATATAATAAGTACATCAAAGAAATCATCCATGATTTTGATAACTTACCAGTTAATAAAGATGTACAAAAACCTCGTGTTGGCGTCGTAGGGGAAATTTACGTTAAATTCCATCCAAGTGCTAACAATCATATTAATGAGCTTATCGAAAAGGAAGGCGGCGAGGTTGTTACATCTGGCTTGCTAGATTTTTTCTTGTATTGTGCAATGGATAGCACATACCGTGCTAAGCACCTTGATGGTACATGGCTATCTGGCTTCTTTGGTACATTGGCTCGTGAAGCCCTTGAGCTCTACCGCTTGCCATATGCAAAAGCCGTAGCAGCGTCAAAACACTTTGACCCGCTACAACGTATGACAGAAGTAGCAAAAGAAGCAGCCCAATTCATCGGACTTGGTAATCAATGTGGTGAAGGTTGGTTCCTCACAGGTGATATGATTGACCTTATCGAAAAAGGGGCCAAACAAATCGTATGTTTACAACCATTTGGATGTTTACCAAACCACGTAACAGGTAAAGGCATGGTAAAAACACTATCCGCTGCATACCCAGACGTGCGAATTGCAGCTATCGACTACGATCCAGGCTCCAGTGCGGTGAACCAAGCAAACCGATTGAAATTACTACTATCGACAATGTTTGAATAAAGGTGTGCTCCGTTATATTTTCAATGGGGCCCCGTTACAACTGCATATTACTAGTATAGAAAAAACACAGCCCTCTCTTGGCTCAGTACGGCGCTACGCTTCGTAAAATCGCTGCAGAGAGGGCTGTGTTCTTTTCTATATACAACCGTTATGAAGATGTCCCATTGAAAATATAACTAGTGCAGTGGGGAGAAGTTGGGATGGAATTTAGTGAATAAGCGATAAGGTCCCTTACATTTTATAATGGGGCCCGAATACAACTGCATATTACTAGTATAGAAAAAATACAGCCCTCTCTTGGCTCAGTACGTCACTACGTTCCGTAAAATCGCTGCAGAGAGGGCTGTATTCTTTTCTATATACGCTAATTATGAAGATGTCCCATTGAAAATATAACTGGATAGAGGAGGGGGAAGAAATGTGGAGATGTGCCTATGGCACATCTCCTTTCTCCTACAATCAGTTGTGTAGGTGGTTTTCGTTATTATGCCTAGGTGTTTGTAGAGTTAAAGAATTAATCTATTTTGAAATATGCTTGTAAAGTCCCGCAATGGGACGCCTTCACAGGTAGTGTTAATATAAATAAGATACCCCTTTACGAAGCGATTTTACGAAGTACTGAGCAAGGAAAGGGGTATCTTATTTATATACTAATATTATTCTGTTGTAGTCGGGCCCCATTGTGGGGCTTATACAAATGTGTAAAAGAGATTAATCTTTTTCTACCAAACCATATAGGCACAATAAGGAAAGCGCTGAACATACTAGCATTGTAGTCCCCATGGGAATCCCTGTATATTCCCCACCAATACCAACTAATGGAGATACGATTCCTGCAGAGAACATGCTAGCAAAGCCAAGTACTGCAGAGGCACTTCCAGCCATTTTACCGTATTTAGCCATTGCCATAGAGAAAGAGGCAGAGCCAAATAGGGATACTGTACATACGGTAAAGAATAGAATGGCCGTTACAGGAATAAGTGGCCATTCGAAAAGCATAGCTATTAAGAATAGCAAGGAGCCGATTGTTAGTTGCCAGAGGGCAAATGTTAGTAATTGTCGAACTGTGATTACATTACTTAATCTAGCGCTTATGGCACTAGCTAAGATAATACCACAGCTATTGATACCAAAGAGATAGCTAAATTCTTGTGCAGATAGTTGGAAGATGTTTTGGTATACAAAGGATGAACCTGAGATATACGCAAAGAATCCACCAAAAGCAAAGAATTGGATTAGTGTTTGCCCAAGGAATCGCTTATCTTTAATAAGCGTAATGTAGTTCTTTGTAGCAGTTGCAACGCCACCTGTAACGCGTTTTTCTTTAGGTAAGCTTTCACGGAAGAGAAGAGATCCCGCTAATAGAATAGCAGAAAATATTGCTAAAATAACGAAGATAACGCGCCATGTAGTGAATAGTAATAATTGACCGCCGATGAGCGGAGCGATTACTGGCGCCAAACCGTTAACCATCATGAGCAATGCAAAGAGTTTAGTCAATTCTTGACCAAATGCAAAATCTCGAGCGATGGCCTTAGCAATTACAACGCCCACAGATCCTGTTAAACCTTGTAGAAATCTTCCGAGTAAAAGTATTTCAATGCTTGGTGCATAAGCACAGATTATGCTAGAGATAACGCAAAGTAAGTTGCCTGTTATAAGAGGCAACTTGCGGCCCATAGTATCACTAATAGGACCTCCAAATAATTGACCTAATGCAACACCAAAAGTCATCACACCAATGGTCATTTGAATATTTGATGCAGATGTATTTAGTTCACTAGGCATAATTGGTAATGCTGGTAAATATAAATCTGTTGCAAGTGGTGTGATGGCTGTCAACAGACCAAGGAATACTACTAAGATGAAAGAGACCTTAGCAGAATTTTCTTGAGTCATAAAACCCTCCTATACTAAAGTGAGAAAAATAAAAGTCTGCGAATCGCACTTCGCAGACTGCATTTAATTTTTTCTATTTGATACGATGTATTTTACCATGATTGAGAAAAAATATCTATATGAAATATTGAGTTTGCTATATCTCTATTTATAGATTACAATTAGTATATTAATTATATCTAAAAATATCAATGTGTTTATTGGCGATGGGAGAATTATATGAAATATTAACTAAAAGGTTTTGTGTTAGCTGCAATAGTAGTAATCGGGACAGCTACGGTTTCATCTGTAGAAGCAATATCATTAAACCATGTTATATGTAGTATTCTCATATGTGGCAACAAAAAAGAACAGCTCGTGAAGAGCTGTTCTTTTTTTGTTACCAGTTCTTAGAAGAAAAAGTGGTGAATTTCATGGATGAAATGTTGACCGAAGAAGGAAATACAACCGTGCATTACGATGAATACAATGAAGTATTTGAAGGCACTGTTCATGATAACGCTTGCTTCGATTTCATGTTCTAGTTTATGAGCTTCTTCAGCACTGATTTCTTTGTGGTTTTCTAGGTATGCTTTCAAAGCAGGCCCTACGGCACCAATAGAAATCGCGATGGATTGTGGGGACAACATTTTGCCGATACCAGCTGCACCGGAGTTAACTGCTGCCAACCAGAAACCAAGGTCTTCGAAGTTTGTAGGATCTAAGCCTTGGGCTGCAGCAATTTGAAGTGGGCCAAACAATACGTTGGAGTTTGTACCAGAACCAGTCAAGAAGGCACCTAACGCACCTACGATAGGTGCGAATAGAGGGTACAATGTACCTGTACCAGCAACCATTGCTTTTGCAATATCTGCAGTCATACCAGAGTAAGTCATCAATTTAGCTGTCATAACAACTGTGATGATTGTAAGGTATGTGAATTTCAAGTTTTTAACTGTGCTACCCAATGTACCGAAGATTTCGCCAGCTTTTGCTTTTTGGATGAAACCACCAACAATACCAGCGATAAAAATCATAATACCAGGAGTTGCAATCCATACGAATGTGTAAGGTTTTGCACCAGCACCTTGATAAATAGGTACAGATGTTTTAATGGACGCAAGAGGACCATTAATTGCAGGGAACAATTTAGAAGTTAATAACAATAATACGAAGATTAAGATGAATGGCATTGCAGCTACAAGGCCTTCGCCACCAGAAACTTTAGGGACTTCGCCAGTTTGTTTAACTGCGTATTTAGGATCATTAGGAGGCATGATTTTTGCACAACCAATGATAACTGCCATGATAACGATGGATGCAGAAATTACGGATAATTCTGGACCCATTACAGCGTTGATTACAGTTTCAGGAACTGCTAATGCTAAACCAGAAAGTAATGTTACAAGGAATACGCCTTTTAACGCTTTAATACCGCCACCAATAATCATAACAACAAAGAATGGAGCGATAAGGTTAAGCAAGAACAATTGTACGGAAATGAATGTACCTAAATGGCTTGGATCAAGGTTTGTTAAGGATGCCAATGTAGTTGTTGGAATCCCGATAGAACCAAATGTTGTTGGTACGGAGTTTGCAACGAGACATGCGATGATAGATTTAAGTGGGTCAAAACCTACGGCAACCATCATAGCTGCAGGAATTGCAACGGCAGTACCGAAGCCAGCCATACCTTCCATGAAGGCACCAAAGCCCCATGCAAGTAGTAATGCAAGTACACGAGTATCAGATGTTACAGAAGAAAGCATGGTTTTAATAGTTTCCATTGCTTTCGTATGTACTACCAAGTTATAAACGAAGATAGCAGCTGTAATAACTAATAGGATTGGCCAGATTGCCAATGCGGCACCTTCAAGGGCACCAGTGACCATAATAAATGGGTCAGCTTGGAATGCTGTAATAGCGATAATGAAAGAACCAATCGCAGCAACACTTGTTGCTTGCCATGCAGGTAATTTCAAGATGGATAACGCTACAATCAACCAAATGATTGGAGATAGCGCTAATAGAACGGTGATAGCACTCATTTCTAAGATCATCCTTTCAAGTAAAACAAAAATATATGCTCAACAGGACGACGTAGTTTAATCAATTTAATTGATGAATAAATCGCTATGATGTTAATTTGTAAAAGTTCAGTTAAAATAAAAGCTTACAATAAAATAACAGATATACTTATCATAAAAATTGATATAGTACATAAAATTTTTTAACCTCATAGCCTATGAGGTTAAAAACATAAGAGAGGGGACATAAACAGTGTTTATGTCCCCTTCTGTACTAACTACAAGTCCTTGTTAGGGCCATTACTAAGTTTAGGTATTAGTAGTTACCTTTGAACATTGTAGCAGGAGCTTCTGGTACATAATCGCCGAAGTAGGATTTGAAGTCTAGACCTAATTCATTGCAAAGGTCTTGAACTTCAAGCATTGTACCGTTAAGTACAGGGATGCCTTCAGCTTTAACTTTTTCAACGGATTCATGTTCTTTTTCGCCATGAGTATAGATACGATCTTGACCTTGAGCTTTAGGTGCTTCACGTAATTCTTGTAAGAATTGGGAGAAGTGTTTTTTGATTTCCGCAGGGTCACCGAAGAATTCAGGGTTGATAGCCATGAAGCCGTGGCAGATATTGGATTTACCACCAACCATACATTTGTTGGAAGTACCACCTTGGGACAAGATAGAGGAGAATAATTCAGCAATCATGCCGTTACCATAACCTTTGTGGCCCCCAAGAACTTCTGTAGCACCACCTAAAGGAAGGATACCGCCGCCTTCATGACGGGAGATGTTGCCCAATACTTCAGCTGCATCAGTGGAAGGAACGCCGTCTTTATTAACAGCCCAACCATCTGGAGTAGCTTTGCCCATTTTATTGTACATTTCAAGTTTACCACGAGTTACTACTGTAGTGGAGCAATCGAAGAAGAAGTCAACAGGATCAGCTGGTACAGTCCAAGCGATAGGGTTAGAACCAAGCATAGCTTTACGAGCATATGTAGGAACCATGATTGCTTCGGAGTTTGTACAAGAGAAACCGATTAAGCCTTGGTCGGATGCCATTTTAGCATAGTAACCGGCGATACCGTAGTGGTTGGAGTTACGTACGGATACGATACCAACACCGGATTTTTTAGCTTTTTCGATAGCCATTTCCATAGCTTTATGACCCAATAATTGACCCATGCCGTCATGACCGTCGATAACTGCAGAAATTGGAGTTTCTTTTACGATTTCAGGTTTAGCGTCGATTTTAATCAAGCCATTAGTGATACCTTTATGGTAACGAACCATACGTTGCATACCATGGCTTTGAATACCGAACAAGTCAGAAGTCAAAAGTACGTCTTGGATGATGTCAGCTTCTTTTTCGGAGAAACCAAATTTTTGGAAAGCGTCCATGCTCAATTTTTTTAGTGTTTCATAAGGGAATAACACAGTGTTTTTTGCGTCTGCCATCGTTAAAACCTCTTTTCAGAAAATATGTACCTGATATAGCTACTTCACATTAGATAACCATGAATTCAAAATGATTTCTTGTGAGTTCTATATCCTCTCAAATGACACTGTCAGTATAGCACAGAAACAAGTGAGATTGAATAGTCTTACAGTCTGAACGACATTACTAAATACGCATACGTACCGGTGATTTTTGTCACATAATCTATACGACACTATTAAAATGTCTGATTATACCTAAAACTATATGGTTATGACTTTTAGTAATGATTACATGATTTTTTTGAAGAATTTTGGTATTTTTATAGAACTTATTAGTATATCTGTTTAGGCATTGGACAAGAATGATAATGGATAGATATCGATAAAACTTGAAATGTCTAACTATATATATCAAAATAAATGATGAGGTCATAAATGTAATGTGATAATCGAATGCATTGATATACATAAAATAATCATTTCTAAAACCTTTTTAATTCAGAAGATGTGCAAAAGGTTATACTTATACGAGTCATACTATAATATAATATAAATATACATCCTATAGTTTATACAATTTATAAGCGAGGTGCTTATTATGAAAGAATATAAATCTGTATGCCCATACGATTGTCCCGATGCATGCGGTCTCATTGTATCAGTCGATAATAATAAAGTAATATCTGTTCGAGGGGATAGAGCACATGCTTTCACAAGAGGTACACTATGCCCTAAGATGGCACATTATGAAAAGGTAATCCATTCTCCATTGCGCTTGAAGTCCCCTATGAAGCGTGTCGGTAAAAAGGGAATTGGTGAAGATCAGTACACTCGTATTAGTTGGGATGAAGCCCTTGATGCAATTGTCAATAATTTCAAAGAAACTATTGATACTTATGGCAGTGAAAGTATTTTGCGTTACTCTTATGCAGGAACAATGGGGGTTATTCAGAGTCCTGCAGCAGATTATTTTTTCCGTTGTATTGGTGCTACAGACCAAGATCGAGGTATTTGCTCTCCTGCTAAACAAGCGGGGTTCCGTTCTGTTTACGGTGATACCTTAGCGATTAAACCACAAGAGGCGCAACATAGTGATCTTATCGTCTTGTGGGGGATAAATGCGACAGCCACAGATGTTCATATTTTACATGATGTGAACATTGCGAAAAAGAAGGGGGCTCGCGTTTGGATTATCGACACTCATAAAACTTATACTTTTAGCCAAGCTCATGAACATATTTACGTTAAACCAGGAAGTGATGGGGCACTAGCTTTAGGGATGCTCCATATCATTCATCGTGATGGCTTGGCAGATATAGATTTTATTAAGAAGCATGTCCAAGGCTACGATGAGTTGGTAAAAGAGGTGTTGCTTGACTTTACGCCGGGAAAAGCGGCTGAAATTTGCGGTGTTTCTGTGGAGCGGATGACTGAGTTTGCTCATGCTTATGCAAAGTCAAAAGCGCCGTTTATTCGTCTCGGCAGTGGACTATCTCGATATGGCAATGGTGCTATGACATGCCGTGCTATTAATGCCTTGCCTGCTGTGGTTGGAGCATGGCAATATCCTGGGGGTGGATTGTTGTCGAGTGCTAGTGGTAGTAAATTTATTGGCAAAGATGTGATGCAACAGGCTCATGTTCATGCGCCAGCTAAACGATTGATGCCTATGATTAAACTGGGTGAAATGCTTATAAACCCTGAAGGAACTAAAGTTCATAGTTTATATATCTTCTCTTCAAATCCGGCTATCACAGCTCCTGACCAGAATGTTGTACGTAGAGGGTTGATGCGCGATGACTTATTCACTGTGGTACATGAGCGTTTCTTTACGGATACTTGTAAGTATGCTGATATTATTTTACCAGCCACAACATCTGTGGAGCATGATGATATTTATAATTCTTATGGTCATTACACAATTGGGACGGGTTACAAATTGATTGAGCCAATTGGTGAATCTCGTTCCAACTGGCAAGTTATTGCTGAGTTAGCAAAACGCATGGGGTTGGAGGATGATTTTTTTGACCTTAGTGAAAAAGATCTTATTGAACAAATTGTGCGGACTTCGAGTCGTATATCCAAGAGGGACCAAGAGTTGATTTTAAATGGTGAGCCTGTGGAGATGACGGTACCTGAGAGTTATAAGATGGATTTCAAAACACCGTCTGGAAAAATTGAATTATATAATCCGCAGGATGTAGAACCATTAATTCGGTATATGCCTCCATATGGTGATAATGCACCGTTTTGGCTTATAAATGGTAATGATATTCGAATTTTGGACTCTAGCTTCTGCGAATTAGACTTTAATGATCCTGAGTTGATGAAACTTCGCATCCATCCAGAAGATGCAAAAATGTATAACATAAACGATGGTGCTGAGGTAGAAATCTATAACGATCGTGGCAGTGTAAAAATTAAAGCATACTACGACGATGAAGTACAGAGAGGGACATTGGTAACACTAGGTGTATGGTGGCAATCTCAATCGAGTGATCCTCACGTGGCAATCAATGCGCTTACCGCAGCTCGTCCTACCGATCAGGGATGGGGGAGCACCTTTTATGATGTACAAGTTCATATAAGAAATCTTTTGTAGTGAATGACCAATTAATAGTCTGTAATGATTACTGTAAAATAGGAATTTATCTACTTATTTCTATAAGTAAAAGTTAAAGTCTGTTACTTATGGGAATAACTCTATACGGATATAGAATAGTGAGGATATTTTTCTTGTATACCCAAGCCCCTTTAGATTATAATAGTAATATTATTTTTATATAACCTAAAGGGGGTTACATTTATGAATGGTAACGATAATCTGTCGACCCGTGCTTATCTGGCTATAGGCATGATGTTATTTGCTCTATTCTTTGGGGCAGGGAACTTGATCTTCCCAGCGGCCTTAGGTCAACAAGCTGGTGATAATGTCGGTTGGGCATTGCTCGGTTTCGTATTAACTGGTGTAGGACTTCCACTCTTAGGGGTTGCAGCTATGGGTTACTCTTCCTGTAAAGATGTTGAAGAACTTGCAAGTCGTGTGCATCCGATTTATGGCTTGTTGTACACAATTTCTTTATACTTGAGTATTGGTCCAATGTTTGCGACGCCGCGTACTGGTACTGTAGCTTATGAAATCGCAATTAAACCTTTTGCTGAAGGTTTAAGCATGAATATGAATATGGAACCAATTTTCTTGGCATTATTCTTTGGTATTTCTTTGTGGTTATCTATTAGTCCGCAAAAACTTGTTAACCGTATCGGTAATATTTTGACACCAGCTTTACTACTTGTAATTTTGTTGTTGATTGTTAAATCCTTTATTACTCCACTTGGTGGGTATGCGGTACCACAACCGGCATATGGTGATGCACCAACGGCTGTGTTACAAGGCTTCTTAGATGGCTACAATACAATGGATGCCTTAGCTTCCGTAGTATTTGCTATTCTTGTAATCGATTTTGTACGCCTCAGTGGTGCTACATCTCGTGCTGTGATTACAAAAACAGTAATGGAGGTAGGTGCAATTGCGGTAGGCCTTCTTGGTATCGTGTATGTATTTATCGCTAATATCGGTGCTACAAGTGTTGAACGCTTTGGTTTGTTCGAGACAGGGGCTCCTGTATTGTCCGTAAGTGCTAACTATTTGTTTGGTGAGTTCGGTCAAATCATCTTGGCTATCATCGTTCTGCTAGCTTGCTTGTCTACAAGTATTGGCCTTATCACTTCTTGCGGTACGTATTTCCACAAGCTGACACCAAAGATTAGCTACAAATTATATGTAGTAATTTTCTCTCTAGCGGCGTTTGTCCTCAGTATGTTTGGCTTGAAAACAATCATCAGTGCAGCAATCCCTGTGTTGATGCTCTTGTATCCGTTGACTATCGTAATCATTTTGTTGGCACTTCTTCATAATGTGTTTGGTGGTCGTCGTTGCGTATATGCATGGACTATGGCTTTCACAATGATCTCTGCCCTCATGACTGGTCTTGAAACTGCAGGTATTGCACCTACAGCTTTGGAACAGCTCTTTGCTCAATATATTCCATTCCAAAGTGCTGGTATGGGATGGGTGAGCTTTGCGGTATTAGGCTTCGTTGTAGGCCTTATCCATAAAGGTCTTGCTTCCGATAATAAGTAATAAAGATAAAGGCTCTATGCTTTCATTTTGTGAGAGTATAGAGCCTTTTTATGTTTTGATTGTTGTCATATAAAATTGATTTTGTGTGTAGAAGTTTCTATAATAAGGATAAATAAGGATATAAATGATAAAAGAAGGAAGGAAATTTTATGCGTAGTACTCATTGTTTACCTAGTTATAGTTTTGGAGGTCATGATGTATTTGACGCTATTCCAAAGTTTACAAAATTATATGGCAAGTCTGTAGCTATCATCGGTGGCGAAACAGCTCTTTCTAAAGCTTTGCCACACATTCGTCCCGTGCTTGATAAAGCGGGGATTAAGGTGCTAGATATTATCCACTTTGGTGGAGAGTGTACTTTTGCTCGAGGCAAGGAAATTGCACAAATGGCATCTGTAAAAGATGCGGACTTTTTGTTTGCTGTTGGTGGTGGTAAGGCCATGGATACAGTAAAAGTAGTAGCTATAGAGTTAGATGATAAACCATTCTTTACAATTCCAACCATTGCATCTACTTGTGCGGCAACGTCAGAAGTGGCAGCTGTATACACGGCAGATCATACTTTTGATGACGTAGCTTTTGTAAATCATCCTCCTGTGCACTGCTTTATTGATGCTGATATTCTCGTAGAAGCACCAAGCCGTTACTTGTGGGCAGGAATGGGAGATACTATTGCAAAACACTATGAAACTCATCTTTCTGCTCGCAATCGCGAGCAAGACTATAATACTCAGTTAGGCCTTACTCTAGCTTCTATGTGTAGTGAACCAATTTTAGCACATGGTATACAAGCCTATAAAGATAGTCAAGCTAATAAACGTAGTGATGCCTTTGATACCATTGCTATGACTGTTATGTTTACTACCGGTGTTGTATCAGGTTGTGTTCCTATGGCATATAATAGCAACATGGCTCATGCTGTATGTTATGGCTGTGTTACTAATAAAGAAACAGAAGAAAATCATTTGCATGGTGAAATAGTAGCTTATGGCTTACTTATTTTGTTAACCGTTGACCAACAAATGGATGAGTTACAACGGTGGTTGCCAGTATATCGCGAATTAGGTTGGCCTACTAAACTTTCACAATTAGATCTTACTGCATCGCATATTCCTCAAATTGTTGAAAAGGCTACATCTGTTCATGATATTGATGTATCTCCATATAAAATTACAGCAGATATGTTGACTAAAGCTATTCAATATATGGAATCTCTTGATTAATATGGTTTGTAACTATTTGTGTATGTTATGTGATGAGGTTATAAATGCAAGAAATTGTAAAGGGTGGCTTATATCGTCATTTTAAAGGCATGTATTATTATGTGCTAGATGTAGCGACTCACTCTGAGACGGGTGAAAAGTTTGTAGTATATCAGAAACTGTATGATGAGCGCGATATGTATGTACGTCCCTTAGAAATGTTTGTGAGCGATGTGGATTGTGAAAAATATCCAGATGTAGTGCAAAAAGAACGATTTAAGTTAATGAGTGGACGTGATTAGGAGGGCCTGTGGAGCAGAAGTTTTTCTTTTTCGATATCGATAATACCTTAGCTGTATGGCCTGAAGGTAAAATCCCTGAAAGTGCTCAATACAGTTTAGATGAGTTAAAGCGTCGTGGTCACCGTGTAGCCTTAGCAACTGGTCGTATTCAAGTGGATGCTAAGCGTTTCGCAGAGCAAGCAGGCCTTACTGATTTCGTAGCAGATGGTGGTCACAGTATCACTGTTAATAATGAATTGGTATCCATGATAGGTATGGATCGTGATGCATGTATTAAATATTTAGAGTATTTAGAATCACATAATATTCCTTGGGCCGTAACTGACCGTAATAAACTCGGTCGTATTACGCCGTATAAGGAAATTTTAGAGTGGCATCCAAATTGGGATGTATTTAAAACAACTGTAGACCCTAATTTTGACTTTCATAGTGTTGAAGAATTTTATAAGATATATGTGTTTTTCAAGGAAGGAGAGGAAGAGGAGAAGGATATCGAGCATATGACACATAAGCTCATTCGTTATGGTGATGGCTGTGTTCTATATGAGCCTATGGAAAAGGCGTTGGGTATTCGTAATATGCTTGAACACTTTGGAATGAAGCCAAATCAGGCTGTTGTATTTGGTGATGGGTATAATGATTTGTCTATGTTTAGGCCTGAGTGGCTAAATATTGCTATGGGTAATGCGCGCCCTGAATTAAAGGCAAAGGCTGATTATATTACTACAGACTGTGATAAAGATGGTATTTATAATGCGTGTAAGCATTTTAAATGGATCGATTAATTATTGATAATTCCTCTAAACTAGGTGAAGCTTATATGAAGATTTGTTTTTGTAGCTGTGGCTACAGAATTGGTGTAGTATAGTTAGTATAATGCGCTTAGTTCAATATTCATGTGTTAAAAGGAGAAGAGAAGATATGAACAATAAACGCAGATTATTTTCAACTTTACTTTGTGTAGCAGCATTGACAGCTGGTTTATTTGTTTCTGGTTGCGGCAGTGATAAAGCGGGTGGCATTGGCTCCGTAGTATCCTCCGTAGTTGATGGCGGTAGCGATGAGAAAGCAGCTGCTAAGCTTAATACACTTATTGATGCAACAAATCGCTTCAATGGTGACAATGCTACTTGGGGTCAAAACTATGCAGACAGTTTGGCTAAATTAAAGGGTGGTTTCCAAGAAGGTGCTATTGGCCGTCAACCTCACTATGATACTTTAAAAGAAGCTTTGGAACAATCTAAAAAAGAGGGTTCTACGTTCAAAGAAGTTGATACAGAACGCGATAATGTATTAAATGTTCTTAATGAATTAGTACCAACATTCAAAGATTTGAAAGCTTATGATGATTCTAAAGCCTACATGAACGATGGTGGTGCTAAAGGTAAAGAACTAGCAGCTAAATATGTAGCACAAGTAGAAAAATTTGATGCAGCTTATGCGAAGTTCAATGATGCTCTTAACAAAGCTAACACCGAACAAACTAAGAAACAAATCGAAAAATTGAAAAAAGACGGTAAAAAAGGCTATGCAGCAGCAATGGAATCTACGCTTCGCTTGACTACTCTTGTAGAAAATGTAGAAAAAGCTCCTAAAAATGCAGATAAACAAGCTGTAGAAAAAGAACTTAATGAAATTCAAACATTGCTTAAGAGCATAAATAATGATCGTGGAGAAGTGCTTGTTAACTCTTATAACTCTGTAGTTGGTTCTGTACGTCAAGTACTTACTGATGCAAATGAAAACAATCTTAACGACATGATTGAGAATTTCAATAATTATATTGAGTCTTATAATAATACAACTCCAGACCAATTTGACTCTAAATAATCGAATTAACTAAGTGATTAGTTGAGGCCTACAAAAACAGAGCTCCTTTGAAGCTCTGTTTTTTGTTGTTATATTATTTTTTTATATTTTTAATCTCAATAGTGCCATAATATGATATACTAAAAAAGAGCCGCTCATGGGTTGAGCGGTTTTTCTATGTAAATTTTAAATCTACATTTAGTTAAATATAATATTAGTATTTTGGGGGACATATGAACTGGAAACGCTTGGCTTTATGCGCAATGTTGGGGATTACAGTACTTAGTACAACAGCATGTAGTACCAAAACTGGGGAGCAACCACAAGGTAATACTGTGAAAGCAGAAACTGTGGCGATGCCTAATTTTACGAATGCGCCAATTGCAGATGAATATGCTATTTTTGATACAAACTATGGTCAATTTAAGGTTCGTTTGTTAGGGTCTAAAGCGCCGATTACGGTCAAAAATTTTGATTATCTCGTGAAAAAAGGCTTCTACAATGGTGTAACATTTCACCGCGTTATCGAAGGCTTTATGATTCAAGGTGGAGATCCTGATGGCACAGGTGCCGGTGGACCGGGCTATACAATTCCTGATGAATTCTCCAATGATTTACATTTCAATAAAATGGGCGTTCTTGCCATGGCAAACCGTGGCCCTAATACAGGAGGCTCTCAATTTTTCATTACCTTGGGACCTACGGATTGGTTAGATAATAAACACACCATCTTTGGTACTGTAGTACAAGGTATGGATGTAGTTGAAAAAATTGGCAAGGTTAAGACTGGTCGCAATGATAAACCAGTTGAACCAGTAATTATCAATTCTATCACATTGGAACCAATCACTGATGATGCGAAAAATGGCAAATAAGGATGCTAAGTCTGAAGAACGGCACTATGTGTACTTGGTGCGATGTGCAGATGATTCTTTGTATTGTGGATGGACTACAGATCTCAAACGTCGAATAGATGCTCACAATGGAGATATCCCAGGTGGTGCAAAATATACGCGAGGACGTCGTCCTGTGACCTTGGTATATTCTGAAAGCTTTCATCAAAAACAAGAAGCACAACGCAGAGAATATGCTATTAAACGGATGACGAAGACTAAGAAATTGGGACTCATTAAGGGTGCAAAATAGTCCTTGATTATGGTATAATATGATGATTAATTACTACCATGGAGGTTGAAAATGAAGCGGGTTCTAGTGTCCGTAAAGAGTGTACAACGAGATATGGATGGCAAGGATACCGTAGTGGAACTGATTTCCCCAGGTACGTCACATGAAAAAGGTAATGCTCAATATGTGCGTTATGAAGAATCTAGTGTGACTGGATTGGATGGGGTTAAGACGACCATTAAAATTCATGATGATTCTATCGTGTTGCTCCGAACAGGGGCTGTCAATATGCGTCATCAATACGTCCGTGGTGAAGAACGTGAAGCCGTATATGAAACACCATATGGTGATTTACATATGGCTGTAAATACTCATGAATTAACAGTAGACTTTCATGATGGCGTAGGTCATGTTCATTTAGGATATGATATTTCCGTTGAAGGTGAATGGCAATTTTATAATCAGTTAGATATAGACGTGCGGGAGGATATAGAGCATGGACATGAAGGAAATCCTGAAATCGGGGATTGAACAGGCATTACAAGATACGATTAACAGCGGTGATTTGCCGGCTGGGGAATATCCAGAAATCGTTCTCGAAGTGCCACCTCAAAAGGAATTCGGTGATTTTTCTACAAACATCGCTATGCAATCCGCTCGTGTAGCTCGTCAAAATCCTCGAGCCATTGCTGAAGCTTTGATTAGTCATATGAATTTTGATTGGCTTGAACGTGCTGAGGTTGCCGGCGCAGGTTTTATTAATTTCTTTTTGAAATCTGATATGGTGTACGATACGTTAAAAGCCATTTTGAATGCTGGTACTGAGTATGGTGTTCAACCATTGCGTGCGCGCGATACAATTCAAGTAGAGTACGTAAGTGCAAACCCAACAGGTCCATTGCATGTTGGTCATGGTCGCGGTGCTGCGTACGGTAGTGCTCTTGTAAACTTGTTACGTGCAACGGGTTATAATGTACAATCCGAGTACTATATCAATGATGCAGGTAATCAAATCGACAACATGGCTATTTCCATTGAGTACCGTTTCCAAGAGTTACAAGGTGCTACATTAGTATTCCCACCTAAACGCAATGAAGACGGTTCTATGCCTGAGTTCGATATTCCAGAAGGGGCTTTAGTGTTCCCTGAAAATGGCTATCGTGGCCCAGATATTATTGAAACAGCGAAAGCGATTGCAGAACGCGAAGGCTTTGATAAATTAAATGCTATGAACGAAGCAGATCGTGTAGCCTTGTTTAAGGAAGAGGGCTTAAAAGAAAAATTAGCTCGCTTAGAGGAAACATTAAGAAACTTCCGCGTTACTTTTGATAATTGGTTCTCTGAACGTACAGTTCATGAAACGGATGAGATTCATCATTCCGTAGAGGCATTAAAGGCCCTTGGCAAAGTTTATGAAAAAAACGGTGCTTTATGGTTAAAATCTACTGATTATGGTGATGATAAAGACCGCGTAGTTATTCGTGATAATGGGGTTCCTACATATTTGGCGGCAGATATTGCGTATCATCGCAATAAATTTGATCGTGGCTTTAAAGAAATGATTGATATTTGGGGCGCTGACCATCATGGCTATGTATGTCGTGTAAAAGCGGCTATGGCGGCATTTGGTTATGACCCTGATAAATTAACAGTATTGTTATTACAAATGGTAGCATTGTTCCGTGACGGACAACTTGTTAAATTGTCTAAACGTAGTGGTGATAGCGTTACATTAGATGAATTGATTGAAGAGGTTGGCGTAGATGCGTCTCGCTATTTCTTCTTGATGCGTTCCTTAGACAGCCAACTTGATTTCGATATTAACTTGGCAAAATCTCGCAGTAATGACAACCCGGTGTATTATATCCAATATGCTCATGCTCGTATTCACAGCATTTACAACCAAGTGCGTGAAGCTGGCATCGCATTTGGCGATTATAGTGAAACTGATTTCACAACACTTACAAGTGAAATGGAATTAGAATTAATTAAGAAATTAGCTGAATATCCGGAAGAGGTCGTTCAAGCTGCTGAACATCGTGCACCTCATCGTATTGCTCGGTACTTATACGATTTGGCAAGCATGTTCCATTCATTCTACCGTCAAGGTCGTATCATTGGCGTAGATCCAGCGTTGCAACAAGCTCGTCTTGGATTAATCACAGCGATTGCCCTCGTTCTTCGTCAAGGCTTGGGTATTTTAGGTATTTCCGCTCCGGAAAAAATGTAATAGGTGGGAGGCATCATGGCAACTAAGTATATTTTCGTAACTGGCGGCGTTGTTTCTTCTCTTGGAAAGGGGATTACAGCAGCATCTTTGGGTCGCTTACTAAAAAACCGCGGTTTCAATGTAACGATTCAAAAATTTGATCCATACATTAATATCGATCCTGGTACGATGAGCCCTTACCAACATGGTGAAGTATTCGTAACAGATGACGGCGCCGAAACGGACCTTGATTTGGGGCATTATGAACGCTTTATCGATATTAACCTTAGCAAACGTTCTAATATTACAGCTGGTAAAGTATATTGGTCTGTAATCAATAAAGAACGCAAAGGTGATTACCTAGGTAGCACTGTACAAGTAATTCCACATATTACAAATGAAATTAAACAAAATGTTTACCGTGTAGGTAAAGAGGATAATGCTGATGTAGTTATTACAGAAATCGGCGGTACTGTAGGTGATATTGAAAGCTTGCCATTTATGGAAGCTATTCGCCAGGTGAAAAAAGAAGTAGGCCGTAACGATGTACTTTACATTCACGTTACGTTAGTGCCTTACATCAATGCCGCAGGCGAGTTGAAAACAAAACCTACACAACATAGTGTAAAAGAATTGCGTAGCATTGGTATTCAACCAGATATTTTGGTATGTCGTAGTGAGAAACATATCTCTGATGATATGAAAGAAAAACTTGCTTTGTTCTGCGACGTAGAACCTGAAGCAGTTATTGAAAATCAAACTTGTAGCTCTATCTATGAAGTGCCATTGATGATGCAAGATCAAGGTCTTGATGATATTGTTATCAAAAAGTTAGGTCTTGAAGATCGTCCATGTGATATGACTGCATGGAAAGAAATGGTTCATAAGATCTTGAATCCTAATAAAGATATTACAGTTGCTATCGTTGGTAAATATGTAGCGTTGCATGATGCGTATTTATCCGTAGTTGAAGCTCTAGATCATGCTGGTATTGCTACAGGTACTAAAGTGAATATTCGTTGGATTGACTCTGAAGAACTTGATGATACTTCTGTAGATCCTAAAGAGGTATTTGAAGGTGTTGAAGGTATCATCGTGCCTGGTGGCTTTGGTTCCCGTGGTGTAGAAGGTAAAATTCGCACAATCCAATACGCTCGTGAAAACAATATTCCATATCTTGGCCTATGCCTTGGCATGCAATCTGCAGTAATGGAATTTGCTCGTAACGTATGTGGCATGGAAGGAGCAACCTCTAGCGAATTCGATGAAAATGCTAAGTACAAAGTAATTGACTTGATGAGTGATCAAGTTGATGTAGATAAAAAAGGCGGTACAATGCGTTTAGGTATCTATCCATGCAAAGTGGAAGCCGGTACGAAAACTCACGAGGCTTATGGAGAAGATTTGATTTATGAACGTCATCGCCATCGCTATGAGTTCAACAATGAATATCGTCAACAATTGACTGATGCAGGCCTCGTAATTTCTGGTACATCTCCAGATGGCCGTCTCGTTGAAAGTATTGAAGTAAAAAATCATCCATTCTTCATTGGTACACAAGCACATCCAGAACTTAAATCTCGTCCAAATAATGCACATCCATTATTCCGTGGTTTCGTAGATGCAATCTTAGAACTAAAAAAATAGATTAAAGCGATGGAATCTATTTTATCTATTATAGGTTTATTTATATTAGCTGCACTCAAACTAGAGCAGTTTGTATATGGTAAATCGGGAAAAGAACAATCTACAACTGGTCACATAGCACGGAGAGGGCTTGCTAATATAGCGGGTTTAATAGCTTTTGATCACGCTACTGTGAACAGTAAGTCTGTTGTAGTACGTAAAAAGAAGAAAGATGCTCAGAAATGAGCATTTTTCTTCTTTTTTTGCCTACATCGAAAATGTTGAAAAAATATATCGATAAATTTAAAAATAACGCTTGCAATATTGAATGATATTTGTTATTATATAGACAAAGATAGATATAGATATGGTGTTAAGTACACCAATGTAAATATATTCGTTACATATGGAACTCAAATAAGGAGGACATAACATGTCTATTATTGGTAAACAACTTCCTGAATTTACACTTGATGCTTTCAAAAAACCTGAATTGGTAAAAGTTAGCACTGCAGACGTGTTGGGTAAATGGTCTGTATTCGTATTCTATCCAGCAGACTTCACATTCGTATGCCCTACTGAGTTGGAAGACGTACAAAATTCTTATGCAGAGTTGAAAGAATTGGGTTGCGAAGTTTACTCCGTATCTTGTGACTCCGAATTCGTTCACAAAGCATGGTCTGATGCTTCTCCAAGCATTAATAAAATCGAGTACTACATGTTGGCTGACAAAAAACATGAATTGGCTGATTTCTTCGATGTATTCCAAGAAGAATCTGCTATGGCTTACCGTGGTACATTCGTAGTAGATCCAGAAGGCTTCGTGCGTACAGCAGAAATTCATGATATGGGTATCGGCCGTTCCGCTGAAGAATTAGTTCGCAAAGTACAAGCTGCTCAATTTGTAGCTAAACATGGTGATCAAGTGTGCCCTGCACGTTGGAAACCAGGTAAAGATACTTTGAAACCAGGTCTTGATCTTGTAGGTAAAATCTAATTAAGAAACTTATACTTAAATGCTAGAGTAATCTAGACAACTCCTCAAATGACATAAACACGGGCGCGCATCGTTTTCCTGACGATACGGTAAGTCCCAATACCAGATGAACCCTCTCCAATTCATCATGGTAAACCTCATATAACAAACTACAAACTATACGCAAAAGGACTGGCCTTCGGGCTGGTCCTTTTGTGTTATAAGATTATCCTTACTTCGTTGTGTTGCGAATTAACAAAAGTATTATAACTTGAGCTTTCTACGAGGCAAGTTATTAAGTTAAAATATAGGATAAACTCAATAAATATAGAATGAGTAAATATCCCTTTATAAAAGTAGGAAATAAGTTCTTGCATTTTTATAGTGAGTGGTCTATAATGAAATTAATTCCTATTAATATGAAAGGTTTTATAAATATAATATAAGTACTTTATAATATGGGGTGTGTTTAACACTAACGTTTACAAAGAAAGGCAAAATATATGAGGATTTCCACAAAAGGTCGGTATGCATTGATGGTCCTCATCGATTTGGCAGAGCAAGGTCAAGATAAACCTGTCTCCTTGCGATCTGTGGCAGAACGACAAGGCATATCTGAAAAATACCTAGAAGGTATCGTAGCTCGTTTAGGCGCTGCAAAACTAGTGGATAGTATCCGCGGTAAGTATGGCGGCTATCGCTTATCTAAAAGTCCTAAAGAATATACAATTATTGAAATTTTGCTTGCTACAGAGGAATCTATGGCTATCATCTCTACCCTTGATGAAGGGGTGAGTACTGATACAGTGATCAACGAACGGACTGTTGGTTTCTGGGCAGGATTACAAAACTATATTCATGATTATTTAGAAAACGTAACCCTTCAAGATGTAATCGATGGGACCTATGCTAAACTTGATACAAAATATGATAATTGGGATGGTTCTATTTAATAAGGAGTGACCACTATGTCTAAAATTGCAAAATCTTTTGTTGAATTAATCGGTAAAACACCATTATTAGCTGCTACACGTTTTGGTAAAAAATATGGTGCAAACGCTAATATTTTCGCAAAATTGGAATACTTCAACCCAGGCGGTTCCGTAAAAGACCGTATCGCAGCAGCAATCATTCAAGCTGCAGTTGAATCTGGTGAATTACAACCAGGCGGCACAATCGTAGAAGCTACATCTGGTAATACTGGTATTGGCTTGTCTGCTGTAGGTGCTGCGCTTGGTTATAAAGTTGTAATCGTAATGCCTGAAACGATGTCCATTGAACGCCGTAAATTAATGCTTGGTTATGGCGCGCAACTCGTATTGACTGACGGTTCTCTTGGCATGAAAGGCGCTATTGCAAAAGCTAAGGAAATCGTAACGGCTACAGCCGGTGCTATTGAAGCAGGTCAGTTCGTAAATCAAGCTAATCCAGCAATTCATTACAGAACAACTGGACCTGAAATCTGGCAAGATACTGATGGTACTGTAGATATCTACGTGTCTGGTGTTGGTACAGGCGGTACGTTGACAGGTGCAGGTCGCTACTTGAAAGAACAAAACCCTGATGTACATGTGGTTGCCGTAGAACCAGCAGATTCTCCTGTATTGTCTAATGGTAAACCAGGCCCTCATAAAATCCAAGGCTTAGGTGCTGGCTTCATTCCAGATACATTGGATACTAACATTTACGATGAAGTAATCCAAGTTTCTAACGAGGATGCTTTTGCTACATCTCAAGCTTTCGGTCACACAGAAGGCGTATTGGTAGGTATTTCCTCTGGTGCTGCGCTTTGGGCGGCTCAAGAATTGGCAAAACGCCCTGAAAATAAAGGCAAAAATATTGTAGTAATTCTCCCTGATACAGGCGAACGCTACTTATCTACAGCATTGTTCCCTGAAGTTTAATCGCCTATCATGGTGAAAGCATAATAATTGCTTTTACCTGGCTCAAACACATAGATGCCCCCTGTATTTTACAGGGGGCATCCTTTTTTGATTGAATTCTTTTATTATTATAATAGGGTGATGTACTGATTAAATAATGGTGCAGATTATTCATAGTCGGAGAGGGACTTTCACAATAACATTTATAATTGAATACACAAGAAAATTTATAATTGTATATGAAAAAGGAACTACTAGGTAGCTCCTTTAGTATTTTGGTATGTATTTAATTGTGATTATCTACCGTTTTTAACGATATTATCCATCCAGTTGAATAATTCTTCTAAATCGTAGTCACCAGAGTGATCTACATTAAATGGTGTTGCCATATCTACTCTGTACCCAAGGTTTTGAGCACGTGTACCTACGATTAAAGGAATTGCAACAGATGTATTACTGTCGGCTGTGCCATAACGAATACGATAGAATCGTGCATTTGTCGCAGCAGGAGAACCAAGATAGTTCATTGGGTTCATCATAGTAACGATCTTAGCATTTTCTACGTATACATCTTGGTTAGCTGTTGAATCGTGTAATGCAGCAGTAATGGTAAAGTGATTATTATCTGTAGTACTTGTACCAAATAGATTGTTTTCACCTGTATCATTAGCACGAGAGTCAAAGGCACCAGGCGCTTTTGAGCGACTTACAAAGTGGTTATATGCTTCCCAGTTTATGTCTTTGATAGTTCCTGTTTTATTATCTCGTACAAGGTATGTATGCTTGGATAAATCAGTACCTTTAGCTGCTGCTTTATTAGCGGCAGCAACAATAAATTCTTTTACATAATTTTTGAAAGTACCGTTACCGTTCTTGTCAAGTTTTAGTACACGACCTAGAGAGTCACGTAATTGTAAGTTATTTACGTAATCAGGGAAGTGTTCGCTGAGCATTTTAGAGTATGATAGATCGTCTGCATTCAAGTTTACACGTTGCATCGTGCGTTGTGGTGGAGCAGAGTTGCCACCTACATTAGCTTGTGGTAATTCGCCTTGGCCCATAGTTACTTTGTTAAAGGATGTGATACCATTATAGCTCCATTCGTAAGCCATATCAGCCGCATCAAGGTTAGTGATAGGGGCATACGCAGATACTGCGTATACATTAGTTGCCGCTGTAGCTGCACCTAATGCTTGTAAATATGGTTGGAAGTCGGAACTGTTACCAGTTGCACCTTGTAACAAGGATACACCACCGCCTGCACTTGTACCATTTGTGATAATGCGGTTTGCATTACCTGGCATAGCGGAATCGTTAGCGTGTAAGTAGGCTGTAGCCGCTTGTAAGTCAACGATTACTGCCGGGGCCTTACCGATGAAGTTGCCATCGGAAGCTTTATTGGTACGACCACGAGTAGATGGGGAAGCTACTACATAACCACGGGATAATGCGTAAAGAACACTGTTAGGTTTTCCATTTTCCACCTTAGGCGTCATAGCTTGGCTCGGCATGTAACCACCTACTGCATTTGGCATGAAGATAGGGGCTGTTTGGGTATTGTAACCATTGATTGTACCGTTGTTGAAATATTCCTCTGGTACATAAATGTTCATGTATTGCTGATCTATGTCGATTGGATTAGCCACGTAAGGGATATACTCGAAGGCGCGATATTTAATTTCCTTATTATCTACTGTGGTAGACATGGATTCATAATTTTTCGCGTCGAAAGCAAGACTAATCTTTGCAGACGCATCAGCTTGCAATGGGGGTTCAATTGGTTGGGAGAGAATATTTTTCTCTTCTGTAACAGTAGAGCCCTTTGTGGAAGCTTCATTACGAGCGTTTACATAAGATTGCGGTAATTTACTTTCTTGAACCTGTTTAGTCTCTGCGTCAGATTTAGCTTTTGCTTCGGCTTCAGATTGAGCTTTAGCCTTAGCCTCGGCTTCAGCCCGAGCTTTAGCTGCAGCGTCTGCTTCTGCTTTAGCTTTTGCCTCTGCTTCAGCCTGAGCTTTAGCTGCAGCTGCCGCTTCTTCTTTTGCTAGTTGTTCAGCAGCTAAACGTTCTTGTTCTTCTTGGATCACAGCTTGTCTTGCAAGTTCCGCTTGTTTAGCAGCAATACGTTCTTGCTCCGCTTTTATAGCGGCTTCGCGTTCAGCTTTAGCTTTCTCGGCCGCGATACGCTCTTGTTCAGCTTTTAAAGCTGCTTGCCGTTGAGATTCAGCCTGTTGTGCGGCGATACGTTCTTGTTCTGCTTTAATAGCTGCTTGGCGTTGAGCTTCAGCCTGTTGAGCTGCCATACGTTCTTGTTCTGCTCTAATAACTGCTTGTCGTTCGGCTTCAGCTTTAGCGGCGGCTTCAGCACGTTGGCGAGCTGCTTCTTCAGCCGCTAAGCGTTCTTCTTCAGCCTGTTGAGCGAGGATACGCTCACGTTCAGCTTTTAAAGCCGCTTGGCGTTGAGCTTCCGCTTGTTGAGCAACGATACGTTCTTGTTCTGCTTTAATAGCTGCTTGGCGTTGAGCCTCGGCTTGTTGAGCAACGATACGTTCTTGTTCTGCTTTAATAGCTGCTTGGCGTTGAGCCTCGGCTTGTTGAGCAACGATACGTTCTTGTTCTGCTTTAATAGCTGCTTGGCGTTGAGCCTCGGCTTGTTGAGCGGCGATACGTTCTTGTTCCGCTCTAATAGCAGCTTGTCGTTGAGCCTCGGCTTGTTGAGCGGCGATACGTTCCTGTTCAGCTCTAATAGCTGCTTGACGTTGCGCCTCGGCTTGTTGAGCGGCGATACGTTCCTGTTCAGCTCTAATAGCCGCTTGACGTTGAGCTTCAGCTTGTTGAGCTGCCGCCATACGCTCTTGTTCAGCGCGTAAAGCTTCTTGTCGTTGCGCCTCAGCTTGTTGAGCGGCGATACGTTCCTGTTCAGCTCTAATAGCCGCTTGACGTTGCTCCTCGGCTTGTTGAGCGACGATACGTTCTTGCTCTGCTCTAATAGTCGCTTGACGTTGCGCCTCGGCTTGTTGAGCGGCGATACGTTCTTGCTCAGCTCTAATAGCAGCTTGGCGTTGCGCCTCGGCTTGTTGAGCCGCTAAACGTTCTTGATTTGCTTGTTGCTCAGCAATACGGCGTTGTTCCTCTTGGATACGGATGCGTTCTAGCTCAGCCGCTTGACGGCGTTCTTCTGCAATACGAGCTTGCTCAGCTTGTTGAGCCGCAATACGTTCCTGTTCAGCACGTAAAGCCGCTTGTCGTTGTGCCTCGGTTTGCTGAGCTACCACACGTTCTTGTCCCGCCCGCAAAGCTTCTTGCCGTTGTGCTTCTGCTTGTTGTTGTGCTTGTAGTGCTGCTTGCCGTTGAGCTTCAGCTTGTTTTTGAGCGAGTTGTTGTTGATCAACTTGTGATACATTTTCTTGTTGAGCTGCTTCTTCCGCGGCTAGTTGAGCTAAACGTTCACGCTCAGCTCGTTGAATATCTCGAATCGTAAGCCTCTGTTTTGCTACTACGGCTTTTGTTACTGTAGTATTAGATACAGTTAATGGCGCTATGGATTCTTGTTGAATAACAACAGGCGTACGCTGTACTTGTGTAGTTTGTACTTGTTGCTTACCATCTACTGGTTTCTCTACAGTAACAGGTTCAGTTTTTCGCTGTACATTTATCAAGCTGTGCATTGCTAATGTAGGTTCCATGACAGCCTTTGTATCTTTATTGACAATATACTGAGGTTGAGCTTGAACCTGTTGTTGAGATTGCATTGGTACTACTTGTTGCGGTACTGCTTGTAATGGTGTAACTTGTTGAGTTTGTATAGGGCTAACCGTTGCTGGTTGCATCACGTAGGATGGTTGAGGTTGTGCCATCGGTGGTGCTTGTTGTTGTACAATGGTGGCTGGTTGTGGTGTAGTTGGTAAGACTGGCTGAGTTGCCATTGGTTTCACGACTGGAGTTGCTACACTTGTAGTACTTTGTGTCGTTGATTCAGCACTGGTACTCGTACCTACTAAATCATTCATGTTAAGTGTAGGCTCTGCATGGGCAACACCACCCAGCGCAGCTGCGGCAAGAAATGCAGCAGTAACCTTACAATTTTTGGATGATTTCATGAATTAGTTCTCCGAACTAGATTTCTAATAATAATTTATAATTTTAAAGTTAATTAATATTTATATAGTTTAACATAAATCGATGTAATTGTACAATTTTGAGGATTTGCTTCCACTTTTGAAAGTAGTTTTGATAATGAATTATAAAATAATATTAATTATTTTTGAATATAAGAAAAGGACTAGAGCACGTATATTTTTGAACTATACCTCCTAAATTATGTCCAATTTTAGGTCAGTTCAGAATACGTATATTCTAGTCCTTTTACTATATCTACTAGTGTGACACTAGCTTTTACCATCATAAGAGTCATTAATCAATTAGTCGCTAAATGTTAACTATTAGTTACTAACTGCTAATCGTCGAAACTCATCATAAACAATCAACAATTATCAGCCATCAATCAATCATATATAAGCTATAATTGATGGTTAATTTTAATGATTTATTTTGTGATACTATTTTTTAAGCTTGGCTTTACAAGTGCTAAGATAAAGCAAGCCACAACGGAACCGATTGCGATGGACGCAAGGTATAGTAGTGGATTACCAATTGTTGGTACTACAAAAATGCCGCCGTGTGGAGCGCGTAGTGTGCATTCGAAGAACATGGATAACGCACCGGCTGTACCAGCACCGATAATACAAGCTGGTAATACGCGAACTGGATCGGCTGCTGCAAATGGGATGGCACCTTCTGTGATGAAGGAAAGGCCCATGATGTAGTTTGTGATACCAGATTTACGTTCAGCCTCTGTGAAGCGGCTAGGGAAGAATGTAGTACAAAGAGCGATTGCCAATGGAGGAACCATACCGCCTGCCATGACAGCCGCCATAATACCGTATTCGCCAGTTGCAAGAGCACCAGTACCGATAACATAAGCCGCTTTGTTTACAGGGCCGCCCATGTCAACGGACATCATAGCACCAAAGATAAGACCTAACAATACGCGGCTCGTTGTGCCCATGGATTGCAAGGAGTCCATCAACCAGTGGTTAAGTGCGGATACAGGAGGATTGATGATAAAGGTAATGGCGATACCAATGAATAATACGCCAAGCACAGGGTAGAAGAGAACCGGTTTTGTACCTTCTAAGGCTTGAGGTAAACCAGATACTAATTTCTTAACTAATAATACCAAATAACCTGCTGCGAAACCGGCAATCAATGCACCTAGGAAACCAGAGCCACCTTGGTTAGCTAATAAGCCTCCAACAAAACCAGCTACAAGACCTGGACGGTCCGCAATACTCATAGCGATGTAACCCGCTAATACGGGTAACATGAAGCCAAAGGAAGCGCCACCGATTTGCATTAAGAAAGCTGCAAGAGGTGTACCGGAACCAAAGTTTTTAGGATTTGCTGGGTCGAATACATCGAATAAAAAGGCAAGGGCAATTAAGATACCGCCACCGATAACGAATGGCAACATGTGGGAGACACCATTCATCAAATGTTTGTAGATTTGACGACCAAAGTTATCTGCCGCATCGAATGCAGCCACTGCACCATTTTTGTCAGATGGGGAAGCATGGTATACAGGTGCTGTACCAGCCATAGCTTCACGCAATAACTCTTCCGCTTTATTGATGCCGTTCGCAACCTTAGTTTGAATCATAGGTTTGCCATCAAAGCGTGCCATCTCTACTTGACGGTCAGAAGCTACGATAATGCATTTAGCGTGCTCGATTTCTTCTGCTGTAAGAGCGTCTTTAACACCAGATGCACCATTCTTTTCTACTTTTAAAGAAACACCCATTTCTTTAGCTTTGCGTTCTAAAGATTCAGCCGCCATATAGGTATGTGCAATGCCTGTAGGGCAGCCAGTAACAGCAAGTACATCATAATGCGGGTTATCTACAGAAATCTTAGGTGCTACCTTTTCAATTGCTTCTGTAGCCTTTGCTTCGATAGCATCGGTAATGCTGGTTGCTTTTTGATCCTCTGCTGGTTTGATATATCCTTCTACGGATGGGTCAAAGTTTCCTTCTTCTTTAGCTGTAATGAGCTCTAAGAATCGATCAACAGTAGCCGCTTGAATTAGGGCTTCTTTGAAGTCTGGGTCAATCACCATAGTTGCTAGTTTGCTCAATACCTCAACATGAGTGTCAGCGGCGCCTTCTGGAGCCGCAATCATGAAGAATAGGCGAGAAGGTTGACCATCTAATGCTTCAAAGTCTACCCCATTAGGTACAACCATAGCGGCGAGGCCTGGTTCTTTTACTCCTGCAGATTTAGCATGTGGTGTGGCAATACCGTCGCCAAGGCCTGTAGAACCAGACTCTTCACGAGCGAAGACAGCTTTTAAATATTCTGCCTTGTCTGTCAAATAGCCTCCTTTGTCCATCAATTCACCTAAGGTGTAAATGGCGTCAGCTTTTGTGACAGGATCTGCATTCAGTAGGATAGATTGAGGTTTTAATAGATCAGTGATTTTCATATGTGTACTCCTTGATGCACATAAAATATAAAACTATTTAACTCGTACTTGTGAAAGCAGTGTTTCTACTTCTTCAAGGGTTGCGAGGTTTTCAGAGTAAGCGGAGGCAGAGCCACTGGAGATACCCCAATAGAGCGCCTCTTGTAAGTCACCCGTCTTTTCATAGCCCGTAATAAAGCCGGCTACCATGGAGTCGCCAGCACCCACGGAATTCACGAGAGTTCCTTTAGGGGCAGGACTGGTATATACAGTGCCGTCAGCGGACACCAAAATAGCACCATCACCAGCCATGGAGATGAGCACGTGTTGTGCGCCTTTCTCTTGCAATGTTTTTGCTGCTTCTACAAGCTGATCTTTTGTAGATAAAGTGCGCCCAAAGATTTCACTAAGCTCGTGATTATTTGGCTTAATTAAAAATGGTTTATAAGGCAAGACTTTTGTGAGTAGATCCTTTGTAGCATCGACTACGATGCGAATATTTTTATGTTGTAAGCGCTCCATAATGAGTTCGTACATATCGCTTGGTAGGCTAGAAGGAATGCTGCCAGCAAGGATTAAGGTGTCCTTTTCGGTCAACGCATCAAGCTGTTTGTATAGAGCTTCTAATTCGTCGGTACCGATGATTGGGCCGCGGCCATTAATCTCTGTTTCCTCATCAGAGGCTTTTACCTTAACATTGATGCGGGTTAATCCTTCGCGAAGCCGGATGAAATCTTCTTTCACGCCGAATTTCTTGAGTTGTGTTACGATTTCTTCGCCTGTAAACCCTGCGATGAAGCCGAGTGCTGTCGTATCCATGCCAAGATTGTTGAGCACGATAGATACGTTGATACCTTTGCCACCACCGAGAACGTATTCTTGGATGGTGCGATTAATAGTACCCGTCTTGAGGTGATCAAGGCGCACGATATAATCGAGAGCTGGATTAAAGGTAATGGTATAAATCATACAATTTCCCCTTTTGAGATAATACTAATTAGCGTATGATTGGTTGATCTTGCTTCCGTAATCGTAACCAATAGATGAGTGGTACTAGATATAGGAAGAAGGCAAATGGTACATAACCTGTTGAACTTGTACCCATCATGACAATGGGCACGTAGGCAGCGATATTCCATGGTTGTAATGGAGCGATGAGAATGCCACTATTTTCAAAGTCTAGCATTACATCTTCGTCTTGAATACCTCGCTGTGCGTAGGTAATACGCATAATAGAGTGCGTCATAACTACCGCAATAGCTTGGCTGCATCCAACCGCACCTGTTAAGAAAGCAAGACCTACATTGGCAGCAAATACATCGCTCCGTGTTTTAGCTCGCTCTAACAGTTGTCGTATATCGTTCCAGAAGCCAACCCCTTCGAGCATGCCTGAAATGGCAGTAGCCATAAAAATTGAAAGGGTAGGGATAAACATCGTTTGTAGACCGCCGCCATGAATGATATTAGCTAGTGGATTATAGTGCGGTAGTTCAAAGCCTGTTAAGGTATACCATCCCAACTCTGAGAGGCTCACATCCTGATTGGTATAGGCTAGAATGGCCGCCGCTAATGCACTGAGTCCGATAGGCCAACGGATAGATACTTTCAAAGGCAATAGGCCAATGACGATGATGACTGGAATCCATAAAGTCCAATCGATATTGAAAATAAAGTGAATTGTATCGGATAGTAAACTATTTTCGTAATTGAGTGGGTACCACTGAGATAGTAATAGATACAGCACTGTAGAGATGATGAGTGCTGGAATACCATCTTTAAACATGATGGGAATATTTGTCGATACCTTTGTATGGGTCAAGGCCGCTACAAGAGATGCACTAGAGGATAGTGGACCGTTTCGATCACCAAAGTAAGCACCTGCAATAATGGCACCGGCCACAATATTTTCTGGAATACTTCCAGCTCTTGCCATCGTGATGAGTACGATGCCTATCGTGCCTACAGTGCCTAGTGCAGTACCTAACAACATACTCACTATAGCTGTTATTAAAAAGGCACAGACGATAAAGATGGATGGATCAATTAAATCGATACCTGTGGCGATAATCATAGGAATAACGCCTGCTGCTTGCCACATGGCGATGAGCCAACCGATGAGAAGGAAGATTTGCATCACTACGATGGATGTTTTCGCACCTGTCCAAGATAGGTTTAATAATTCTTTTAGTGTATATCCTTTGCGGTAGAACACGTAGGCCATGATGCTCCATACGACAATCAAGGCATAACCAATAGCGATGCTATTGGCTACGGCGATGAGGATGACGAGAATGGATGCAAGTAGTCCCAAAAGGGGCTCTATATTCCGTGGCATGAGTGTGCGGCCCTGTTGGTACCTTAGGAACGCATTTAATATAAGTTGTAACCACTTCATTTTAATCGATAGGAAGTTCTGTTTCGAAGACTTCCTCAGCCGGGCCTGTCATGAGCACCGTGCCATCCTCCAAGTATGAAATATGCAATGTTCCTAAATAGAGTTCCACATCTACTTCGCGGCCTGTTAAGCCCTTTTCAAAGGACATAACGGCAGAGGCACAAGATCCTGTTCCACAAGCTAAAGTAGCGCCAGCGCCGCGTTCCCATGTGCGCACCTTGATGTGTTTGTCGTTTACCACTTCAATGTAGTTTACATTGGTGTTGGCAGGGAAGGCATCGTGCTTTTCAAGGATAGGGCCTTGTGTTGTAACAGGGGCTTTTGTAATGTCGTCGATGAATACCTCCGTATGAGGCACACCGAGCAATACAGAACTCACTGTTATGGTTTCACCGTTTACATTGAGGTCTACGTCGATAACCTTGTCCAGGTTTACATTCATAGGAATGTCTTGGGCCTTAAAAAATGGTTTGCCCATGTCTACAGTAATTTGTGTGACTATACCGTTTTCGATAGTCAATGTAGGCTTCATTACGCCAGCTAAGGTTTCAATGGTGAAAGTCTCCTTCGTTGTTTCACCGTGTTCATAAGCGTATTTGGCAAAGCAACGGATGGCGTTGCCGCACATTTCTGCTTCACTACCATTGGAGTTGATGATGCGCATGCGCACATCACAGGTTTCGGAAGGAACTAGGATAGCAAGACCATCAGCACCAATACCCGTGCGACGATCGCAAAGGCGGATGGCGAGGTCTGTGTAGTCTTTAGACGTCCCTTGTGGGTCGGCAAAGAGGATGAAGTCATTGCCGAGACCATGCATTTTCGTTAATTTCATAAAGTCTCCTATCAATAAGTAAGACTTTCACCATGAAGCCCGTGAAAGTCTCATATGTTTATTATTATATATTCTATATTATAATATTATATCATAAATAGGTCCTAAGCATGGCATGGAATCGTATAAATTTATAGCAAAATAAAGGGAAAATAAGGAAAGCTTACAACGTTTATTGAGAGTTATAGTAAAACAAAAAATGCCCCATATGGGACGGTTATTTAAGGGAGTATAGGTATTTGGATTACTTTATTGTTTAACAGAGAAATGATAAAATAAAGAGTAATGTAGTTAATCGTAATAGAAAGAGGAACACATATGCGAATTCAAGGGATTTCTGGATCTCGTGGCGTTGCAGTAGGCAATGTATATAGATATATTCAAGAGGAAATTGTCATTCCTGATTACAATGTAACGGAAGACAAGGTAGAAGAAGAAATTGGCAAGTTTGCAACTGCTATGGCATCTACCTTAAAACAATTGGATACTATTCGTAAAAAAGCGTTGGATGAAATGGGGCTAGAAGAGGCGGCTATTTTTGAAGCGCATATGCAAATTGCTCAAGACCCATCCTTATCTGACGGAATTAAATCCCTTGTTGAGTCTAGCCATATGAATGTGGTAGCGGCTACGGCTCAAACAATTGAAACCTTTGCAAATATCTTTCTCGGCATGGAAGACGCCTATATGCGTGAACGAGGCGCAGATATTAAGGATATCGGTGATCGTTTGATGCGTAATATGTTAGGCATGAACCCTCGCGGTTTATCACATATTTCTGGCGAGGTTATCTTGGTGGCTCATGATTTGGCACCATCTGATACGGCATCCCTTGATAAAGCGGTAGTAAAAGGTATCGTTACGGCAGCAGGTGGCCCTACATCTCATGCGGCTATTATGGCTCGCACCTTAGAGATTCCTGCAGTTATGGGCGTTGGTGATATTGAAAGCTTTGCAGATGGCGATAAGGCAGTCGTTCTTGGTACGGATGGTATCGTGGAAATCAATCCATCTGATGCGGATTGGACGGAGTATACAAATCAAGCGTTGGCGTTCCAAGAAGAGTTAAAACGGTTACGCGAATCCGCTAATCTTGAAGCTACTACCATTGATGGTCATCATGTAGAGCTATTTGGCAACATTGGTAAGGCGAAGGATGCTAAACATGCGCTCACTATGGGCGCACAAGGTATTGGTTTGTACCGTACAGAATTCCTTTACATGGAAAATGACGAATTGCCTGCAGAAGAAATACAATTCGAAGAGTATAAAAAGGTAGCCCAAGATATGAAGGGGCAGCCTGTTATTATCCGTACCATGGACATCGGTGGAGACAAGGAATTGAAATGCCTTGATTTACCAAGTGAAATGAACCCATTCCTAGGGTACCGCGCTATTCGTATATCCTTAAATCGTCCAGATATCTTTAAGGTACAATTGCGTGCCTTATTACGAGCTAGTGCGTTTGGTGATATTCACATCATGTATCCTATGATTGCTTCCGTTGAGGAAGTGAAGCAAGCGAATGCTATGCTTGATGAATGTAAAGAGGAGCTGGCGGCTGAGGGTAAGGATTTTAACAAGGATATCAAGGTTGGCATCATGATCGAAGTACCAGCGGCAGCTGTTATATCTCCAATTCTTGCTAAATATGTAGACTTCTTTAGTATCGGTACGAATGATCTTTGCCAATACACATTGGCAGTAGACCGTATGAACGAAGCAATTGGTAGCTTGTATCAACCATTGCATCCAGGTGTGTTACGTCTTATTAAGCACGTCATTGATGCTAGTCATGAACAAGGTAAATTTACAGGCATGTGTGGTGAGCTTGCTAGCGACCCTGTGGCGACCATGATTCTGTTGGGCCTTGGCCTCGACGAATTCTCCATGACGGCTTCTTCGATTCCTCTTATTAAAAATATTTTGCGTTCTGTTTCCAAAACAGAATGTGAAGAGGTAGCAAATAAAGCACTTACTATGGACACAGCAGAAGAAATTACAGAATACGCTAAATCTGTATTAGCTGAAAAAGGTTTATTATAATTTTACTTTTGTTAAATAGGATTATTACATAGCAAATAGGATGTAATATACTTGAATTGAAATGCTTGATATTGATACAATATATCTATTAGAACGTATGGATAGGCACCGCCTATCGAGATAGAAAGAGGTTATCATGAAAGAATTAACAGTAGAAATTACTAACGAATCCGGTTTACATGCTCGTCCTGCTACAGCTTTCACACAATTGGCTGCTAAGTTCGCTTCCAAAGTGACTATCGCTGCTAATGGCAAAACAGCAGATGCTAAATCCATTTTAACTGTATTGACCTTGGGTGCTACAAAAGGCACATCCGTTACCTTGACGGCTGACGGTGCTGACGAAGACGAGGCACTCGCTGCATTGAGCGAATTCTTAACAACTAACCACGATTAATATGAGGGTAATAAAAAGGACCCTACATTTTGAACTGCACCTCCAAAAATTATGTCCAATTTTTTGGGTGCAATTCATTTGTAGAGTCCTTTTTTATTTACCCATATTTGCAAAGCGCTCTACAGCTTTTGTAAAGTCGCTAATGGTTTTTTCCACGTCACCATGTTCGATACCATCTCGTACGCAGTGGTTGATATGTCCTTCAAGAATTACTTGTCCTACTTTATGTAGTGCAGATTTAGCTGCATTAATTTGGCTCAACACATCTTCGCAGGGAATGTCTTCTTCAATCATTCGATCAATAGCTTGCACTTGACCTAAGATTTTACGCAATCGACGATGCAGATTTTCTGAATCCATACACTGTTTCATTTTACTCCTCCATAGGCATGTTTTTATCATCTCATACATTATACTCTATTTAAAGTTTTTAATACAACTTAATAAGTATAACTAATATGCATTAATCGGTATATATAGATATAGGGTATCATGCCATTATTAAGATATATTAAATATATTTGTAGTATGAGTGGACGTAAAAACTAGTGTTTTACATATCTTCTTATTGATTGATGTGATACAATACATTTAATATACTTTATATTTGTATATGTATATAAGGTATTGTATAGATAGCTAGATTATAAACCTATAGTTACATGTGTTTATATTACAGACCTTTAAGAAATAGGTGAAAGAAATGAAAGTATTTCGCTACCTTCGAAATCTAGTTGTGTTCGTGGTGGTCATGATTTTGGCTATGTTTATATATGACGGATACCATAGCTTTCAAGGGACAAATCGTGAGAGTAAAGCTCATACAATTGTTGAAAAACAAATAGAACAAAGTGAAGACACGCTCAGTCGTACGGATCGAATTATACGACTGTTTACATTTAGAGATAAAGTACAGATAGCTCTTAATCAACGTGTTTCAAAAGAACATTGGGTGAAAGGGGATGTTATTCCTGAGTATACAAAAAATGCACTAATCGCTATTGAAGATAAGCGGTATTATAAACATGGAGCTATTGATGTACTCGGTATTATTCGCGCCTTGTACACAAACACTATAGCAGGTGAAACCTTGGAAGGCGGTAGTACTATTACACAACAACTTGTAAAAAATCTGTTCCTTTCCTCGAAGCGTATCATGAGTCGTAAGGTGGAAGAGGCCATCCTCGCTAGTGAAATGGAACATTACTACTCTAAGGAAGAAATCCTTACCCTGTACTTGAATACCGTATATTATGGTCATAATTATTACGGTATCTACGAAGCTGCTCACGGCTACTTTGGAACAAGCCCTAGTCGATTGACATTAGGACAAAGTGCTATGCTTGCAGCATTACCCAATGCACCGTCCTATTTAGATCCTTATACGAACTATGAAGGAGCAAAGGCTCGACAAAAGCTAGTGCTCGAACAAATGGTAGACCAAGGCATGATTACACAAGCCGAAGCAGACTATGCGTACGAACAGGACTTGGAACTTGTGGAGGAATAAGTTAATATATTTAATAAGCTATATCTGGTGTTCGATTACTAGATATAGCTTTTTTGTTAGTTCGGAAACGAAATATATTATTAAAGTGTATAAAAATAATACTTGCATTTATAATTATACAGGTGTATACTATTTTTTGTCAGAAGGAGAAAATGCTTGTCGGTAATAGAAGATACCACGGTACTTTCACAATTATCTGATACTGTATTGATTATATGAGTCTAAATAGATAGTGGTTTATGAGGTGTTATCATGGGTAAAGCAAATAAAGTAGTACTCGCATATTCTGGTGGCTTAGATACTTCTGTTATCATTCCTTGGCTGAAAGAAAATTATGGCGCTGAAGTTATTGCAGTGTGTGTAGACTTGGGCCAACCTGAGGATTATGATGCAGTTGAGAAAAAAGCGATCAAATCTGGCGCATCTAAAGCGTACATCGTTGACGCTAAGGAAGAGTTTGTAAAAGATTATGTATGGCCTACTGTAAAAGCTGGTGCAATTTATGAAGGTAAATATTTATTAGGTACATCCTTCGCGAGACCTTTAATTGGTAAAATTCTTGTAGATATTGCAAAAAAAGAAGGCGCTGATGCAATCGCTCATGGTGCGACTGGTAAAGGTAATGACCAAGTTCGTTTTGAGTTGACTATCAAAGCATTAGCTCCTAACATGAAAATCATCGCTCCTTGGAGAGAATGGGATTTGAAATCTAGAACAGACTGTATGGAATATGCTGCTAAACACGATATTCCAGTTGTAGCTACAAAATCTCATCCATATTCTATGGACCAAAACGTATGGCATTTGTCCCATGAAGGCGGCGATCTTGAAAATCCAGCAAATGCACCTAAAGATGATGTGTACTTGGTAACACATACACCTGAACAAGCTCCAGATGAAGCTGGTTATGTAACTGTATCCTTCAAAGAAGGTGTACCTGTAGCTGTAGATGGTCAAGAAGGTACTCCATTACAAATATTAGAAAAACTCAACGAAATCGGTGCACACTATGGTGTAGGCGTTGTAGATATCGTCGAAAATAGATTGGTAGGCATGAAATCCCGTGGCGTTTATGAAAACCCAGGTGGCTCTATCATCATGTATGCTCATAGAGAACTTGAATACCTATGCCTCGACAGAGCTACATACCACTACAAAGAACTCATTGCTAACAAATACGCTGAACTCGTATATGATGGCATGTGGTTCGCACCATTGATGAACGCGTTACAAGCGTTTGTTGACGAAACTCAAAAAACTGTAACAGGTGAAGTAAAACTTAAATTGTACAAAGGAAATATCATTTCTGCAGGTAGTACTTCTCCATATTCTTTGTACAGCGAAGATTTCGTAACATTCGAAGAAGATGATGTATACGATCAATCTGATGCAGAAGGTTTCATCAACTTGTTCGGTTTACCTCTCAAAATTAATGCATTGATGAAAGAGAAAGCAGGTAAATAATGGCTAAATTGTGGGGCGGGCGTTTCACAAAAGGCACTGATAAAGCGGTAGAGGATTTTACATCCTCTATCGCTTTTGATGCGCGGATGTACGCCGAAGATATTGCAGGCAGCAAGGCTCATGCGACTATGCTGGCAAAACAACATATTATCTCCGACGCAGATCGAGATGCTATTTTAGTAGGTTTAACGAAGATTAAAAATCAGATTGATAAAGGAGAGTTTCCGTTCTCCGTGGCTCTTGAAGATATTCATATGAATATTGAAAAACGCCTTACTGATGATATCGGTGAAGCTGGTGGTCGTTTGCATACAGGCCGCAGCCGTAATGACCAATGTGCAGTAGACTTGCACATGTACGTGCGTAAAGCTGTTGTGGAAATGGGTGAACTCATCGTAGATATGCAGAAGGCTCTCATCGAAACAGCTGAAAAGTATAGTGATGTTATCATGCCTGGCTATACGCATTTACAACGGGCTCAACCTGTATTGTTTGGGCATCATATGATGGCCTATTTCTCTATGTTGGAACGTGATTTTGATCGTTTGTTGATGGTATTCAAACATGCTGACATCATGCCACTTGGGGCCGGCGCATTAGCTGGTTCTACATACGGCATTGATCAAACATATACGCAAAAGCTTTTGGGCTTTTCTCGTATTTACGAAAATAGTATGGACGCCGTATCTGACCGTGACTACGTAGTTGAATTCTTGTCCTTTGCATCTCTAGTAATGATGCATTTGAGTCGTCTTAGCGAAGAGTTGATCTTGTGGTCTACCAATGAGTTCAATTTTATTGAACTTGATGATGCTCACTGCACGGGCTCTAGTATTATGCCGCAAAAGAAAAATCCTGACGTTTGCGAGCTGGTTCGTGGTAAAACAGGCCGTACCTATGGTCATTTGTTAGGCCTTTTAACAACTTTGAAAGGCTTGCCTCTTACATACAACAAGGATATGCAAGAGGATAAAGAAGGTATCTTCGATGCTATTGATACAGTACACTTCGCATTGTCCATTAATGCGGCTATGATTCGTGGTATGAAGGTCAATGGGGCTCATATGAAAGCAGTCTTGGATGACGACTTCTCCAATGCTACAGATATGGCGGATTATCTTGCGAAGAAAGGTGTTCCATTCCGTGAAGCCCATGAAATCGTAGGTAATGCGGTGCATCATTGCATCGAAAAAGGTTGTGTACTCCTTGATCTATCCGTAGAGGACTTCAAAGCTATTTCCAACCATTTTGATGCAGATATTCTTGACGCTATCTCCATCGAAGCTTGTGTTGCAGGTCGTAATAACTATTCTGGTACGGCTCCAGAATGTGTGGAACGACAACGTAATAATGGTAAAATCATTATCGCTGCTGAGGAAAAGCAAATTGCTGAATGGAAAGAAATCGTTGAATCTGTAGAAGAGTAGAGCTTAGTGCGGAATAAGTAGTAGATAAAAATAAAGAATAGTTATCAATAAAATCTGGAAAAATAAGATCGATATACATATAAGGATTTCATTAAGGGTCTAATATTGCCCATTATACTTATATGTATATCGATTTTTTATTTAAAAGCTAGACGATACCTATAAAGCCCAAAATTCTAATTGATAATCCACTATTAAAATGATGTATTTACATGTACATATATAGTGGACTGTGAGAGAATAATAGTCTTGTACTAGGACAATATAACCGTGATAGATAGGAAAAATTACATCTATACACAGAATAAAATGGGGTAAAAATATACTTTGCTACGATTAAAATGAGTTCTGTTCGATTTTGATGATAAATTACCTATGATTTATTCAATTCGTGTAATATGCCTTGTCCGCCAATAAAGTACTTTTATTTTGGTTTCATAGGTGTTATTATTTAACTCGTAATAAGAATAAAAACGGTAAATTCACATTCAAGCCCATCACAGCACGAACTGAATTTACTTAGCGGTATATATATTTTAAGTGAATTATGGACGAGAAAAAATTCACCTTAGTGAAAGGGGATTGATACATGAAAACCATCGCTAAAAAAATGTCTGTATTCCAGCTAACCACAATGGTAGCAGCCAATATGCTAGGAGCTGGGATCATTATGTTACCAACTAATTTGGCTCAAGTTGGTACTATTTCAGTTTTATCTTGGCTCGTGACAGCTGTGGGTGCGCTTTTACTAGCGTATATTTTTGCTCAAGCGGGTATGTTCTCCCAAAAACAAGGGGGCATGGGCGGTTATGCAGAACATCGCTTCGGTAAAACTGGACATTTTATGGCGAGCTATGCTTACAGCATATCTCTCATCATTGCTAATATCGCCATCGCGGTATCTGCCGTAGGTTATGGCGCAGCTTTCTTTGGTGTTGACCTCAATGCGACACAAACAAGTCAAGTAACAATTGTGCTCTTGTGGTTTGCAGCGATTCTAAACTTCAGAGGGAATCGTTTCACAGGTCGACTCAGCAATATGACTATTTGGGGCTCTATTGTTCCGGTTTTATTAATCGGTACAATCGGCTGGTATTGGTTTGATCCATCTATCTATTGGGCGGCATGGAACCCAAATGATCTTCCGCTTTATGATGCGGTAAAACAATCTATTTCCCTAACTTTATGGGGCTTCCTAGGATTTGAGTCCGCAGCGGCTAATGCTGATGCTGTTGAGAATCCAAAGAAAAACGTACCTATCGCAACTGTGGCGGGTACATTAGCAGTGGCAGTGGTTTATATCTTGTCCACAAACGTTATGGCAGGTATTGTGCCTAACGTTGATTTATTAAATTCTAACGCACCATTCGGTTTGACATTCGTATACATGTTCAATGATACAATTGCAAACATCGTTATGGCTGCTATGGTTATTTCTTGCTTTGGCGCTTTGCTTTGCTGGCAATTCACATTGTCTCGCGTCTTCAAAAGTGCAGCAGAACATGGTTACTTCCCTAAAATATTCGCTCGTGTAAATAGCAAAGATGCTCCTGTTCGTGGTGTATTGATTTTACTCGCTGTTGAAACATTACTTACTTTATTCACTGCAAGCGAATCCTTGCGTGAGCAGTTTGAAATCCTAGTAAACTTAGCGGTTGTAACTAACGTAGTACCGTATGTATTGTGCATCTTGGCAGTACCTACAATGATGCGTATGGCTGGCGTAGCTGAAAGTCGTATTAAACGCTCTAATTACTTGTTCGGTATAGGCGTTCTTTACTGCCTATATGCAATCTACGCATGTGGCTTTGATGCTATGGTAGGTAGCGCAGTGGCAGTAAGCATAGGCTTGGTGATCTATGTTTTGCGTAAAGCGTGGGATACACGCAGAGCACACCGCTTACAACAAAGTATTGATTAACTGAATACATCTCGTCTTATTAGAGGCTATTACTTGGTAATAGCCTCTTTTTTATCATAATCATGCATTAGACTTATAATTAATGCGAGCTAGATATGAAAAAATATAAAGAGTATTATTATTAATCAAATTTTTGCTGTGTATAAAAAGATTTTATAATAAAGTTTTTACATTGCTTTATTATTATTAAAATTAATATATATACCGTCATATACAGTAAATATAATAAAAAATTATTTATATAAGATAATTTATATAATTTTATG